>Ga0187782_10001364_pt1 | contig 17655 bp, 19 predicted proteins | sample 0715_SJ02_MP15_2_FD_132454 | JGI IMG/M metagenome (GOLD analysis project Ga0187782, IMG submission 132454) | Tropical peat soil microbial communities from peatlands in Department of Meta, Colombia - 0715_SJ02_MP15_20_MG | ecosystem: Environmental > Terrestrial > Soil > Wetlands > Peat | place...
CTGAACGCACCCCCGGTGCTTTTGTGCTCCTCCCCCGGGCGGTTCCATCTGCGCCGGCTCTTGGAACCCTTTTTCCCGAGGATTTCCGTGCTCTCCCCTACGGAAATCCCTCCGTTAGTGCCGGTGCAATCTATTGGAGCTTTACGGTGAAGAGAACCAATCGTCATGTCGCTTGATTGAGGATTCCGATGACACGGGCAGAACTTGCGTACCGAGAGAACGTCGAGGAAAGCGAAGAGCGCGATCAGCTCATTCTGAAAGAGCTGCCGCAGGTGTATTACATGGCGAGGAGAATCTGTGAACGTCTGCCGCAACATGTGTCATTCGAAGATCTGGTGCATGCCGGCGTGGTCGGTTTGATCGAAGCGGTTCGCAGCTACGATGTGCGCAAGGCAGTTCCCTTCAACGCGTTTGCCAAGTTTCGGATCCGGGGAGCCATGCTCGATAGTCTGCGGGATCTGGATTGGGCCTCCCGTCCCCTGCGTAAGAAAGAGAGGCAGATCGAGGAGGCCATCAGCAAGCTGTGGGCGAAGCTGGGCCGCCAGCCCGAGGAGGACGAAATTGCCCAGGAAATGGGAATCTCGATCGAGAAGCTGCATGAAGTGGCGCTCCGCCTAGATGGGGTAAAGCTGCTCGGTCAGCAGGTCAATCTGGCTTCCGATCCCTCACAAAATCAAGATCTGATCGAGTCGGCTCCCAGCCGAGACGCCAATGCCTATGATCTGCGTTTGCGCAGCGAGATCCAGGAGCAGCTCGCGGAGGCCATCGGAACGTTGTCGGAAAAAGAGCAATTGATCATTTCGCTGTATTACCGGGAAGAACTCACTATGAAGGAGATTGCGAAAGTACTGCACTTAGCAGAATCCAGAGTTTCCCAGATCCACGCGTTGGTGCTTCCCAAACTTCGCGCAGCGTTAGACAGAAATGCGGTGCGCTAAGCGAGAGGAAGCAATCGCAGGCGGGAACTGAGCAAAAGAGGTTGGCATGAGCAAGTTTGTCGAAGGCCTGACGAGAACGTTCTTCGGAGCAAAGGATCGGCGAGCGTGTCGAAACCCCAAATGCACCTCAAGATCCGAGACAGGAACACGTCTGTTCGACCAATGGTTTTGCGACGACTGCTTTGAGCAGAGCGTGCGCGACAAGATGCTCGAGCTATTCTCCGACCGCCGCAAACAGGAAAGGCCGCCTAGCTTGCGTATGCCCCTTGGCCTGGTGCTGGTATCCCGCGGAATCTTGAGCCACGAGCAGCTCAAGACTGCGCTCGACCAGCAACGCGCCACCGGAGCCAACTTTGGAGAGGTTCTGCAGGAACTCGGTTTCGCCACCCAGCAGCAAGTCACCGCGGCGGTCGCGGCCCAATGGGCCTGCCCGGTGTTTACTCTAGGAGATCGCCCCTTGCCCACGGGAATTCACATTCCTACGCGTCTGCTGGAAGTGTACGGATTGCTGCCCGTTCACTTCTCCGAAGTCGGGCGAAAGCTAATGGTTGGGTTCGTTAGCCGGGTTCAACACCACATTCTCTCCACCATCGAACAGGTCACGTCGTGCACCGCGACCCCTTGTTTCATCACCGATACTGAGTATCATCGACATCTGGAATCTTTGGCCGTGGAGACCGTCGAAAACGAATGGGTTTGTGATCGCACGAATGGCCCGTCCGAGATCGCGAAGCTCGTGCGCGAGCAGGTCAACCAGATGGGCGCCGAGGAAGCGCGTTTGGGAATGTGTCGGGATTACCTTTGGGTCAGACTCCTGGGACGCCAGGAAACGGACTTGCTGTTCCGCGTGCAAGAGGATTAGAGGATTGTGAGGGGCTAAAGCTCAAACCCCTTCCGGCCGATTAATGCCAGCAGGTGCGCTCAATGCTGGCAGAATCCAACCCAAGCGAATCGTATCTCAAGGCTGAACCTTTTGCGGAGTGCTTTTCTGGCCGCTATCCACGGACCGAGACCGGAGCCTCGGAGAAGATGGAATTTCCTCTTCCTCCGGCAATGCCCGGCGCGGTCGCTTTTCTGCAACTGCTGGTGACCTCGAACGTCGCCGACTTGGAAGCCATCACGGCGTTAATTCGCAATGATGTTGGCCTGACCGTCCAGCTTCTGAGGTTGGCCTTTGGGGAGGCTGCGCAGCGCTCGACCAGCCGCCTCAGCATAGGAGAACTCGTTGTCCATCTGGGACTCGAAAAACTGCGGGTCATGGTGGCTCGAACCCGAGTTCTCTCCTGTCCACCCGTGGGCGATGCTGCGTTTCGAGCCTGCAAGGAATTTTGGATTCATTCGCGCCGGACGGCTCGCGCTGCCGAAGCGCTGGCGGCTGGAACATCCGCGAATCAAGAAACCGCCTATGTCGCTGGCCTGCTTTGCCGCATTGGCATGCTTCCTGCTCTGCTGGACTGGAAAGTACCCGGGATCGCAGCCGCGAGCCCTGGCGAGATTGGTTCCCTAATGCTCAGGGCATGGAATTTCCCGCCATTTCTTGTCGAAATCATCCGCGGCGATGAACAGGCATGTACCTCTGTCAAGACACGGCGGTTGCTTCGCCTGATCCGCGGCGCCGCATCGGCGGCCGAGGGCTTTGCGGTGGCCGGACTCCATCCTGATCGTAGCCATCCTCGGCAGAAACGCGCCGGGTTAATGCGCGGTTAGAAACTCTAGCTCTGCCGTCCCTCCGAGCGGGGCGGATGGCGCGGCCCATCTAATCCGTTTCTCATCGCGCAGCCACACTTCTATCGTGGATCAATCACTTACAACCCGATAGCGCCGGAATCGTGTGGCCCCGGCCGTGCTTTCCTTCGTCCCGGGAAATCTCATGGACAGCGGCTTCTACGCAGCCTGCACAGCGCTCATGGCGCGAAGCCAGGCGCTCGATTTGGTAGCCAACAACTTGGCGAACGTAAGCACACCGGGCTTTCGCGGGCAGCGCGAGCTTTTTCGTTCGCTGCTGGCCAGCTCCTCGAACCTCCCCATGTCGGAGTTGAACGAGACGGTGAACAACTATTCGGTTCTAGGGGACAGCCATCTGGATTTCTCGCAAGGCAACATCGAGAAGACCGGCAACGACTTCGACTTGGCCATCGAAGGGCCCGGGTTCTTTGTGGTTCGCACTGCCGCCGGCCAGGTGGTTACCCGGGACGGCAACTTTCACGTCTCGCCCAAGGGAAGACTGGTAACGGCCGATGGAGATCCGGTCCTGGGCGATCAGGGCATCATCGAAATTGTTGGCGGCCCGGCGTCGATCGGCCCCGATGGAACTATCTCGGTGAACGGTGCCATTGCCGGCAAGTTGAAGCTTGTAGACTTTCCCGCGGGAACCCCCCTCGAGAGTGTCGGCAAGACCAATTATTCGGCGCCGCCAAAGAGCGAAGTCGCGGCCACCGGCGCCAGCATTCAGCAAGGGGCACTGGAAACTTCCAATGTGAACCCGGTCGCAGGCGTTGTTGAGCTGATTAGCCTGCAACGCCATGCGGAGCTGATGCAGCGTGCCTTAACCATGTTTCATACCGATATGAACCAAATCGCGGCCCAAGATTTGCCGCGAATCATGCCCAACCCTTAGGGGGAACACTATGCTTCGTGCACTTTATACAGCTGCCAGCGGTATGGTCGCGCAGCAACTGAATCTCGACAATATCGCCAACAACTTGGCCAACTCTAGCACGGCCGGATTCTATGGCCGGCGCCTGCAGTTTTCCGATCTGGTTTATCAGAACATAGTCATGCCCGGCGCGGCAGCAACGGCGCAGACAACCGTTGCCGCGGGCCTTCAGGTAGGACTGGGAACGATGCCGGGAGCATCCGAAGTCTTGCAAACGCAAGGAAATTTTACCTCCACCGGAAACCCTCTCGACATGGCCATTCAAGGGCTTGGTTTCTTCCAGGTGACTTTGCCCGATGGACAGATTGCCTACACCCGCGGCGGTTCATTCAATCTCGACGCGCAAGGCAACATCGTGACGGCCAACGGCAATCCACTCCAGCCCAATATCACCATCCCCGCCAACGCCACGACGATCACCGTCGGCTCCGATGGAACGGTTTCCGTAACCGAGACGGGGCAGACGGCAGCCACGCAAGTGGGCAGCATCCAGCTGGCGTTGTTTCCGAACCCGGGTGGTTTGAACAGCATCGGCGGCAACCTCTTTCTGGCCACCACGGCCTCGGGAGACGCCATTGTCGGGGCCCCAGGATCACCCGAGGGATTAGGAACGCTGCAACAAGGGATGCTCGAGCAGTCGAACGTCGACATCGTAGAAGAATTTGTCAACATGATCGTTGCGCAACGGGCGTACGAATCCAATTCGCGGGTCGTAACTTCAGCCGATCAGATGTTACAGGATCTCATTGGTATGGGGCGTTAGGACGCTGGGGATGAGAGATAGAAGAAATCGAAGAGCCCTTGGGAGTTTGTGGTTGCTGTCGATCCTGCTCCTACCTGCGGTCGGCCGGGCAGCTAACGGCCGATTCCCAATTTCCCCCGATCAGGTGGCAGAGGCGATCGTGGCTGCCGGAGTCCCGGTTGGCGCAGCCCAGGTGAGATTTCTGTCCGAGGTTAGTGCCCTCGGGCAGGATGCGGACGTGCGGGTCATGAACATAGCGAGGTGGTTGGGGAACGAGTGGAAGGTGGAATTGCGTTGCCAGGACCATCGCGCATGTCTGCCGTTTTACGTCTTGATCCAGCCGGAGTCTGCGGCCGCGTTCGATGCGATGTCGGCTCTGGCCAGGCGCGGTACGGCTATGAGGCGAGACGTTTCTCGACTGGCTACACCACAGATTCTGATGCGGAACGGCGATCGTGCGACGCTCCTGTTTGAAAAACCGACCGTGCGCATCACCATGCCTGTCATCTGTCTCCAGAACGGCAACCTTGGGCAGACGATTCGAGTCGAGAGCACGGATCACACACAATTCTTCAAGGCAGAGATCGTGAAATCCGGGCTGCTCAAAGTCAGTCTTTGAGATAGGAAGATCTATGCGAACTAGACGATTCATCATCGCGGTGCTGATGAACACCCTGTTCTTCGCGGTTCCACCGTTCCTCGTGGCTGACAATGGCAAACCTGCGAAGCAGGATTCCGCGAAGGCGGAGGCCGCCTATATCGCCCGTGCACAACAAGAACAGTGGGCAACCCCTCCTCCTCTGCCGGGCAGTCTTTGGGTGCCCGGGGGGGCCTTCAGTGATTTGAGCAGCGATTACAAGGCGCGAAACGTGGGCGATATCGTGACCTTGACCGTGATCGAATCTACCGCGGCCGAGACCACCGGAGATGTCAACACCTCGAGGCAATTCCAAACCAGTTCTGCCATTACGGCATTGCCCGGGAGGGCGAAGACCGGCGGAGTGAATCCTTTGTTTGGCGCGAATTCAGCGACGGCCCTGAAAGGGACGGGCGAGAATGACGCCGGGGACACCGTCACCACCAATCTTGCGGGACGCGTGCTCGCGGTATTGCCCAACGGAAACATGGTCGTAGAGGCAGAGCGCACGGTTGTCATCGACAGCCAGCACGAGACAATGGTGGTCCGTGGAATCCTTCGACCAGGAGACATCGCGCCGAACAATACGGCCCCCTCCACGGCGTTGGCGAACCTCGAGATTGAGCTCAAGGGCAAGGGAGTAGTCTCCGATTCCGTCGCCCGGCCCAATATCATCATGCGCACTCTCCTCTGGTTGATTGGATGGTAAGACGGGATAGGTGTTTGAGAATGACGCGTTTTCTGGTCAAGTTGCATGTCTGCCTTCTGAGTCTCGCGCTGACTTTAGCCGCGGAGGGCACGGCGGCCGGCGAAGACACCAGCCGGCAAGTGCTGATTCGGGATATTACGACCGTCGCCGGCATCCGGGAGAACCCCCTCATCGGGTATGGCGTTGTGGTTGGTCTGAGGCGAACCGGCGACAGTCAGCAAACCGTGTTCACGACGCAAACATTAGCCAACGTTTTGCAGCGCTTGGGTCTTCAGATTCCGGCCGCGACGGTGCAAACCCGCAATATCGCTGCGGTCATGGTAACCGCTTCTCTTCCTCCCTTTGCCCAGCCGGGAACCACCTTCGATATAACCGTCTCTTCGGCCGGTGATGCCAAGAGCCTAGAAGGCGGCGTCTTGTTGCTGACAGCGCTCCACGCCGCCGACGGTAGCGTCTATGCGGAAGCGCAAGGACCTCTCACTTTGGGCGGCTACACGGCCGGTTCAAGCCTTAATGTCAAAGAGGTGAACCATGCGACCGTCGGCCGAGTCCCAGCCGGCGGCATCGTGGAGCGCCCGGTCTCAGTAGATTTGAGTCACCTTACGACTCTATCGCTTGTCCTGCGCGAACCTGATTTCTCGGCAGCGCGCGAGGTGACGGCGGCCATTAACCACGATTTTGACAAAGACGTGGCCACGTTCACCGACAGCCGTCACATCGATATCAGCGTGCCGGAATCGGGCGTAGGTTCGGTGCCTATGTTGATCGCGCGAGTGCAGAACCTTGCCGTCTCCATTCATCCGCCGGCCAAAGTGGTGCTGAACGAGCGGACGGGGACGATCGTAATGGGCGGGGATGTCAAACTGTCACCCGTATCGGTGCTGCATGGCAGTCTCACGGTCGAGGTTTCGACCACGCTTTCCGTTTCGCAACCAGCGCCTCTCTCCACCGGCAAAACCGTGGTCGTGCCGCAAACCGATGTTGAAACCAAAGATGCGCCGGTTCGCTCCATCCAGTTAGGGTCAGGCGCGAGCGTCGAAGAACTGATCAACGGCTTGCATACCATGGGGGCGACTGCCCGCGACATTGTCGCGATCCTGCAGGCGATCAAGGCCGCAGGCGGTTTGCAAGCTGAATTGGAGATACTGTGAACACGACTGACTTTCCTCTGGGGGTATCGAATGTCACCACCCAGGACTTATCCGCGGCTAAGAGCGCCCAAGCGCTTCGCGTTTTAGAGGCCAAAGCCGCCAACGACCGCCCCGCGAAGATCGATAAGGCAGCCAAGGACTTCGAAAGCATTTTGCTTGGCGAATGGCTCGAGAAGGCGGAAAAGTCCTTTGCCAGCGTACCCGGATCCGATCCCGACGAGGACAACGACCCGGGGCACGACCAGTTTCAAAGCATTGGGTGTCAGTTCCTGGCCGAGGCCTTGAGCAAGGCTGGCGGAATCGGTATCGCGTCGATGATCAGTAAACATCTTCATGCCGTCGAGACGAGCCGAAACCCGGACGGAGGGTCGCCGGAAGCTGCTCCGACCTCCCTGGACCATGGTAAGTTACAGAATCACAAGTAGTTAGAGTGAAACAAAAGAGCTAAAGTTTGCTCGAGAAACTGCCGATTTAAGAACCAACAGGTTCGAGAATCGTGAGGCTTCTATGAGAATCGGATCCAACCTACCTGACCTGCAGGTTGTCGCAGCGACAAAGCTGGGGGTCGCCGCGCCTGCCGCCGATCAGGCTCGTCGGGTATCCGCCGAGGAGCGGGACAGTGTCCCGCAGGACGAGGTGAGCATCAGTGTTCTTACCACTCAGGCGTTAGAGACGCCTGAGATTCGTCACGACCAGGTGAGCAACCTCGAGCAAAGCGTCCTCAGCGGAGAGTACCGGTTGGATCCCGGGCAGATTGCTAGTGCCATGATGGATTTTTAGGAGCTTGACGGTGGCGAAATCGGATGCCATCCACCAAAAATCGAAACCCGATTACCTGGACCTGATACGTGCCTTGTCCAAGGAAATTGCTGCGGCCGTATCGGCAATCGAGCGAAACCAACTGAAGCAGTTGGAAGCTGCCATAGAAAACCAGGAAATCATCTGCCAGAAGCTTCTGGCCCGGAAGGCATCGCCTTCTCAATTGGCTGGAACCGGAAACGCCGCCCTCGAAGAGGCCCGTTCGCAGTTGGCGCAGGTGAATCGGGTGTATGCGGGCGTGGTGAAGCGCGCGAAACGATGCGCGGACTTGCTCCTCGCGCTTTACGGTCAAGGTTACGGGAGCAATGTTCCATCAGCGGACCGCCACAGTTGGTCCTGCGAGGCATAATACGATGGGTGGTACCCTACTATCCTCGTTGTTAATCGCGAGCCAGGCCCTGGACGTTGACCAGGGAGGGCTCGATGTCACGGCCAACAATATCGCCAACGCCAACACTCCCGGCTATAGCCGGGAAGTCGTGAATCTTTCGGAAAACACACCCGAGGAGGTGGGAAACCTCACCTTCGGAACTGGGGTCTCGATCGAGCAGATCCAAAGTGTTCGCGATCAGGTGCTCAGTCTCCAAATCGCGGAGCAGACCTCACAGCAAAGCGGAGCCCAGACAGAGCTTAATGCTTTGCAGCAGATCGAAACTCTGTTTTCCAGCTCGACCCAAGGAATTGGCGCGGATCTATCGGCGTTCTTTACCAGCATCAGTCAACTCTCCACGGACCCGTCGAACGCCGCTCTCCGTTCGGCGGTCATCACCGCCGCGCAGAATCTGGCGGTTTCCTTCAATCAAACCGCGCAAAGCTTGACAAGCAATCAGCTAAGCTTGAATCAGTCGGTTTCTCAGACCGTCGGCCAGATCAATACTCTGACCCAGCAGATTGCCCAGATCAATGCCAAGGTCGGAGAAATGCAGCAGTTGAACCAAGATCCCGGCAGTCTTCTCGACCAGGAAAACCAACTGATCAACCAGCTCTCGCAGTTAACCAATGTGTCGGAAACGCAAACCCCAGAGGGCTTGACGTTGACGACGGGAAATGGAACCGCGTTGGTGGTTGGCAATCAAAGCTTCGCGCTGCAGGTCGCGACTGGCGCCTCCGGTATGCAGGATGTCTTTTCCGAGGGTCAGGACATCACCAGCACTATCCAGGGCGGGGTTTTGGGTGGCACGATTCAGGTGCGGGACCAGGATATTCCCGGCTTGCTCAATCAACTCAATACTCTGGCCAGCCAGTTTGCCACCAGCATCAACACGGCGCAGGCCGCTGGTTTTGACTTGAACGGAAATGCCGGACAGGATCTATTCTCCTTTAATCCTGCGGGGGCGGCCTCGACCATCAGCCTGGCGACGACCGATCCCAACGCCATCGCAGCTAGTTCGGACGGCGCAGCCGGCAGCAACGGTAATATCGCCAACCTCATGGCAGTGGAGAGTACGAACTTGCCGTCCGGGGACACACCGACCAACAGCTACGCAGCCATGGTCTCGCAAAGCGGGACTTTGGCGGCTGAGGCGCAGGCGGAAGTCACGGCCACTACGACCAGCATCAACCAACTCAACGATCAATTGGGCGCCATTTCTGGGGTTTCGATCAACGAAGAAACCACCAACCTGCTGAATTACCAAAATGCTTTCTCGGCAGCGGCTCGGGTCGTGTCAACGGTAGACGAGTTGACACAGACGGTCCTCTCCATGGGATCGAGCTCGGCCACCGCCTCGTAAAAAACATATGCGCGTAAACCCTAATTTCACTCCCGACATTCTCTCGGATCTTTACACCGACGAAAACCAGGCCGATACAGCGCTCGAGCAACTGGCCAGCGGCCAACTCATCAATATGCCTTCGGATAATCCTGTGGGCGCGTCTGAGCTTGTCCAGAATCAGGCGGAGTTGTCTCAAACCGATCAATTTATCCAGAACACGAGCGACGTAGAAGGACTCCTGCAGACCGCCGATTCGACCCTCAGCTCAGTGGTGAGTTCGTTGAATCAGGCCATCTCTGTCGGGACCCAGGGCGCGAACGGTACAAATTCAGCGGCGGACCTCCAGGCGCTTGGCCAGCAGGTAGAAGGTATTCAATCGCAGGTCCTGGGATATGCCAACGCCACCTACCAGGGGAACTACATCTTTGCGGGTACAGCCACGAACACTCCCGCATTCACTCTCGATCCAGCTGCACCGGACGGCGTTACCTACAGCGGGAACACCGACACCAACACGGTCCAGATCGCCGACGGCGACAGCGTTCAGATCAATCTTCCGGGCAGCCAGTTGTTTCAGGGGTCAGGTGGAGATGTGATGGGCGCCTTGCAACAATTGGTCACGGCCTTCAAAAGCGGGAACACAACCGCCATCGGTACGGCCACGACCGAACTGAATAGCGCCGTGAATTATCTGTCCCAGCAGAGAGTCTTCTATGGAAGCGTCCTCCAGCAACTTACCTCCAACCAATCTTATTTACAGACAGAGCAATTGAACCTGCAGTCGGCCGCGAACACCATCGACGGTGTCAATTTAGCGCAGGCAGCCAACAACCTGTCGCAGGCGGAAACGACGCAGAGTGCCACCCTGGCCGCCTTGGCCAAGGTGATTCCTGAAAACCTCCTGCAGTATTTGCAGCCCTAGCGATGAGATCCGGCAAGTTGAAGGAAACATCTTGGTCGGTTGGGTTGTGGGATATCCGCAGCTAACCCGACCAGCTGGGTGAGTTCAGTTCTGCAGTTCGGCAGGATACAGCCAATGGATCAGGCAGTCCAGCAGGAGGGGTTCTTTTCGTCGTCGGCAGTTCGCGCCGGCTGATCAGAGGAAACTGCACTGGGCGAACTTGCGGGATCGACTTGCGCCCAGGCCTGGCGGACATCGATCAGCAAACGAATTTGTTCCTCCAAGATCTGGTGGTCTTTTTTGACGTGAGCTTCCCAAATTCTGGCGCGCAGGACCGTATAGAAATCGGAAAGACGTTTTGCAGCGTCTCCTCCCTTTTCCCAGTTCAGGGATCCCTGCAACTGTTGCAGCACCAGAAAAGCATGCTTGAGCGCCGTGGAGCGGGTATCGACGTCGCCTGTTTCGATCGCCTTCCCCGCCTGCCTCAAATCATTCACCAGCAAGTCATACATCATGATGACCAGTCCAACGGAGCTGGCATTCTCGACGGCTGCCCTGCGATAACCTAATTCGGTCTGTCTTGGGTTCATAGGATTGTAGTACTAGAACTGGGCGCATAGCCGAGTTCCGCGTTAATTTGTGCCTCCTCGGTCGGTAACTCTTCGAGGGCAATATCGGCCTGGTTGAATTCGTTGGTGAGATAGCTCTGCTGCTGTTGCAGATAAGGTTGGAAATTGGTGATCTGATTCTGCAAGTCGCTGTTTTCGCTGCTGATGCTTTGCAAGTCCACCGTGAATGCACCATTGGTAGAGTTGGTAAGAGAGGTCAGCTGGTTGTTCAAAAAATTTACAAAGCCGTTCGACGATGTTCCCTCGAGGAAGTTTTGCACGGCGCTGAAGTTGTTCTGAATGGCACTGTTCAGCGTGGCGCTATCCAGGGTCAAACTGCCATCTTGGTTCATGGTGATCCCGAGATCAGCCAGAGTGGCCACGGCGTTGCTGTCGGTTGCGTACCCCCCCGCCGACAACAGATCGCTCTGCAACATATGCACGGTGGGATCGCCCGCCACGGGACCTTCCGCATTATTTGTCACCGTAAATTGCGTGTTCACATCGGTGACTACCTGGTTGAAGGCGCTTACAAAATTGCTGATTGCCGTGGAAGCACTGTTGACATCGGGCGATATTACGACGTCGACGGGGGTTCCCGGGGAAGCACCCACTAAGTTGAAGGTTACTCCACTGACTGCGCCGGTCACGGTATTCGATGCACTGTCGATCGGAATTCCATCCACGGTCAGAGATGCATTCTGTCCCTGAGCTGCCTGGGTGAAACCGATGCTGCTGTCCTGGCTTATGGTGATGTTACTAGCGGCGCCAGAGTTATTGCTGACGATCGAGAGACGGGCCCCGCTTGCCTCGGTTACCACGTTGGCCGTGACCCCAAGATTCATTCCGTTGATGGTGTTCGCTAGATCATCTAAGGTATTGTTGCCGCTGCCCACGGTAATCTGCGTCGCGGTACCCTGGCCCACCTGAATGGTAAAGCTGCCGGACTGGAGGGTTGTACTGCCACTTGCCACCGAGCCAGAATACCAGGACGATGTGGTAGCCAGGTTATTGACCACCACCACGTGATTGGCCGCGGCGGCTCCGTTTACTGCCGTCGCCGTGACGATGTTCGAATCGGAAGACGACGTTGTCATCGACGTGGCCGCGCCCGAAGGACCGGCCATGGCCGTAAGAGTGCCTTCGAGCGCGGTAACGTCGCTCTCAATCGAATTGAGGGCACTGGTTTCGGTCTGCAACGTCTGCTGTTGATTCTCCCACTGCTCCTCGGGAGCCTCGTCGGCCGCCAGCGCCTGACTCACCGCCTCCTGAACATTAATGGGTTGGGATGAACCGAACGCCGACAACAGAGAGCTTAGATTGATGGGATTCGCACTCATTGCTCGTCTTCGCTCGCAAAAATTCGCAAAACAAGCGAGGTGGTGGAACTGGTTGATTCGACCACCTCGCCGTGCATACAACAACTTCAACTCTGCTGCGGCATAGCCGGTTCTGGGAATGCCGTGCTACCCGTTGGTGCGAGAACGCCAGACTGCGGCGGGCTGGACGTTTTTTCACCCATGTTGCCCGCCCTGCTGCCGTTCTCGTCATCCGGCAGGTGGTAAGACTGGTTGGTCCCACCACCTCCGAGTGGCTTATTGAAACAACTTCAACACGTTCTGCTGCAGCTGATTGGATTCCTGTAATGCCGCGATACCAGTCTGCTGCAGAATGCTTTCCTTGGACAGGTTGGATGTTTCGACACCCATGTTTGCCGCCATGATCGAATTCTCGGCATTCGTCAGGTTTGTGATCTGAACGTTCATGACGTTGATCGCCGAGGAAAGCTGATTGGACTGAGCTCCGAGATCGCCGCGAAGGCCGGCAATCGTTTCAATGGCGGTGTTGATGTCCAAGAGTGCTGCCTGAGCGTCCGTGGCTGAGTCTAGGGTTGTGCCGCTGAGGGTCAGGCTGGCCGCGCCAACGGTCACCAAGCTAATGGCCACCGTGACGGTGCCGGCCGAGGTGGAATCGCTCATGAAAATGGTGGTAGTGGCACCACTGAAAATCGCCTGGCCATTGTAAGTGGTGTTGGCGCCGATGTCGTCGATTTCGGTAAGGATGGATCCGTACTCGGCTTCGAGAGCGGTCCGTTGTGTACTGCTGACTGTACCGTTGGCGGACTCGGTCGCCAAGCTGATGGCGCTGTTCAGAAGAGTGGTGATCTGAGACAAAGCGCCGTCGGCGACCTGCAGTTCACCCTCGCCATCGGTGGCATTCTGTACGGACTGCGTGAGCGCCGTGATGTTCGCTTCCAATCCATTGGCGATGGCCAGCCCGGCTGGATCGTCCGCGCCGGTGTTGATTCGCTGGCCGGAAGAGAGAGCCGTTAGCGTGGAATTCAAGGAGGTCTGGGTCAAACCCAACTGGTCCTCTGCTTGTAGTGCCGGGATGTTATACAAAACACTGAGTGATCCCATGGAAAAATCTCCTTCGTTTCAAGTTCCGCCTGTGTCGATGGTTCCCGGCTGTTTGCCGCCAGAGGCTCCCCATCGAGCAGGAGGTTGCTACACGGGATTACCTATCGGCACTTGTTTGCCGTTCCATTAGCTCTCCCCATAACCGAAGTAACCGCTTGGCGCCAGAAACATCGTCTGGAAAGCAACCGATACCGCCGCTCTTACGGTTAGCCTTGAGTGGCCGGCGCTCCACCCGCCACTTCTCCATTTCTTTTGCGCGTCGTTTCTGCTTGTTCATAGGCATCCCGCAGCTCCGGCGATTGCGGAAAGAGAACAAGACCCCGAGAGAGAATCTCGCTACTCTCCTCCCATTGCTGCAACTTTGCACGTATGCTCGCGGCGCGCAAATAAAACTTGGGGTGAGGTAACGCGTGGGCTAGACCCTCCGCTACCTCCGCCGCTTCCGGTAATCGGTCGGTCATGATACAAGCTTTCATCAGCCGGTCATGGACGGGGAACATTTGCGGGACCGCTCTGGCCGCGCGCCGTAACCTGGCCAGCCCTGCTTTCTGCTGACCCGCCTTGACTTCGGTGTAGCCCAGTTTGCTTTCGATCAGGGGATCATCCGCCCCCGTCGACTTAAGTGCGCGGCGATATGCCCGCCCTGCCTCTCGGAAACGGCCCAAGCCTTGCAATGCATCGCCTTTTAACTGTTCGCATAGGGCCGCGCCTTTACCCGCGCCGCGATTCTGTTTCAACGCCGTTAATGCTTCCTGGTATTTTCCTAGATCGACAAAGATCATTCCTGTAAACAGCCAGGCCTCCGCCAGCCGTGGCTCCAAGGCCAGGCTCCGCGCGAAGCAGCGTAAACCCTCCAGGGTGTCCTTGCGGTATTCGTACTCTTGCAGGCCAAGCAGCACCCACGCTAGGGGATCGTCAGGATTCTCCTGAACTCTCAAGCGAAGCAGTTCCAGATACAACACAGCCTTACTATCTTTGACTTGCTCCTCGGCGAGCTGCCCAAAGTGGTGGATACAAAAGTTCGCCGACCCGAGCTTCAATCCCAATGCGGACACTTGATTTTCGACCAGTTCGTGCACTCGACCCGTGAAGTAGATTTTTGGATGCCGGCGGAAGAGGCGACAATTCTCATGCGTGAAATAGGCGGGGGCACCCTTGGCCCTTGGGTGCCGTCCATCGTTCGGAACGGAGAGACGATCCCAGGCTCGACTGAACCGGGCTCCCACGTAATTGCGAATCGGAGTCACATAGCCACCTACGTCGGCGGCGTCGAGAAGCTGGGGTATATTGCGCGCGCCGTCGCCGTCCAATTCCTCATCCGCATCGAGGATCAGAACCCAATCCGTTTTGATGGGTTCGAGAGCAACGTTGCGGGCTTTTGCGAAATCGTTTTCCCAAGGCACGGAAATGATACTTGCACCGAACTCCCGCGCAATCTCGCCGGTATTGTCTGTGCAGCCGGTGTCGCCGATGACGATCTCGTCGACGACCCCGCGCACACTCTCGAGACAAGGACGAATCGTCTCAGCACCGTTTTTCACGATCATCGAAAGAGCGACGCTTGGCATGGTGGATTCCCCCGAACCGTCAGCCCGCGGCTGGATTGGTATTATCCTTCGGTTGGTCGCGAGCATCCTCTTCATGTCGCTCCATTTGGGCCCAGGCTTCCCGTAACGCGGGAGAGTCGGGGAAAAGTGCGAGCGCGTCTTCGACGAGCTTCTTCGATCTTTCCCATTGCTCGAGCTGCGCGCGAATGCTGGCGGCACGGAGAAATGTTTTCGGATGATGGAGGCATTGGGCAAACCTTTCCGCCGCTTCTGCAGCGCCGGCCAGATCCTTGGCCACAAGCAACGCCTTCACCAGCCGGTCGTGCAGTTCCGCTTGGTGGGGAGCCTGCTCTACGGCCTTCCGCAGCCGGGCGAACCCCGCCCCCGAGTCTCCCAATCGCACCTCAGTAAGCCCCAACCGGCTTTGGACCATGGGTCTGTCTTCCCCCAGTCCGATAGCATTCTGGTAAGCCCTGCGAGCATCGGCGACCTGTCCCAGGTTGTAGTAGGCATCTCCTTTTAGGCGCTCGCGCAATCCGGCGGCTTCCTCCGTGGCCCCCGCCTGCCCGAGAGTGAATAAAGCATCGAGGGGCCGGCCCGAGTCGAGGTAGATCATCGCCATGAACAGCCAGGCGCGGACGAACGGGGGATGCAATTTCACCGTCTGCTCGAAACAGGACAAGGCAATGTCGTAGTTTCCAAAAGTTCGATATTCCATGCGGCCGAGTTCAAACCAGGCCAAGGGATTGTCGGGTTCCTCTTTCACCTTAAGGCGCCCCAAATCCCGGTAAAACACGGCTTTCGCAGCCCGAACCGCAGGGCCCCGAAGAAACCCAAAGTGATGAACCAGAATGTCGCAGGGAACAGATTTCACGCCCAGCAGGCTGATGCGATATTCCACGAGTTCATGCACCCTTCCGAAGAAATAGACCTGGGGATCACGGCGAAACAGCCGTATGTTCGGCTGGTCAAGATAGCAAGCAGCGGTTCGGGCACGCTCCGGGAGCGGGGAAACGGGCTTGCCTGGCTGCTCGAAGTAATACGCCGTCCCATCCGGCATGTAGTCCCGGATGGTGACCACATAGCCGCCTATCACCGGGTCCGCCAGAAGTTGAGGCAGGATGGGTTTGGCGGTGGCATCCAATTCTTCGTCCGCGTCGAGTACCAGAACCCAGTCGGTAGTCATCGACGCGAGAGCGGCATTGCGAGCCTTGGCAAAGTGATTCTCCCAGGGCACGGAGATGACGGTCGCCCCAAATTCCCGCGCAATCCGAACTGTACCGTCGGTCGAGCCCGTGTCCGCGATCACCATCTGGCTCACAACGTCGCGCACACTGGTGAGACAGGCGGCGAGAGTATGCTCCTCATCCTTCGTGATCATCGACAAGCCGAGCGTCGCCATAGCGTATTCAGCGCGATCCATTAGCGCTGGATTGGAATTTGGGCCTGGTTCGAACCAGCTGCGGTAGCGAAAGCACTTGCCATACCACGCACCTCGCGGTGTTGGTCTTCTCGAACTGCTTCCGAAGTCGCTCCTCAGCAAGAGACTAGGTTCCCGCCTCCCAGCCCGACGCCGCCGGCTCCCGTACCGTCATTAGAGGCAGATGAGGCAGCCTGATTGCATACTCGAACTCGGTCTTTCCTCGGTGGCGGCTCGTTCTTTGCGCCGAGCCCGACCCCGCTGAAGACCGAACATACCCAGGCACCACAGGGGCAAATTTGCGATCACGCTCGTCCGGCCACAGAGGTGCCTGGACGGCGAGGGTTTTCGAGAAATCACGGCGCCGGCAACAGATTCGGGACTTCCTGTTGCCGGTCGAGCGAGAACACGGGAAGTTCGAGGCGCGAAATTCGATAACTTCTCAGCGAAAGGAGGCCGACATCTTGAACAATGCATTACGACTATCGGATGACTGGCTGACCACAGAAGCAAAAGGTGTAAGAATTCCACGAAAACTGAACTTAGGTAGCGGCCAGGACTGGCGCGAGGACTATTTCAACGTTGATATAGGCGCTTATTGGGAGCCGGACGCAGTGCTCGATTTCAACCTCCCGTTACCCATTGGCCGGCCGTTAGCAACGTCGCGCTTCGGGAATGTGGCTCTTGAGAACCAATATTTCGACGAGATCCTCGCCCTGAACGTGCTCGAGCAGATCCAAAACCTCCCGACAGCAATGACGTCGTGCCTGAGGTTGCTCAGGGTTGGCGGCTTGTTGCGAATCAGCGTTCCCTATGATCTCTCCTGGGGAGCCTGGCAGGATCCTAACCATGTGCGCGCATTCAACGAGCGCAGCTGGCTTTATTTCACGGATTGGTTCTGGCGGATGGGCTGGCGAGAAGCACGGTTTGACATTGCCCACTTCGAACTGGGCCTGAGCCCGATCGGCAAAGCACTGACGAAGCAGCGCGTGACGGGCGAGGAGTTGGCCCGTTGTCCTCGGGCCATCGACCAGATGCGAGTGGCATTGCGCAAGCGCTTGTTGACTGAAGCTGAAAAACAGCAAGTGTCCAGCTTTCTGAAGCGGCCGAGTCCGAGTGCCGATCCGGTCGCCTCACTCCAGGTTTCAGCGACAGCTGGCAATACCGCGCCCGGTCTGACCCCGGCGCTTTGAGGAGCCTGCCTGGATTCACCCATGGCAGGTTAGAACGATTTGATGGGGATTGATTGCACAATTCGATTCCAAGGGGACGACGTGCGCGCAGGTGTTGGTCGGCAACTTTATCTAGGGAAGAGTGTACTGTGATTCATCTCACCCGACTCAATTGCCAAGCCTTTGCGGTCAACTCCGACCTGATTAAGTTCATCGAGAA
>Ga0187782_10001366_pt1 | contig 17651 bp, 19 predicted proteins | sample 0715_SJ02_MP15_2_FD_132454 | JGI IMG/M metagenome (GOLD analysis project Ga0187782, IMG submission 132454) | Tropical peat soil microbial communities from peatlands in Department of Meta, Colombia - 0715_SJ02_MP15_20_MG | ecosystem: Environmental > Terrestrial > Soil > Wetlands > Peat | place...
GGGGCCCCGGGTCCGGGATTTTGGCCGCGAGTACCGAAGCGATCACACCGACGCCTTCTCCTTCGTCACGAAGGCCCGCCAACCGCCGAAGCTGGAAATGTCGCGAGCGCCCTCGACTGCTTCGGCCTCGACCAAGAAGCCCTTCGCGGGACGGCCGCCATCGAGTTCGAGCGTGCCGATCGACAGCGGTGGCGGCACGGCGGCAACGAAGCGGCCGAATGCGGCTTCCGAAAGCGCCCAAAGCTCGACTTCGATCGCGGTGCCCGCACCATTCTTCACGCGCAATAGGCCAGGCTTGGGAGGTCGCGTGCCAGAAAGGGCATAGAGCCGATAATGCGGCGCGGTCACGGTGCGCTCGAGGAGCCGCGCGCCGACGGCGCGCAGTTCGCCGTTGAGCGGCATGCCGGAGAGATGCGCACCGACGACCGCGATCGCGATCTCGCTGGCCTCGGGCGCGGCGGCGCCGTCGGCGAGACGCGGCTGCGGGACCTCGAGCGCCCCGAGCGGCAGACCGGTCGCGTGATGGAAGTCGCGGCCGATAGCGGCGAGCGCCGCGTCCTGCCCTGCGGGCGCCAGCAGCGTTACGCCGAACGGCCGGCTATCCCCGCCCATTGTCGCCGGCACCGCGAGAGCGCACAGGTCGAGCAGGTTGACGAAATTGGTATAGGTGCCGAGCCGGCTGTTGAGCCCGATCGGGTCGCCGAGCACCTGCGCGATCGTGTAGATCGTCGGTGCCGTCGGCAGCACCAGCGCATCGACGGTGCGGAACGTGTGATCGCTGACCCGCCGCAGCTCCTCGATCTGATAGAAGGCCGCAAACGCGTCCGCAGTTGTCCCATGCGCCCCGGCAAGGATCACCTGCCGCGTCACCGGGTGCAGAGCTTCCGGTGCGGAGGCGATCAGCGCGCGCGCGGTCAAATAGCGCTCGGCCACCCAGGGTCCGTCGTAGAGCAGCCGCGCCGCGGCATAGAATGGCTCGATGTCGATCTCTACGATGTTGGCTCCCAGGCCGGCGAATTGCGTGAGCGCCGCCTCGTATGCCGCTTGTGCGGCGTGATCGCCGAAAAACAGGCGCCCGCCCGGTATCGGCACGCCAAGCCGCAGCCCCTGCGGCATTGCCCCAACCGCGTGCAGCGGCCGCAGCCGCGAGAACGGATCGGCGGGGTCGGGGCCGGCGATCACCCCGAGCGCTGCCGTCGCATCGTCGACCGTGAGCGCAAATACCGAGACGCAATCGAGCGTGCGGCACGCGGGCACAACTCCAGCGGTCGACACCAAGCCGCGGCTCGGCTTCAACCCGACGATGTTGCTGAAGGCGGCGGGGATGCGGCCGGAGCCGGCAGTGTCGGTGCCGAGCGCCAGCGGTGCGATACCTGCGCCGACCGCAAGCGCGGAACCGGTGCTCGATCCGCCCGGAATGAGTGCCGGATCGAACAGATTGCGGCCGACGCCATAAGGGGTGCGCACACCGACGAGACCGGTGGCAAATTGATCGAGGTTGGTCTTGCCGAGAATGAGCGCCCCGGCCGCGCGCAGCCGGGCGACCGCGGTCGCGTCCTTGCTCGGGCGGTAGCTAAAAGCCGGGCAGGCGGCGGTCGTCGGCAGGCCCGCGACGTCGATATTGTCCTTGACGGTTACCGGAATGCCGTAGAGCGCCAGCGTCTTATCCCCGGTGTGCGCGAGCTGGCGGGCCTCGGCGCGTACATCCGCCTCTTCCCGCAAAGTAATGAACATTGCTGGATCGTCGTGGGCGCGGATACGGGCGAAACTGCGCGCCACGATATCCTCGGGCTCGAGGGCCTCGGCGCGATATTGCTCGAGGATTTCGGCGACCGTCTCGGTCACATCAACTCCGTATTGGCCGAACAAACCGACCCGGAAACAGGGCTACTCAGCTCCTTTGTGCCAATTCCGGGCCGCTTCGCAATGGGGCATGCCAAGCGCGGGGCGCCGCCCAACCGGCATGCTGTTCGGCGCGACTGGTCGCCGGGGCCGTTGCACGGGGTGCATGAGCGGCCTATATTCCACGTTAGTTTCCAGTCATCCCTGATGACGTGAGTGGCTTCGCCCAGGCAGGCGGGCGGAGCACGGAGGAGAATTATCCATGACTATCGTGCCCTTGATGCCGAAGGCGACGGCGGTGTGGCTGGTCGAGAACACGGCGTTGTCGTTCGACCAGATCGCGCAATTCTGCAACCTGCATCCGCTGGAGGTAAAGGCCATCGCCGACGGAGACGCCGCGCAAGGCATTAAGGGTCTCGATCCGATCCTGACCGGCCAACTGACGCGCGAGGAGATCGCCGCGGGCGAGGCCGACAGCAGCCATCGGCTGCATCTGGCCGATCCAAAAGTCAGGCTACCGGAGGCCAAACAGACGAAGGGCCCTCGCTACACGCCGGTGTCGCGCCGCCAGGACCGGCCAAACGCCATCCTTTGGCTGGTTCGCAACCATCCGGAACTCAAGGATAGCCAGATCATGCGGCTCGTCGGCACGACGAAGTCGACGATTCAGGCGATCCGCGACCGCACGCACTGGAACTCGGCCAATTTGACGCCGCTCGATCCGGTGACGCTCGGGCTATGCTCCCAGATCGACCTCGATCTCGAGGTGCAGCGCGCGGCCAAGGAAAAGCCGGTTCCGGTCGAGGCACAGGGCGCAACGCTGCTGCCCGCTGCGCTCACGACGGCCGCGAAGGAGGAGAGGGAACTTGAGCCCGCCGCCGGCAAGAAGTCCGACGAGCTCGACGTCGATGCGGTGTTCGCCAAGCTGAAGCAGCTCGGCGGAAAGAGCGAGTGACTGGCGTTTTTGCCCGCTTCGCCGGAGCCGACCTGAACGATAATACGATCCGGTTGAATGGGGATAACGGTCTGTATTCTTGGCTGGACTTCAACCCCGCCCGATGCTGTTGCGGAGCACGACGCAGGCGCCGCCTGCCGCAATCAGCCGATCGCAAAGCTTTTGCAGGTACGCGCGGCTGTCGTCGGCGATGCGGATGATGTAACGGGGCGCACTGCCCATTCCGGGCAGCCGGGCGCGCAGCACGATCGGTTCGCGGTCTCCGATCAGCGAGGCGTATTGCTTCTGCAGCTCGCGGTAGGTCGCCCAGGCTTTGCTTTCCGACCAGTTCGCCGTCAGCTGCGCTCCCCAGCGCGGCACATAGGCGGCAATGCGCTGCGCCTCCTGCTTGGGCGCGAGAATAAGGTTGGCCAAGCGCGTGCAGGGGACGCCCTGCGGAATGATCGTTTCCGACGTCTGCGGCGGCGACGGCGAGGCCCATTCGTCGGCGGTCCAGCCGGTGATGATCGCTACGTAATTGCGCGTCTCGCTGGGCAGACCGCGTTTGCCGGCCAGCCATTCGCTGACCCGCCCGGGGCCTGCATTGTAGCTTGCGGCCGCCAAGCCGAGATTGCCGTACCGGTCGCGCAACTCGCGCAGATAGCTCGCCGAATGGCGCAGCGCCTCGATCGGATCGAAGGGATCGGAAAGGCCGCGCCAATCCGCCGTCCGGGGCATGAATTGGGCGATGCCTTGCGCACCCTTGTGGCTGACCGCCCGGGCGTTGAAGCGGCTTTCCTGCCAGATCACGCGGGCAAAGAATTCGACCGGAAGCTGGTTCTCCGCCGCGGCCTCTTCGAGCGTGCGACAAATGTCGTCGGCGGTCGGCGGGTTGTGCGCCGGCGCAGGTCTGTCATTGGGCGTTTCGCCGGCCGCGGGCTCACTCGCCTGCGGCAGGGACGGGCATTGCGCGGCGACGCGCACACTCGCCAGCGCCAAAGCGAATATCATCAACGATCCGGCCAAGCGCAGCATGCGGATCAACGTGCAAAACCGAACACAGTGCCGCCCACGCGGCGGATCGATCAGGCCGCCCGCCCGGCCGCGCGGGCATTTCGCCGCGCCGGCCGTCTAGCTCAGGCGGGCAACGGTGGGCGACCTGATACCCATGGAATCGGCGAAGGTTTGAGCGCGTAGGGGCCATCGCCCAGAAGCGCCTGCGCGGCCAACATGATCGTCCAGGCTACGGGAAACTCGGCACCCCCCGCGGCGAACCAAAAGCCTTTGCGGACCAGGCAAAAGTGCGCCGCCCCGACCATCAGCGGCAGCGCATAAAGACTGGCCCAGCGGGCATAAATGCCGGGTATGATGAGAAAGGCGCCGACGATCTCGGCGGATACCGCGTACCAGGGAACAAACCAATAATAGCCGTTGATGGCGAAATTGTCCCACCACTGGTGAAATCCGCCCGGATAGAGAAAGAACTTCAAGTAGATATGCGCCCAGAAGAATGCACCCAGCGTCAAACGCATCAGCAGGATGCCGTACGGCGCAGTGCGTTCGTCAATCATGGTCAGATGTCCTCGCGGCTTTTTGCTACGCCTACATCACCGCATCGGCATGACGCAATCCTGGCTGCCACAGCACGCTGATGCGCTTCCGAACGGGCTCATCCTGTTCGATGGTGTTTACGTGCTGTGCTCGCGCTCGATCCGGTTCGTGCTCGAGTACGACAGCGAACGCTGGTTTTGCTTCACGCCGATCCAAAGTGCATATGGGCGCGTGCTGGCGGCGGCGACGGCGATCGCTTCACGTTCGACATCGACGTGAGCTTCCCCGTGGTGGGGCACGTCACCCACTATGGCGGCTGGCTGACATGGGACGCGCCGGGCAGGCGCCGGATGTTTCCGCCCGAGCGATTGCGCGCGCTGAGCTAATCCGGTTCTTCGGTGGTCCATTTCCAGGTCGGATTCGTTTCTATGATCTTGACGGCATTCTTCATCGCCGCCGGCGTCGCCGTCTCGTAGACCTGCCCCTTTGGACCGGCAATCGTAACGGCAGCGTTGATGACGAGCCACTTGGTCGCGAAGTTGCAGGCGTAGGGCGCCGCGCGCATTCCCCCGAGATGGACCCATCGACTGGGGAACCGAGTCCCGCCGCAGATAATCTCGTCGGCCGTTTTCTTGGTCTCCGCCAGCGCCGCTTTCACTTCCTGTTGCAGCTTGGCCGACCGGCCTATCAGATCGTTGATGTCGCTCAGCGGCAGAGAACCGCCCTGCCCGAGCTTGCCGGTGTCGAACGCCAAGGCGGGCGAAGCTGCCAGCATCGTCGCGATCAGCACATGGCTCGGCCGCATTTTCGTTTCCACCTCACTTCACCACGCCCTTCCCCTTCAGAGCTCCGTCGATCTCTTCCAGAATCGCCGGATCGTCGATGGTTGCCGGCATGGTCCAATCGTCGCCGTCGGCGATCTTCTTGATCGTTCCGCGCAGGATTTTTCCCGAGCGCGTCTTCGGCAGCCTCGCCACCGTCACCGCGAGCTTGAAGGCGGCCACCGGTCCGATTTTCTCGCGGATCAACGCGATGCATTCCTTCTCGATTTCCGCGGGCGGGCGGTTAACGCCGGATTTGAGCACGATGAAGCCGCACGGCACCTCGCCCTTGAGCTCGTCCTTGATGCCGAGCACGGCGCATTCGGCCACGGCGGGGTGCGAGGCGAGCACCTCCTCCATGCCGCCGGTCGAGAGCCTGTGGCCGGCGACGTTGATGATGTCGTCGGTGCGGCCCATGACAAACAGGTAGCCGTCCTCGTCCTTGTAACCGGCGTCGGCAGTTTTGTAGTAGCCGGGGAATTCGTCGAGATAGCTCTCGCGCATGCGCTCGTCCGCCTGCCACAGCGTGGGCAGGCAGCCGGGAGGCAGCGGCAGTTTGACGACGATCGAGCCCATCCTGCCCCGCGGGACCTCGCGGCAGGCTTCATCGACGACGCGCACGTCATAGCCGGGCATCGCCACCGTGGGCGATCCATGTTTGACCGGCAGCATGCCGAGCCCGATCGGATTGGCGACAATCGGCCAGCCAGTCTCGGTCTGCCACCAATGATCGATCACCGGCACCCGCAGAAGATTTTCTGCCCACACGACGGTATCCGGATCGGCGCGTTCGCCGGCGAGGAACAGCGTGCGGAATTTCGACAGATCGTATTGCGCCAGCAGCTTGCCGTGGGGGTCGTCTTTCTTGATGGCGCGGAACGCGGTCGGTGCGGTGAACAGCGCGGCGCAGCCGTGCTCGGAGATGACCCGCCAATACGCGCCGGCATCCGGCGTGCCGATCGGCTTGCCCTCGTAGAGGATGCTGCTGCAGCCATGAAACAGTGGCGCATAGACGATATAGCTGTGGCCGACGACCCAACCCACATCGGAGGCGGCCCAATAGACCTCGCCGGGTGCGACGCCGTAGAGATTACTCATCGACCATTTGAGCGCGACCAGGTGGCCGCCATTGTCGCGAACCACGCCCTTGGGGCGGCCGGTCGTGCCCGACGTATAGATGATGTAGAGCGGGTCGGTCGCTTCGACCGGCACGCAATCATAGACCGAGCGGGCGTGAATGAGCGCATCGTCGCGCACTGCCGCCCAATCGTGGTCGCGGCCGGCAATCATCGTCGCCTCCGCCTGCGGCCGCTGCAGGATGAGACAGCTTTGCGGCTTGTGCTGCGACAGCGCGATCGCCTCGTCGAGCAAGGGCTTGTAGGCGACAATGCGGCCCGGCTCGAGTCCGCAGCTCGCCGAGAGAATCACCTTCGGCTTGGCGTCGTCGATGCGGGTCGCGAGTTCGCGCGCGGCGAAGCCGCCGAACACGACCGAATGGATGGCGCCGATGCGTGCGCAGGCGAGCATGCCGATCGCCGCCTCCGGCACCATCGGCATGTAGAGGATCACCCGGTCGCCTTTCTCGACGCCGAGATCGCGCAGCATGCCGGCAAGCACCTGTGTCTCGGTCTGTAGGCGGTGATAGGTGATCGTGCGCTTGGCCGCCGCGAGCGGAGAGTCGTAGATGATCGCGGGCTGCTCGCCGCGGCCGGCATTGACCTGACGGTCGACGGCGTTGAAGCAGGTGTTGCACACGCCGCCCGCGAACCAGCGGCCGTATACGCCGGAGTTCTGGTCGAAGATCACTTTCGGCTTTTCGAACCAGTCGATGTCCTCAGCCGCCTCCGCCCAGAAACTGAGCGGGTCGCGCCGCCAGCGCGCATAGACCTCGTGATAGCGGCTTGAACGAGCGTCCATGGCGTCGCCTCCGATTGTTGTACTCCGACGCCGTTAGCATACCCGAAAAGCCGCGATGCGGCGCTGCGCACTCTCGGAGCCCGGTACAGCCAGCGGTCGGCTCTCGCCCTCGGATAACGAATGCAGCGCGGGCTGTGCCACCCGTGCTGCCGTTCTTCTTCGGTCCTCTCGTGATCTGCAGTAGGTTATTCTATCATGCTGGCTTCGAGATTACGGTGCGTGGATTGCGGGGCTGCCCGGTCGATCAACCCGTCGCGCCGGATTCACCGGAGCGGCACCAGCGGCCTGGAACACGTCGGGATCGAACGCCTGCGGCTGAGGCCATAGTGAGAATGCGTACAACGCCCTACGACCACGATCTGGACCGCAATGCGGCGAATTTCCAGCCGCTCACGCCCCTGTCGTTCCTGGCACGCGCCGCCGAAGTGTATCCGGACGTGACCGCGATCGTCCACGGCGCGCGCTCGTGGAGTTACCGTCAGTTCTACGCGCGGGCGAGACAGCTTGCCTCGGCGCTGGTGCGGCACGGCATCAAGCGCGGCGATACCGTCTCGGTCATGCTCGCCAACACGCCGGCGATGATCGAGGCGCATTACGGGATCCCGATGGCGCATGGCGCCGTGCTCAACACACTCAATACGCGGCTCGATGCCGCAATCCTCGCCTTCACCCTCGATCACGCCGAGACCAAGGTCGTGATCACCGATCGTGAATATTCCCGGGTCATGAAGGAGGCACTGGCGCGCGCCGAGACAAAGCCGCTGGTCATCGACTACGACGATGCCGAATTCACCGGCGCCGGCGAACGTCTCGGCGGAATCGAATACGAAGACTTCTTGCGTGCAGGCGAGCCCGGTTTCACCTGGCAAATGCCGGATGACGAGTGGGATGCGATCTCGCTCAATTACACCTCCGGCACCACCGGCGATCCCAAGGGGGTAGTCTATCATCATCGCGGCGCGTATCTGCTCGCGCTCGCTAACGTGATCACCTGCGGCATGGGCAAGCATCCGGTCTATCTGTGGACGCTGCCGATGTTTCATTGCAACGGCTGGTGCTTTCCCTGGACGCTGTCGGTCGTGGCCGGCACCCATGTGTGCCTGCGGGCGGTGCGCGCCGCGCCCATTTTCGATGCCATCGCGGCGCACGAGGTCACGCATCTGTGCGGCGCACCGATCGTGATGTCGACGCTGCTCAACGCTCCGGAGGCCGAAAAGAAGCCGCTGCCGCGTGTCGTCGAGTTCGTGACCGCCGCCGCACCGCCACCCGAGTCGGTGCTCGCCGCGATGCGGGCCGCTGGCTTCAACGTCACCCACGTGTATGGCCTGACCGAAACTTATGGACCGGCGAGCATCAATGACTGGCACCGTGAATGGGATGTGCTTGCCGCCGATCAGCAGGCGGAGAGGAAGGCGCGCCAGGGCGTCCGCTACCCTGTGCTCGAGGCGCTCGACGTGCTCGATCCGGAAACGATGCAACCGGTGGCACGCGACGGGACGGCCATGGGCGAGGTGATGTTCCGCGGCAACGTGGTGATGAAGGGCTACCTGAAGAACAAAGCGTCGACGGAGGCAGCGTTCGCCGGCGGCTGGTTCCATTCAGGCGACCTCGGCATTGTGCATCCCGACGGCTACATTCAGCTCAAGGACCGCTCCAAGGACATCATCATCTCCGGCGGCGAGAATATTTCTTCGATCGAGGTCGAGGATGCGCTCTACAAGCATCCGGCGGTCGCCGCGGTCGCGGTCGTCGCCAAGCCCGACGATAAATGGGGCGAGACGCCGTGCGCTTTCGTCGAGCTAAGGCCGGGCGCCAGCGCCAGCGCCGAGGAGCTTATCGCCTGGTGCCGGTCTCATCTCGCAGCCTACAAATGCCCGCGCCATGTCGTGTTCGCGGAGATTCCGAAGACGAGCACCGGGAAGCTGCAGAAGTTCAAGCTGCGCGAGGCCGCGAAGGCGGTGTGAAAGCGGCAAGGCCGCAATGAGAGCATCACCGCGCGGCGCCCCTGGACATGGCGAGCTATGCCGCTTGCGCCTACCCGGCAAAGTAGCCGGGCTGGGCTTGCCGGAGCACGATCCGGAACAGCGGCTGGCGAAGAACTTGGACCACGAAACCGCGTGGCCCCGATCGGATCACGCTCTAATGGATAACCTCATGGTGTTTGAGGCGGGCCATTTCATCCTTGATATGCAATTTGCGTCGTTTCAGCTCAGCGATTCTGAGGCCGTCGCTCGAGGGGTGGGACAGCGCCTCGCTGATCTCCTGCTCCAATGCCTGATGCCGCTTCTCGAGTTCCGAAAGATGCGATTCCATCGCCATGTGGCATGTCTCCTTGTGCCAGATTGCGCCTGACCCGATCATGCTACCCCCGACTGACTGGACTCAACGATACTCCCTTTGGCGCGGCAGGAAAATCCCCGGTGTGCACGCCGGCGCGGGCCGGGCTTGCGGGTATTGACCAGAAGACGATAATCGCCGCGTGCTTACGGCCGACGACCCTGCCCGAAGGGGCGTCAAAGGCGCGACCAAGGCGGCAATGACAAAAGAGGAAGAACGCGAGCTTCGGGCGCAGCTTGCGCGCCTGCAGCAGGACCATCGCGACCTCGACGCCGCGATCGCGGCGTTGCAGGACTCACCGGGGTCGGACGTCATCCAGGTGCAGCGGTTGAAGAAACGCAAGCTGCAGTTGCGCGACCGAATCACCTTTATCGAAGACCAGCTTACGCCGGATATCATCGCATAGGCGGACCGCCGCTTCTCATCACGCCGCACGAATCGCGACCACGCGACGCGGCGGATCGGCACACTTACCTATGCGGCGGATTGCCGCATGCCGCCCGATAACGCCTCAGCGGGCCTGGAGAAAAGCGATTGGCGGGGTCTGGCCCGAGGCAAAGACGCCGGCCGTGAGCGGACCACCGAACACGGCGCCCGTATCGAGATTGACCCGATTGCCCCGCACATCGGGCGTGCCGGTTCGCACCGGTGTGTGACCATGCACGATCAGCCGGCCGTGATCGCGCTCATCGGAAAGAAACGGCTCGCGGATCCACACCATGTCGTGCGCGGTCTGTGCATGGAGCGGACGCTCCGGATCGATGCCGGCATGGACGAAGAGCCGGCGGCCGTCGTCGTAGCTCAACCGCAAGGTCCGCAACCAGTCGACATGCTGGCGCGGCAGTTCACGCGGATCGTCGATGCCATAGCTGCGCAGCGTGTCGGCTCCGCCCTGCAGCAACCAAAATTCGTTCGGCATCGTGCCGTCGATGACTTCGAGCAGCATCCCTTCATGGTTGCCCTGAAGCGTGATCACGCGATCCCCGAGCCGCGACCACAGGTCGATCAAACAGTCGATCACGCCGCAGCTTTGCGGCCCGCGGTCGATGTAGTCGCCGAGAAACACCAGGGTCATCGACCGTCCGTTCGCATGCTGCTCGCAGCGCGAAATGAGCCCGCGCAGCTTCGACAACGAGCCGTGAATATCGCCGACGGCGTAGGTGATTGGTGTCGAGTCGGGCGCGGCGGGCATTGCTGGATCGCTCCGAACCGGAATAATGGCCAGATTCAGGCATATTTGTTCAGTGGGTGTTCACGAAGACATGGGAACTTAGCGCTATGGGGCGTTTTCAATCCAGTGAATCAAATCTGATCGAGGTGATGCCATGAGAAGGATACTGACTGCTCTTGTCGCGGTGACGGTGATCGGCGCCGCAGTGGTCGCGACGTCAAGTCCGGCGGACGCATGGTGGCGCCGGGGCTGGGGCTGGGGTCCGTTCTGGGGCGGGCTGGCGGCCGGCGCGGTCGTTGGCGGTGCGTTGGCGGCGCCCTATTACTACGGCTACGGCTATTACTATCCGTACGGCGCCTATCCCTATTACTACGGGCCGGGTTGCCGTCGGGTGTGGAACGGCTACGCCTGGGTGCGCGGTTGCTACTGAGCGCGCCTGCAGCCAAGCGCGGGAGGGGCGTCCCGGACGGGACGCCTCTTGAATCGTTGTCGGATACAGTTCCGCAACAAACTTCTGCCAAATAGTGCATCACTATGGTGACGGGGGGCGGCCAGGCTCGGGGGTTTACGGGGACTTCCGCTCAATTCACGTTCGGGATCGGCACCCGGCCGATCGCTTGAGGAGAACAAATGCACAAGTCGCTCATCGCGCTTGCCGGCGCTGCGGGCATCGGCCTTGCGGCGTTGGCTGCCCCGGGCCCTGCAAACGCGGGCTGTTTCGGCTGCTGGGTGGGTGCGGGCATCCTTGGCGGCGTCGTCGCGGGTGCGGTCGTGGGCAGCGCCATCGCCAACAGCCCGCCGCCCCCGCCGCCGGGCTATTATCCGCCGCCGCCCCCGCCGGGCGCCTACTATCCGCCGCCGCCGGCCGCGTATCCCCCGCCGCCTGCTTACGCTCAGCTGGCCCCCGGGTGCCACTGGGGACATCGCCGGGTTTGGGTGGAAGGCGTGGGTTATCAGTGGCGCACCGTTCAGGTTTGCCCCTGAGCTCGCCGCGAGGCACTGAATTAGACCGGCCGGCCTAGACAGGCCGGCCGGTTTGCTTTTGTGGCGGTGCGACCGCACCCTTGCGGAGGCAGCGACGTCGCCGCATCGCGCGGCGATCCGAGACAGACGGCGAGAGACTGATGCTGCGATCTCTCTCACTGCGGCGTGCCACGGCGCCCGGCGACGCGAGGCAAGGCTGTGCCGCAGCGGAGCGCGGAGGTGATTGGCGACGACCGTTCCTTCCCCGCATCGTCGCTGGCGCTCGCCTTTTCCTCGCGCGTTGGCGACCGTGGCTGCGGGCGTGGCCGGGCTCACGGGCGATGACCGTGCTTGCCTGGACCATTGCGGCTGCGCTTTGCCTTTATGTCGGCCTTGCCGCCATGCTTTACTTGGCGCAGCGCTCGCTGATGTATTTTCCCGACAAGGTCCGCGTGTCGCCGGCGCAAGCCGGCCTCGCCGAGGCCACCGAGGTCACCCTCACCGCATCCGACGGCGTCAACGTCATCGTTTGGGACGTCGCGCCGCGCGGCGCCAAGCCGGTGATCCTCTATTTCCATGGCAACGGCGGCGCCCTGCAGCATCGCGCCGGTCGCTTCCGCAAGCTCATTGACGACGGCATCGGCCTCGTCGCGCTCGAATATCGCGGCTACGGCGGATCGGACGGTAGTCCAAGCGAAGCCGGCCTCGACGCCGACGCGCATGCTGCCTATGCGTTCGCGGCCGGGCGCTACCCAGCTCAGCGCCTGGTGTTGTGGGGAGAATCGCTGGGCTCCGGCGTCGCGGTGTCGCTCGCGGCCGAAAAACCGGTAGGCCGCGTGATCCTCGAAGCCCCCTTCACGTCGGCCGCCGCGGTCGCCGCCACACACTACTGGTATATGCCGGTGTGGCTGTTGATGAAGGATCAGTTCCGCTCCGACACGCGCATCGAAAAAGTCACGGCGCCCGTTCTGATCCTGCACGGCGTACACGATCAGGTCGTTCCATTCACGATGGGCGAACAAGTGTTCGAACTGACCAAGGCACCAAAGCACATCGTGCGTTTTCTCGACGGCGGCCACGAGGATCTCGACACCCACGGCGCGCTGCATGCCGTCGGTCGATTTCTCGCCGGGGACTTGGACTGACGAACACGCGGCACGAACCGTTTCACGACGGGACCGTCGGCGTTTTGTTTTGGCGAGCCGCAGCGGCGTGAAACAGGCGGGCGCCCGAGCTTTGGCCCGAAGATGCTGTGTCCCCGTCGCCTCAAAAAGTCTGGTAGGACTGGCCGACCTTGCCGCCGACGCGCGCGAAGCCGGCGCGTGCGAGCTCATACTTGTCGTTGAGGTTGAGCGCCTTCGCGTATGACCCCGCCGCCTTATCCTTTTGCCCGAGGCGCTCGTAGGCAAGGCCGCGGCTGGCCCAAGTCTGCGGATTAGCAGGTTCCATCTGCACCGCCTCGTCGAGATCGCTCGCCGCCGCCTTGCTGTCGCCGATCGCGAGGTAGCTGAGTGCGCGCGCCACGTAGGGCGCGGCTTTCTGCCTGGCAAGCCCGATGGCCGTGGAGAAGTCGTCGATGGCAAATTGGTTCTGATGCTGACCCTGATAGAGGAGCCCGCGATTGTAATACGCCTCGGCATTGTCGGGCCGAAGCGCGATCACCTTGTTGAAGTCGTCGAGCGCCTGAACGCTGCGGCCCTGCTGACGGTAGACGATGCCGCGACCGAGATAGGCGGACGCGTAGGCGGCGTCGATCGATAGCGCCTTGTTGTAATCGGCCAATGCCGGATCGAGCTTGTTGATGCGCCGGTAAACCAGCGCGCGGTTCGCGTACGCCTGGGCATAGTTGGGATCGAGGCCGATGGCCTTGTTGAAATCGGCGAGCGCCTGCTCGGTGCGTCCGGACTGCCCGAGTACCGAGCCGCGCATGTTGTAGGCTTGCGGATCGTCGGGATGCTTTTCCACCACCTGACTGAGCGACGTGAGGTTGGATTGCGAGGCTGCGTAGAGCGCGTCGTCTCTTTCTGACGACGGCGAACTGCCGATCGTCGCGCAGCCGGCCAGCGCGAACCCGGCGAACAGAAGGCCAATGGCGCGCGCGGGCGCCGGACAGCCGCCGGTGCGCCGCCGCTGCCGCTTACGCCTGGCAAGCGTTGGTCTCGTCATCCGACCGCACCGCAACACACGCTTCGCGCACACCGTAATTCACCGCGGGCCGAGGCGATAGCCCCGCGCGAGTGGGGGTCGAAGGGGCGTCGAGGAAGGGCTGGAACCGGACGGAAACGTCCTCAAATGCCGATCGGCAACTCAGCCGAGTCGCGGAGCGCGCGGCGGCGCCCCGGGTCTGCCGCCGCCGACAGCGGGCTTCGCCTTCATCGGCAGCAAACCCTCGCGCTGTAATCGCTTGCGCGCAAGCTTGCGCGCGCGGCGGATGGCTTCCGCCTTCTCCCGGGCTTTTCGTTCCGATGGTTTTTCGTAGTGGCCGCGGAGTTTCATCTCGCGAAAAATGCCCTCTCGCTGCATCTTCTTTTTCAGCGCCTTGAGGGCTTGGTCGACATTATTGTCGCGAACGAGAACCTGCACGCATCCTCCTTATCAGGGCGCTCAATCGAGTGCGCTCGGCTAAAAAGCAAGGGCGGCGCCGACCTTGGCGGCTGCCACCTTGGTGCAAGCCTGTAGCAGAATAGCATTGGAAAGTCCACAAGTCGGAGGTTCTCGTTTTGCGGGCCACGCGCATCACGCTTTGTCTCGCCCAGCCGGATCATGGGATTGGCATGCGCCGGATCGCGTTTGCGCGCCAGCTCGCTCGGGGATTTGCCGCTCGTCGACAAAAACCCGCGTGACATGCCCCATCTTGCGGCCGGGACGCACCGCGGTCTTACCGTAAAGGTGCACCGCGGCATCCGGGACGGTGAGCCAACTCCGATAGTTCTCGACCTCACTGCCGATCAGGTTGATCATTTCGACACGACCGCGACGAACGGGCTTGCCGAGCGGCCAGCCGGCGATGGCCCGAATGTGCTGCTCGAACTGCGAGATCGAGGCACCGTCGAGGGTCCAATGACCGGAGTTGTGCACCCGCGGCGCCATCTCGTTCACGAGGAGATCGCCGTCGGACAGCACGAACATCTCCACCGCCAGCACGCCCACATAGGCGAACTTCTCCGCGATCGTTTCGGCGATCCGCTGCGCCGCGAGCGCAGTGGCTGCGGACAAAGTGGCGGGCACGCGCGAGACCTTCAAAATATGGTCGCGGTGCTCGTTCTCGATGACATCGAAGCATTCGGCGGCGCCTTCGCGCGTCCGGGCCGCGATCACCGAGACTTCGCGTTCGAACGCGACGAAACTTTCGAGGATGCAAGGCTGGCCGCCGACCGCTCGCCATGCCGCCTCAGGATCGTCGGCCTCGCGGATCGTCGCCTGCCCCTTGCCGTCATAGCCGAATCGACGGGTCTTCAGCACGGCCGGCCGGCCGATGCGATCGAGCGCATCCGCAAGCTGGCGCGGCGCGTCGACGGCCGCGTAGGGCGCGGTGGGTATGCGTAGCGCAGCAACGAACGACTTTTCCGCGAGACGGTCCTGGATCGTCGCCAGGACCCGTGGATCGGGCAGGACCGGCACCCGCGCAGCCAGAAACGTCGCCGTCTCCGCCGGTACGTTCTCGAACTCATAGGTGACGATGTCCACATCTGCGGCGAAGCGGTCGAGCGCCTGCGCGTCGGTGTAGTCGGCACATGTGATCCGGTGCACGACATCGAACGCGGGCGAATCGGGGCCCGGGTCGAAGACGTGGCACTTGAAGCCCAACCGCGCGGCGGCGAGCGCCAGCATGCGGCCGAGCTGGCCCCCGCCGAGAATGCCGATCGTGGCCAGCGGCTCGAGGACGGACACGGGAAGGCTCACGCTCCGCCGTCCTTCGGCGCCTCGGCGACGGCGGCGGTTTGGCGTTCGCGCCAGGCTTCGAGCCTGGCGCCGAGCGTCGGATCGCCCAGCGCCAGCACGCTGGCTGCCAGCAGCGCGGCATTGATCGCGCCCGCTTGCCCGATCGCCAGCGTACCGACCGGAACGCCCGGCGGCATCTGCACGATGGAATAGAGCGAATCGAGACCCGAGAGCATCTTGGTTTCGATCGGCACCCCGAACACCGGCAGGCTGGTGAGCGCAGCCGTCATGCCGGGCAGATGTGCCGCGCCGCCGGCACCGGCAATGATCACCTTGAAGCCAGCCGCTTTGGCGCCTCTGGCGAAAGCATAGAGCCGATCCGGTGTGCGATGGGCGGATACGATGCGCGTTTCGTAGGCCAGGCCGAGGGCGTCCAATGTCTCGGCGGCACATTTCATGGTCTGCCAGTCCGACTGGCTGCCCATGATGATAGCTACGGCTTTCGCTTCCGGCGGCGCCAAAGGAATCCCCCCTGCGCGAAGGAAGCGCCGGAGTATAGCCCAGCGCGTTCGAGTGGCAAGGCGGCTATGATCAAGAAGGATTATTGCGCGAGAAGTGAAACGCAGCGTTGCCTTGGTCGGGCGCGCCGCGGTCGCACACGGAGCAACTCCGATGCAATTGAGCCAAATGCACTACCTGCCGTTGACGCCGGGATTCTTCTCGCTGCTCGTCGGCGCTTTTTTCATTGTCTTCATTTTTCTCATTCTCGGTGCGCTGCGCCGCGCGTATCTGAGCCTCGGCGTCAGTCCGAGCACTGCCATGCTGCTGCTGTTCGGCTCGTTGATCGGCAGCTATTTCAACATCCCCATTGCCGAACTGCCGGGCGAGCGGGTCGTGTCCAATCAGGTCATCGACTTCTTCGGCATGGAATATACCATTCCAGTCATCCAGCATTGGGAAGGCACGATAGTCGCCGTCAATGTCGGGGGAGCGGTCATCCCGACATTGATGTCGATCTATCTCCTCGCCACTCGAGAGTTATGGGCCAAGGGAGCGATCGCGATCGGCGCCGTCGCCCTCGTGCTGCACTGGCTCGCCCGCCCGGAGCCCGGTCTCGGCATCGCCGTACCGGTATTCCTGCCGGCCGTGGTGACCGCCATCGTCGCGCTGACCCTCTCTCGCGAGAACGCCGCGCCGCTCGCTTATATTGCCGGCAGCCTAGGGACACTCGTCGGCGCGGACCTTACCAACCTCGACAAAGTACGAGGCCTCGGCGCGCCGGTGGCCTCCATTGGCGGCGCCGGCACCTTCGACGGGATTTTCCTCACCGGCATCCTCGCGGTGCTGCTGGCCGGCCTCTATCATCCCCGGCGTCCCGCCGCGCAGCCGCAATAGTCGCGCGCCACGTGCCGTCAGAACGCGCGGGTGGCGACGAAGACGCCGAGGACGACAAAGATGAACAGATCCGACACCAACGTCATCTGCTCGTTCAAATTGCGCTCCTTGCGCACCAGATGGCCCACACCGGCAAGACCGTAATAGAGCCCGCCCACGATCGCTGCCGGCAGCACGAAGCCGGGTTTGGCGATGCTCAGCAATCCCACCGTGCCTATCGATAGATTGCCGAAGCCCACCTCGCGCACGATGGCGAGTGCGGAGCGATCCTTGATCGCAAAGATACTTTCGGCGGTGAACTGCGGCTGCACGACTTGACGCAGGCCGGCGATGAACAGGCGCACGCCCACCGCCCAGAACACGAACCACTTGCCCACCAGGACCATGAGGTCGGCAGCGCCGCGCAGCCATAGCGCTTCGGCGATAACGCAAGCCGTCGGCAGGACAAGCAGCAACAGAACGACGACGACGAGGTGCATGCGGGCCCTTCGGGGTTGGTATTCGCAAGGCTGAACAGTCCGCGGCCGTCCGCGGGGCAGCAGGGGAAGTCCCGGCAGCGCAGCACCACGACAAACGGTGCGGCTCTCGCGGAATGATAGGCCGGCGCGCCTTCAATTTCATTGCCGGACTCGTATTGCTGAGTTATTTTTTGGTTGCCGTCAGCGGCCGGCGGCGGCGTAGCGTTGGCGCTCGGCGCGGCCGCGATTGCTTTGCGCCTCGTCGATCGGCCAAATCGGCGGCGACGAGCCGTCACCTCCATGAGCAGCCGAATGTCCCCGAATCCTCGCGCGATGAAATTGAATGGCGATCCGCGATCGATCTCGGCGTATCACGCTCA
>Ga0187782_10001367_pt1 | contig 17639 bp, 19 predicted proteins | sample 0715_SJ02_MP15_2_FD_132454 | JGI IMG/M metagenome (GOLD analysis project Ga0187782, IMG submission 132454) | Tropical peat soil microbial communities from peatlands in Department of Meta, Colombia - 0715_SJ02_MP15_20_MG | ecosystem: Environmental > Terrestrial > Soil > Wetlands > Peat | place...
AGCGCAGCGGCCAGGGCGAAGGAGAGCGTTATTACCGCCAGATCATAGAGCTTGGCGGCTTTGACCAGAAGTTGTCGTCCGAGTGCGGTCATTCGTCTTGGGGATTAGGTGTTAGACATTACGTGTTAGGTGCTAGTGTTAGTGTTAGGCGCAAGGGTCGCGCTACGCTCACGGAGCGGCCTCGGCGATTGAAGGTTTCAAGGTTCGCGGAGTTTCCCACAGCACGGACTTGAAATTGGGGCGGACCTTGAGCAAACCTTCCTCGAGGGAGATACTGGAGGACCATCCCAGCTTTTCTCTGGCCGCAGCGAGACCCCCGGAGTTTGCGAAACCACCAGCAGAGTGGCTAGGCAGAAGGCAAAAATCATCACGGCCAGATCCGCCCGCGATGGCCACGGCTTGCGAGACGGTCGTATCGCCGCGCACTGAACACGAAGGCTCGGGGGACTCTCCGCACCCTTTGCCTGAACTTAGCATGAGTTCTCGGGGTGTGTGTCGCCAATGTCAGCGGCCTACAGAGAGGTACTCAAATCCGGCGTTGCGGACCCGCTCTGGTACGAGCACATTCCTGCCATCCACGATGACGGGAACTTCCATCAACTCACGAATCGTGCCTAGATCAAGCTCTTCAAATTCCTTCCACTCCGTCAGCACTAGAAGCGCCTGTGCGGCGCGTGAGGCTTCGTAGGGTGTCTTGCAGTATCGAATGCGACCCTCTTGCGGAGGGAGTACCCGTTGCGCGTTTGGCATTGCCCTGGGATCGTACAGTTGCAGCTTCGTGCCTTCATCGAGGAGGGCCCGGATGATTCTTACGCTGGGCGATTCGCGAATGTCATCCGTGCCTGGCTTGAAGGCCAAGCCCAGAACACCGATCACCTTATCCTGCAGCACCCACAATGCTTGCCGCACCTTTTTGACGAACAGTTCCGCCCGCCGTCTGTTGATCGCCTCTACCTCCTTCAAGAGGGAGAAGTCGACGCCATAACTGTCGGCAAGGTGAATAAAAGCGCGCAGGTCCTTGGGAAAGCAGTAGCCACCGAAACCGATGCCGGCCTGGAGGAACGCGGTCCCAACTCGCGGATCCATACCGATTCCCTGCGCGACTTTAGTCACGTTCGCAGCAATGGCTTCGCACAGGTCCGCAACCATGTTGATGAACGAGATCTTCATCGCCAAGAATGAGTTCGATGCGTGCTTAATCACTTCTGCGGTGCTCAAGTCGGTAGTGACAATCGGACTCCGAAGCGGTTCATAAATCGCAGTCAGCATATTTCGAACTCGCTCCGATTCCACGCCACAGATCACCCGATCGGGGTGGAACACGTTCTGTAACGCGGACCCTTCCTGTAGAAATTCGGGATTGGACGCCACATCAAATGGGAGTCCCTCGCCTTTACGGCCATCCCTTCCATTCCCATTTGCGGCATACCGCTGGATGGTTCGTTTGATCCACTGTGCCGTTATCGCAGGGACAGTGCTCTTTTCCACAATGAGCTTGTACCCATTCAAGTTGTGAGCGATCGTTCGCGCGACGCTCTCGACCTGCGAAAGGTCGGCCTCGCCGCTTTCCTGCTGCGGGGTGCCGACACAGATGAAGATAATCGACGCCCTACGAATCGCAGCTCCCAGGTCCGCGACGGGTTTGAACAAGCCGGTTTGCAGGTGCTTCCGCAGAAGTTCTTCGAGGCCGGCTTCGTAGAAACCCGGATCGCCTGACTTTAGCCGCGAGATCTTATCCAGATCACTATCAGCGCCGACCACCTCCCAACCCATTTCGGCAAGACCCAAAGCGGTTGGCAGCCCAACGTGTCCCAGACCAAGGACCGCAATTCGCAATGCACGGTCAGCTACTTTGCTCAGAAAAACCGATTCGTCGTTGAGGTCTTGCAACAGGAACGGCATTTCGCTAAGCGTCGTCGCGGGCATGCTCGTTCTCATTCCTTCTCCGGTTTCGGAATGTGTGCCGGGAATCGAGTTCAAACCGCCTCCACGTCGTAGCCATCGATACGGAAGGCCAGCGATCGTTGGATCGCTTCAATGGAAATAACGAGGCTGTGATCCTTCTTCTCGGAAATCAGGATTCCTTCGAGGCCCTCAAGGCAGCCACCACGGATTCGGACTCGCTGGCCGGCTTTGAGGAAGGGGTACGCCCGGCAGGCAATATCGTTGGCAAGGAGGTGCCGTACGTCCTCGATCTGCTGCTCCGGAACGGGAACGGGGATGCCGTTCATCATCACAAATCCGTTTACTCCGACGGTCTGGAGGACCCTCAACCGATGAGCCGAGACATCTGAAACGCGGACAAAACCGTAGCCGGGAAATAACGGTTGCACAATGATCTGCCGCCGGTCGCTCCAGCGGTGGACCTCCTTGACCAGGGGCAGGAAGGTTTCGATCCCCTTGTTCTGCAGCTGCGTGGCAGCCTTCTTTTCGAAGCGGCAGCGGGTCTGGATCGCGTACCAGCAAGATTCTTCCGGCGTACCTTCGATGGAAGCGACGCTCGGCTCAGCCGTCCACTCTACTCGTACTGTCGACATAGCTCCGCCCATTGAGTCACATCCTGACTCCCGGAAAGTTCGTTCTCATCAAGTCCTGCCGACGAATCGGCTACTTACGTCGAACTACAGCTTCCGGTATAGCTTCTCCGGAATGGGAAAGGTGCGGTTGTTCAGCACCGTTCCCAGCAGGCGCACTCCGGCAGCCTCGAGAGCTTCTTTGGCACTGAGTGCAGCGACACGCCGCGTCGCATTCGCTTCCAGTACCAAAACCACACCGTCCGTCGCCTGGCCCAGCACCGCTCCATCGGCTTGCTGCCCCACCGGCTCGGCATCGATCAGGACGTATGCGAACTCCTTGCGCACCTCTCGCAGGCTGGACCGCAATTGCTCGGCGCTGAAGACCGAATTGCTGTTCGAATGCAGGCTTTCCGGCGTAAGGAACCATAGGTTGACGTCCATCTGTCGGGCGTGAAACCGCCCCGATCCGTTGCCGCGAAATCTAGAAACTCCATCCGCGTGGAAGAAGCGGTGGAGCGAGGGAGCGCGCACCTTCGCGTCAACCACACAGACGGGCAGCGGCAATTCACGCGCCAGTACCTCGCCCGCCTGCACGCAAAGTCGACCACTGGCCTCTCCCTCGTTTACCCCGCAGAACAGCACCTGGTGTGGTGCGCTCGTGTTGTCGGAAAGGAAGAGGGTTTGAACCAGTCTGAGAATTTCCGTGCGGGCGTGGCCGTTGGTAAGGGGGCTCATCGCTCCCTCGCCCTCTAGGCGAGGGCCCGCTTCAGGCACTACCAGATCAGGGAACACTCCCCGCTGTGGTCCCGGCTCTTGCAGCAATTCGACGTTTCTGCTCATTGCGCGTTCCTTGATGTCTCCTGCCGGTCGTCGGCATACCCGCCCGTGCCTGCTTCGCGCCCAGTGCCAACAGGAAGACGTATCTGCTGGCCTACCTCGATGTGGTCTGGATTGAGGCCCGGATTCAGCGCACGCAGCTTAGCCACAGAGGCCGTGCTGTACCCACCCAGGTAGCGCCTGCTGATCCCGGCCAACGTCTGGTGCGGCTTGACAACCACCAGATCTTGCGCGGGCGCGGGTTTGACGGGCAAATCCTCATACACCATTGGTTCGACGGGCTTGGTTTCTGACGCTAATACCGTTGCCAGCACTGGTTCCGGTTGGGCCAGCGGAACCGGCGGGGTAGAGAATGTCATGGCCGTCTTGGGCGCCACGTGTCGATGCAATAGCGCCAAGGGGGTGCGCCTGACATACAATCCCGCCGACGCGCCGAGGATCCCGGCGATGATCACTGCGACCACCACTGGGCCGGCCTCTCGCATCCGAGTCTGCGGCGGCTTCTCGGCGGCAGCCATTGGGATCGACGCCAGCACGGGGGCACCCAGGTATGCGGTAACCTCAGCCGGCGTGCGGAACGATGGATCCAGAAAGTCCGAGGTAAAGGTTATCCCCAGGCTGGCGGTCCCGGCCAGGAACACGCTCAGCAGTCCGTAGAGCAGTGTCGAGCGAGCCGGAAGCGCTGGAACCGTAGGCTGCTCCGCGATGGCGACGTTGAGAATCCCACGCTGGTCCAATGCGTCGTTGATGCGGGCCTCTTCCTCCTTGCGCTGGTAGAGGAGATAGTTCTCTTCTGCGGTTTTCTCAGCGCGCAGCAAGTCTTGCTGGACCACGGCTGATTCCTGCAATTCACGCGCGGACTGCCGATAGGAGCTGAGGATGGCGTTGGTGGCGGCTGCCTTAGCCTTGAGCGCACTCAGGTCGGTCTGTGCCTTGGCCATCTCCGCGTTGACCCAGAGAGAAGTCGGGTTCTGATCGGTGGTCTGCTCGCGGATGGGCGCCTTCTCCTCGGCAGCAATCGCCGCCCGCGTGTCCGCGATCTGCGTGTCCAGTTCCTGCACCAGTCGGTAGCCAGCGTCGTACTTTGTCAACAGTTCGGTCCGCTTCAGTTCGAGGGTCAACAAGGTGGATTTCATCTGCTGCAGTAGCTGTGGGTTGTCGGAAGTGCGGACCTGGGTCGTTAAGCGGCCCGGCAGAGAGGCTTGCTGTTGCTCGAGGGCGCGGATGCGTTCCTCCGTCTCAGCGATGGCCGCCTGGGTCTGCTTGGAAACGACCTCGAACTCGCTCAGTTTCTGCAGCGTGAAGTCGCGTTCCATTTGCGCCGATACCGTCCCACGCTGACGGGTGAAGTCCGTCAGTTCCTGTTCGGCGAGCTGCAACCCCTTCCGATACTGCTCTGTTTGTTGATCGAAGAACTTGAACTCACCCGACGGGCGGTGAACCTCCAGATGTTTCTCCACGTACAAACCTGCGAGCGTGTTGAGGATCTTCGAGGCGAGACGGGGATCTGAAGACTCGTAGCTCACCGCAATCACATTGGTCTTGCGCAGGGGCTCGATCTTCAATTTGTGGGCAAGCTGGCGAACCGCCTTGGCGGTTTTGACCTCCTCATTGCCACCCTCCTGATCCTGTAGCCCGGTGGCCAGCACAACCTTTCTGAGGAGATCGCGGCTATTGAGCAATTCCACTTCCGAGTTGAGCTCCTCCTCAGTCACTTCCTCCCGGCCGAACTGCGGCGGTGCATTTGACTGTGAAGTCACCACCGGGTCGACGCGTTCCCGGCGCACCAGGATTTTCATCTGCGCCTGATACTTGGGCATCAGCACTCCCGAGAGCAGGATGCCCAGCAGGATGGCCACGAAAGATACCAGCAGGATCTTCTTTTGCCGGAAGATAATGGCCGCCACGTCGCGCGCGGTGGGGCCGCTGGGCCCGTGGTCCATCCGTTCCTCGATTAATTCCTGCTGCATCTCGACTGCCTCTCGGTTCCTCAGAATTGGGTCGGGTCTAAGTACATACCCGTGCTCGGCGCCGGGATAAACCGTTGGATCTTGGAGACCGTGTTCTGGGGCACGTAAATCATGTCGCCAGGCCGGAGATGCGCGTCCTCGCTCAGGTCATGCGACTGCAGCATCTGTTTGACGTTAAATAGCCGTGCCTCGACCAACTGGTCCGACACACGCCGGAACAGCACCACCTGGGAGTGCTTGGAGTTCGGCGTAAAACCGCCGGCGATGGCGACCGCCTCCACCAGCGTGAGATCGCTACGCAAATCGTACTTGCCCGGCTTACCCACCTGACCAGCAGCCAGGAAATAGGGTTTCTCGAAATCCTTCAAGGCCACCGTCACCACGGGGTCGTGCAAGATGTTGGCATATGCCTTCTTGATGGTCTCCGTCAGTTCGGGCACCGTCTGCCCTTCCACACGCATGCTGCCGGCGCCGCGCAGCGTGATGTACCCGTCTGGTTGCACGACCACGGTCTGGTTGAACTCGGGGGAAAAGGCGAAGTCCACATCGAAGCTGTCCCCCTTTCGAAGCCCATAGCGAGGATTTCTTTCTTTGAAGCTAGCCACGGTCGCCGACCGCGGCGCCTTATCAGTCCCAACTTCGGTCGCGGAAGTGCTCGAAGCTATGGCGGTATCACTTTGAGCGATACAAAGCCGGCCCATTGCTAGCGCGAAAAGCAACAGCACCAGCAATCCGCGTCCCGAAATCATCCGCATCATCCAAAAGCACGTCGTGGCCATTACTGCACCACCCTTGACCGAGATACTCGTGCTTCCGGTATAGCTCCGCCCATTGAGTCCCATTCCGACTCCCAAATCCGTGTTTGATGTCATTTGGCCTGTCGTCCTCTACTGAATCTTCGGAGACCCAAGCACCGTGTCTATGCTCTCAGGTTCAGACTGGAAGAAAACCTCAGCCGCGAATCCCCCCACCGGCCTGAGTTGCTTTTCGACTCGGAGCACCCTGCCACCACCATGTAACTTCACGGTTCTTCCCCGCCCACTTAACGCTGGCAGATGCGCGTCAACTTCGATGTATGCGCCCACCTCAGGAACCTCTATTGCCAGGACGAAGATGCCTCTCATGCTGATATCGCGAGTGACACCTTCGGACGCTTGGAACTTCCCATCGGAGCGCTGCCACGTGAAAAGCACCGGAGCACTCAGCTGGTAGCGATTCGCCTTCCGGAATTCCTGCACAGTAGCGCTACTCCGCCAATTTGCGTCGCGGTTTGCGGCTTTGTACATAGTGCCGACCACCGAAAGTAAGACCACAGGTGAGGAGTGGCAAGAGAGCAGATGTCCGCAGGCGGTTTTTCCCTGCTAGGCAGCGAAACCGGCCCTGCCGTTCACGCCGCTGTAACCTTGGCTAATCAGGACGGGCCAGAGAAATCTTCTCTGGCCGGACTAGGGAAGATTGCCCATGGTGAACGAGCATCTCAGGCGATAAGTTCTTGGGGTTAATAAAATCGCATTTTTGAAAAACCTCTCCGACGGAATCGCTTCACCATCCCGCCGACCAGCTCGGGACCAACGTCGGAAGGAGTGCAAACGTCACGGGCAACCGTGATGCAAATTTCAACACCGCTGTACGATGTAGCCACGACACTTCGGCGAGTTGCCCGTTTTGCAAATTCTGAAGTCCAACCGTCAAGTTGGCATCCGGAAATGACAGAGTCTTGATGGGAAGCGTAGATTGCACCAAAATCGGGCATTGACAGATGCCTGCCCGACGCTTAGCTTGATCCGCCATAGGCCACGTCAGTCGTGCTTCTAAAAGCGAGTTACTTGCCGAAGCAAGCAGTTAACAGCTAACCAATGGTCCCCGTTCTCTTAGTTGTCCCGGAAATGGAAGTTGTCCGATGGTACGTTCCCCCAGCCCGGAACAACCGTCTATCGGAGTTCTAGTAGCAGAGGCGGATGCGATGACGGCGCGCCTCTTAACTGCCGATCTGCGACGTCAGCGCCAGTTTCACGTCATCGAGTGCGTGCCACAGATCGCCGAGATCCTCGACTGCATCGCTGAGCATTCGCCTGACGTCCTGCTCGTTAGCGCCAGCTTGCGCGAAGGTGCCCCACCAGACTGGCCTAAGAACCTCGCTGCACTGCCATTGCTGAAACGAATTCGCAGGGAGTACTCGTGCACGCGAGCGATAGTGCTCGTAGAGGCGGCCGAGCCCCGCCTCGTGGCGGAATTGTTTCGCGCCGGCGCCAAGGGTATCTTCGACCGCTCTAACTATGATGTGAAACGCCTGAGCCGTTGTATCCGCTGCGTCGCCGCCGGTCAGATCTGGGCCAACAGCGGACAGATCGGCATCGTGCTGGACGCTTTCGTTCAGACAGCTTCGCTACGCATCATCGGCGCGGATGGGGTAGGTTTGCTTACCAAGCGGGAGACAGATGTGGTGCGGCTGGTAGCAGAGGGGCTCGGCAACCGCGAGGCCGCGCAGCAACTCGGCCTCAGCGAACATACCGTGAAGAACTATTTGTTCAATGTCTTCGACAAACTCGGCATTTCCACCCGATCTGAACTAGTCATGTACAGCCTCTCCCATAGCGACAATAGTCTCCTGCGTGACGGATCGGACCAGCGACAATCCAGTCCGTCGAGCCACCCTCGTGCCAGCGAGAACAAGCAGGTCAAGCACAACGCCCATAACCGTAAGGTAGCCCCTGAGAATTGAGAGACAATTTTTGACGCAGGGGTGTTAGCCGCAATTGCGGGCCGTTCTTTTCCTCATGCGCTTCAGCCCACGCTCGCGTCGCGCCAGTCGAAGTCGCGAAACACCGGGGAGACTTGGGGTGAGGCCTGGTAGTAGCCGTCTTCGGAAAAGGTGATGGTGTAGCGCACGCGGACGCCGAGGGGATTGCCCTGCCCGGAGAGCAGCGGCGCGTATTCGGCCTGGCGGATGCGGGCGTGCGGCCGGGTGACGGTGCCGTCGGGATGCGCGGCGCGCTGTTGCTCGAGACGTTTTTGCGTTTCGTTCTCGGAGTTGCTGGTGAGTTGTTGCAGCCGCGCGAGCAGGTCGGAGGCGAGACCTTCGGGGTACCGCACCAGAGGCGGCGGTCCCTTCTTGGGCCGGAAGAGCTGCCTACAACCGCGAAGCGTAACATCCTGTCCTCGGCTCTCTGGAAGAAATAGTGAACTAACGAGAGAAACGCCCGCTAACGGCCCACGCGGCCCGGCCCGCTCTCAGCTCTCTCCCTTCCGAATGACTTCCACCGGCATCTGGCTCAGCTTCGCGTAGACACGACCTCGCTGGCGCACCGGCCACCAATCGTACAGGTATATCTGCATCGGCCGCCACATCGCGACCCAGCCCGCGATCGTCAGACTCTCCCGCAGGACCGCCGCCCAGGTACCTGCCTCGCCGCCCAGCAACAACTTGCTGAGGAGAAGACAAGCGCCCAGGATGGGAAGGCCGATGAGCAGACTCGTCCTGCCCTGCTTCATCAGGCGCGTGAACTCCAGGTCATTAAGCTTAGTGCGGTAAGCGAAGTAGTTGTGGATGGCCTCCTGGATCAGCTCTGTGGGATCGTCGGGCGGCCACAGTTCCAGATGAATACGCAGCGTCACCGGTTGGTTCAGCGGGTACTCCTGCGCCCAGCTAACCACGAACTCCTCCGCATCGTGGTCGAGGTCCTTAGCGTTGAAGGGGGAAGGGTCCATCGAGTTGAAGAGCTGGCTTAGGTCATGCAGCTCCAGCTCAATGCTGTGGGAGTGTCTCGAGTCCGCCGCCACGGCGCTTGGTGATGAAGGGGGCATCAATTCACCCCAGGTGGGAAAGACCTTTTACTTCGCATGGCTCTTACGGCGCTCACAGGAAACCATTGGGTGCCCCCGACGAGCATGTTTTGCTCGTCTGGGGTACCAATCTCCCCGGGTGCACTGCGCAAGCCCGCTTGCCAGCATCGCTCCGACCCGCATAAACACCGGCTGGTGTTAGCTGCTTATTTCCTCGACTAACTCGACGAATCGTGCCGTCCGGTTACGCTGCGCGCTCTCTTTCCAAATCTGCGGGGGCACGTCGACGAAAGAACTCCGTGCAGTCATTGCACAGCCACCGCTGGCCCTCCTCTGTGTCTTCCCACAATCGTGTAGACGCGCTTCCACAGTGAGGGCAGATCAGCCCCTTGGTTAGCTGAGGGCCGTCCTTGTTGACTTCTCCGAAGGCCAGCAAGGACATAACGCGTGCGCGTTGCTGGTCAGAAAGGAACGGAGATGAGTTGACGGCACAATCGAGGGTTGCCTTCAGCCCCAGTCCGCTCGCGGACACTACGACTCCAAGGATCCATAGTAGGAATCCAAGAATCACTGCCACGATGATTCCGATGACCACTGCTCCTCGCGGGACACTGGGAGGTATCAGCGGAGCCTTGGAGGATTGTGCGTCGGACAGCAATCGTATTGCACAGACTACTAAAGCCAGGACAGGAACGGATACAAGTGCCTTTGTGACCTTACCCACCACAACGAGACGTTGAGCGACATGATAGGCGTCTTCGTATCTTCCCACTACAGCACCAGTGTTTACCATTTGGCGAACCGGGGCGGCGACTGTTCCGCTCATGGATATTCTCCCCTCTGCGGACGTGCTACTGCCTCGCGAATTGCTTCCGGAGACAAGGTCCGCGCGATATCGCTGGCCAGAACTTCTGAGCCTGTCACAATAGCAAGCCAAATCCGCGATGTTTGTCAGTGAGAGAAGTCACAGCGGGGAGTGAGCTGACGCTGCTGTTTTCACGAACGTCCCTGGTCGCCGCATCGGGGCTTCGGAAACTACGGGCAATTTAGCGGCTTCCCAGGCGGCGAGGCCGCCGGCCATTTCGATCAGGTTGGTGACCCCATAGTGGTGCAGGATACCGGCGGCGATAGAAGAGCGGTAGCCGCCCGCGCAATGGACGGCAATCCGCCGGTCGCGGGGGACTTCGGCGATGCGCTCCTGCAGATGATTGAGCGGCAGGTTCACGCTGAGGCCCGCGCTTCCTTCCAGGCCCGCAAGAGCCAGGCGCTGGTGTTGTACACCAGCGGCAGCCGCAGGCCACTCTACACTGCGATTAGCAGCCCTTCCAAGATCTGCGGCACCACATGTTCCGGTATCACCAGGTTGATGTTGTGGCAGCCGCGGGCACGAAGCGCGCGGCCGGGAAGACGGCCGAGACCTCGACGACTGGCTCTAGGCTGAAGCGGAGATCCTCGGCTCCTAGCGAAAAGCAGCCGCTGCCTAGGTGGCCCGAACAGAAAGCCGCCCAGCACGTCGGGCGGCTTGGTGCGTTTGGGAAGGGCAATTTCCCTCCAGTCGGCGAGGTCGGTCCCTGTGGCTTTCCATTGACATGCGATCCATGGGCCGCCTACGATTAGCACTCTTCTTGGCTTCCTCCCGCGCATGATCGGCCAGACCATATCGCATTACCGCATCGTCGAGAAGTTGGGCAGCGGCGGGATGGGTGTGGTCTATAAGGCCGAGGACACGGAACTCGGCCGGTTCGTCGCCCTCAAGTTCCTTCCTACGGACGTAGTTCAAGACGCCCAGGCACTGGAACGGTTTCGCCGCGAAGCCCGCGCCGCCTCGGCGCTGAACCATCCGAACATCTGCACGATCTACGAGATTGGCCAACAGGAGGGCCGGCCTTTCTTGGCAATGGAGTTCCTCGACGGGCAGACGCTTAAGCACCGCATCACTGACTTCCAACCGCTGGACACGGAGACCCTGCTCGACATTTCCATCCAGATTGCCGATGCTCTGGAGGCCGCTCACACGAAGGGCATTATCCATCGCGACATTAAGCCGGCCAACATCTTCGTAACCGACCGGGGACAGGCGAAGGTGCTGGACTTCGGACTCGCCAAGGTGCTCAAAGCAAAATCGCAATCGGTAGGCATGGACGCAAGCGCGACGGCTGTCAGCGAGCAGCACCTCACCAGCCCCGGCAGCACGCTGGGCACGGTGGCTTACATGTCACCGGAGCAGGTGCAGGGCAGGGAACTGGACGCGCGGTCCGACCTGTTCTCCTTTGGAGTTGTGCTCTACGAGATGGCTACCGGCTTCCTGCCGTTTCGTGGCGACACATCGGGGGTGGTCTTCAACGCCATCCTGCAGGGCGCACCGATTCCGCCCATCCGCCTGAACCCTGACATCCTTCCCAAGCTGGAAGAGATCATCACCAAGGCACTGGAAAAGGACCGCGACCTGCGCTACCAGACCGCATCCGAGCTGAAGACCGATCTGAGGCGCTTGAAACGGGACCGCGACTCCGGGGACAGAGCAGCGGCGAAGACTACGGCCCCGGCGGCGGAGAAGTCGGTGGCCGTCCTTTACTTTGAAAACCTGAGCGCATCGAAGGAAGACGAGTACTTCCGCGACGGCATCACCGAAGACCTCATTACTGAGTTGTTGAAGATCAAACAGCTGGGTGTGTTTCCGCGCTCCGCCGTGTTGGCCTACCGGGACAAGCACGCCACCGTCCAGCAGATCGGCCGTGAACTGAACGCTTCCTACGTTTTGGAGGGCAGCCTGCGCCGGGTCGGCAATCGCCTGCGCCTCAATGCGCAACTGGTGGATACACGCAGTGGCCGCGGTGTTTGGGCGGAACGCTACGATCGTCAGTTAGAGGACGTTTTTGCCATCCAGGATGAAATCGTCCAGAGCATTGCGCGAGCTCTGGAAGTAATGCTGACGGAGAAGGAAAAGCGCGCCATCGAGAAAGCGCCTACAGCCGACGTACAGGCGTATGACTATTACCTGCGCGGACGCAGCTATACCCGCCGCTGGGACCTGGATTTTGCGCTCCAGATGTTTGAGCAGGCGATCAACCTCGATCCCGACTTCGCTTTGGCTCATGCCGGGGTCGCGAGCGTCTGCGGGATGATTTGCGAGTATCGCGAACAGCACCCGCGTTGGATCGAGAGAGGACTTGCGGCCTGCGAGCGAGCTTCCGCACTGGAGCCGAAACTAGCAGAGGTGCTGGCCGCTCGCGCCTGGCTGTTATCAGCACAGAAAAAATATGACGAAGCCATCCAGTACGCCCAGCAGGCGATCGAGCGCAAATCGGATTGCGAAGGCGCCTACAGCATTCTAGGACGGGCGTACTTCGCTTCCGGCCGCTTCCAGGAAGCCGCCAACCTGGTGGAACGTGCTCTAGAAACCAACGGGGATGACTATAACGTTTACATACCCCTTTTTAATTCGCTCGGGGCGTTAGGACAAAAGGAACTCGCCAAGGAACTGCGCGAGCAACAGTCGCGCGCTCTGGAGCAGCAGTTGGAAGTAGTTCCCGAAGACGTGCGAGCGCGGATGCTGTTGGCTGGCAACTACGCGGCGCTTGGGAAGAGAGAGGACGCGGTCCGCCAACTGAAAACTGCCGTCGCACTGCGACCAGGCGACTCCAACGTGTTGTACAACGCCGCCTGCACCTATGCACTGCTTCAGAAGAACGTGGAAGCCCTGGACATGCTGAGAAAGGCGATCAACGCGGGCTGGAGCAACTTGGAATGGGTCATGCGAGATCCTGATTTGACTAGCCTGCACGACGACCCTGAGTTCCAGCATCTTTGCCAAAGGACCTAGCCCGCGCGACGGAGCGGCGATGACAGTCCTTGCTTCAATGTCCGAGCCCCCTGGGCTCCTGCTGGCCGGCCGCAAACTTGGAACCTCATGAAGTGCTTCCCCTGGTCCTCCCCGACCTCGTAGATGGTGCAGATGTGGGGATGGTTGAGCGCCGAAGCCGCGCGTGCCTCGCGCTGGAAGCGCGCCAGCGCCTGCTGGTCGCGGGACACTTCTTCTGGGAGGAACTTGAGCGCGAGGAGGCGGCCGAGCTTGGTGTCCTCGGCCTTATACACCACACCCATCCCGCCGCCGCCCAGCTTCTCGACGATGCGGTAATGCGAAATGGTCTGGCCGATCACGCCTGGTGTCCGGCGATCTTAGTTGGCGCTGGCGGGCACGTCAACGGGACAGGCGGTTGACCGCGTCGAATGCGGCGCTTCTCGACATAGGCGCGCTTCCTCAGAAACCTTGCACCTGATTTGGGTAATTGACCGTGACCGTGGTGCCTCTTACACTTGCCGCACCCCTCCGAACACAGACAGCCGCGACAAGGAATGCCACATGATTCCTCGCACTTTCAGCGCAACCTCTGCGCCTACAGAACCTAAAACTCTTGAGGACCAGGTTCGCCGTCGCGCGTACGAACTCTACGAGGAGCGTGGCAGAGAAGACGGTCACGAGCTGGAAGACTGGCTCCGCGCCGAAGAGGAGATTCAGGAGATGCAAGCCCTGAGCGCAGCCGTGAGAACGATTGAGCTAGAGCTCTCTGCAACGCCGCCAGTGCAGCGAGTGCGCCCAAGTGCCATCGGTGCCTTTGATGCCTCAACCTGAACGAATTCCCGCGAGAACCGTTGTGCTCCCATTGCCAGATCCGCTACGGAATGCCGCGACCAGCGCGTCGCCTTCAGCGCTGGACGTAGCCGCTTGCTTGGGTGTATTACGCTTCTTCAAGGGTTGGATTCTTTTCCGGCCTGATACGCAAGGCGATTCTTAGAAACAGGGCTGCACTGGAGCAGTTGACAGGCGCGCTTTCTCGAGGGCAGGCGAATCAGTGACTACTCTGGAACCTTCGCCGCGGCAATAGATTTATGTTCTCGCGGCGAATCGATTCGATTTTTGTGAGAGCATTGCCGATGATTGCTAGAAAAAAAATGCGTTGGACTGTGATGGATATCGTCCCTTATCTTTCACCTCATCGCACCACACAGGGGGGTGAGCATGTCCGCCCTACCGAACGCCCCGCGCATCCTCTGCGTGGACGACGACTCCACCGGGCTGCGCTTCCGGCAACTAATCCTTGAAGCCAAAGGCTACTAGGTCCTCCTCGCAACCTCCGCGCAGCAAGGGATGGAGGTTTTTCAATCCAACCCCGTTGACCTTGTGGTGACCGACCACTTGATGGGACGAGCCGTGGGTACTGAAATGGCGGCAGCCCTAAAGCGATTGAGGACTCACGTCCCCATCATCATACTTTCAGGGAGCAGTAGCCCGCCCGAAGGTACGGAGAATGCGGACGCCTATGTGTGCAAGAGCGAGGGACCGGACGCGCTTTTGAACCGCGTTTCGGCGCTGCTGGCATCCGCCGCCTCCCGACCAGAAGAGACTGAAATCCACACGGACCAACTCACGGCCCTGAGCCGAGAGCGGCTGGCGAGCATCCTCGAATCGGTAATGGAAGCGGTCATCACGGTCGATAGTAGCCAGCGGATCGTGTTGTTCAACAAGGCTGCCGAGGCCATTTTCCGCTGTCCGAGCGAGCAGGCGCTGGGGAAAAGCCTCGACGCGTTCATCCCCGAGCGTTTCCGCGCCATCCACAGAGAGCATATCCAAGAGTTCGGGCACACAGGCGTAACCCGCCGCTCCATATCTTCCCCCGGCGTCCTCGTTGGGCTGCGTTCTAGTGGCGAAGAGTTCCCCGTCGAAGCTACCATTTCTCAAGTTGGAGGTGACGGGGAGAAGTTCTTCACCGTGGTGTTGCGCGACATCACCGAGCGCAGGGATGCGGAGGAGAAGCAGGCGCAACTAGCAGCCATCGTGGAGTCGTCGAACGACGCCATCATCAGCAAGACCATCGACGGCACAGTGCTGACTTGGAACAAGGCTGCGGAACGAATGTACGGCTACCGCGCCGAAGAGATCGTGGGCAAACCAGCGTCGATCCTGCTGTCTCCCGAAAGGATGGAAGAGGAAGGTCGCATTCTCAGCCAGATCAGGCGGGGCGAAGCGGTGCCACTCCATGACAGTGTCCGCGTGGCGAAAGACGGGCGGGTGCTGAGCGTGGGTGTGACCATCTCGCCGATCCGCGACGCCAAGGGAACTATCATCGGGGCCTCAACCATAGCCCGCGACCTCACGCAGGTGAAGATGGCGGAGCAAGCCCTGCGCAACGCCGAGAAGCTGGCAGTGGCGGGAAGGATGGCGGCCACGGTGGCGCACGAGATCAACGGCCCGCTTGAGGCGGTCGCCAACATACACTTCCTTCTTGAGCGTGCCGAGTTGAACCACACGGCCCGGGAGTTCGTCCACGCCGCGCAGGAGGAGGTCAAGCGGATCGGGCAGATCACCAAGCTAACGCTGGGCTTCCACCGCGAGGGCGAAAGCGGCACAGCAGCCGAGGTGCGTGCCAGCGATCTGATCGATGGCATCCTCACTCTGTACGGGCACCGCGTCGAGTCGCTGGGGGCCGCCATCGAGAAGCGGTATGACAGCGCCGGGGCGGTGACCGCCAATGCCGGGGAGTTGCGGCAGGTGCTCTCCAACCTGATCGTGAATGCATCCGAGGCCCTCGCCCATAAGGGCGACAAGCTCTTGATCCACGTCTATGACTCGCCGGACTGGCGGAACACAAGGCGGAGAGGCGTGCGCATCGTCATCGCCGACAACGGCTCCGGTATCCCCCGCGAAATCCGCCACAAGCTCTTCGAGCCCTTCTTCACCACCAAGGGGGAGCACGGCACCGGACTGGGGCTGTGGGTTTCTCAGAGTCTGGCGGAGAAACACGGTGGTCGCCTGCGCGTCCGGAGCATTCCCGGAATCGGAACTGCCTTCTCTATTTTCCTGCCTTCAAACGCCGCCAATGCCAAGGTTGCCTGACAGACGGCCACGATGTGGAGGACTGGCTGCGCAGGCAAGGACATTCAGCGAGCGGTGGGCTTTGACGAGCGGCAGGAAGTTAAAAGGGCTGCGACATTGGTTATGTTCTAGCCCTGGCTCCTGCGAGGGAGTCAACAGCGTGGAACAGGCACCGTCACAGCCCCTGATGCGACCACTGCTTTCGAAGTCCCAAACCCCAACAGCCTCTCGCGAAGGCTGTCGGTTTTTTCGGGCCTGGTTGCCCGGCGGGTTGCCTCGTCCGGGGCTGATCACCCAGCTTACTTCGGACTGGCCACTGATTAGGAAGCCACTCCACGCGGACTGGCGAAGTCCTACGGCGAGCGGTTGCGCGGCTGCAACCTGCGGAACATGAATCCGGAGAAAAGCTGGGCATCTCCGATCGCTGCTGCAGAGCGCGCGGGGACAGGAGCCGGAGCAAAAAGTCACAGTTGGTGAAGTGGAGCGCACCTTTCTAGTGCATCTGCCTAAGGGATACACCAGCAATGAGAAATACCCTGTCGTAATGGTGCTGCACAGCAGGAATCAGGACGGGAATGACATCGCGCGGCTCACGCGCTTCGATGAATTCGCGGATCACGACAGTGTGATTGCGGTTTATCCCAATGCTCTACATGGGCGCTGGAACCTGGGCGTGCCTGAGGAGGGGCCGCGGCAGCCCAGCCGTGGTATGGGCCGCAGAGGCGGATACGGCCGCGGGGGATGGCCAGGGGGCGGCGGAGGAGGATATCCCGGCGGGGAATATCCCGGCGGCCAGCGCCCGCAACGAGCCCAGCCCCGCCGATGACATTGCTTTCTTTAACCAGATGCTGGACAGACTTTCCACCGAATATTCGGTGGATGCGGCGCGTATTTACGCCACAGGGCTTTCCGACGCCGCAATTGCGCCCGTGGGGGCAGAGATGCCGTTCGGGTTTTCGGTCCAAGGGCTAAGAGATGAACCGCTCTCGGATCTAACAGATCATCGGCCAGCGGCGAGAGAGAGGGTCTGAGCCGAGGCATTCTGGATGTATTCTGTACATGCCCAATCGTACGCCTCGTACCCCTTGGCAAAGGCAGCGACAATGGCCGGGCGGCAGGAATTATTCGAACGGGAGTGCGAGACCTTGCATCAATCCTGCTCAGGATGCGATCGGCCACGGTGATCGTGTTTGCGACAGCGGATTCTAGAGATTCAAGCCGCTCTGAGCACACCCTGGGTGTCGAACGCAGATTCAACGTTGATGTGGAGGCATCTCACATCGCCGCCCGCCTCCGCCAATCGGGTTATCAAGTCGATCGCATGATTTACCTCGGTCGCCGGGATTTCATGCACGTTGGCAGTGAGTTCCAAATTGTACTTGGCCGTTTTCGCGTGGCCTTCGACGGACTGTGGCTTTTGGCTCCGCAGAGTTCCTCCCAACATCCGAAAAAGGCTGATCAGAGAAGGGCTGCCGCAAACAGTGCATGCATCATGCGGGCTGTTGCTGATGGTTTCACAATCAGCACAGAACACGGCGTTGAGGAGGGGAACTGTGCTCAAGCCTCCTTCGGTATGGGCTCCTGCGTTCATATCCGAACCTCTTAATAGAGAGATGCTCACACGCCCAAGCTCGGTTTTTGCAATTCTTCAGAACCGCC
>Ga0187782_10001368_pt1 | contig 17637 bp, 16 predicted proteins | sample 0715_SJ02_MP15_2_FD_132454 | JGI IMG/M metagenome (GOLD analysis project Ga0187782, IMG submission 132454) | Tropical peat soil microbial communities from peatlands in Department of Meta, Colombia - 0715_SJ02_MP15_20_MG | ecosystem: Environmental > Terrestrial > Soil > Wetlands > Peat | place...
TCGATGACATGCTCACGCTCCTCCTTAAACGCCCCACGTTTTTTTGCGCCGCATCCCGCGCTCGTTCCAAGCCCATACCCTGTCGCATTCTTTGCGACTGTTCAAGAGTGCACAATGGGGTCGGTCGCCGACAAGGCTCGAACTTTGCGCCTTCCTTGGTCGGCTCAAGGGCTCGACGCCGCGGCAAACGGCGTCAGTCCCCGAAACTAGGCGCCTTTTTCTTGGGCGGGCATCTCATGCTCCGTCAGAACCCGTCCCGCGCCGTAGCCGACGCCGCGCAGCGCCGACAGAACGGCCGTCAGGCAATCGTCGCGGAGGCGTTCGAGGTCGCGGATCGAGGCGGGGCCGGCCTGTTCGTCCGACTGCTTGGCGATCGTCTCGATCAGCGCGTCGGTGAGGTCCGGGGCCTCAAGTTTCGTCCAGGGCAGCTTCAGGGCCGGCCCGAACTGCCCCAGGAAGTGCCGCATCCCGGCTTCGCCCCCCGCCATCCGGTAGATCAGAAACGTCCCCATGAACGACCAGCGCAGGCCCGCGCCGAACCGGATCGCGTCATCGATCTCCTCGGTCGTGGCGACGCCGTCGTTCACGAGCCACAACGCCTCGCGCCAAAGCGCCTCAAGCAGCCGATCGGCGATGAAGCCGTCGATTTCCTTGCGCACATGCAGCGGACGCATGCCGACGGAGCGATAGAAGGCCATGCCCTCTTCTTTCGCCGCGGCGCTCGTCGCCTGCCCGCCGCAAACCTCGACAAGCGGCAGCAAATAGACCGGATTGAACGGATGCCCGACGATCAGCCGGTGAGGGTTCGCCATTTTCGACTGCAGGCGGGTCGGAAGCAGGCCGGAGGTCGACGTGGCGATGATCGCGTCGGGGCGGGCCTCGCGATCGACGCTCGCCAGGACTTCGATCTTCAGGTCCTCCCGCTCAGGGAGGCTTTCCTGGACGAAGTCGGCCTCCCGCGCCGCCTCCTCCGCCGACCTGCAAAGCTTGAGCGATCCCTCCCGCGTCTTCAAGCGTGGAAAGAGGGTTTGGCGCGCGCGCCGCGCCGCGGCGAGAACCGTTTCCAGCTTGCGCTTCAGTTCGGGGTCAGGGTCGTAGACGGCGACGTCGTGGCCCTCGAGCAGGAAGCGCGCCGCCCAGCCGGAGCCGATGACGCCGCCGCCGACGAGGCCGATTTGTCGTTTCTCCCGCATCGCTCGCCTCTTTAAGCCTTGCCCCGCAGCTTCAGTTTCCCTCGCACCTCGGAGGGCGACAAAACCTTGGCGCCCATCGCCGTGACGATCGTCGCCGCGCGCTCGACGAGCTGAGCGTTGGCCGCCAGCACGCCGCGGTCGAGGAACAGGTTGTCCTCGAGGCCGACCCGCACGTTGCCGCCGGCGATCGCCGCCATCGCGGCGTAGGGAAGCTGGTTGCGGCCGATCGAAAAGGCGCTGAACACCGCGCCTTTCGGCAACTGGTTGACCAACGCCATCAGCGTCAGCGGATCGTCCGGCGCGCCGTAGGGAATGCCCATGCAGAGCTGGACCATCAAGGGATCGTCGATCAGGCCCTCCTTGACGAGCTGCTTGACGAAAACGAGATGGCCTGTGTCGAAGACCTCGAGCTCAGGGCGTACGCCGAGCGCCTGGACTTGCCGCGCCATCGATCGGAGCGTTGAGGGCGTATTGGTCATGACATAGTCGCCGAGCGCGAAATTCATCGTCCCGCAATCCAGCGTGCAGATTTCCGGCATGAGCTCCGCGACATGGGCCAAGCGCTCGGTCGGCCCGACCATGTCGGTTCCTCTCGGATCGAGCGGCAGCGGCGTCTCGCCGGGGCCGAACACGACGTCGCCGCCCATGCCGGCGGTGAGGTTGACGACGACGTCGACGTCGGCCGCGCGAATGCGCTCGACCGTCTCGCGATAAAGCTCCACCCGGCGGGCGGCCTTGCCGGTCTCAGGATCGCGCACATGGATATGGGCGATCGCCGCGCCGGCCTTGGCGGCCTCGATCGAAGCGTCGGCGATCTGCTTCGGCGTCACGGGCACGCCTGGGTGGCGCGACAGCGTGTCGCCCGCGCCGGTGACGGCGCAGGTGATGAAGACCTCTTGGTTCATGACCGCGCGTTTGCCTCCCGGTTCGCTCGGCGCCGCCTGTCGCGACGCAGTGTTGCGGTCTGTCGCGGCTAAAGTCGAGAGGGCTGTTGTCGCGCCTGTTGCTCCCGTGCGACACGTATCGCTGAAAAATGGGGCGGGAGACGCATGAGCGGCAAGGCGCGGATCGGGGTCATCGGGGCGGGCTGGTGGGCGGCGGCCAATCACATTCCCGTCCTTAAGGCCAATCCGGAATGCGAGGTCGTCGCCGTCAGCCGGCTCGGCGCCGCGGAGCTGCAACAGGTCAAGGAAAAGTTCGCAATTCCTCACGCCTACGAGGATTACCGAGAGTTGCTCGAGCGGACGCCGATCGACGGCGTCGTGATTTCTTCGCCCCACGTCGCCCATCACGAGCACGCGGCTGCGGCGCTAGAGAAGGGCTGCCATGTGCTCGTCGAAAAACCGCTGACCACGTCGGCGGCCGACGCTCGCGATCTCGTCGAGCGCGCCGCCAAGGCCGGCAAGGAGATCATCGTTCCCTACGGCTGGAATTTCAAAGCCTTTGTCGACGCCGCGCACGATCTCGTCGCGGCCGGCGCCGTCGGGCGCATCGAGCACGTCGCGCTGCACATGGCCTCCCCGCTTGCGGATTTGTTCGCCGGCCAGCCCATGATCGAGACGAGAGACCATATGTTCCGTCCGCCGCCCTCGACCTGGGCGGACCCGAGCCGAGCAGGGGGCTACGGGTGGGGACAGCTTGTCCACGCCCTCGGCCTTCTCTTCCGCGTCGCCGACCTTGAGCCGGCGGAAGTCTTCGCCGCCACCGGCAAGTCGCCGACCGGCGTCGACTATTACGACGCGGCCGTGGCGCGTTTCAAAAACGGCGCGACCGGCGCGCTCTCCGGCGCCGCGACCGTGCCCAAGCACTGCGGGTTCCAGGTGGAGCTCCGACTCTTCGGCACGGAGGGAATGCTCAGCCTCGACATCGAGCGCGAGACGCTGGAGGTCAGGCGGCGCGACGGCAAGGACACCGTCGTGCCGATCGCCAAGGGCGAGGCCGCCTATGCCTGCGAAAAGCCTCTGACGACGCTTGTCGACATCTGCCTCGGGCGCAAGTTCGTCAACCCGGCCTCGGGAATTGTCGGCATGCGCGCCGTCGAGACCCTCGATGCGCTCTATCGCTCGGCGGCGAGCGGCCGGATGGAGACGGTGTGATGAGGTCGCGCTTACGCGGCCCTCTCCTGGAGCGCGCGGGAACGCCATGAGCGGCAAGGACCTGCGCCACGGCGGGTGGAGGCGGTTGAATGTCGAGGACATCGTCGCGCCCGGCTTCTCGACGCCATGGGACGCGCCGATGGTCCCGCCGTTCCCGTTCGCGTTCCGCAACGTCGAGATTTTGACGCTGACCTGGCGCACGAGCGAGGCCGCGGTCGCCCGCCTTCTACCGCCGCCGCTTGAGCCGACAAGCGAAGTCGTCATCGCCCATATTTACAAAATGAACGACGTCGACTGGCTCGGGGCCTATGGCGAATCGAATATCTCGCTCGGCTGCCGGCTGCCCGGCAGCGACGTGGCGGGCTCGTTCTCCGCCTATCTGTTCTTATCGTCCGATGTCGGCGTCGCGCACGGGCGAGAGGTTCACGGCCAGCCCAAGAAGCTCGGCGAGCCAAGGCTCGAGACGCGCGGCGACCTCGTCATCGGGGCCGTCGCCCGCAACGGCATCGACATTCTCACCGGCACGATGCCGACGAAGCAACGGCCGGACAGCCTTGACAGCCTCGCCAGGCTTTACGATTTCGCCCTCAACCTGAACTTAAAGGCCGTCGACCACATCGACGGCCGGCCGGCGATCCGGCAATTGACGGCCCGCCGCCTCGCCGACCTGAAGGTGCACGAGTGCTGGGGCGGGCCTTGCACGGTGGAGCTCAGGCCCAACGCTCAGGCGCCGGTTCATCGGCTGCCCGTCGTCGACATGCTCGACGGCCTGCACTGGCGCGCCGATTTCGCCCTTCAGCCCGGCCGCGTCGTTTACGACTATCTCGCGCCGTCCGGAGACCGACGATGACCGATGTTAAGCGCACGCAATATGCCTGGGTTCTTGAGGTGCGCCCCGGCTATGAAGAGGAATATAAGCTCAAGCACGACGAGATCTGGCCGGAAATGCTGGCGGCGCTGGCGGCCGCGGGCGTTCGCAACTACTCGATCTTCCGCCATGGGCTGACGCTCTTCGGCTATTTCGAGACCGACGATCTTCAGCGCACGATCGGCGTCTTGAAGGACGATCCGATCAACGCGCGCTGGAGCCGCATGATGGCGCCGATCATGAAGATCGAGATCGACGAGCGGATCGGTTTCCCGTTTCTGCTGCCGCTGCAATGGCATATGGATTAGCCAAGCGTCAGGCGCCGGGAAGTCTCAGTCGGGCGCGCAGGCCCCCGAGAGGGCTTTCTTCGAGCGTCAAGGCGCCGCCATAGAGCGCGGCGAGATCGACCACGATCGCCAGCCCGAGGCCCGAGCCCGGCCGCGATTCGTCGAGCCTGCGTCCGCGAACAAGCGCTTCCTTCCGCGCCTCGGGGGCAAGACCCGGTCCGTCGTCGTCGATGAGGAGCGCAAATTGCGCGCGGTCCGTCTCCTTCTCGGTTTCGATGCGCTTGGCGCTGATCTCGACGCGCCGGCGCGCCCATTTTCCGGCATTGTCGAGAAGGTTGCCGACGAGGTCGGAGAGGTCCTGCGACTCGCCCCGGAACTTTAAGGCCGGCGGGCAATCGTCGTGGAATTCGACGTCGCGTTCGCGATGCACCTTCTCAAACGTGCGAACCAGGCTCTCGACGATCGGCCTGACCTCCGTGACGACGCCGAGCGATCCGGCCCGCGCGGCGGCGCGCGCGCGGTCGAGATAGAACGACACCTGGCGGCGCATCAGATCCGCCTGCTCGCGCACCTTCTCAGGCAGCGCCGCGCTCGCCGAATCCGCTTCGTTGACGATGACGCTGAGCGGCGTCTTCAGCGCATGCGCGAGGTTGCCGACCTGGGTGCGGGCGCGATCGAGGATTTCTCGATTGGCGTCGAGCAAGAGATTGACCTCCTCGGCGAGCGGCGCGACGTCGTGCGGGAACTCGCCTTCGATGCGCACCGCTTCGCCGCGCCGGATGGCGGCGACCCCGTCGCGCAGCTCGCGCAGCGGCTGAAGGCCGAAGCGGACCGCGAGCGCCGTCGACCCGAGGAGGGCCAGGGCCAGCGAAAGGAAGGTCGCGGCGAGCGCAGCGTCAAAGCCGGCGATCTCGCCCTCGATCTCGTCGGCGCTCGCCGCGACTTGCACGAGGTAGCGCCCCTCGTCGCCGGCGTTGATCTCGCGCTCGATCATTCTTAAGCGCTTGTCGCCGGGACCTGTGACATAGCCGCTGCGGACGCCTTCCAACTCGCTCGACGCGTTCGGATCGAGCCGCGGCAATTGGGTCGCGAACAGCGAGCGCGAGGCGCGGATCTCGTTGGGGTCCACGTCGAGCCGCGTGACCTCCCAATACCAGCCGGAGAAGGCGAGCTCGAATTGCGGGTCGATGATCGGCGCCGCCGCGGAGCGGGTCTCCTCGGCGCTGGCGACGCCGTTGGCGACGAGCGCTTTAAGATAGACGCCAAGCCGGTCGTCGAAGCTTGCTTCGCTGCCGTGGCGGTTGAGCGCGGTGAGGCCGAGGCCGGCGATAAAGAGGATCGCGGTGATCAACACCGTCGCCGAAATGAACAGGCGCGAGGCGATCGACTGTCCGGAGAGCACCCCGAACATTTCGCGCCATGGGCGCTCGGACGCCCCTTCCCTCATTTTCTCGCTGGCGCGCCGCCGACGTCAGTCTCCGGCGGCCCGACGAAATAGCCCAAGCCGCGCACGGTCTGGATGACGTCGACGCCGAGCTTGCGCCTGAGCCGGCCGATGAACACCTCGATCGTGTTCGAATCGCGGTCGAAATCCTGGTCGTAGAGATGCTCGACGATTTCGGTTCGCGAGATCACCCGCCCCGCATGATGCATCAGATAGGCGAGAAGCCGATATTCGTGGCTGGTGAGCTTCACCGCCGCGCCCCTGACGGTCACGCGGCCGGCCCGCGCGTCGAGCCGAACCGGCCCGACGACGAACTCGCTGGTCGCGTGGCCGGTCGAGCGGCGAAGGACCGCGCGCAACCGCGCCAACAGCTCCTCCATGTGGAACGGCTTGCTGACGTAATCGTCCGCGCCGGCGTCGAAGCCCTCGACCTTGTCGCTCCAGCGGTCGCGCGCGGTTAAGATGACGACCGGCATGGTTCGCCCGGCCTTTCGCCATGTCTCGAGAATGGAGACGCCGTCGCGCTTCGGCAGCCCGATGTCGAGCACGATGGCGTCGTAGGGCTCGGTGTCGCCGAGGAACCAGGCTTCCTCGCCGTCATAGGCGCGGTCGACGGCGTAGCCTGCGCTTTCGAGCGCAGAAACGATCTGACGGTTAAGGTCGCGGTCGTCCTCGACGACGAGCAGGCGCATTCGCGTACTTTAGGTCTTGGGTCCGCTCTCGTGCGGGGGGTGAGCCGAAACGATCCGACCGGTCGCGGCGTCCATAAGCACATGCACCAGCCGGCCGTCACGGTGCAAGAGCGCGATCGAATAGACCCAGTCGTCGCCAAGCCGGCAGAGCTTGGCCGACAGCGCCTCGGCCTTGGTCTGCTGCGCCGCCGACTTTAAGACCGCGAACGGCTCGAGGAAATGGCGTGCGCGCACTTCCTCGCGGGTCTCGTTCGGCTTCAGGCATTCGAGGCGGAGGGGCGGCTTCGCGTCGAGACCTGCGGGCGCCGGCGTTTCGGCCGCGAACGCGCAAGGGACGGCGAACGCCAGCGCTGCGGCAGGGGCCCGTAATCGCCTCATGCTTGACGTTCGCTTCCCGCGCCTGAATGTGGCGTGAATGTGCGACGGCGCGGGCCAGGGCGCAAGCCCGCGCCGCCCGCGCGAGTTTTCAAGGGGACGTGATGGGGCGCTTGCGATTGGCGCCGGCGTCTTTAGCGCGTGGTCTGTGCTTGCTGGCGACCTTAGGCCTTGCGACATCGGCGCTCGCAGTGGTCGGCGTTTCGTCCGACGGCGCTCGCTTCGCCGACCGCGTGGTGATGATCCTGACGCGCGGCCCCGAGGGCGCGGGCTTCTGCACGGGCGTCGTCGTCGCGCCGAGCGCGGTCCTCACCGCCGCCCATTGCCTGAAGCCCGCGCGCGACATGCTCGTCTTCACGCGCGGCGCGCAGGGCGAAGAGAGAACCTGGCTGGTCGCGGAAGCCGCCGCCAATCCGCGCTATGCGCCGAACGCCATCAGGGAGCGCACGCCGTCGGTCGACCTTGCTTTGGTCAAGACGGCAACGCCTTTCGGGCCCGAGTTCCATGCGCCGAACTTGAGCGACGAAGAAGAATTCAGCATCGGCGCTCCCGCCGTCCTTGTCGGTTTCGGCGCGAGGAGCGAGGGCGATCGAATGAGCGAAGGCGCTTTGCGCGTCGCGACGCTGAAGGTGCGTCAGCCGCTCTCTCGCCTGCTGCTTTGGGCCGCGGACTCTAAGGGCGGAGCAGGGGCGTGCTCCGGCGATTCCGGCGCGCCGATCTTCTCAGCCGACGAAAGGACGGTGATTGCGACGGTTGCGTGGTCGGCAGGCGACGGCGGGCGTCGCTGCGGCGCGCTGACCCAAGGCCCGTTGATCGCGCCTAATCGCGCGTGGATCGACGCGACCCTGGCGAAGTGGCGATAGTCTAAACGCCCTTTGCCTCGCCCCCGCCCGCCGCTTAAGGCATCGACACGGCGTTTTGAGGCGCGTCGTCGGCGCTCGCGGTCGAGCGGCCTCTGGCGGCGTTGCGCGCAAGGTCGGCGATCTCCGCGAGCACCCGCGCCGAACGCGGCGAGAGCGTCTCGGGCCTTGGCGGCGAGCTGGCGTCGGCGACCGCGCCCTTTGCGGGCTTCGCCGCGGCGTCAGCCGCCGGGGCTGGCGGCGCGACGCCATAGGGCGGCTTCGGTTCGATGCCCTCATGCGCAAAGACCATGATGTCGTGCCACGTCTGCGCCGGCAAAATGCCGCCCGTCAGGTTGGCCATCGACGCGTTGTCGTCGTTGCCGAACCAGATGCTGCCGACAAAGTTGCCGGTGAAGCCGTTGAACCAGACATTGGTCGAGTTGTTCGTCGTGCCGGTCTTGCCTGAAATCGCCAGACCTGGGATCTGCGCGGCGCGTCCGGTGCCTTCGGTGACGACGTGCGTCAAGAGATTGTTCATTTCGGCGACCTTGTCGGCGGGTATGGCCTGGACAGGCGCGGGGCCGTCGCGATCGTATGCGTAGATGACGTCGCCGTGCGAGTTGCGCACTTCGATCGTCGCGTGCGGGATCACGCGCTTGCCGCCATTGGAAAGAAGCGCATTCGCGCCGACCATGTCGATCATCTTCACTTCGTCCGCGCCGACGGGCAGCGAGACCGTGTCGACGAGCGGCGTGGTCAGGCCCATCGCCCGCGCCGTTTCGACGATCTTGGCGCGGCCGAGCGCGGCGATCTTGGCCAGATGATAGCTTTGCTTCGGGGGCCAATAGACTTCGCCGATCTTGATCGACATCCTGATCGCCGCCGTGTTGAAAGAAAGCGCGAGCGCCATGTACATCGGCATGATTCCGCCGACCTCGCCGTTGAAATTGTGGACGCAATAATCGCCGATGCAGATGGGCGAAGCGTCGACAGGCGTGTCGAGATGGAATTTGCCGGTCATTAAGGCGGTCAGATAAACGAAGATCTTGAATGACGAGCCCGGCTGCCGCAGCGCGTCGGTCGCCCGATTGAATTGGCTTGCGCCGTAATCGCGCCCGCCGACCATCGCCCGCACGAGGCCGTCGGGTTCGGCGACGACCGCCGCCGCCTGGTGGGCGTTGTAGTTCGGCGCGTCGACCCTGAGCTTGTCCTCGATCACCTGGTCGACCTTCTTCTGGAGCGCCGAGTCGAGGCCGGTGCGCACGACGAGGACCCGCTCGTCGCCGAGCTTGCCTTCCGCCGCGAGGTTGCGAATCTCGTTGTAGGCGAAGTCGAGATACCAATCAGGGCTCGAATCGTCCGCATGGTCGACGGGCGTCGCCGGGTTGCGGCGGGCCGCGTAGACCTGTCCCTCCGTCATGAAGCCGGCGTCGACCAGGTTCGACAGCACGTCGTTGGCGCGCGCTCGGGCGGCCGGCAGGTTGACGGTCGGCGAGAACCTCGTCGGCGCCTTGAAGAGCCCGGCGAGCATCGCCGCCTCCGCCAGATTGATCTCGCGGGCCGACTTGCCGAAATAGTACTGGGCCGCCGCCTGCACGCCGAAGGCCCCGCCGCCCATATAGGCCCGGTCGAGATAGAGCCGCAAAATCTCCTTTTTCGACAGGTGATGCTCGAGCCAGAGCGCCAGGAACGCTTCGTTGATCTTGCGCTGGACGGTGCGCTCGCTCGAAAGAAACAGGTTCTTGGCGAGCTGCTGGGTGATCGACGAGCCGCCCTGCACGACGCCTGCGGCCTTTGCATTGACGGTCAATGCGCGCAGCGTGCCGACGACGTCGATCCCGAAATGCGAGAAGAACCGGCGGTCCTCGGTCGCCAGCACCGCCTTGATAAAATGCTCGGGCAATTCGTCGAAGGGAATCGCGTCGTCGTGCTTGATGCCGCGCCGGCCGACCTCGACCCCGTGCCGGTCGAGGAAGGTCACCGCAAGGTCCTCGCGTTTCAGCCAATCCTCGTCGCTCGTGAGCTTGATCGCCGGCAGGGCCAATGCAGTCGCGACGAGGAGGCCGACGAGAGTTAAGTCGGCGCCCTCGCCGGCGAGCTCGATGAGCGCCTTGCTCAAGCCGCGCGTGCGCAGCCGGTCGGAGGCCGCGGCGACGATCTTAAAGAAACGCACGAGCCCGCGCCCGGCTCGCCAGAGCGACGAGTCGATCATCGCGTCGAGGGCGAGCAGCCCGTTCTTGACGCGCTTTAGAAGAAGACGGAACGTGGACGCTTCAGACACCGTGGCTCCGCAACCGACCGGGGCCGAGGGACGAGGACGCCTTCCCTATCACACGCCGCGCCGAAATTGATCCTGCCGACCGAACGTCCTCAACGCCGCTCACGCCCGACGAGGCGCGGGACGCCCCTTATGCCGAGGAAGCAAGGCCGTTTTGGCGCGAAAAGTCGCTTGAGGAGATGACGAAGGAAGAGTGGGAGAGCCTTTGCGACGGTTGCGCCCGCTGCTGCCTCGTCAAACTTGAGGACGAAGAAACCGGCGAGATCCATTTCACCGATCTCGGCTGCAAGCTGCTCGACGAGCATTCCTGTCGCTGCCGCGACTATCGGCGGCGCAGTTGGCGCGTGCCGGACTGCGTGCGATTAACCCCCGAGCAGGTGCGCCGTTTGCCCTGGTTGCCAAAGACTTGCGCCTATCGGGCATTGGCGGAGGGCCGGGACCTTGCCTGGTGGCATCCGCTGGTGTCCGGCGATCCCGACACTGTCCATGCGGCAGGCGTTTCGGTGCGCGGGCGCGTTTTCTTGCGCGAGGACGAACTGCCGCAGCCGCTCTGGCCGTCGCGGATCGTGAAATGGCCAAACCGTGCGCCGCCCGGAGCGCGCCGGAAGCGACGGCCTCGCCGGCGGGCCGGTTCTTGAAGAGGCGCTCGGCCAGCGGGGATAGAGCCTTATGGGCAATCCGACCCCTAGCGCGGCTCGGCGCGGCCTCAAAAAACAAGAGCCCGAAAATATGACAGGGCCTTGAGGGTCGTCCCTCAAGGCCCTGGTTTTTAAGCCGCTCTGGCGAAAAATCAGAACGAATATTGGACGCGCAGGCGGGCGCGGAAGTCGTTGCTGTTGACGGGGACGTAGCCGACCACGGTCACGCCGGCCGCATTGGCGGCCGACAGCGTGCTGGCGCCCGACAGATGCAGGTTCTCGTAGACGACCTCGGCGCCAAGATCGAGCCCCTTGACCGGCGACCAGAACGTGTTGACGCCGAGGTCCCAGATGCGCGCGTTGTCCGCGCCCGGGCTTAAGAGCTGCGCCGCCGTCGGGTTGGTGATCCAGAGGGCCGAGCCGAAGAGCGCCGAGCGGACGGTCGGAACCCAGTAATGCTGCGCGCCGAGGAAGAAGCCTTTGGCGACCGCAAGCCCGATTGTGCCGTTCGGCAGCACGAAGGCGTCGTTGACCGGGACGCCGACGTTCTGGTTCGCGGAGTAAACGCCCGACGTGCCGCTATAGTAATTGATGGCGTTCGAATAATCCATCGCGCCCTTGGAGTAGTTGAGCTGGCCGGTGATGCTGTCCCCGGGGGCGACCGAGTCGAGCTTCACCTTGGCGCCGCCCTGGAACGCGTAGCCCCAGGTGCCTCCCGGCACGTAGCCCAGCGGGAGGAAATAGGTGTCGCCGACATTGCCGCAATTCAGAGGGGCGGGTTTGATGGCCGCGAGCGTCGAGCAACCGAAGATGCCGACCGATGTCACGTCATGCAGCGCGCCGGAAAGCTGAACGGTCACAAGCGGGTTGTCGTACTTCACGTTGCCGACGAAATCGGGAATTCTCACCGACCCGTAGGTTAAGTAGGCGGCGGTCGTCTTGTTGGCGGGATTGTTGTTGGCCTTGCCGGTGTCGGAGATTGAGTCGCCGATGCGGCGCGCGGTTGGATCTTCGATCGAGGCCGAGGCCGAGAACTCGCCCGCCTTGAAAGTATAGCCGAGCAACGTCGTCGGCTGGTCCGAAACGGCGACCGTCAAAGATTGGATTTCGTAATTGTGGGTGTAGAAGTCGAAGAACGAGTGGGCGACGCCGGCGGTGAAGCCGGCCCATTGGATCGAGGCCTGGTCGGTATAGGTCTGAGTTGACGGCAGGCCCTGGAACAGGCCGGCGTTCGCCTTCGCGCCGGCAGGCAGGCCGGCGACGGCGATCTTGCCGCCGCCTGCCGGGCCAGGCGGAAGCGTGTCGTCGGTAAACCTGAGGCTCAGCGTTCCGACGAGCGGGCCTTCCTCGGTGTTGCTGCGGGCGTCGGCGTTCAAATAGAACCGGCCGCGCATGAAGAAGTTGTCGCGGGTGTAAACCTGCCCAGCAAGGTTGAAGGCCTGCTGGTTGGCGACGCCGCCTGGCGCGTTCGAGCGGTAGTTCAGCTCGGTGCGGAACGCGCCGCCGATCTTCAAGCACGTGTCGGAGCCGGGGATGACCCAGTAGCCTGCGCCGAACGAGTTGCAAACCTTGACATATTCCGCCGTCGGGGCCGCCTTGGCGGTCGGCAGGTCGGCGGCGAAGACGGCGGTCGTCGAGAGCGCCGCAGTCGTCGCGCCCAGAAACGCAAGCAAACTCTTCATTATGGTCCCCACTGTCGTCAGCGGCGTATCGGGGACCTCCGGCTTCAGGGCATTCGCCCTTTGCGCCGTTCCCCGCGCCCCTCGCCCCGCCAAGCCCGCAGCTCCGCCCCTTCAAGGCACAACTGACGCGTCCAGCCGCCCCCACGACTCACCGCGAACGGGCCATCGTGAGGCCTTGTTTACGCCAAGATCGTAAAGAGGCGGAATGACACTTCTGCGACATATCGCACGGTGGAACTTACCCACGGCGAGGTGTTGCAAAAATGGTTCACTCCACGGCCAGAGCAAAATCCCTAGCCGCCGCGAGCCCCCGTTCAAGATCGGCCAGCCAGCGTGATGGACGAGCGTCTCCGGGCGGGGAGCCTTGGCGGACATTGGAAACTCGAGGTCGTATGCGAATCGCATTCGGCATGCGATCTGTAGGCGGCGCTTGAGCCTAGTCAGTTTGTCGATTTAGTCAACCAATATGGCCGACAGCGCGTCATCGGGACGCTCGCCGGCCTAGCCAGGCGCGCCTTGCCGTCGGCGGCGAACCGGGCTAGCCTATTTTTGAGAAAAGCTTTTCCCAAATCGCCTTGCGCGCGGAAAAAGCCTTTCCCAGACGTCCCGCCGCGGCGGGCCGAATATGAGGGAGAAACGCCATGTCGACTGCGAGTCTTCGCGCCGGCTTCGCCGCCGCGCTCATTGCCTCAACCGCTTTCACAACCGCGGCTTGGGCCGACAGCTTGACCATGTGGGTGCGCGCCAGCGGCACCAACGCGGCCTCGACGCTCGTCAATCTCTGGAACTCAACCCACGCCGACAAGATCGAGCTGACGACCATTCCCGACAATCAGATGGTCACCAAGCTCGCGACCGGCGTTCAGGCCGGCGAGGTTCCGGACCTCGTCTCCTTCGACTTGATCTATATGCCCGACTTCATGAAGGCCGGTTTCTTAACCGACCTCACCGCCGACTTGAAGGCCAACAAGGACTATGCGGGCGTCGCCAAGGCCTATGTCGACATCGCCACCTACCAGGGCAAGCTCTACGGCGCCGGCTTCACGCCGGACGTCTCGATTTTGGTGTGGAACAAGGATCTCTTCAAGAAGGCCGGCCTCGATCCCGAAAAGCCGCCGAAATCCGTGCCCGAGATTCACGAGGACGCCAAGAAGATCCATGCGCTCGGCGCCGACATTTACGGCTTCTATTTCTCCGGCTCCTGCCCCGGATGCAACATCTTCACGACCTCGCCGATGATGGTCGCCTCGGGCTCGAAGATGCTCCCCGCCAGCGGCAGCGACGACGCGCTGACCGGCGACGGCGTCAAGGACGTGCTCGAACAGTTCAAGGAAATGTGGGACGAGGGCTTGGTGCCGAAGAGCGCGCAGGCCGACAACGGCTCGAACTTCGTCGCGCTGTTCAAGAGCGGCAAGATCGGCATCCAGGGCGCCGGCGGGTTCTTAATTTCGGACTTGAAGCACGACGTTCCCGACATGAATTTCGGGGTCACCTTCCTGCCCGGAATGAAGGAGGGGCAAGTGTCGGCCTTCGTCGGCGGCGACGTCGTCGCCATTCCGGTCGGCTCGAAACACGTAGCGCTCGCCAAGTCCTTCGTCGCCTGGGAGCTTTCCGACGAGGCGCAGCTTGAGGGGCTCGCCAAGAACAACATCCTTCCCTCGCGCCCGGCGCTCGCCGACAACAAATACTTCGCCGCCGAGCCCCGCGTCGTGACGACCGCCAAGGCGCTCGCGGTCGGCTACGTGCCGTGGGTCTATCACTTCGCCGACATGGTGAACTCGGACTCAAGCCCCTGGATCAACATGCTCCAACGCGCCATCTTCGACGGCGACGTCGACGGCGCGATCAAGGAGGGGCGCGAGAAGATGAAGGCGATCGCCGCGGAGTGAAGCGGCCTTGTCCCTTCTCCCCGCGGCCGGGGAGAAGGGATATGCATGAAGACGATGCCTTCATCGCCGACCGTTAGAAGGAGACGCGCGCGGCGCGCGCGCAATTGGCAAGGCTGGCTCTTTGTCGGGCCGGCCTTGCTGTTTGTCGGCGTTTTCGTGCTGATCCCGCTCGGCCAGCTCGTCGCGATGTCGATGACCGACCGCTCGCTCCTCGGCGGGGGCAAGTTCGTCGGCCTCGAAAACTACGAGAAGATCTGGAACGACGTGGGCTTCTGGCGCGCGCTCGCGTTCACGGCCGAGTACACGATCGTGCTGACGCCGATCCTCATGGGTCTCGGCTACGCCTTCGCGCTGCTCACCGTCGACAACACGCCGCTGAGGAGAATCACCCGCACCATCGTTTTTCTGCCCGTGGTCATCGGCCTCGGCAGTTCGAGCCTCTTGTGGTTCTGGCTGTTCGACGAGCGCGTCGGGCTGTTGAACAAGTTGCTCGTCGATCTTGGAATCCTCTCCGAGCCGATGGTGTGGTTCATCACGGCGCAACGCGCTTTCTGGGCGGTCGTGATTTCGATCACATGGAAGGTCGTCGGCTTCGGCATGGTGCTGTTCATCGCCGGCATCCAGTCGATAAACCCGGAGATTACGGAAGCGGCGGTCGTCGACGGCGCGGGCTACTGGAAGCGCGTGTGGCGGATCTTGCTGCCGCTCTCCCGCCGCATCCTTTTGTTGACCACGCTCATCAGCGCCATCGGCTCGATGCTCGCCTTCGACCAGTTTTACATCATGACGTCCGGAGGCCCGCGCGGACAGACCTTCACCGCGGTCTACTGGATCTATCAGAACTCGTTCGTGTCGTTTAAGCTCGGCTACGGCGCGGCCTTGTCGATCGTGCTGACGCTGATCATCCTGGCGTTTTCGGCGACGCAGATCGCGCTGACCGCGCGGAGCGCCGGCAAATGAGCGTCGCCACGCTCGTCTCGACCGCGCGTCCGTTGCGCGTCGCACGCGCGCGCCGCATTCCGCCGAGCGCCTATATCGTCGCGGCGATCGCCGTCGCGGTTTGCGCGATCATGGCCGCGCCCATCGTCCTTTCCTTCCTGGCCTCGATCAAGACGACCGCCGACGCCTCGGCCGCTCCCCCGCGCTATCTGCCCGAGACGGTCAGTTTCGAGAGCTACGTTAAGGTTCTCAACTACCAGGCCGGTCTTGCGACTTACGTCTTCAACTCGGGCCTCGTCGCGCTGATCACGATCGGCGCCTGTCTCGTCGTCGCGGCGCCGGCCGGCTACGGGCTTGCCCGCTATTTCATGCGCGGCAAGGAGATCGCCTTCCTCATTCTGCTTTCGCCGATCATGATCCCTTATCAGGCGATTCTGACGCCGCTTTATCTCGACTTCGCCAAGGTTGGCCTCGTCAACAACCATCTCGGGCTCGCGATCGTCCACACGATCCTGCAATTGCCGTTCTCCATCTTCCTGATGCGTTCGAGCTTCGAGGCGATTCCGCGCGAGATCGAAGAGGCGGCGATCATCGACGGGTGCTCGGCGTGGACGCGGATGACGAAGGTGTTCCTGCCGCTCGCCGTCCCCGGCCTCGTCACCGTCGCGCTCTTCGCCTTCATCAATTCCTGGAACGAGTTCTTGGCGGCGCTGATCTTCATGAATCGCGAGACGTCGTTCACGGTTCCGATCCTGCTCGTCGCGGTGCGCACCGGCAAGCTTGGCGCGGTCGATTGGGGCGCGCTCGAAGCGAGCGTGATGATCTCGATCGTTCCCTGCCTTGGCGTCTATCTCGCGCTGCAGCGCTATTACATCTCCGGCTTGCTCTCGGGCGCAGTCAAATGAACGACCGCGTCCCCGACGAGGCCGAGATCGGCGAAGAGCGCCGCGCGCAACCCGCATTGACCATCCGCGACGTCGCGCGGCTCGCCGGCGTCTCGATCGGCACGGCCTCGAAGGCGATGAACGCCTCCGGGCGGTTAAGCGCCGAGACGCGCGCCAAGGTGCTAAAAGTCGCCAAAGAGATCGACTATCGGCCGAACGGCCTGGCGCAGAGCCTGCATCGGGCGCGCTCGATGACGGTCGGCATCCTCTCGAACGACAGTTTCGGCCGGTTCAGCTTCCCGATCGTCGAGGCGCTCGAACGGCGGCTCTTCGACCACGGCATCGCGGTGTTCATGTGCAATGCGACCGACGATCCGGCGCGCGAGCGCCGCCACATCGACCAGCTTCTGGGCAAGCGCATCGACGGGCTCGTCGTCACGGCGCGGCGCGCCGACAAACGGGAGCCGATCGAGGCGGCGGCGCGGGGCTTGCCCGTCGTCTATGTGTTCTCGCAGGTCGAGAACAAGGATGCGCTCTGCCTGTTGCCCGACGACCGCGGCGGGGCGGCGCTTGGCGTCCGCCACTTGCTGAACCTCGGGCGCAAGCGCATCGCCCACGTCACGGGGCCGGAGCGCTTCGAGGCGGTGCGTTTGCGCCTGGCCGGCTATCGCGACGCGCTCAAAGAGGCGGGGCTGAAAGCGCGCGAGCGCGACTATCTGTCGGGCGAATGGTCGGAGAGCTGGGGGCGGGAGGCGGCGGCGCGGCTGTTCAGGTCGCGGCGCTCGCCGCCCGACGCGCTCTTCTGCGGCAACGACCAGATCGCCCGCGGCGCGCTCGACGCGCTGCGCGAGATGGGACGATTAGTGCCTTCAGACGTCGCCGTCGTCGGCTTCGACAATTGGGAGGTGATGACGAAGGCCGCGCGTCCGCCGCTGACCAGCGTCGACATGAACCTCGACGCGCTCGGCCGCGAGGCCGGGGCCTGTCTCATCGAGATGATGTCCGGCCGCGCGGTTGCGGGCGTCAGGCGTCTGCCGTGCTCGCTCGTCGTCCGCCAATCCTGCGGGGCGAACTCGTGAAGGACGCAAGCGCGACGATGAGGACGGCCGAGCGGCGGCCGGCCGCCGCCGCGACGGAGGAAACACCCATGACGTTCCGCGGTTTTTCTCCCGTGCCGTTCGCCAAGGTCAAACTTGAGGGCGCCTTCTGGAAGGAGCGGCTCGAGGTCGTGCTGTCGCGCACCATCCCCTCGCAGCACGCCAAGCTCGCCGAGGTCGGCATCCTTGGATCGTTGAAGCTCCCGCAGCCGCCGCCGCCGCTCAAATATCCGCGCAATGTCCATAACTTCACGGTGCAGGTATTCTGGGATTCCGACGTCGGCAAGTGGATCGAGGCGGCGAGCTACGCGTTGTCGCACCGGCGCGACGCCGACATCGAGGCGAAGATCGACGCCATCGTCGAGGACTTGGGCAAGGCGCAGCGCCCCGACGGCTATCTCAATTGCTGGTACAACGGCCGCGAGCCGGAAAA
>Ga0187782_10001369_pt1 | contig 17634 bp, 29 predicted proteins | sample 0715_SJ02_MP15_2_FD_132454 | JGI IMG/M metagenome (GOLD analysis project Ga0187782, IMG submission 132454) | Tropical peat soil microbial communities from peatlands in Department of Meta, Colombia - 0715_SJ02_MP15_20_MG | ecosystem: Environmental > Terrestrial > Soil > Wetlands > Peat | place...
TGGAGAGGTAAAAATGAACCCGGCGCGGCGGGTGATCGAGGGCACTACTATGGCAGCCACAAGAGCGTCTCGACGTGCATCGAGCCGGCGAACCACCCGCGCCCGGAAAGCAGTTCCGCGGCGGATTGTGAAGCCGGTTGTAAAGGCAGCACCCAAGCCGGGATCGAAGTTCGCACCGGCGCCGCAGGTCCTGTTCCGGCTGTGCAAGCCGGGCTGGTCCGTGATCGTGGATAAGATTCCAAACGCGCAGGGGACTCGGTTCGTATGTCCCTTCTGCCCGCTTTCGCACCGCGTGCCGGGCCCGGTGCGCGGATTTCGAAAGATGCGCCGGGCGCAGTGGGTGAAGCTGCGCCGGGTGGAGGAATAGAAGGCCAATGGCACGTTCGCTGAAAAAGGGGCCGTTCATCGACCTGCACCTGCAGGAAAAGGTGGAAGGGATGAACGCCCGAAACGAAAAGAAGGTCATCAAGACGTGGTCGCGCCGCTCGACGATCTTGCCCGAGATGGTGGGGCACACGATTGCGGTGCACAACGGGAAGAAGTTCATCCCCGTGTACATCACCGAGCAGATGGTGGGTCACAAGCTCGGCGAGTTTGCTCCGACGAGGAGCTTCAAGGGACACGGCGTGAAGGCAGCGCTCGAAAAGGCTGCGGCTGCGGCAGGCGCTCCGGCGGCGGCTCCGGCGCCCGCTGCGAAGGCATAGACGATGGCAACGGTAACCGAAGGTCAAATCGAAGGAGTCGCGAACACGCGGTTCGTTCGCGTCTCGCCGCAGAAGGCGCGGCTGGTGGTGGATCTCATCCGCGGACAGCGCGCGGAAGACGCCCTGCAGACGTTGCGCTTCACCAAGAAGCGCGTGGCGAAAGATATCGAGAAGACGCTGCGAAGCGCCATCGCGAATGCCGAGCGCAAAGCGGATGATGCCGGCGCTTCGCTGGATGTCGATCAGCTGTACGTCTCGAATTGTTTTGTGAACGAGGGCCCGCGCTGGAAGCGGATGCGTCCGGCGCCGATGGGGCGCGGCTTCCGCTATCAGAAGCGGACCAGCCACATCGTGGTCGAGGTGGCCGAGCATCACCGCGCCGCGGCGGACCGCGCGGCGGCAGCGGTGGCCGAAGCCGAAGCGTCGAAAGGCGTCAAGGGCGCCGTGCGAAGGGCGCGGAAGGCCATCGAGAAACGCGCGAAAGAAGCGCAGAAGAAGAAGAAGTAGGAGGCGAATTTGGGCCAGAAAACACATCCGTACGGTTTTCGCCTGGGCTACAACAAGGGCTGGAGGTCGCGCTGGTTTGCGAAGAAGGAGTACGCCGACCTTCTCCATGAGGACGTCGTTCTGCGCAAGCAGCTCAAGGACCGGCTGAAGTCCGCCGGCGTCGATGCCATCGATATCGAGCGCGCCGCCAACAAGCTCGTCGTCCGGATTTACACCGCGCGCCCCGGAATCATCATCGGGCGCAAGGGTTCGGAAATCGACAAGCTCAAAGGCGAGGTGCAGAAGCGCACCAAGCGCGAAGTGCACATCGACATTCAGGAAGTTCATCGCCCCGAGCTCGACGCGACGCTCGTGGCGGAATCGATTGCCTTGCAGCTGGAGAAGCGCGTGGCGTTCCGGCGCGCGATGCGCAAGGCCGTCGATTCAGCTCTGCGATTCGGCTGCAAGGGGATCAAGGTGCGCGTGGCGTGCCGTTTGAATGGCGCCGAAATCGCGCGCAAGGAATGGTATCTGCAGGGGCGGTTGCCTCTGCAGACGCTGCGCGCGGATATCGACTTCGGCACGGCGGAGGCGCGGACCACCTACGGCGTGATCGGCGTGAAGTGCTGGATCTACCAGGGCGAAAAGGTGCCGCCGCGCAGCAAGCCTGGCGCCGCAGGCGCGGAAGCGTAAGGGAACCATCATGTTGATGCCGAAAAAAGTGAAGTACCGCAAGCAGCAGCGCGGCCGCCGGACGGGAAGTCCTGGCGCGGCGGCTCGCTTGCGTTTGGCGACTACGGGCTCAAGGCGCTCGAGCCGGCGTGGATCACCGACCGGCAGATCGAAGCGGCGCGCGTCGCCATCACGCGCTTCATCAAGCGCGGCGGAAAGCTCTGGATTCGCGTGTTTCCGGACAAGCCGTTCACGAAGAAGCCGGCCGAAACGCGTATGGGCAAGGGCAAAGGGCCACCGGAGCGATGGGTGGCTGTCGTGAAGCCGGGGCGCGTGATGTTCGAGATGGCGGGCGTCGATCTCGCAGCGGCAACCGAAGCGATGGAACTGGCCGCGAATAAGCTGCCGATCGCCACGAAGTTCGTCACCCGTGCGGAGGAACTCTAATGGCGCGGCGCGTCGAGAAGTACCGCGAGATGAACGCGACGGAGCTCGAAACGCAGCAGCGCGAACTGGCGGAGCAGATTTTCCGCCTGCGGTTTCAGCTTTCGTCCGGCCAGGCCGAAGGCTTGAAGAAACTCCGGGAAGTTCGAAAAGATCTCGCGCGGGTGAAGACGCTGCTCCGCGCGGTGGAATTGAGGAAAGCGTAATGGCAAACGAAGCGGCAGCACCGGCCACGGCGGCCTCTGCGGGCGCGCAGGCGCGCGGCGCACGCCAGGAAGTGGTGGGCGTGGTGACGAGCGCGAAGATGCAGAAGACGATCGTCGTGAAGGTCACGCGCACGACTCAGCACCCGCTGTACCGCCGGGTCGTGCGGTCGGGAAAGAAATACTACGCGCACGACGAAACCGGAGAAGCGCGCGTGGGGGATACGGTGCGAATCGTTTCCACGCGCCCGCTTTCGAAGTTGAAGCGCTGGCGGCTCAAGGAAGTTCTGGCGCGCTCGACGCGCGTGGCCTGAGCCTCGAACGAATTTTAGGGGAGCACGACAATGGTTCAGATGCGGACATGGCTAACGGTGGCCGATAACTCCGGCGCCCGGCAGATCACCTGCATCCTCCCTTTGGGGGGAGATGCGGGGTTGAAGGCCGGCCTTGGCGATGTCATCACGGCAGCGGTGAAGGAAGCTTCGCCGGACGGCCAGATCAAGAAGGGCAAAGTGGTGCGCGCCGTGGTGGTGCGCACGCGCAAAGAGCACCGGCGCAAGGACGGAACCTACATCCGATTCAACGACAACGCCGCCGTGCTCATTAACGATGCGAACGAACCGATCGGTACGCGCGTGTTCGGGCCGGTGGCCCGCGAGTTGCGCGATAAGAATTTCACCAAGATCGTCTCGCTCGCTCCGGAAGTGTGGTAGCGATGAACAAGACAAATCAAAACGCAGCGCCCGTGAGCATCCGTCGCGGCGACATGGTGAAAGTGATGACGGGCCGGTCGAAGGGCAAAACCGGCAAAGTGCTGGCCGTGTTCCCCGAAAAGCGGCGCGTCACGGTGGAGCACGCCAACATCATCAAGAAGCACACGCGGCCGAATCCGTCGAAGAATATTCGCGGAGGCATCGTCGATAAAGAAGGCCCGATTCACATTTCGAACGTGATGCTGATCTGTCCCGGCTGCGGCAAGCACGCGCGCGTGGGGCACACGACGCTGCCGGATGGCACGAAAGTTCGAACGTGCCGCCGGTGCAATGCGACGTTCGAACACTAGGGTATTGTTGAGGCAGAGAGCCGAGCGAAGACGAGGCTAGCAGAAGATGATTTCCAGGTTGCATGACAGGTACCGCAAGGAAGCCGTTCCGGCGCTGACCAAGCGCTTTGGCTACAAGAACACGATGGCCGTGCCGCGCGTCGCGAAAGTGACGCTCAATATCGGTCTCGGCGAGGCGGTTCAGAACGTCAAACTGCTCGACACGGCGGCGGCCGAGCTGGGCCAGATCGCCGGGCAGAAGGCCGTGATCACGCGGGCGAAGAAGTCGATTGCGAATTTCAAGATTCGCAAGGGCATGCCGATCGGCTGTATGGTCACGCTGCGCGGCGAGCGGATGTACGAGTTCCTCGACCGGCTGACGGCGGTCGTCTTTCCGCGCGTCCGCGACTTCAAGGGACTCGCGCCGAACTCGTTCGATGGGCGCGGCAACTACACGCTCGGGCTGAAAGATCAGCTTGTGTTTCCGGAAATCGATTACACGCGCGTGGACAAGATCAAGGGCATGAACATCACGATTACCACCACCGCGCGCAGCGATGAAGAGGGGCGCGAGCTGCTCAAGCTGCTCGGCGTGCCCTTCCGCGCGCAGGGCGCTTAAGGAGAGCGAATGGCTCGAACCAGCCAAGTAGCAAAGACACGGCGGAAGCTGAAATTCAACAAGATTCGCCAGCGGAATCGCTGCCGCATCTGCGGACGTTCGCGCGGATTCCTGCGCAAATTCCACATGTGCCGCATTTGCTTCCGCGGCCTCGCGCTCAAGGGAGAGATCCCCGGCGTGGTGAAGGCGAGCTGGTGAGGACCCGGGAATGATCACTGATCCCATTGCCGATCTTTTGACGCGCATCCGCAACGGCAGCCGCGCGCGGCATCCGCGCGTCGATATGCCGTCGTCGAAACTCAAAGTCGAAATCGCGCGCATCCTGAAGGACGAGGGCTACATCGCGAATTTCAAGGTTGCGGACGAAAAGGGCAAGCGCACGCTGCGCGTCTTCCTGCGCTACACGCCGGACCGCCGCAGCGTGATCACGGATCTTCGCCGCGTGTCGCGCCCCGGTTCGCGCCGCTACATCGGAAAGACGGGAATTCGCCCGGTCGTCGGCGGAATGGGCATCGCGATTCTTTCTACGCCGCGTGGGATCATGACAGGCCAGTCCGCGCGTAAAGAGGGCGTGGGCGGCGAGCTGCTCTGCGAGGTTTGGTAACGGAGGCCAGGTAGGCGAGGCTAAGAGAACCATGTCGCGAATCGGAAACAAGCTGATTCAGGTGCCGTCCGGCGTCAAGATTCAAATCAAGGACGGCTCGGTGGACGTGCAGGGCCCGAAGGGTAAGATGACCGTCGGCGTGCCACGCGGAATCGAGTTCGAACAGAAGGATGGCACGCTCGTTGCCAAGCGCGCCACCGAGGAGCATCGCGCTCTCCACGGCCTGGCGCGTGCCCTTGTAGCCAACGCGATCACCGGCGTCACGCAGGGTTTCAAGAAAGAGCTCGACATCGTGGGCGTCGGCTACCGCGCCGAGGTCAAGGGCAAGAACCTGGTGATCGCTCTCGGGTTCTCGCATCCAGTGGAGTTTCCGATTCCCGAAGGCATCCAGATCGCGGTCGAAAAGCAGACGCATCTGACGGTATCCGGCGCGGACAAAGGCCAGGTCGGTCAGGTCTCCGCGAACCTGCGCGCGCTGCGTCCGCCCGATCCGTACAAGCAGAAGGGCATTCGCATCACGGGCGAGCGGCTCAAGAAGAAAGCCGGCAAGGCCGGCGCCAAGACGGCGGCCGCGTAGCGCCGCCGGCAAAGGAGAACGAGCGTGGCAGTATCGGTACGAAGATTATCGCGAGAGGCGCACCGGGAGCGCATTCACCTCCGCATGCGCAAGCGCCTGGCCGGCACGCCCGAGCGGCCCCGGCTCTGCGTTCATCGCTCGACGCGCCACATTCGCGCGCAGGTGATTGACGATTCGACGGGCCGCACGCTCGCTTCGGCGAGCTCGCTTGATAAGGACGTGCGCGCTCAGATCAAAGGCGGCGGCAATATCGCCGCCTCCAAGGTTGTCGGCAAGATCATTGCGGAGCGCGCGAAGGCCCAGAAAATCGAAAATGTCGTATTCGACCGCGGCGGCTACCAGTATCACGGTCGCGTGCAGGCGCTTGCGGAAGCGGCCCGGGAGGCGGGCCTGAAGTTCTAACCATTATGCCGAAACAAGAACTTAAAGATACGCTGGCGGTTCGTCGGCCGGTCTCGGCCAACCAGGCCAATTTGAAAGACCAGGTTGTTTCGATCAACCGCGTCACAAAGGTCGTCAAGGGCGGCAAGAACCTGAGTTTCTCCGCGCTCGTTGTAGTGGGCGATCAGGGCGGGCACGCCGGCTTCGGAATGGGCAAGGCGCGTGAAGTTCCCATGGCCATTCGCAAGGCCATCGAGCAGGCCAAAAAGAATATGGTCAAGCTCAATCTCAAGGGTTCGACGATCCCGCATCAGGTGGTGGGCTCGTACGGCTCGGGGCAGGTGTTGCTCAAGCCCGCGCCGGAAGGAACGGGCGTCATTGCGGGCGGTCCGGTGCGCGCGGTGATGGAGGTCGCCGGGATCCAGAACGTGCTCACAAAGTCTCTCGGCACTTCGAATCCGCACAACGTGATCAAGGCCACCTTCGATGCGCTCCTGCATCTGAAGGACGCTTCAAAGGTTGCGGAAACGCGCGGCAAGGGCGCCGCGGAGGAAGCGGCCGCCGCATCATCGTAGCGGCGCGCGAAAGAACATGGCGACGAAAAAGAAATCCGGCACGTTGAAAATCCGATGGGTGCGCAGCTTCATCGGCTGTCCGCGAGACATGCGGCAGACGATTCGGGGCTTGGGCTTTCGCCGCATGCGGCAAGTGGTAGAGCGCGCCGATACTCCGGAAACGCGCGGCATGATCGCGAAGGTCCACCATCTCGTCGAAATCGAGGATTAACTGGCAATGGCCACACCGACACTATCGAATTTGAAGCCGCCGCGCGGCTCGCGCCACCGCAAGGTGCGCGTGGGGCGCGGCATGGGCTCGAAGATGGGCAAGACCGCCGGCGCGGGCAACAAGGGCCAGCAGTCCCGCCGCGGCTATTCGCGCCGCCCGGGGTTCGAGGGCGGGCAGATGCCGCTCCACCGGCGCTTGCCGAAGCGCGGCTTCACGGCGCCCTTTTCGAAGACGTTTGCGGTCGTCAACATCGAGACCCTGAATGAATTCGCCGCGGGCGAGACGGTGACGCCCGAAGCGCTGGCCGAGCGCGGCATCCTGCGCGCCCAGCACGACGGCGTAAAGGTTCTCGGCGACGGCGAATTGAAGGTGGCGCTCACAGTGCGCGCCCACGCGTTCAGCAAGTCGGCTGCGGATAAGATCGCAAAGGCCGGAGGCAAGACCGAAGTTCTGCCATGAGAAAGCTGGTCGAGGCATTTCGGAACATTTTCGCGACGCCGGACCTGCGCAAGCGCGTCCTGTTTGCGCTCGGTCTGCTCGCGGTGTATCGCCTCGGCTCTTTCATCCCGACTCCCGGAATCAATACGGACGCGCTGCAGAAGATTTTCGAGCAGAATCGCGGCTCGGTGCTCGGCATTATCGACCTGTTCAGCGGGGGCAATTTCCGCCGGTTGACGATTTTCGCGCTCGGCATCATGCCGTACATCACGTCCTCGATCATTTTGCAGTTGCTCGTGGTCGTGTGGCCCTATCTCGAGCGTCTGCAGAAAGAGGGCGAGCTCGGCCGGCGCAAGATCACGCAATACACGCGCTACCTGACGATCATCTTGAGCGCGTTTCAATCCTTCGCCATTGCCCGGACACTGGAATCCGGGTCGCTCGGCGGAGGATCGCTCGTCTACCAGCCCGGCTGGCGGTTCATTCTGATGACCATGCTGACGCTGACCACCGGCTCGGCCTTCATCATGTGGCTCGGCGAGCAGATCAGCGACCGCGGAATCGGCAACGGCATGTCGCTCATCATATTTGCAGGCATCGTCGTCGGACTTCCGCGCGCCGTAAACGATCTATGGCAAAAAGCCATTAACGGCCAGTGGGGCTCGTTCACCGGCATCGCGCTGATCGCCCTGCTCGCGCTGATGGCCGCGGTGATCGCATTCATCGTGTTCGTGGAGGGCGGCCAGCGCCGCATTCCTGTCCAGTACGCCAAGCGCGTCATGGGCCGCCGGGTAATGGGCGGCCAGATGACGTACTTGCCGCTGCGCGTCAATTCCGGCGGCGTGATTCCGCCGATTTTTGCGAGCTCGCTGCTCACGTTTCCGCAGACGCTCGCGCTGATTTTCCAGAGCCGCTCGCCGTTTCTTGAGAAATTCGGCAAGACGATTCAGTGGGGCGAGCCGCTGTACACGGTTCTCTACGTCACGCTGATCATTTTCTTTGCGTTCTTTTACGTGGGGATTATTTTCAATCCCACCGAGCTGGCCGACAATATGCGGAAAAACGGCGGTTTCATCCCGGGAATTCGCCCCGGCCGGAACACGTCGGAGTATATCAACAAGATCCTTTCGCGCCTGACGCTGGTGGGAGGCGTTTATCTCGCGCTGGTTTGCCTGCTCCCGGAGTGGATGATTTCCGGCATTCACCTGCAGCACCTGCCGGGCGCCCTGGGAACGTGGTTTGATAACCACATGTGGCGCTTCATTCTCGACGGCTTGAACGTGCAGTTCTATTTCGGCGGCACTTCGCTGTTGATCGTCGTCGGCGTGGCGATGGACACCGTACAGCAGCTCGAAGCGCAGCTGGTGATGCGCAATTACGAAGGGTTTGTGCGGAAAGGCCGGGTGCGAAGTCGCCGCGGCTGATGTGCGCGGCTGGATGGTGACGGTGGCTTTGAATCGGGCGTTGATCTTCCTCGGGCCGCCGGGCGCCGGAAAAGGCACCCAGGCGAAGCAGGTGGCCAAAAGTTACGGGGTGCCGCATCTTTCCACCGGCGACATGTTCCGGGAGGCGGTCAGCCGGGGCACCGAGTTGGGCCGTCGCGTGAAGCCGATTATGGAGCGTGGCGAGCTGGTGCCCGACGATCTGGTGATGAAGCTGGTGGAGGAAAGGCTTTCGCAGCCCGATTGCGCGCAAGGGTTCGTATTCGATGGTTTTCCCCGGACGCTCGCGCAGGCTGCGCTGCTCGACGGCATTTTCGAAGTGCGGGGAATCGGCAAGCCGCTGGTGATCGATTTCGCGGTGAGCGCGGACAAGTTGCTGCGGCGGCTCACGGGCCGCTGGACGTGCAGCGTGGGCGGCGAGATTTACAACGTCTACGACGCGCCGCCGAAAGTGCCCGGTGTTTGTGATGTCGATGGCGGCAAGCTGGTGCAGCGGGCGGATGATCGCCCGGAAGTTGTGAAGGAAAGGCTGGCGGCCTACGAGCGTCAGACCAAGCCTCTGACCGACTACTACAGCCGGCAGGGCGTGCTCAAGACGATTGACGCGGGCGCAAGCGTGGACGAGGTGAGCCGCGCTCTGAACGCAGTCTTGAAGGGCGCGAAAAGCTGAGATGGTTGTCTGCAAATCGCCGGCCGAGCTGGAAAAAATGCATCAGGCCGGGCTGATCGTCTGGGAAGCGCTGAGCAAGATGCGCGAGATGGTGCGGCCGGGCCTCTCGACGAAAGAGCTGGACGATTTTGCTGAGAACTTTACGGCCGAGCGTCACGCGCGGCCGGCGTTCAAGGGTTATCGAGGATATCCGGGCTCGGTTTGTACCTCGATCAACGAGGAGGTCGTGCATGGCATTCCGTCGGCGTCGCGGCGGCTGCGTGAAGGCGATATCGTCTCGATGGATTTCGGCGTCGAGCTGAACGGCTACTTCGCCGATGCGGCGCTGACGGTTGGCGTGGGCAAGATCACGCCGCAGCGCCAGAAGTTGTTGAGCGTCACGCGGGAATCGCTCGAACGCGCGATCGAGAAAGTGCGGCTGGGCAACCGGCTTGGCGACGTTTCCGCGGCGGTTCAGAAGTTCGTCGAGGAAAACGGCTTTTCGGTGGTGCGGGAATTCGTGGGTCACGGCATCGGAACGAAGATGCATGAGGAGCCGCAAGTCCCGAACTACGGCTCTCCGGGAGTTGGGCCGCGATTGCAGGAAGGTTTGGTGCTTGCGATCGAGCCGATGGTCAATTCGGGCGGGCCGGCCGTGCGGATTCTGGACGATGATTGGACGGCGGTGACTCTCGACGGCAGCGACTCGGCGCATTTCGAGCACACCGTCGCGGTCACGAGCAACGGACCGTGGATTCTGACGCGGCCGCGCGAAGCAACCGGGCCTTGCTGGTAAGCGCTGTTTCAAGGAGCACATGGCGAAGAAACCGTTGCCGGAAAAGAAGAAGCCTGCTGAGGGAAGCGGCAAGGAAGACGCCATCGAAGTGATGGCGACCGTGATCGAGCCGCTCCCCAACGCGATGTTTCGCGTCGAGCTGGAAAACAAGCATCAGGTGCTCGCGCACATTTCGGGAAAGATGCGGAAGAATTTCATCCGCATTTTGGCCGGCGATCGGGTCGCCGTCGAACTTTCGCCATACGACCTGACTCGCGGCCGCATCGTTTATCGGTACAAGTAGCTGCAGCGAAAGATTGGAGTCGAAATGAAGGTTCGGGCATCGGTCAAGAAAATTTGCATGAAGTGCAAGATCGTTCATCGGCGCGGCGTCGTGCGCGTGATTTGCAGCAACCCGAAGCACCGCCAGCGCCAGGGTTAGGAGAGAAAAAATGGCACGCATCGCAGGTGTGGATTTGCCGCCCAACAAGCGGCTCTGGATCGGACTCACGGCGATCTACGGCATCGGGCAGCAGCGCGCGCGCGACCTCGCCGCCAAGGCCAACGTTGACGCGACGAAAAAGGTCAAGGATTTGACCGAGGATGAAGTCACGCGCCTCCGCGCCGCGATCGAAGCCGAAGGCCAGGTCGAAGGCGACCTCCGCAAGGAAATTCAGATGAACGTGCGGCGCCTGATCGAAATCCAGTGCTATCGCGGTCTCCGCCACCGGCGCAATCTTCCGGTCCATGGCCAGCGCACGCACACCAACGCGCGCACCCGCAAGGGTCCGCGCAAGGGCGCCGTCGCAGCCAAGAAGAAGACGATGGCGCGCAAGTAGCATCCTGTTTAGGTTTGAATGTAGCGCCGGGGACTTCTTGCCCTGAGCGAAGTCGAAGGGTAGCCCGGGATCTCGAAAGGTCGGATAGAGGGACATGGCAAAAGAACCGCAGGACGCAGCCGCTGCTCCGGCAGCAGGCGCAAAACCGACGAAGCGAAAGAAGGAATTTCGCAAGAAGAAGGAAAAGCGCATCGTGCCGCACGGCGTCGTGTGCATTCAGGCGACGTTCAACAATACGATCGTCACGCTCACCGATCCCGATGGCCGCGCTGTGAGCTGGGCCTCAGCCGGTTCGGTCGGATTCAAGGGCTCGCGCAAGGGCACGCCCTACGCCGCGCAGCAGGCCGCAATGACGGCCGCCGGCGTGGCGCGCGATCAGTATGGAATGAAGTCCGTGGAAGTGCGCGTGAAGGGCCCGGGTGCGGGACGCGAATCGGCGGTGCGCGCTCTGGCGTCTTCCGGCTTGCACATCAACGCGATCAAGGACGTGACGCCGGTGCCGCACAACGGCTGCCGTCCGCCGAAGCGCCGCCGCGTGTAAATCGCTTCGGCTGGTTAAGGTTTGAATGTAGCGCCGGCTTGCCCTGAGGGAACCCGAAGGGGTCCTTCTTGCCCTGAGCGAAGTCGAAGGGTAGCCCGGCACGGTTTTCAGGTGGAAGCGCGGGACTTCAGTCCCGCGAATGCAGATCGAAGCAAACGGGGCTTTAGCCCTGGGACGTAGCAGTCAGAAGGAGAAAGCATTGGCTCGACATCGTGAAGCAGTTTGCCGGTTGTGCCGCAGGGAAGGGCAGAAGCTCTTCTTGAAGGGCCTCCGGTGTTTTACCGAAAAATGCGCCATTGAGAAGCGCAATTTCGTGCCCGGCCAGCACGGCCAGGCGCGGCGCGCCAAAATGGTCGGTTACGGCGTGCAGTTGCGCGAAAAGCAGAAGATGAAGCGGACCTACGGCCTGCTCGAGCGCCAGTTCCGCTCGTACTTCGAGAAAGCGGTGCGTGCCAAGGGTCCGACGGGCTCGAATCTCGTCGTGATGCTGGAGCGCCGCCTCGATAACGTGGTCTATCGCGCCGGTCTTGCCGGGTCGCGCGCGCAGGCGCGCCAGCTCGTGCTGCACGGGCACGTTCGCGTGAAGGGCAACAAGGTGAACATCCCCAGCTACCTCGTGCAGGTGGGCGACGAAGTCACTCTCAAGGAGAAGATGCACCAGAACACGATGGTGCTCGAGGCACGCAACCTGGCGCAAAGCCAGGGACTCGCGCCGTGGCTCGATATCGACCGCGAGAACTTCAAGGCGCGCGTGGTCGCTCTGCCTCGCCGTGAAGACGTGCAGACGCCGCCCATGAGCGAGCAGCTCATCGTCGAGTTGTACTCCAAGTAATCACAGGTTTTCTTCGGACGGATCGTGGCTCGCTGCGGGCGGGCCGGGAGGAATGGCAAATATGTGGAAGGGTTTTCAGAAGCCCAAGCGGTTGGCGGCCGAACCCGAGTCGCTGACCGACAAGTACGGGAGGTTTTCCGCGCAGCCGTTTGAGCGCGGCTGGGGAACGACGGTCGGCAATTCGCTGCGCCGCGCGCTGCTGAGCTCGATTGAAGGCGCGGCCATCACCGCCGTCAAGATCGAAGGCGTGCTTCACGAATTCTCCCCGATTCCCGGCGTGGTGGAAGATGCGACGGACATCATCCTCAACCTGAAGCAGATTCCGCTCAAGCTCAATACCGATCAGCCCAAGACGATCACGCTGCGCGTCGATGCGCCCGGCCCCGTCACTTCGGAGAAGATCGAGGAAGACGCGGATATCGCCGTGCTCGATAAGAACGTCTACATCGCCACGGTGAGCGAAGGCGGCAAGCTCGAACTTGAGCTGCGCGTCAAGAACGGCCGGGGCTACGTCGCCGCCGACCGCAACTTCGACGAGGATCTGCCGATCGGCTACATCCCGATCGACTCGGTCCACTCGCCCGTGCGCAAGGTCAATTACGCGGTCGAAGCCGCTCGTCTCGGCCAGATGACCGACTACGAAAAGCTCACGATCGAGGTCTGGACGAATGCGGCGATCACTCCGCAGGACGCCATCGGCCTCGCCGCGAAGCTCATCAAGGACCACATGAGCATCTTCATCAATTTCGAGGAGCAGCCGGAGCTTCCCGAGGAAGCGGTGGAGAACTACGCCGATCCTCGCCTCGAATTCCTCGATCGTTCCGTCGAGGAGCTCGAACTTTCCGTGCGCTCCTACAATTGCCTGAAGAACGCCAACATTCAGAATCTCCGCGAACTCGTGCAGAAGACCGAGTCCGAAATGCTCAAGACGAAAAATTTCGGCCGCAAGTCGCTCAACGAGATCAAGGACATCCTCAACAAGATGGGCCTGAGCCTCGGCATGAAGTTCGATGATCACGGCCGCATCATCTGGCCGCCGCTTCCGAGCCAGACCGCGCCGCTGCCTCCAGAGGAGGGCGCGGCCATCTAGGCGGTTGCGCCGGCCCGGGAAGAAACCATGAGACACCTCAAGGCAGGATCGAAACTGGGACGCCAGCCCGCGCATCGCCGCGCGACCCTTCGCAATCTGGTGACGAACCTGATCGAGAAGGAGCGCATTCAAACCACGCTCCTTCGCGCGAAGGCCGCTCGTCCGATCGCCGAACAGATGATCACGCTCGGCAAGCGGGACTCTCTTCACGCGCGCCGCCAGGCAGCCGGCTTTCTGATGACGCCCACCGCGACCAAGAAGCTTTTCGCCGATCTCGCGCCTCGCTTCGCAGATCGCGCGGGCGGCTACACGCGGATCGTCCGCACCGGCTGGCGAATCGGCGACGGTGCCGAACTCGCCATCCTCGAGTTCATCGGCTCCGAGCTGAAAAAGAAAGAGAAGAAGCCGAAGAAGGCGGCAGCGGAAGAAGCTCCGGAAGAAAAGGAAGCCGCAGCGACCGAGAAGTAGCGCTGCGCTGAATTACAACGGCCCGTTCCGGTTCGCCGGAACGGGCTTTCTATTTCTGCGCGCCTACTTCTGTTGGTGCTTCGCGCTGCTCGCGCACGTGAAACCACAGCGCGAACAGCGCCGCCACCACCTGCGCCGCGATGCCGCCAGTGGTATCAAGCAGCACGTCGGTCACGGCGGCGGTCCGGCCCGGCACGAACATCTGGTGGAACTCGTCGAGCGAGGCGTAGCCCGCCACGACGATGATAGCGATCAGCGCCCAGCGGAGATGCGTCTCGCGCCTCCCACCGCGGATGCCGCGCAGGATCAGCAGGCTCAGGATGAAATATTCGGTGAAATGTGCGCACTTGCGAATCAGAAAATGAAAGTGTTGCAGCGTCTGCATCGCCGCGTGCGGAAAAAGCCACTGCAGGACCGGAATGATGACGCGGCTGGTGTTTTCCGACGTGAACGCCGACGTTGAAAATCCTGAGATGACCGCAGCCCAGACGAGCGCGGGCCACCAGCGCCTCAGCCAGGTCACCTATTCCAACCGGTAGTTCGGCGCTTCGCGGGTGATGATCACGTCGTGAACGTGGCTTTCGCGCAGGCCTGCCTGCGAGATGCGGATGAATTTCCCGCGCTCCTGCAGATCCTTCAGCGTCGCTGCGCCGCAGTAACCCATGCCGCTGCGCAAGCCGCCCACGAGCTGTTCGACGAGTCCCGCGAGCGGACCTTTGTACGGAACCTGCCCCTCGATTCCTTCCGGCACGGTCTTGCCGCGCTCCGCGCCTTCCTGCGCGTAGCGGTCCGCCGAACCGGCTTCCATCGCGCCGAGCGATCCCATGCCGCGATACGACTTGAACGTGCGGCCCTGATACAAAATCGTCTCGCCCGGCGACTCCTCGGTGCCGGCGAAGAGGCTGCCGATCATCACGGACGATGCGCCCGCCGCGATGGCCTTGGTGATGTCGCCCGAAAATTTGATTCCGCCGTCGGCGATCAGCGGCACGCCCGATCCATCCGCCGCGCGCGCCGACTCGGCGATGGCCGTGATTTGCGGCACGCCCGCGCCGGTGACGACGCGCGTCGTACAAATCGAGCCGGGGCCGATGCCGATCTTGAGCCCGTCGATGCCGAGCGCGATCAGGTCGCGCGTTGCTTCGGCCGTCGCCACGTTTCCGGCGACGAGTTGCATTTCCGGCAGGCGGTTCTTCACGGCGCGAATCGCGTCCATCACGCGCGTGGTGTGGCCGTGCGCCGTGTCGATCGCGAGCACGTCCGCCTTCGCGCGCGCCATCTCCACCGCGCGATCGAGGTAGTCGCCCGTCGCGCCAATCGCCGCGCCCACGCGCAGCCGGCCCTGCTCGTCCTTCGTCGCGTTGGGGAATTCGAGTTTCTTCTGAATGTCTTTGACGGTGATGAGTCCCTTGAGATTGAAATCCTTGTCCACTACCAGCAGCTTTTCGATGCGGTGTTTCTGCAGGATGCGCTCGGCCTCGTCGAGCGTGGTGCCCACCGGGACGGTGATCAGATGTTCCTTGGTCATCACGTTGCTGACGGGCTGATCGAGGTTGCGCTCGAATCGCAGGTCGCGGTTCGTCAGGATGCCCACGAGCCGCTGCCCGCGCGTCACCGGCAGGCCCGACACTTTGTACTTGTTCATGATGTCGAGCGCCTGTCGCACGGAAATTTCCGGCGCGATCGTCACCGGATCGACGATCATTCCGCTTTCCGAGCGCTTCACGCGGTCCACTTCCTCGGCCTGCCGCTCGATGGTCATGTTGCGGTGGATGAACCCGAGCCCGCCCTGGCGCGAGATGGCGATGGCGAGCCGCGAGTCGGTCACGGTATCCATCGCCGCCGCGACGATCGGGATATTCAGCGCGATGCGCCGCGAGAGGAACGTGCGCGTATCGGCCTGCGCCGGCAGCACCGACGACTTGCCCGGCAGCAGCAGCACGTCGTCAAACGTCAGCCCTTCGGGGATCGCGCGATCGGTCATGCGGTCGCCGGCGATCTCTTCCCGCGTGCTCACAAACAGGGCTTCTCTAGCCATGAATCATTCCCCTCCGAGATTCGAGCGTAGCGCCGGCTTGCCCTGAGGGAACCCGAAGGGTCGCCCGGCATTCTTCGCCCTTTCTAGCTACGGGCCATTCCCCTCCGAGGTTCGAGCGTAGCGCCGGGGACTTTAGCCCGGCACTCTTCGCCTTTCCGGGATATGCCCCCTATAAACACGAAAGCCCAGCGGGGTCCGCCGGGCTTGAAAAAGGTTCCCTTGTCGATCAAAAACTTCATTGATCGGCTCATTCTAGGCGCTTCCCCACGCGAAAGCAAGGCGCGGGGACGCAGCCCCAGGTTCCACAGCCGCTTAGCGGTGCTTCGACAACCGACGCGCTCGGGTGTTTGACCGGCTCTTTTTCAAGCGCACCAATGCCCCTCTGAGTTCCCGAAACACGCTCTCATGCTCTACCCAGATCGTAAAGCCTCTTCCCTGTTCGTCTGAGTAGGAGAGGTAACCAACTCCTCTTCGGTTCGTTGAGCAGACGTGGCAAGGGCAGACGCGATAAACTGCAAGCTTCCGACTTCGTTCCCCCATCCAGACGAAGTCGTTACTTACTGCCGTCAAGGTCCTAACAACTCGATTTTACTATAGAACATTTTCGAACGCGACAAAAGGTACCCTCTCGCCGTGAGAAAGAAGGTCCTGCCGAAGAACATCATAGCCAAGCGCGTCGCTGAGGCGCGACGGAACTGCAAGCCAGCCCTCACGCAGGATGCTCTTTCCGGAAAACTTGCTCGGCTTGGGATCCAACTGGATCGGGCTGCAATTGCCAAAATTGAAAATAACCTTCGTCGTGTTCTCGACTACGAGCTCAAGGCTCTTGCGGACGCATTGGGCGTGAATGTCAATTGGCTGCTCGGGGATGAGAAGAAGGTGAAGGACCCAACATCCCAACTGCGGTCCGCGACGAGAAGAGCCAAGTCGGATGTGGCTAACAAATTGGTCAGCATGTTTCTTCACGAGCTGAGCCGCAGGATCAGCCGAGGCTGGCGAATCAAGGTCGACAGCGAGGAATATGAGGAACTCGTGAGGACCCGGTTTAATAACCGGTGCCCATATTGTTCCCGGGAACTGGCAAATCGCACGTCCGTCATTGAGCACCTCGACGGCCTCAATCGTTACCGCACAGGCCTCCACGTCCCGGGCAACGTGTTAGTGGCATGCAGGGACTGCAACATCGAGAAGCGTCGAGACGACTCGCTTAGGAGCCTGTCCCTCGCTGCGTCCGGATGGGAGTCTTTTTTATCACATGATTGCACTCGTTGCGCCGATACGTGTCTCACGTGCGGCTACTGGAGCCGCGTATGGGGAAACGCAGTAGAACGACGGGAGCGCCTCAAAGAGAACCTGGAAAGAATAAGATCGTTCCGCCACGAGTTTCCGGATTTCGAGGATCTCCTTCCTTCTCTCACGCAGAGGTTGCCCGGTCTACTTACGAAGCTCTACTCTGATTGCCAGACGTTCGCCGAAACCGAAATCCGATCTCTGCTTGAGAGATTCGAGGAGGGACACATCGTTCAGCCCTAGGCCAACCATTCACAGACGCATCCACCAGGAAGCGGCCAGACTGGAAATGACACCCGCCCGGGCCAGCCAGTCCTAGTCCTCGACCGATCCTGTCCTTCGGGTCAATTCTCAACGCATTGCGGTCATGGTTAGCTGGACATGACAGGGCTCCCAGGTCGAGGCAGCACAGGGCTCCCGGGTCGACGGTTAGTCGAGCCTGGGGGATCAGACGAAATGAGAGACAAATCGCGAAGAGATTTTGTAGCGCCAGCGTCTCGCTGGCGGTTTGAGGTCCTTCCACCTGGGCACGTCGCCGGCCAGAGGCCAGCGCTACGAAGCAACTGCCGTTTCTTGCGATCCGCTCGCATTTCTACTCGACAATGCTGCCGAGTAGAAATCGGCGATTCGATCAGAATCGCCGTCCCGAGCGAACATCGTGAGCCGAGGGACCTCTCTTCCAGCCTCACTTCTACTCGACAATGCTGCCGAGAA
>Ga0187782_10001370_pt1 | contig 17631 bp, 19 predicted proteins | sample 0715_SJ02_MP15_2_FD_132454 | JGI IMG/M metagenome (GOLD analysis project Ga0187782, IMG submission 132454) | Tropical peat soil microbial communities from peatlands in Department of Meta, Colombia - 0715_SJ02_MP15_20_MG | ecosystem: Environmental > Terrestrial > Soil > Wetlands > Peat | place...
ACGACGAATGCCCGTTCGGTACCGACCGCACCCAGCGCGCGCGCCATCATCTCGGTTCGTGAAGCGTCGTAAACCCCGACCAACTGGACCGAAGTTTGCAGGGGATTCGTGAGCGGGCCCAGCAGGTTAAAAACGGATTTTGTTTTCAAACTTCGCCGCGCGTTCATCACATGCTTCATGGCCAAGTGAAGACTTGGGGCAAAGAGAAAAACCATCCCGACTTCTTCCAGACACGCAGGAATGTGCGCGTGCGGCAAGTCGAGGGCGACGCCGAGGGCCTCGAGCACGTCCGCGCTGCCGCAACGGCTTGATATGGAGCGGTTCCCATGCTTGGCCACGCGGACTCCCCCGGCCGCGGCAACCAGCGCCACCACCGTAGAGACATTGAAGGTGCCGTGGCCGTCGCCGCCAGTCCCGCAGGTGTCCAACAGAGGCTCCCCGCTCCGCAGCGCCTCTCCATCCACTCCCGCCTGCCGCAAGCCTTCGGCGGCATGGGCGCGCATCACCTCCGCGAACCCGACCAGTTCCTCGGGCTGCTCGCCTTTGTCACGCAAAGCCGCTAGGAAGGCGACAATCTCCGCGTCCGGCACAGAGCCGGATAACAGCCGCTCCATCACACCCCGCGCCTCTTCACGACGCAAGTGCTGACGGGACTCGAGTTTTTGAATAGCCTCAAGAATTTGCATGGCTGCAAACGTCCGTTGTCCGTAGTCCGTTGTCAGTCGTCAGTCGCCCTCTTCACCTGAGCGTTCCTGTTGAGGGCCGCCCTGAGTCCCTTCATACTATGGAACACCTCTTCCTTCGTGGCGTACGGGGCGGGCATGGCAAGGAGCCGGTAGCCCATCCTTTCAAGTGCTGGCCCGGCGAACTTCCGCGCCTCCCGATAGACGAATACAATGGCGGGGCGGTCGCCCGTTTTGCTCAAGCGGGCTAGGAGGTTCGGGGCCGCTGCCAACTTTTCCTCTTTTGACAGCTCTTTGCCCGACCCCGTTGGACGCCTAACCAAATCGGCGAACCCATAGCCATGCATGAAAGCGTCATCGTCTTCCGCTCCCTCGGCTAGTGCGGGCATTATGTTGCATTCACGCAGACGTTGCCAGAATCGGCGTCCGAGGCGACCCTGGTAGTAGTGCCCCTTCTTTACCGAGCCGTTGGAGGGGTTGAGCCCAACAAACACAGCCTCGAGGCCGGGCCGCAGCAACTCTTTGAGCGTCGTGATCTCTTGGCTATTTACGATAATTCTCTCTGTAGCCATATTGCGCTTCTCCCTTGATAGTTCGAGGCCGAGGTTGCGATGCTCGTTGCAATTGCGATGCACATTTCTTATACTGCCAGATTACAGGGTAATTGCAATCCCGCAGTGTTGCGCACGGGTATCATGAGGGAGCTCCCTCTCGGCGAAGGTTGCAGCTTCATAGCAAATGACCTCTACCAACTAACGACGGACGACGGACAACTGACCACGGACGACTGACGCCCGACAACGTCTACAATGAAAATCCACGAATACCAAGCCAAGCAAACACTGGCCAAGTTCGGCGTGGCCACCCCTCGCGGCGAAGTCGCTTACAGCCCCGAAGAAGCGCGCACGGTAGCGGAGCGACTGGGCGGGGCCGTCGTGGTCAAGGCCCAGATTCATGCCGGAGGGCGCGGCAAGGCAGGCGGCGTGAAGCTGGCCCGTGACGCGAGTGAGGCCGAGCGCATCGCAATCGAGATGTTCAGCAAGAGGCTGGTGACGATCCAGACGGGTCCTGAGGGACGCGTGGTGAGGCGCGTTTTGATCGAGGAAGGCCTGGAGGTGGCGCGCGAGCTTTACCTGGGTTTGGTAATCGACCGCGACAGCGCCCGCCCCGTGTTCATGGCCTCAAGCGAGGGCGGGGTGGAAATTGAAGTTGTGGCTGCCGAGCACCCCGAGCAGATTTTGAAAGAGTTCATTGACCCGGCTCTCGGCTTGCAGCCTTTCCAGGCGCGAAAACTGGCCTTCGGCCTCGCGTTGAATGCAAAACTGGTGAATGAGGCGGTGCGCTTCTTTTCCAGCCTTTATCAGGCCATGATCGCCACGGATGCCTCATTGGTAGAAATCAATCCCTTCGTGCTGACACGCGACGGCCGCTTGCTGGCCCTCGACGCCAAGATGAACTTCGATGACAACGCCCTTTACCGCCACAAGGACATCCGCGAACTACGCGACCTGGATGAGGAAGACCCGCTCGAGGTGAAAGCCTCGAGTTACAGCTTGAACTACATCCGCCTGGACGGCAACGTGGGTTGCATGGTGAACGGGGCAGGCCTCGCCATGGCCACCATGGACATCATCCAGTACGCGGGTGGACGCCCGGCCAATTTCCTGGATGTGGGCGGTGGGGCCAATGAAGAACAAGTTCGCCACGGTTTCGAGATTATCCTCTCCGACGCCCACGTGCGCGCCGTGCTCATTAACATTTTCGGGGGCATTATGCGCTGCGACATCGTGGCGAATGGCGTCGTTGCGGCGGCGAAAAGCTTGGGCATCAAGGTGCCGGTGGTGGTTCGCCTCGAGGGGACCAACGTCGAGCTAGGGCATAAGATTCTGCGCGATTCGGGTCTGAACTTTACCGTCGCTAGCGGGATGAAGGAAGCGGCAGAGAAGGTTGTTGGGCTCGCCAAGAATTGATCCATTGATTCATTTACCCATTGAATCATTGGAAGGCGGACCTGTGCAGACTGAGAAACCGTACCAAGCAGAGGAGCTAAAGAAGAGGACGAAGCAGTTTGCAATTCGTATCGTGAGGCTCTACCAAGCGTTACCGAAGAGAGATGAAGCACGCGTCATCGGAAGGCAAGTTCTCCGTTCGGGGACATCGGTGGCGGCGAATTACCGCGCCGTGTGCCGGGCGCGCTCGAAGGCCGAATTTGTGGCTAAGTTGGGTGTCGTCGTGGAAGAAATCGACGAAACCGTCTTCTGGCTGGAGCTGTTGGTTGAGACGGGCATTGTCGCAGAATCTAGAATGGAGAGTTTACAGAAGGAAGTGACCGAACTGCTCGCGATATTCGCCGCCTCTCAGCATACAGCACGAAACCGATAATCGCGGCAATGGATCAATGAACCAATGATTCAATGAATCAATTCCATGGCTATCTTAGTTGACGAAAACACTCGGCTCCTGGTTCAGGGAATCACTGGGCGCGAGGGAACCTTCCATACCCAACAGTCCGTGGCATACGGCACCAAAGTAGTGGCTGGAGTGACACCGGGCAAAGGCGGGAGCACGGCCGACGGCATCCCAGTGTTCAATACTGTTCAGGAAGCGAAGGAGAAGACCGGCGCGAATGCTTCGGCGATTTTCGTGCCACCAGCATTCGCTGCCGACGCAATTATGGAAGCCGCTGATGCCGGGTTGCCTCTGGTGGTTTGCATCACGGAAGGCATCCCCACGCTCGACATGGCGCGCGTGATGCGCTATCTCTCGGGAACGCGAACCCGGCTGATCGGCCCCAACTGCCCGGGTATTATTTCGCCCGGAAAGTGCAAGATTGGCATCATGCCGGGGCACATCCACCGGCCAGGACACGTGGGGGTGATTTCCCGAAGCGGCACCCTCACCTATGAGGCGGTGGGCCAGCTCTCCGCCTTGGGCATTGGCCAGTCTACCTGTATCGGTATCGGCGGCGACCCGATCATTGGAACTACATTTGTCGACGTGCTGCGGCTCTTCAACGAAGATTCGGAAACGCACGCCATCGTGATGATTGGGGAGATCGGCGGCACGGCGGAAGAAGAAGCCGCCGCCTTTATCAAGGCAAACGTCAAGAAACCCGTGGTGGGATTCATCGCCGGACGCACCGCGCCGCCAGGTCGCCGCATGGGCCACGCTGGGGCCATCATTTCGGGCGGCAAAGGCACTGCCGCAGACAAGATTGCAGCGCTTGAGGCGGCGGGAATCGCAGTAGCGGAAAGCCCGGCGCTGATTGGCGAAACGCTGAAAAAAAGTCTGAAGGGTAGAGGATAAAGGGTAAAGTCGCCTTGCCCTTTATCCTTTACACTTTACCCTTTACACTTTAAGGAGCGTATGGCAACCGAACGCACACTCACCATTATCAAGCCTGACGCCGTTGCGGCAGGCCACATCGGCGACATCATCAAGATTTTCGAAGCAAACGATTTCAAAATCGTTGCGGCACGCCTGGTGAATCTTTCCAAGAAAGAGGCTGAGGGGTTTTACGCCGTGCATCGCGGCAAGCCGTTTTTCGAGAGGCTTACAGCGTTCATGAGCTCGGGCCCCGCCTTGGTGATGGTTTTGGAAGGCGAAAGCGTCATCGCCCGCCTGCGTGAAGTCATGGGCGCCACGAACCCCGCCAATGCCGCCTCCGGAACCATCCGCAAGCTTTACGCCACGAACATCGAGCACAACGCGGTCCATGGCTCAGACGCCGCTGAGACCGCCGCTTTCGAAATCGGCTATTTCTTTCCGGGGCTGGGCTTGGCGGGCTGAAGCTAGGAGAGAATCCCCGCAGGGAGGACGCCACGGTTCGCCTCTACTTCAATTGTCAGCGGAAATGTCCAGCATGAAGCGCGCGGCCCTCGGCGTTCGGATGCATTCCGGTTGGGGAGTTTTGGTGGCTGTTTCCGGTGACGCCCACTCGGTGGAGGTATTAGACCGGAGACGCATCGTCACCACGGACCCGAGCATCCCCGGGGCGAAGCAGCCCTATCATTATGCCGCAGGCCTCGGATTAGCCGACCACCTTGGACCAAGGACCACAAAACGGCTACACTTGCCGCTGCCATAATTCTGGCACGCGAAAGGCAGCTCTCGCCTGTGGCGGAGCGCGTCCCACATCGTTTGCTGGATGCCCGGGGTTCAGAGTGAGCAGACAGCCCCAACGGAGAGAAGGTGTGAAAAATCGCGCTGTCATGCTGAGAGCGTGTGACTTTTTTGAATTTAACTGAAAAGTGGCACTGATAAGAAAAGAGTTAAGCGCCCTCAAACGGCCAAGAAACCAAAAAAGTCACAAGCTCTGAGCGAAGCGAAGCATCTGCATTTATCTCCTTGAAAACAAACAAATGCAGATTCCTCGCTCCGCTCGGAATGACACGGATGGGTGATTTTTTCAGAGGTTGAGAGGGCAGAAAGTTGGTGCTAGCCGAGAGCCCGCTTCAAGTACAATGGTAATGTGATTCAATTTCAGCTTGGCAAGTTCCTGGTTATCGTCGGTGTGCTGCTGGTTGCTGCCGGCCTGCTGCTGATGGCCGGTGCGAAGTCCTCGTTTTTCGGCCTGGGAAGGCTACCGGGTGACATCGTATATAAGGGCAAGAACGTGCAGTTTTACTTCCCCATCGCCACGTGTCTGGTTTTGAGTGTGGTGTTGACGCTTGTATTTTGGCTGATTTCGCTTTTCACGAAAAAGTAGGACGTCCGTTGTCAGTAGTCCGTTGTCATTTGTCAGGAAAGAACAACGGCGAAGGACAACGGACAACGGAGGACTGACTCTTTCATCATGAGCCAAGCGCTTCTCAACTTCGGCCCCACAAAGAAGATCTTCAGCGTCTCTGAGCTGAGCCAGGAAATCAAGAACCTGCTGGAGCAGCAATACCCGGACATATGGGTAACAGGGGAAGTCTCCAACTTTCGCGCTGCCGGCTCCGGCCATCTCTATTTCACGCTTAAGGATGCGACCGCCCAACTTCGCGCCGTGTGTTTTCGCAACCAGGCGCGCTACCTGAAATTCAAACCTCAAGACGGCATTTCGGTGATCGCGCGTGGCCACCTGAGCGTTTACGAGGCGCGGGGCGAGTATCAGCTTTACGTCGAATACCTGGAGCCCGCAGGCTTGGGCGCGCTTCAACTGGCCTTCGAACAACTCAAGCAAAAACTCGCCGCGGAGGGCTTATTCGAGACCACCCGCAAGAAACCTCTCCCCTTGCTTCCGCGCGCCATCGGCGTGGTGACGTCGCCCACCGGCGCGGTGATCCGCGACATCCTCCGCATCCTTCGCCGCCGCTTCCGCAATATGAACGTGCTGATCTACCCCGTCAAAGTGCAGGGCGAAGGTGCGGCGGAGGAGATCGTCGAGGGCATTAAGTACTTTAACCGCGAGCAGAATGTTGATGTGATGATTGTGGGGCGCGGCGGGGGATCACTCGAGGACCTGTGGGCATTCAACGAAGAAGTGGTGGCGCGGGCCGTCGGTGCTTCCGGAATTCCGGTGATATCCGCGGTGGGCCACGAAACGGATTTCACCATCGCGGATTTTGTTGCCGACCTGCGTGCGCCTACCCCTTCCGCCGCCGCCGAGCTTGTGGTCCACCGCAAACAGGATTTCCTCACCGAGCTTGAAAACCGCGCCCGCCGCCTGGCCCAGATTATCCGGCTGCAACTTTCCGAAGTCCGGCAGAGGCTGACCGAACTGCGCATGCACCACGCCTTTCAAACGCTCGCCACCAGGCTGGCGGAAAGAGCCCAGCGCGTGGATGACGCCGTCGCCTCGCTCGAGCGCTCGATGCGCTCCCGGTTGAATGTGGCGAGACAGGAGTGGCTGCGAGCTTCGGCAGGGGTGGTCCGATACGATTTCCGGCGGCTGCTGGGTTTGATGCGCGCCGCGCTGGACGACCGCTGGGGACGATTTGATGCCGGGTTCCGACTCTTTTTGAGGGAGAGACACAACCGCTTGGCGCAGGTGGAGGCTATATTGAAGGAGCGCAGTCCGGTGACTATCCTTCAACGGGGATACTCGATCACCCGCGACGCCGCCGGCAAGATCATTCGTGACGCTGAAGCAGCCGCTTTGGGCAGCGATATTTCGGTGCGGCTCGCGAGGGGAGAGTTGGCCGCCACGATTAAAGCTAGGAAGGTTAGTTGATGTTGACTCCCTGAGACGCAGTGTCATTCCGAGCGAAGCGAGGAATCTTGCTCTGGTGCGGAGACAATGCGAGATTCCTCGCTTCGCTCGGAATGACAGGATTGTTTCGTTGTCAAAGAATCCTCGGTAACTAAGCTATTCATACCGCAGCGCCACTATGGGATCGAGGCGGGCAGCTTTCAAGGCCGGCCAGAGGCCGAAAAACAGGCCGATGCTCGTCGCGACGGCGAAACCCGCCACGACAGACCAGAGGGGGACGGTTGAAGGCAGGCTTGGCACAAAAACTCGGATGAGAAAGCTCAACAAGCAGCCCACAGCGATTCCCATGAGGCCGCCTGACCCGGTGACCACGATAGCTTCAAGCAGGAACTGCCACGCGATGTCGCGCCGGCGCGCGCCAATAGCCTTGCGCACGCCAATTTCCCGCGTGCGTTCCGTGACCGAGACCAGCATGATATTCATCACTCCGATGCCCCCCACCAACAGACCAATGGAGGAGATCACCACCATCACCAGCGCCACAGTACCGATAATGGCGCGAAAGTCGGAGATAAGGGACTCTGCCGTCGAGATCCCGAAGTTGTCAGGGTCGGAAAGCTTCACGTGGCGTCGGCGACGCAGCAACCCACGAACCTCGTCCTCCGCCTCTGCCATCCTTCCATGGTACGCCAGGACGCTGAGGAAGTGATCTTTAGCGTCAGGATAAAGCTTCTTGTACGTCCAGTAGGGTATGAAGATATCATTATCATCGGGATTGTCTCCCAGGAATCCCTTGTACTTTTCGAGTGTGCCGATGACTTCAAACGTGTGCCCGTCCACCACGATATCCTTGCCGACCGGGTCCTCGGGCTTGAACAGGCGTTCCACTACATTGGCAGCAAGCACGATGACGTCGCGGCGATGAACATCATCTGTCTGAGTGATGAAGCGGCCGTCTGCGAGCGAAGAGTTCGACAAAGCCATGTAGTTGGCATCCACGCCCATGAACTGGGCGCCCGACATCTCGTGGCCCTTGTAGCGCGCCGTGGAAGGCGGCAGGCCAAAGTCACTCATCTGCTTAAAAAGGGCCACCGATACCTCTTGGACGTCCGCGCATTGCTCCTTGATAGCCGTGGCGTCTTCGTAGCCGAGCGGTTTGCGCAGCCGCTCCTCACGGGTCAGACGGTGCGGGGTGCCCATCTGTAGCTTGTAGATCCAAAGAACATTTGTGCCATACTGCTCGGCCATCTGCACCAATTGAGCATCCAGGCCCTCAATGATGGAAGCCACAGCGATCACCGTGGTAGTGCCGATGAGCACGCCCAACACGGTAAGGAACGAGCGGAACTTGTGGGTGCGCAGGGTGTCGAGTGCCAGCCGCAGATTTTCGCCGACCGCGAGCCAGTAGGTCTTCATTCTACTTCTCCGCGCGCAGTGCCTGAATGGGATCAAGGGCTGCCGCCCTCATGGCCGGGTAGATTCCGAAGAAGAGCCCGACCAGGGTTGAAAGCGTAATCCCCACCACCACCGCGCTGAGCGGGACGGCGGCAGTGAAGACTAGCGCCACCAGCCAGGCGATGAGATAAGCAAGGAGCACTCCCACCGTCCCCCCGGCGCAGGCTAGAGCCGCAGCCTCAATCACGAACTGCCAGAGGATGTCGCGGCGGCGCGCCCCAACCGATTTGCGAATGCCTATTTCATGTGTGCGTTCAGTGACTGTAGCCAGCATGATGTTCATGATCACAATGCCGCCCACTACCATGAACACAGCCACCACGCCGATGGTGACGGCAAAGATACTGCCGGTAAGGCGTTGCCACGCGCTCATCAATGTTTCGGAGGCGTTGATGCCGAAGGTGTCGTCTTCGTGGTAGGGGATGTGGCGGCGCGCCCGCATAAGGACCCGGACCTCGTCTTCTAACTCCATCATGTGTTTGGAGTCGGGCGCCTTGACAAAAACGAAGAGCTCCAGGCGCGGCATGAAGAGGTTACGGAAAGTGCCCAGGGGGATAAAAACGAAGTTGTCCTCGCTGATGCCGAAAGCGGAACCCACCTTGTCCGCCACACCGATAATGCGGAAGCTCTGTCCCCCCACCAGTAATTCCTTACCAATCGGATCGACTGACGGAAAGAGCTTGTCCACGATGTCCTGGCCGATAAAACAGACTCGCTCGTTGTGGCGGTAGTCTTGGTCTGAAATGTAGCGGCCATAGAGCGCCTTTTCGCGACCGATGTCCACGTGGCTCGGGGTAATTCCCATCATCGTCACTTCATCGATCGAATGACCCTGGTAGCGCGCCTCGGGGCCCGGTTGCAGTTGGGCCATAGCGCTCATTGCTTCATAGCCAGGCACAGTGTCCCTTAGATACTCGTATTCTTCAATACGGATGGGCTTGTTGCGCCGCAGCGCACTCAAATAGCTGTCGTAACCTTGTGCCCACTTGAACTGATGAAGCACGAAGGTGTTGGTGCCGAGATTGGCGATCTTGGTCGCAATGTAGAGATTCATGCCGTTCACTACCGACATCACGACAATCAACGTAGTAGTGGCGATGACGACCCCAAGCAGGGTGAGGAAAGAGCGCAGCTTGTGGCTACGGAGTTCCGCAAGGGCGTTCCAGAAGGCTTCCCGAACCGCCACCCAAACACTCGTCTGCGGCCGAAGCTTGGCTCGCGATTCGGCGACGGCGGTCGGGGTTGGGCTGAACTCGGCCATTTTCGCTACTTACCTTGTGCGCTTTGGCGAGGGGGTGCTAGGCGCAGCAGCTAGGGGCTTCTTTACCGGGCTCGCGAAAAGCCCCCAAGACGTGTTAGCAAACAGTTTACACTATTGAGGCGGGCGAGTAAATCGAGGTCACGAATCGGGACATGTTCGATGGCGATGTAAAACCGCCTCTACAGTTTGTAGCCGATCTTGCGCAGAAAATCTTTGCGGAATTTGATATCGGCTTCGGTCTCGATGCCCTTGGTTTTCAAGCCGTCGATGACGCCCAGGATGCCGCGGCCTTGCGCCGTCTCGGCGACTACCACCTCGACAGGATTGGCCGTGGCGCAGAAAATCCGGCACACTTCCGGCACGCTCTTTATGGTGTTCAGGATGTTGACGGGAAAGCCACCATCCATAAATATGATGAAGCAATGGCCGCAAGCGAGTGCCAGGGCATTCTTCTGCGCAAGTTCGATCAACCGCTGGTCATTGCCGGAGTAGCGCACCAGCGCCGGGCCGGACGATTCGCAGAATCCAATGCCGAATTTCATACCGGGGACGGTTTGGACAATAGCCTCGTGCAGATCCTCGACGGTTTTAATGAAATGCGACTGGCCGAGAACAAAATTCATGTCGGCGGGCTTTTCGATGGTGACGGTTTTGAGTTCCATTTTTGGCTCCATCCACAGATTCATCCACAGATTGCACGGATTACGCAAATTGTAACGCGGGAAAGCCGGATGTGGTAGAGGGGACGTCACCTCCGCCGGAGTCTTGCAGTTGAGCGCTAACCGATTCCCTGCAAGCTGTGCGGGCCGATGGCCAGAATCAAGTAGTGGGTTTCGAGTCGGTCGAAGTGAAACCGATACCTGGGGTCAACTCTAGCGCGGTAAAAGCGGGTGTCTCTGCTTTTGACTAGCTCAACCTGCAAAGATGGATGGTTGATGTCCCGACTCAGGAATCGGAACGTGCGGATAAATTTGCTCTTCAGGTTTTTGGCGAAGGAGTCCAGCTCATTCCAAATCGCCGGGCCAATAAGGACCGGTCGGCTAAGCATGGCTCCGCCGGTGGTTCGCATTGCGGGTCTCTGCCCGGCTCCGCCGCATCATTTCGCGCAGGTCTTTTGGAATGTCGCTCGGTTTGATAAATCGGACTGGGATGAAGCCCCGCGGCCGACGAATTTTCCGGCTAATTGGGTGGAGCTCCCCATCGGGCATCACTGCCGCTAAGCCCATGCTCCTGAGGAATCTGACTTCATCTTCAAACTTCATGGCCCCATCTTAGCCGAAGAGGGAGGCTAGTGCAACCTAATCTTCAGACACTTTAAGAACAGCGAGAAAAGCTTCCTGCGGAATATCGACGCGGCCCACGCGCTTCATGCGCTTCTTCCCTTCCTTCTGCTTTTCGAGCAGTTTGCGCTTGCGCGTGACGTCGCCTCCGTAGCACTTGGCGAGAACGTTCTTGCGCATGGGCGGAACGTTTTCGCGCGCGATCACTCGAGATCCGATGGAGGACTGAAGCGCGACCTCGAAGAGCTGGCGGGGAATGAGCTTGCGCATTTTCCCGCACAGGACGCGGCCGCGCGCAAACGCCTGATCGCGGTGGCTGATGAACGACAGTGCATCCACAGGCTCACCGGCTACCAGGAAGTCCACCTTCACCAGGTCTGAGACCCAGTAGCCTGCAAAGTGATAGTCGAGCGAGGCATAGCCACGCGAGACGGACTTCAGCCGGTCGTAAAAGTCCAGCACGATTTCGTTGAGGGGAAGGTCGTAGGTGAGCAGCACGCGCTTGGGCGAGACGTATTCGAATCCCTTCTGCACTCCTCGCTTCTCTTCCAGCAGTTTCAGAATGCCGCCCAGGTATTCGTCCTGGGTGAAGATTTGTGCCCGAATAATGGGTTCTTCAACCTTCTCGATGTCCCCCGGAGGCGGAAACTTGGTGGGCGTGTGCACGTCCAGGAGTTCACCGGCCTTGGTGGTGACGCGGTAGCGGACGCTCGGGGCGGTGGTGATAAGATCAAGACTAAATTCGCGCTCCAGGCGCTCCTGCACAATTTCCATGTGCAGCAGGCCGAGGAAACCGCAACGGAAGCCGAAGCCCAAGGCCTCGGAGTTCTCCGGCTCATAAAAAAGGGACGCGTCATTCAGGCGCAGCTTCTCGAGCGCGTCGCGCAAGGCTTCGTAACCGCTGGCATCCACGGGATAAAGACCCGCGAAGACCATGGGCTTGATCTCCTCGAAACCGGGAAGCGGCGCGGCGGCGGGCCGCGCGTCGTCAGTTAGGGTATCGCCAATGCGCGTATCGGAAATACGCTTGATGTTGGCGATGACGAAACCCACTTCACCCGCCTCGAGGCGTTCCACACGGACTGGTTTGGGCGTCAGCACGCCCAGCTCTTCAACCGTGTAGACTTGGTTGTTGGACCAGAGGCGAATGCGCATTCCCACCGTTAAAGCGCCCTCGACGATGCGGGTCAGCACCACCACCCCGCGATAGCTATCAAACCAGGAATCGAAGATCAGTGCCCGGGGAGGCGCTTCGACCGATCCGTGCGGCGCCGGGATACGCCCCACGATTGCCTCCAGTACTTCTTCCACGCCGATGCCCTGTTTGGCGCTGATGAGCAGAGCCTCGCTGGGATCGAGCGCCAAGGCGTGTTCGATTTGTTGCTTGGTGGCCTCAACGTCCGCGCCCGGAAGGTCGATCTTGTTAATGACTGGTATGATCGCCAGGTTGTTGTTCAGCGCGAGCTGGGCATTGGCCAGAGTCTGCGCCTCGACTCCCTGCGAGGCATCAATCACCAGCACTGCGCCCTCGCAGGCGGAAAGGCTGCGAGAAACCTCGTAAGAAAAATCGACGTGGCCGGGAGTGTCGATCAGGTTCAACTGGTAGAGGTTCCCGTCACGGGCCTGGTAGTGGAGACGGACGGCGTGCGCCTTGATGGTAATGCCCCGCTCGCGCTCGAGATCCATGGAATCAAGCACCTGGTCGGCCATCTCCCGTTTCGACAATGCGCCTGTGATCTCCAGCACACGGTCGGCCAGTGTAGACTTGCCGTGGTCAATGTGAGCGACTATCGAAAAGTTGCGAAGGTAAGGCGCGTCCGTAATCTGTAACCCTTTGAAAATCTAACAAAAGGGCGGTACCCTGTCAAATTTGAAGCTAGGATGCAATTATCCCATGGGACCGTTCACATTGCTGGACTTCGTAGGCATTGAGACCACATACTATATCGCGGAGATTCTCTTCAACGAATATCGCAAGAAGCGCTTTGCGCCTCCTCCACTCGTGAAGCGCATGGCAGAGGCCGGAATGTAGGGATGAAATGCGGGCAAGGGAATGTGAACCCATTCGGGATTCGGACCACCGCGTCAAGGGAGGGTATACGTGGCATTCGGGAACTTGCTTTACGAAAAGCGCAATGGCATCGGTTATGTGACCGTCAACCGTCCGGAGAAGCTCAACGCCCTGAACCGGAAAACCATGGAAGAACTGCACGAGTGTTTTCAGGAGGTCGAAAGGGACGATGAGGTACGAGCCATCATCCTCACTGGGGCTGGCGAAAGAGCCTTTGTGGGAGGCGCGGACATCAATGAATTGGCGGTTCAGACGCCTGTGGAAGGCAAAGACATGTCTGTGCACGGCCAGAAGGTTCTGGACCTTATCGAGCACCTGGGCAAGCCGGTGATTGCCGCCATCAACGGCTATGCTCTGGGGGGAGGCTGCGAACTTGCTATGGCGTGCACGCTAAGGATTGCTTCCGAGCAGGCGCGCCTGGGCCAGCCGGAGGTCAAGCTGGGACTAATCCCGGGCTACGCGGGGACACAACGCTTGCCGCGCCTGGTGGGCAAAGGACGCGCCCTCGAGATACTGCTGACCGGTGACCCCATCAGCGCCTCCGAAGCCTATCGCATGGGGTTGGTAAACCAAGTGGTGCCCGCGCAAGACGTCATCTCCGCAGCCGAAAAACTCGCGCAAAAAATCATGGCCAATGCGCCCCTGGCGGTGAAGTTCGCGCTCGAGGCCGTAAACCACGGCTTGGAAATGCCGGAAGCCGAGGGCCAGTTCCTGGAGGCTACCCTTTTCGGTCTGTGCTGTACGACGGCGGACATGAAAGAAGGCACGCGGGCTTTCCTGGAGAAGCGGCAGGCACGGTTCACTGGCAAGTAGTCCGTAGTCCGTTGTCCGTGGTCCGTTGCTCTTGGCCATCGAGAATCGAAACTCCGAAATCGAAGCTCGAAAATCGGCCCCGCTTTTAACTCTGGAGCCTTAGTCTTTTGTTGTTGACAACGGACTACGGATAACTGACCACGGACCACTGACGACGGACTACGGACCACGAACCCATGGGCTCTCGCAGAAAATCTCGCGAATTTGCCATGCAGATGCTCTATCAATGGGAGATCTGCGGCTACACTCCCGCCCAGGTGGAGGCGACGTTCTTTGCCAACCAACGGGCGGATGCTGATGTGGAGGGTTTTGCGCGCGACCTCTTCGAAGGCGCAGTCGTCAATATTGACCAGCTCGACCGCTTGGTTCGTGAGCATGCTGAAAACTGGCGTTTGGAGCGAATGGCGGCGGTGGACCGTAACATTCTGCGCGTAGCCCTATATGAACTCATCCACCACCCGGAAACTCCCGCTGCCGCCGTGATCAACGAAGCACTGGAAATCGCCCGGCGTTTTTCGACGGGGGAATCTGTCGAGTTCGTCAACGGCATGCTGGACGGCATCCGGAAGCGGCTTCCACCGCGCGAGCCGCAATCCAAGTGAGAAAAGACACAGGGAATTGGGGCTTGCCCTCTCCCCAAGGGAGAAGGCTGTATTTCCGACTTCGGCGCGCTGTCCCATTTGTGTGGTGAGAAAGCAGGCTACAACTGCTTTCGGGAGAAAGCTTCGATTTCGGTGAGTAAAGCTTTGACTTGCTCGGCGGAGGGAGCCTCGGCATAGAGACGCAGAACGTTTTCCGTACCTGAAGCGCGCACCAGGAGCCACGCCGAGTTGCCGAAGCGCATCTTGACGCCGTCCAGGTCGTCCACCGAAGTCACCTTCAGTCCGGCAATACGCTTGATCTTCCCTTGCCCCACTAGGCGAACAATCCGCTGGGCAACGTCTTTAGCAATTTCCAGGTCAACGCGCCCGTAGAAGTGAGGCCCGAACTCCTGAGTCAGCTCCTGGACCAACTCCGCGAGGGTTCGCTTTCGGTCGGCCATCACTTCCGCCAGGAGCAGGGAGTTCAAGACTCCATCGCGCTCCGGCAAATGTCCCCTGATGCCAATTCCGCCGCTTTCTTCACCACCAATCAACACATCTCGGGTGAGCATCAGCTCTCCAATGTACTTGAATCCGATCGGCGTGACATGCAGAGGGAAGCCGTATTTCTTGGCCAGCTTGGTCACCATCTCCGTACTGGAAAACGACTTCACCACTTCGCCGCGCAGCCCCAAGTCTTCTGCCAAGTGTTTGAGCAGGATGGAAAAGATCTTATGGGAATCAATAAAAGTCCCATTGCGATCCATGGCGCCCACCCGGTCTGCGTCGCCGTCCGTAGCCAGACCGGCATCGTACCCGCCCTGCACTACCGCCTGGCGAAGTTGCTCGACGTGCGGTTCGATGGGCTCCGGATTCATGCCAGGGAAAAGCGGATTGTGCTCGCCGTGGATCTCCCGATAAGGAATTCCCGCCTCGTCAAAAAGCCGGGCCAGGCACCCACGCGCGGCCCCATACATCGGGTCGATTACAAACCGGCGCCCTGAAGATCGGATTCGATCGAGATGAACGAGGCTTTTGAGCCGCTCCAGGTACGGGCTTACCAGGTCCACAGTCTGTAGCGCAGGTCTATGACTGGCGAGTCGCTGCTTATGGTGCGGCGCTACGGGCTGATGTTTCCTGGAACGGTCCAGACGGCGAAGATGGATTTCAATCCTTCGCAGAACGGAGGGAGGCGCAGAACCTCCAAAGGGCGCCTTGAACTTTACTCCATTCCAGCGATAGGGATTGTGGCTGGCCGTGATCATGATGGCCCCGGCCGTCTGCCTCGTCACTACCGCGTAACTTACGGCGGGCGTAGGCGTGGCTCTGTCGGCCAGCAGCACGGGAACGCCCGAAGCCGCCACTGTTTCACTCGCGTGCTTCGCAAACTCAGCGGAAAGAAAGCGAGTGTCGTAACCCACCACAAGACCCTTAGCCGGGTCGCCCTCTTCGCGGACATACTGGGCGATGGCTTCAGTCACGCGGCGCACATTCGCAAAGGTAAAATCCTCTGCAATCACTCCCCGCCAGCCATCGGTACCGAACTTGATTTTATCCGACATAAACTACCGATACCCAACGTGTCATTCCGAGCGTAGCAAGGAATCTCGCCCTGCCTTTACATCCAGAGCCAGATTCCTCTCCGTCAGCCGACGGATCGGAATGACACCTTGCACGTGGACCTGTCCCGGCCAAGCCTGACGTTCGCCGCGGCAACGTCGTCCTTACAGCAAACCGTGCCGGCCCAGCCGCTCCAGTTCCTGGACCGCTTTTCCCACATCTTGCGACCGCTCGCGAGCGCAAACCAGTAACGCGTCATCGGTCTCGACGACGATGAGGTCTTGGACCCCGACGGTAACCACGAATTTCTTTGGCGAAACCACCATATTGCCCCGCGAATCTAGGCTGAGGCTGGCGCTGGGCCGGACGTTCTTCTCCGAGTCTTGATTGCCCAACTCGTACGCGACGGCCCAACTCCCTACGTCGTTCCATCCAATATCCGCAGGAACCGCGTAGATATCCGATATCTTCTCCATGAGCGCGAAGTCAATGGAAATCTTCTGGAACTTGGGATAAAGGCGGCGAAAAACGCGCGAGCGGATTCCCCCGGCGGCGCTGATTCGCCTCGCCTGTCTTGCCATCCCAGGCTGAAAGTGCTCGAAGTTCTCGATCAGCGTTGAAGCCTTCCAAATAAACATGCCGCCGTTCCAGAGATACCGCCGCGAGGCTACGTAATGACGCGCGACAGGTAGCGTTGGTTTCTCTGTGAAACTGTCCACGTGGAACACTTCGTGCCCTGCCACCTTCCCTTCGCACCGGCCCAAGCGAACATATCCAAAGCCGGTATCGGGCCGCGTGGGCTTTAGTCCTAGGACCACGGAACGCCCCGGCGCAGAAGCCACTCGGCACGCCGCGCCCAGGATATGCCGAAAAACTGCCGGCTTGGTGATGATCTGATCGGAGGGCAAAACCGCCATAAGCCCTTCAGGGTCGCGCCGCGCGATCTCCTGGGCCGCGACTGCCAGCGTGGGGGCGGTATTCCGCGAGGCCGGCTCGCCAACAATTTGATCGGATGGAAGACGCGGCAAAAGCCGGCGAACCTTCTGCAATATCGGCTCACTGGTGAAAATGTAAATGTGCTCCAACGGGATGACGGGTTGGATGCGCGCTACGGTTTGTTCCAGTAACGAGTGCTGACCGAACAAGGTCAACAACTGTTTCGGGAGTCTACGGCGGCTCAGGGGCCAAAAACGCGTCCCGCTGCCTCCTGCCATGATTACGCCGTAGGTATGTTTGAATACCGGATCTATAGCCATGTTTATAAATCAAAGACAACTTTCTCCACGTCTTCCGGGGGAACGTTGTGGGCCGCAAGCGGCCGCCTAAAGTCCTGCTCGAGGTTAGGGACGTAGAACTTCAGGAGGCGTGTTGCCTGTTGGGGGACAAATCTATAGCTACCCGCCGCCGGGGGTATAATCCACGTCTCGCCTGTCCGATAGCCAAGCCAGCCCGCAGTGTTCTCAGCGCGCCCCTCGCCTTTAAGAACTGAATAAACCTCCACGCGCTGCGGCGAGCTTTTGAAGGTAGCCATCTTGCGCAGGAATATCTCCTCGAGCGCGAAGTATCGGCAAGCAGCAATATATCGCCGCGTGCCGAAGGGCTCCTGAAATTCCCATCGCGGGAGCCGGTAGTGAGGGGGTAGGTCTTCCTGGATAACGTCCATGCCTTTTGCCAAATGGAGAGGACGAGGTTTCCCATCCAGCCCAAGTCTGCCAAAGTCATCCAACCGATAGGTCAGGTCCGAATTCTGCTCGACCTCGAAAAGAACCAGACCGGGGCCTAGCGCATGCA
>Ga0187782_10001371_pt1 | contig 17630 bp, 18 predicted proteins | sample 0715_SJ02_MP15_2_FD_132454 | JGI IMG/M metagenome (GOLD analysis project Ga0187782, IMG submission 132454) | Tropical peat soil microbial communities from peatlands in Department of Meta, Colombia - 0715_SJ02_MP15_20_MG | ecosystem: Environmental > Terrestrial > Soil > Wetlands > Peat | place...
ATCCATTCATGTCGATGGGCCCACCCGCCATGATTGAGCGCACCAGGTTAGTTTCGCCGCCAGTGCAGATGCCGGCCCCGCCAGTTTCGAAATTGTTGCTAATGGCCGTGAATCCTGCACCCGAGCTGGATCCGCGCCACATCCGGCACGTGCCGACGATCAACTCGCTGGAGCTTTCTGGGTCGAGAAGCAAAGGCGGATAGTAAGCGCCCGTATCGCCACCTAAGGTCGCGCTGTTCACTACTTCGTCTTCCTGAAAATCCTGCGTGTGACAATCGATTCCCCCCTCGCAACGGAAAATATTTACGCCGGAATTGACGTCCGGAGGGCTGGACACAAACCACTCGTCAGGATTGCTGGGATTGATCTGGTTATAGCCGCTGTCACCGCCATGTACATTCAACCAAGGCACATTAGCCGCCGACTCGGTGGCAGGCGATCCGTTACCTTGCGTGCCGCCAAGAATGGGGTAGCCACTATTACCAGGGGATTGCGAGAAGGAAATAAATTGAGTTATCGAGCCGAGAGTCAGGTTAAGGCTGTCAAATTCGTTCGTGCCTCCACAAGTTCCAGCGGTTAAGCCGCTGAAACCATCAAGCGTGCGGTAGATGCCGCCGTCATTTGCGAAGTACATGACATCCTGCGTGTTGTTGTTCAACAGCAAGAATGAAAGCGCATGCTGGGCGGGATGAACCTTCGCAATCGAGCTGCACCCGTATGCATGAGTCAGGTTAAGAAACGTGTTTGGTGCAGAGCCGCTGCAATCCGGGACTGCAATGGTGATCTGACACTTGTAAATATTGATTCCGCCGGCATAGAGATCAGTCGCACCTCCGTCGGGAACTGCCGCAAGTTCCAGATTGTAGGTCCCGTCTTGTGTGCCGCAGCCTACGTCGTCGCCACAATTGGTAATCCCCCAATCGTCGATAGGAGTCCAGGTCACGCCGCCATTGGTGCTTTCCCAAATGCCCTGGTCATTGTCACTTACATCGACGAACCAGACATACGTCTCATTGCGGCCTGGAACCACGGCAATTTCGCCACGGTAGATGGGGCAGCTTGAACTGCTGGATTGCGCTGGACAAGCCGACGTCGTGAGCCCCGTTCCGGGCTGATTCGCCAGCCGTGTCCAGTTAATGCCGTCAGGTGAAGAGTAGAAACCGTGATAGCGCAGGGCAGCAAAGAATTGCCCCGCAGCTGCGTTGTAAACTACTGTGCTAACCGAACCGGGCGCCGTCGATAGCGGGCCATCTTGCACATTGGCGTAGTTCCAGGAGTTGCCCGCGTCGGCCGAGACATAAATTCCAAGGTTTGTAGTGATGGGATTTTCTAAGCCCTCGAAGATTCCTTGCGATGACCCCGTCGCCGCAGCAACTACCAGATTGGGATTGGCTGTACTGAACGCAATTTTGCTGAAGGCCATGCCCGCGAACGGGTGATTCCCGCTGCTGTCCGACTGAATTAGTGTCCAGCTGTTTCCAGCATTGGCGGAGCGCAGAATCCCCAACCCATAGTAGGAATCCGTCGAACTATCGGATTCTCCGGTGCCAACAAGGATTACGCTGTTTGCTGGATTAAGATCCGAACTTTGCGGTTGCACTCCAATCGCGCCGACGGCCAGCGTTGCTTGATCATCGGTCAGTGGTGTCCATGTGACTGCCGAGGGATCTTGGGCTGCAGCATTGCCGGTTTTCCAAACTCCCCCATAGGCGCCTCCGATGTACACAGTGTTGCCGGTTGCGTCCGCAGCATCAATGGCTACCGCAGTAGCGCGCCCGGAAACCCAGTTGTAATCCTGCTGACCTGACCCGCTGGCATCCGAGGCCAGAGGTGCGGGCCCCAGTGAACTCCACTCCGAGGAAGATGCCTGAAATGATCCGCTCGTAGTCGCCGCACGTCTTATTCGCATTTGCAATTTCTGTACGTGTGCCTGGTACCGAAGCTTTGCAGCGGACGCCCTCGGCATCGTCCGCCCACGCGCAAACCATGCCTCTGCCTGGCTTGCTCGCGTACGAACCTTGATCGCCGTGCCGGAGGCCGCAACTTGCGGCACCGCATTCGAACTTGAAACCGTAAGCAAGAGCGCTGCGTAGAGTGGAATAGCCAGAGCAGGGGTGTACTTCAAGCCGCAACGGTTTGACCCGCGCACAAGCCGCTTCACCTAAGCCACCTTTGGCGGGAACACGTGGCCCGATTTTTCTGGCGCGATCTTGCCGAGTTTCACCAGACGCGCAAGGATCGCGGCCAGGCTTCGGTTGTGAGTGTTGGCGACCTGATTGAAATCGATCCCCTGTCGCAGCTCCTCGCAGATTTGCGCATCTTCCTCATGGGACCAACTCTTTCCTGCGTTCTTGGGCCGCTTCTTCTCGCGCTCCTGCTGTGCTACTAATGCGGCCAGTGCGCGGTTTAAGGCCTTCACGGCTTCCGGTGTTCGGCACACCGACCCCTCGTCCAAAGCGGCGCCTGATGTGGGATGAACTCCGTTGGCTAGGGCGCGGATAATATTGATGGCTTCCTCGATTTCCATTTGGAATCTCCGTTCCGAGTATCAGCCAAGCCGTAACCGTGCTTTTGTGACGCTTGAACATCCCAGCTTGACTTGTGCCGGATTGGGACGCCGAACGTCGCACTTGTCTATACTGAGTTGCTTAATTCCGTGCCGAGCGGCAACACATGGACTGGCAGGCGTTTTGGCTCACAATCAGACTGGCCGTGTTGGTGGCGGCGATCCTTTTTTTGATCGGCCTACCGATTGCCTATTGGATCGCCTATTCGAGATGGCGCTGGAAATTCCTGGCCGAAGCAGTCCTAGCGATGCCGCTGGTGCTCCCGCCAACCGTTCTGGGCTTCTACGTTTTGGTTGCGCTGGGCTCGCGTAGTCCTCTCGGGCGCTGGTGGCAAGCCATGACCGGCCACACCTTAGCGTTCACTTTTGCCGGACTGGTGATCGGTTCTGTGATGTACAGTTTGCCCTTTGCCGTGCAGCCATTCGCAGCCTCTTTTGCATTAGTCGACCCCAAACTGTTGGCCGCCTCGGCAACCCTGGGCGCGTCGAAAATGCGGACATTCTTGCGAGTGGTGCTCCCGCTTTCTACCCCCGGGTTGGTCACCGGTGTGGCTCTCAGTTTTGCTCACACGATGGGGGAATTCGGCGTCGTGCTCATGATTGGCGGCAATATTCCCGGCGTCACCCGCACCGTCTCGATCGACATCTATGATCAAGTTGAGGCGTTTAATTTCTCGGCCGCGAATCAAACCGCCCTCGTATTATTGGGCATCTCCTTTGTCGCACTCTGCCTGGTTTATGGGGTAAATCGCAAAGTGTGGGCACTCTGGCCGTGGAAGTGAACGACATGTTGGAGACCAAGCACAGGAAGGTAGCCGACGCTTCTAAATCCCGCTATTCCGGCGATATGCTTTCCGCCCGAATCGTCCAGCGGTGGCGCGGGTCAGGCAGCACTTTCGCGCTTGAAGCCGATTTTGAGGTCTCATCGGGGATTACGATTCTCTTCGGTCACTCCGGGGCAGGGAAGACGACGCTGCTCGATTGCATCGCAGGATTGATCGTTCCCAGCTCCGGAAGAATTGCGCTCGGTGATACAGTATTTTTCGATTCCGACAAGCGAAGGAGTCTGCCGGTACAAAACCGGCGCGTTGGCTATGTGTTCCAGGAGTTGGCGTTGTTCCCGCATCTCACGGCAGCCGGGAATGTGGCTTATGGGCTCGCAGGACTGGAGAAAAGTGAGCAGCAATGCCGTACTGATGAAATTCTCCAATCCTTCCGCATCTCCCATCTGCACGACCGCCGATCGGCTGAAATCTCGGGAGGAGAGCGGCAACGAGTGGCCTTGGCAAGGGCGCTGGTGACAGATCCTCGTATTCTGCTGCTTGACGAGCCGTTGGCTGCCCTGGATGCACCAACCAAATCCAAAATCATTGACGATCTGCGCGCTTGGAACCGCGAGCACGCCATCCCCATTTTGTACGTCACTCACAGTCGCGAGGAGGTATTTGCCCTCGGCGAGCATGTAATTGTGCTGGAAGCAGGGTGTGTAGTGGCCCAGGGAACTCCCCACGAAGTAATGAGTGCGCCGCGTCAGCAGACCGTGGCGCAACTGGCCGGATTCGAGAATATTTTCGAAGCCTTGGTAATCGCGTCGCATGAAGATCGCGGTACCATGACTTGCTGCATCGCCGGTAGTGACGTTGAATTGGAAACTCCCCTGGTTCGAGCACAGGTCGGTTCAAGCTTACGCATTGGTATTCGCGCGGGCGATATTTTGCTCGCCACGGCAAGACCTAACGGTTTGAGCGCTCGCAATATCATCCCCGCACAGGTGGTTTCGTTGGAGCAGCGTGATGTCATCGTAAGCGCGTGCGTCGACTGCGGCGTAAAAATGGAAGTTCACCTTACTCTCGCTGCCCGCGACGCTTTACAGCTGCAGCCTGGGCGCGACGTCTGGCTCATTGTGAAAACGCATTCCTGCCACTTGATGGCGGGCACTCAGTAAACTGGAGGTCATCAGTGGAGGCGAGCTTCCTGCACTTGCTCCATTTCAATTAGCCCCACCCATTGCCCGGCACGATGCTCTGAATACACTAGCCGCCCTCCAAGGATTTGCGCTGCGACCTCTGGGGGAACATCGCGATGATAGCCAAAGAATCTCTTTTTCCACTCTTGCCACAAATGCCAGTGCGCAAGCAGCGGATGCGGAGGTTCATATTTGGTGGAGAACACAAGCGCGACGTCGAACTGCGACCGCAGATCGACCGCTGCCAACAATTGCTCCATCGTGAAATCCTCAATGCGGAAAACATGCATAGGACGGCTTACGTATCCAAGGTACGGGCGCGTCAACTCGTCGCCTGCCGGCCAGGCGGTCAGAACACGGGAAGTGGGATATCGAGTCGCGAGGTACTGCTCAGCGCGTTCATGCAGCAGGATATAGTCGCGATAAGCGAGATTATCTTCCATGGAAAATCCATAGGGAGGATTGACGAACCATCCGACAACAAACACCAAAACGACAATGCCCACAATGCTGCGCCAGTAGCGTACTCTGCGGCAAAGGGTCGAAACGCAGACAATGATCACCAGGGGAATCACGGGAAGCATGTACCGGGCGAGCACTGCGCCGCCGATAAAAGCCATTGCCACGACATAGGCGAGACCCACCGCAAGGAACGACAACTGCACCTCTACCGCGATCCTTTTGCGTTCTTTGTTCTCGTCGAGAAGCGGTGGCAGCGACATTGCAACTACCGTCGTCAGCGTGAGCACATAGAGACCCATGTATCCCAAAACTTGCCACAGGCGCAGCCCAAGCGCGAGCACGATCCTCAAAGGATGCAAGGTTGCCTGAACGTTGTAGCGGAAGAATTCCGGGTTGCCGAAAATGAATCCAGTCCAGTGCCAATGGTAGGCATACCACGCAGCAAGCGGAGGCAAGGGTGCAAGAAGCGCATAGAGTGTGCGGATGTCGTTCGTAAATCGGATGCAGTCTTGGCCGGATGCATCCTCGGCCATGTTTCTTCGCCATAAAAATCGTGTGACTACGCTCCAGCCAAACAGCGCTAGTGGCGCAAGAATCGCTGTTTCTTTCGTCAGTGCAGCCAGCGAGAACCAGACTGCCATCACCCATGGCCGCCGCTCGACATACGCCAGCAAGCCCCAAAAGGTGAACCCGGCAGCCGCCAAATCCAAATGGGCGAGAGAGCTCTGTGCGAAGAAAACAGGGTACAGCACTGTGCAAATTGCTGAAGCGACCGCAACTTCGAGGTTGGCGACACGCTCAGCCAAGCGGATCACGCCAACCAGAGCAAATGCCGCCAGCAAGAGCATTGCAATACGAGTTACCGCGGGAGTGAATCCCAGGATTTTCCAAGCGAGGGCGAGATATGCCATCACCAGCGGCGGATGAGCGTTTGAAACCGTAGAATGCGGGATCAGCGAATTAGTCAGCAGCAGATCGCGTGCCGCCGGCACATAATATCCTGCCTCATCCCAGAAGTATGGAAGATGCAGAAGAGGAAGATGGAGAATGAACAGCGCCAGAAAGAACACCCCAAACAGCAGCGCGGTAGGGATTGTGCGCACATCGGCATCCGCAGCCACTGCCCCTAATGCACCGGTCCTGCCCCGGCCATCCGCGGATCAAGCTTGATCTCACCAAACGCGTTTTCGTATCCCACTACGTTTTGCTGCAGAATTGCCAGCAATGCCTTGGCTTGCTGCGGGCTGAGGTATATGCCTTGAAAGTTCCTGACCTCGACCTGGTTTTCGCTCTGCTGCTGGAGCGTGCCGAAGACCAGAAAGAAATCCCAAACGTTCACTCGTACTTGCACACTGTTGGCATAATGTTCGCGGTAGTCGGGGGCGTTCACCAGTTTGATGTTGGGCTGAGTTGGGATCGTCATACCACAGTCAGTGTAGCGGTAGTCGTTAGCAGAAGGGAAGGGCCGCTGAGTCTCGCCCGCTCCGCCATTGCCCGGCGTCCCTCATTCAGTAGCGTCCTGAGTTTGCTAAGATCACAGCGGGATGAAACTCCAAATCAATGGCGTGGATCGCGATTTTGCAGCCCCTCTGTCACTTCAGGCGTTGCTGGAGCAGTTGGGGATGAAGGCTGATCGCGTGGCGGTCGAGCTTAATCGCAACATTGTCCCCCGCCATCAATGGGGCAACACCACCCTAAATGACGGTGACCACCTGGAAATTGTGCATTTCGTAGGGGGAGGTTAGGTGCGACATCTGAAGTCGCTCTATCGCTTCGCGGTGTCCTGTTCTGTCGGATTCAGCGGCTCGCCTGTCAGGTTGTAGTACACCTGCTTTTCTTCTTCGGGTGATGATGCCAAAACGTCCGATTCCTGTGCCGACCTCGGCTCAGGCAAGGAGCCTCTAATCCAGCGGTTCACATAGAACACAAAGATGATCGCGAGAATGAACTCAAGCGCTGACCCGAAGAGCTGGTTCCACGGGAAGACAAGTTTATTTCGGAATAGTACCGACTCTGAATGTCCTTCAAGCAGCCAGGCGAAGACGGGTACAACCAAATACCAGACGAGTGAGTTTAAGAGCCGAATGCATGCTTCAGCCAGGACCACTGCGAGCGCAATTTGGCCTACGCGCTTCTTAAGAATCGCGGCCTTAAACTCTCGGACGAATTCTCGCGGTGAATCGTCCATGGCAACGTCGAATTCGCACCCAATTGTGCCATAGAAACAGGCGAAAGCGACAGCATCGGCGGAGGGTGTGGTCTTAGAAAGCTCCCTGCATCTAACAGCTTGTCAGGGGCCCGCGCGAACTCGCTTAGTAACCCTGTTCTCCACAGAATCCTCCCTTGACTCCTGCCACTCTCAGCCTAAAATGTTTGAAACAAACTCAAGTCCATTTGTTTGAAACATTTCTTAACTAAATTGAATGATCGCTTCACATCTCGGGATGTAGTCGAACTGACCGGAATCACCCCCCGCCAACTGCAATGGTGGGATGAGCGAGGTGTTGTGGTTCCGGCGCGGGAAGGACATCGTCGCTTGTACTCAATGGAGGATCTCGCCGAGATCGCCGTCATCTGCCAGTTGCGCCGCAAGCGATTTTCGCTGCAGCGGGTGCGCAAAGTAATGCGCTTTCTGCAGAAAGAATTCGGCAAGCGTCTGGCCGAAACGGTGAGTGGCGCCTCCGAATACCACTTGTTGACTGATGGGCGCAGTCTCTATTTGGAAACCTCGCCGCAGCAGATCGTAGACATCCTGCGAAACGCGCGTCAGCCAATGTTGGCAGTGTGTCTCAGCGATGCAGTTCGCCAGGTACGCGCAGAAATTCGTGCACGAAACAGTAGCAGTGACACCAAGTCTCATTCGCGCAAAGCAACACTGGCTTCATAGAGCAGGGGAGTTTGGTTCCACATACGTTCGCCTAACGAGGAGGCAAGATGGTGGGAGAACTGGACATCCTGAGCGAATGGATTCCCGAGCAGATGCTTCCGGGCACGATTTTTGTGCTGGAAAATGCCGGGCGCATCGGCGAGAAAGACGATCCCTACTGGGCCGTATTGTCCTGTCCCGAATGTGGCACCTTAGGCCTGGTAACCAGAAAGCAAATCGCTGGGCTTCTGCCCGTCATCTGCGGATCGCGTCAGTGCTCCGCCCAATTCTTCATCAACGAGAGCCAGGTGGTAGCTCGAAAGCCGTTCTGAATTCGATGTAAGCGCGGGCGTCCTCGCCCGTGCGCGAGTGCCCTTAGCCCCTGCTGACCTTTGCCAGCGCCACCGGTACCTGCTCCACAATCTCGATGTCGAAGCCTTCCAGCGCTGGAACTTTTCTGGGATGGTTGGTAAGCAGCCGAATCCGCCGTAAATTCAAATCCGACAGAATCTGTGCTCCGATGCCGATTTCGCGCTGCGTCTTGCGCTCGCTTTCCGGCAGGGAAGGAAGACGCTTGTCGCGATGAAACATCAGCACAGGTCGTTCCCCTATGCGCTCGATGGAAAACCCTTTCGAGCTCTGATGCAGATAAATTAGGGCGCCTCTTCCTTCGTGCGCAATCGCCTGCATCGAGCCTTCGATAGTGGCGTGGCAATCGCAGGCGGTCGAGCCAAACACGTCCCCCATGACGCAATGGGAATGCATGCGAACCAGCACTGGGGCCTCGCCTTCAAGTTCTCCGCGGACCAATGCGACATGAGACTCCCCGCCGTCGATCTCGCTTTCATAGGCGATCAGGCGAAATTCTCCGTGAGGCGTCCCGATCATGGCTTCTCCGACCCGGTGCACATAGCGTTCGTGCTGCATGCGGTAGCGGATGAGTTCAGCAACGGTCAGCATCTTGGTGCCGTGCGTCTTGCAGAACTCGATCAAATCGGGAACACGCGCCATGGTTCCATCGTCGCGCATGATTTCGCATATCACGCCGGCGGGAATTAGTCCCGCCAGGCGTGCCAGATCAACCGAAGCTTCGGTTTGCCCGGCGCGCACGAGGACACCGCCTTTACGCGCGCGCAACGGAAATACGTGCCCGGGGCGGGCTAAGTCTGACGGGCGAGTAGTGGAATCAATGGCGACAGCGATCGTACGTGCGCGGTCATACGCGGAAATTCCGGTGGTTACTCCGTTGCGCGCGTCGATAGCTTCACAAAATGCCGTTCCATAATTCGAAGTATTTTCCGCGCTCATCGGGCCGATGCGCAGGTGATCCAGCCGCTCCTCAGTAAGCGCCAGGCACACCAAACCGCGGCCATACCTCGCCATGAAATTGATCGCCTCGGGAGTGACCTTCTCGGCCGCCAGGGTGAGATCGCCTTCGTTTTCACGGTCTTCATCGTCGACCACGACCACCATCCGGCCGGCCCGGATCTCCTCGATGGCTGTTGCCACATCGGTGAATGATGGATGCGAACTCATACGACGATTGTACCAATGTACCCAAGCAAAACCGGCTTGGCCCCCCCTAAGAAGGCGGGCCGAACGTACGATTATTGAATCCCCAAAGAAGCGGTGACTCGTGTCGCTCGCCCGATCTTGGCTGCTCAAAAAGCCGCTTACTGAGGAGGACAAACTTCAGCACACAAAAGCAAAGGGCCGCCAAAAAGGCGGCCCTTTAGTTCGCATTTATGTCACACTGTTTACAAGGTGGATTCGATCTCGAATCCCCACGCCTCAAGCAGTGGTTCGGGGATATATTTCGAATTCTTGTTGCGGCGGGCCCATTCACGCAGACGGGTGGAACGCAGGTACTGGTCTGGTGTCAGCTTGTACTCCCGCACAACCTGCTCGAACTCAGTAATGGTTGGGACAATGGGCCCAATCGGCTCGGGCTTGCCCCAGTTGGGATTTCCACGTCGCTTAGCCATAATAATTCCTCGTCTTTCTAAAATTGCCTCGTAAACTTAGATTCTTTCTGTGACGGAGTGGATTCACGGGGTCCCCGTCGGGTAACAATAACAGCTAGGCCGGTCGCCAGCCCGGAAAGGCTAACTGGAAGCGTATGATTTTACTAGTTTTTCCATGATAGTCAATGATTTTTCTCGTTCCAGGCCCAAGCCTCACCCCTAAGTACTTGATAGCATTAAAGCCCTGAATGAAACCCCGAAGTAACGTGCGAGGCCTCAAATACGAGGATGTGGTTTGGAGCTACTTCACCTGGGCGCGACCGGGAGAAGGTGTATTCGCGCTAGAAACGATCCATCGCTGCTATTTCTGTGCCGAGCCGGGGTCCATGCTCATCGAATTTTGCATACCTTCGCCGGTCTCGTTATCCTCTTAGCTTGTCGATGGTCCAGCTCAAAATTTGGGAGGCCCAGAGTGGCTATAGCAAGCATTAATCCTGCAACAGGCGAAGTCATCAAGAAGTTCGAACCACTCTCCGATTCGCAGATCGAAGAGAAGCTGCAGCGTGCGACCCGAACCTTCGCGGAGTATCGTCACCTGCCGTTCGCGCATCGCGGTCACATGATGCGCAAGGCCGCCGAAATCCTTGAGAACGAGAAGGAAGCTCATGCTCGTTTGATGACCAGCGAAATGGGTAAGACCTTCCGTTCCGCCATTGACGAAGCTTTGAAATGTGCCTGGGCTTGCCGCTACTATGCCGAGAATGCGGAGCGCTTTCTGGCTGATGAGATGGTCGAAACCAGCGCCAAAAGCAGCTACGTCCGCTACCAGCCATTGGGAGCCATTCTCGCCATTATGCCGTGGAATTTTCCTTTTTGGCAGGTGGTGCGCTTTGTGGCCCCTGCTCTAATGGCGGGCAACGTTGGCCTCCTAAAGCATGCTTCCAATGTTCCGCAATGTGCCCTGAAGCTGGAAGAAATCTTCTGCCGTGCGGGGTTTCCCCAGGGCGCATTCCAGACCTTGCTGGTCGGCTCCAAGCAAGTTGATGCGATCCTTGCTGATCCGCGAATTAAGGCGGCCACGCTTACCGGCAGCGAGCAGGCCGGCATCGAGGTTGGCACGGGCGCGGCCAAACGGATCAAGAAAGTTGTCTTGGAACTCGGTGGTAGCGATCCATTTGTGGTGATGCCGAGCGCCGACCTCGACCAGGCCGTGGCGACCGGAGTTAAGGCCCGCATTATTAATAACGGCCAGTCCTGCATCGCAGCCAAGCGGTTCATAGTAGCCGAGTCAATCGCTGATCGGTTCGAGCGCAAGTTTGTAAGCAAAATGGAAGCACTCAAGGTTGGCGATCCATTCGACGAGAAGACCGAACTCGGCCCGCTCGCCACGCCACAAGGAGTAGAAGATCTGGACCGTGATGTTCAGAAAACCGTTGCCGCGGGTGCGCAGGTTTTGACCGGTGCGAAGAAACTGGGTGGACCGGGGAACTTCTACGCTCCCACTGTCTTAACGGGCATTCCCAAGGACTCACCAGCGTACAAGGAGGAACTCTTCGGGCCGGTGGCTAGTTTGTTCCGTGCAAGAACTCTGGACGACGCCATTCGCATTGCTAACGACAGCCGATTCGGACTCGGTGCCAGCGCCTGGACAAACGACGAGAACGAACGGGATCAGCTTGTCAACGAACTAGAATCAGGAATGGTGTTCATCAATGGGATGGTGGCCTCGGATCCTAGGCTACCGTTCGGAGGCGTTAAGCACTCCGGCTATGGACGGGAATTAGGCCCGTTCGGAATCCGCGAGTTCACAAACATCAAGACGGTATTCGTGACCTAACGCGTCCTTTCTGGTATTGTGGCTAGACCACTATACCCGTGCTCCTTCGTCATGCTATAGTGACTGCCCTAACCATGCCCGAAAATCAGCTGCCGGAACTGCCTTGTTATCTGCCGAACCGAATATTGGCCACATTCTTGTCCCTCGGCAGCCCTCAAAACGAATCGGTGAAAAGCTTTCGCGAGCCGGAGAATTGGCTGCGATAACTACGCCGGCGTGCCAGTGCGCGTGCACGCCGGCGTTGGTTGCAGAACGGAGGAGGCAGACTAAGATAGGTGCTTCTTTAAGCGCTTCGCGCCGCCCGGCGGGAATTCACCCACATGCTGGGTTTTGATTGGTTGATGCGGGCTAGCTCATGCAGTAGGGCTTGTTTCACATCTTCGCTTTGACGCTTTCCACGCGCCACACGGCTCACATACGAGGGGTTCACATGCAGCCGCTTCGCGACGCGCGCATAAAGTCCAAGGTGCAATCTGTGCCACTCGAGTTGAGCGTCACCGTTGCTATGACCATTCTTGTTTTGCGTTGCCATCTTTTTCTCCTCCAACTCACCATCCAGATTGCCTCTGATGGCGACGCATGAAAAGCGCCAAGATGCGCCATGCCGATTGGCCACAACCGTGACAAGAACGTTCTCGCCGCAGCCAATCAGGCTCGTATAATCCGACCGTCATGGATTGGAAGCACACCATTCGCTGGTTGTTCGAATCCCAGCATGGCGCTCGCGACCGCCTGATCCCGCGTTGGCTTTTTCTGCGCGCCCTGGGGTTCATCTATTTCTCTGCTTTCTTTTCGTTGGTTTTTCAGATTTGCGGACTCATCGGGCCAGACGGCATCCTGCCTGCAAACGACTACCTGCAAGCTGTCGCACACGCATTCGAACATTCTTACTCGCGCGCTTGGTATGCGCCCACCCTGCTATGGCTTTCCAGCAGTTCGCCGATGCTCATCGCCCTTTGCTGGATTGGAATGCTGGTTTCGGTTCTCATTGTCTTAAATATTTGGCCGCGCATTGCGCTCGCCATCTGCTTTATCTGTTTTCTCTCCTTCGTCAGCGCCGCCCAGGATTTTTCCGGTTACCAGTCGGATGGCATGCTGCTCGAAGCCGGTTTTATTTCGCTTTTCCTGGCTCCTCCCGGATTTCGGCCGGGACTGGGACAGGAAAATCCGCCTTCCCGCGCCAGCCTATTTCTGCTTCTGTGGGAGTGGTTTCGTATTTACTTCGAATCAGGAGTGGTCAAAATCGTGAGCGGTGATCCCGAGTGGCGCCACTTTACTGCCATGGATGAGTACTACCAAAACGGGCCGCTGCCCACATGGATCGGCTGGTATGTTCAGCATCTGCCGCATTGGTTTCATGCGGCCAGCACCTACGCAACGCTTGCCATGGAGTTGGGCCTGGTCTGGTTGATGTTTCTTCCGCGGCGCTGGCGCATTGTGCTCTTCTTTATTGTCACTCTTTGGCAAATTCCCGTGATCCTGACGGCCAACTATACATTTTTGAATTATCTGGTTCTTCTACTGGGTGTTTTGCTCCTGGATGACCGCTTCTTCCTCGACTGCAAGTTGCCATTACACCTTTGTCATTCCGAGCCGTCCACGGCTCCGTCTACGCACCGCGGACGTGCCGAGCAATCTGCAGTTCAGAAACTTTTTCGCGGTTCCAAATTCGTCCTCGGCGGATTCATCTTGACTTGGATTTTCTACGCTACTACCACGGAGTTGGTTTGGATTTTTCGGCGCATTCCCTTGCCTACTCTTCCAGTCATCGCGCTTGAGCCGTTCAGAATTGCCAACCAATATGGACTCTTCGCGGTGATGACTCGTGGCCGCTACGAAATCGAATTCCAAGGATCTGACGATGGCCAAATCTGGCTGGCTTACCCATTCCGCTACAAGCCGCAAGCTCTGAACAAACCGCCCGGAATCTACGCACCTTATCAGCCGCGCTTCGATTGGAATCTTTGGTTCGCGTCTCTGGGTTCTTGGCGCGAATACCCTATCGTGCCCAATACCGAAGTGCGCCTGCTGGAAAACAGCAAGGATGGGCTCACGCTATTTGCCGGTGACCCTTTTCCGCAAGTACCTCCGAAACGGGTCCGTGCGGTACTGTGGCAGTATTGGTTTACTACCCTGGCTGAAAAGCGAACAAGCGGTCTTTGGTGGCGGCGGGAGTTCTTAGGACTATACGCTCCGACGCTGGAGCGCCAGCCCGATGGCAGAATCGTGATGATCGAATTGCCAAATGTTGCGCCCAGACAGTGACTCTTAACACAAAGTTCGATACCTCCGTCAGGAACATCAATAAATTAGGAGAATGTGCGGAATCCGCCATGACCGGTAAAGCCTGCATTATCGGAGCCGGCCCTAATGGTCTGGCTGCGGCCATCGTTCTTGCGCAGGCGGGTCTACAAGTCGATGTTTTCGAGGCGGAACCAATCCCCGGCGGCGCAGTGCGCACTCTTGATCTGACGCTTCCTAACTTTCTCCATGACTTCGGATCCGCGGTCCATCCCATGGCCGTCAGCTCCCCATTTTTTTCTTCGCTCCCGTTGCAGGACTACGGGCTGGAGTGGATTCACTCGCCATCTCCCCTGGCACATCCATTCGACGATGGAACGGCAGTGATCCTGGAGCGCGACCTTTATGGCGCTGAGTCCTGGCTCGGCACCGACGGCAAAGTGTGGAGAAATCTACTCTTGCCATTCACCGAGCGGTGGGCTGACCTCGCTTCCGAAGTATTGCGGCCTTTGCCCTCGCTGCCGCGGCATCCGTGGCTGATGGCACGCTTCGCAATGAATGCTTTCGTTTCTGCCAGAACGCTTGCGTTCGGCCTGTTTCGCCATGAGCGCGCTCGCGCGCTTTTCGCCGGTTTCGCCGCCCATTCGTTTCTTAGCCTTGAGCAGACCCTGAGCGCCGCTTTCGGCTTGCTGATGGCGATTCCGGCCCATGCCGTGGGTTGGCCGATTGCGCGTGGCGGCTCGCAGTCCCTCACGAATGCCTTGTGTGCCCATCTTGGAAAGCTTGGCGGCCGCATTCACACCTCAACACGGGTCGATGACATCTCTGCCCTCCCGCCCAACGACGTCACAATTTGTGACCTTACTCCCCGGCAGTTGCTTCGTGTTGCAGGATGCCGTCTTTTATCGTCGTACAAGAAACGACTGGCAAATTTCCGTTACGGTCCGGGCGTGTTTAAGGTTGATTACGCTCTGAGTAATCCGATACCATGGCGAGCCACGGAATGTCTGCGTGCCGCGACCGTGCACTTGGGCGGCACCTTCGAGCAGATTGCAGCTTCTGAGACAGCCGTACACGATGGTGAACACGCGGATCATCCTTTCGTTCTACTGTCGCAACCTACTTTGTTCGATCCCACGCGTGCTCCCACAGGCAAGCACATTGCCTGGGCCTATTGCCATGTGCCGAACGGATCGAAGGTTGACATGCTCCCTCGGCTGGAAGATCAAATTGAGCGCTTCGCCCCCGGGTTCCGCCATTGCATTCTTGCCCGCCGGGTTTTCTCCCCCGCAGACCTCGAACGTATGGATGCCAACCTCATAGGTGGGGATATCGCTGGGGGTGTTTTCGACGTTCGGCAGTTCGTGTTTCGCCCGACTGCCAAGCACTACGCGACATCGGCGAAAGACATTTACATCTGTTCGGCGTCAACCCCGCCCGGCGGCAGCGTCCATGGAATGTGCGGCTATCATGCCGCGCGCATGGCGCTTTCGCGCCTACGAACGAGATAACGGATTTCGATACTGCCTGGGAGTTTCGCGTCACCGGCAACGTAGTGCTTGCGTTCTTAGCCGATTCGAGACAATAGGATCGATCCGACCCTTAGTCTTGAATCTCCTCTAAGACGGTCGTCAACCCTATATTCCCAAGGCGTACCTGGACCCGCAGCGCAGCATCATGCGGGAAGCGATAGGCGGCGCATGTATCGACCGTAAGCCAAAACTGAGTCGACGGAATGCAGCGCTTGCCGGCCGTACTCACCAACAACCCAACGGCATTGTGGCCATCTTTAACTCGTACTCGATAAAATCTGGGGTTTTGTGCCTGGTCGGACATTTGCTTACTCTTTTTGGACTTTACTTTCGCAGTGACGAAGGGTTGAAACACAGCAATTCGTGGCGTTCCCAAACGTTACCAGTACTGGACTAAGTGCATAAAGAGTACGATCGTACACGGTCCTTCTCTCGCCCCGGCGGAGAGGCGGCAATGCCCGTCTCTTTTGCTATGAAGTCCAGTCCCAATCAGGATTTCGTAACCACTAGATTGTTGGTCACGGAGAACACTCCCGACACACTGTTGGCACGCAACCCAGCCATGTTCTTGTCGCTTTCGTTGTCGACCACTCCCTCCAGCGTTACGTGGCCGTTCTTTACCATGATGCGAATCGGCTTAATGACTGGCATGGCATAGCGTTGCAGAGCCGGATACCCGTAGATAGCGCGGTACAGCCGTCGTCGCAGCCCATCGTCCATCGGCGAGACCGGGAGTACTTCGATCTGGTTATCGATCTTCTCCACTCCCTCGATCCGCTTCACTACGTTCCCGGCGTCGGACTTCAGCACAGGGTTAACCACTTGCCCCATGAGGGTGACATCGTAGCCGTTCACTTTGTAGGCCAAGTTGTCGAAGACCGTGAGATACGGCAACATCAGCAGTTCGTGCCGGACCTCTTTCTGAATGCGTGCTTCCGCGTTGGACGAAGCCTCTCGTTGGCCGAGCAGGGGAGAACACGTGATCGCGAGAGCGAGGACCGCTCGGACAAAACGTGAAAATCGCATACCATCTCCTTTTGTTATCAGAAATCGATAAAAGCGCCCTGCGAGGCGCGTGGGAACTGCCCTCCAGGGGTATGTCTGACTTGAGATCCGGTTTCGTGCTTCAATCAGTCCCATCCCCAGCGCGCCCAAGAGTGTACTACGTGAAACGATGACCTAACCCTAACCCTAACCCTTATCGGCGCATCAAGTGGGGTCGGAGAGAGCCTCAGCCTATTCGTTGTGCTTACAGCGTGTATGCTGGCGAGATGAGGTTCACGCCGGAGGATCTCGTAGCTTTCCTGGTTGCCACTAGCTTTGCGGCGGGTTTGAACGTGTATGCTACCGTCGCGACTCTCGGGCTGCTGGGACAAGCCGGTTGGCTTTCGCTGCCGCCTGCGCTTCACATTCTGACTAGCTGGTACGTGATTGCTGCCAGCGCTTTGTTGTTCCTGGTCGAATTCTTCGCCGACAAGATTCCCGCGTTCGATCTGATTTGGAATGCGCTGCATACCTTCATTCGAGTACCGATAGCTGCGCTACTCGCCTACCGTGCCACCGCGCAGCTTTCTCCCTCGCAACAGATAATCTGCACCATCGTAGGTGGTGCCATCGCCTTCGCTGCCCACGGCGGAAAAACGGCGATGCGGGCCGCTGTCACACCTTCTCCGGAGCCCTTCTCCAATATTGGTTTGAGTCTGGGCGAAGACGTCACGGCTGTGGGACTGGTTTGGTTTGCCAGCAAACACCCTTACATCGCCGCCGCAGTAGTTGCATGCTTTCTGATCGTGATTGTTAGCCTGACCCGCTGGATCTTCCGCACGGTGCAGGCGCTTTTCAGGGGCGGAGGAAGGGGACTTGACGGGCCAGTTGACTCAAGAAAGAGTGCGTAAGAAAGGTTTTCAAGGCTTCAGCATGCCGTGCGTCCGGACCACATCCTGTAGCTGGTCGTGCCGTATGGCGGGTACGACCCAAGAATCGGCACCGGGTCACGTTCTTGGCGGCAACGATTGCCTCAGTAGCCATTGTGGGCGCGCGACCCACCGAGCAGGGTTGGAACTATAATCGCCGCCATGGGGTCGTCTTCTTCATCAGCTTGGTCTGCCTTTCGCTTGGATCGAGAAGATCCGTATCTTCGACTTCTGTGCATCAACATCTTTGTCCGTGATCAGGATCGTAGTTTGCGCTTCTACG
>Ga0187782_10001372_pt1 | contig 17613 bp, 12 predicted proteins | sample 0715_SJ02_MP15_2_FD_132454 | JGI IMG/M metagenome (GOLD analysis project Ga0187782, IMG submission 132454) | Tropical peat soil microbial communities from peatlands in Department of Meta, Colombia - 0715_SJ02_MP15_20_MG | ecosystem: Environmental > Terrestrial > Soil > Wetlands > Peat | place...
ACGCCCGACAAAATCACCAAATCCGCAGCCGAATGGCGCAAACAACTGACTCCTGAGCAGTATCATGTCACCCGCGAAGCCGGCACCGAGCGCGCTTTCACCGGCGAATACTGGAATAACCACGAGACCGGCCAGTACCATTGCGTCTGCTGCGGCGCGCCCCTGTTCAATTCCGATACCAAATTCAACTCCGGCACCGGCTGGCCCAGCTTCTATCAACCGGGCGAGTCCGCCGCCGTCACCGAGCACCACGACAGCGCCTACGGCATGGTCCGCACCGAAGTCCGCTGCGCCCGCTGCGACGCCCACCTCGGCCACGTCTTCGAAGACGGCCCCAAACCCACCGGCCTGCGCTACTGCATGAACTCCGCCGCGCTGGACTTCAAACCCTTAGAGAAGAAGTAGCGGCAGCAAAGAAAATACGGGGAGCCTGCTATGGGCTCCCCGTTGCTGATTTGCAGGTTGACCGCGAGTTACTCCGCCGTTCCTGTTCCTCCGGCAGATGATAAACTCACGAGTCTTACTTGGCCAGCGTAGCCGTGATCGTGTTGTGAGTGATGGTGATCGAGTCGCTGCTGGAGGTTTCTCCACCCACGCACACCTCGAACGTATTGACTCCCTTGACCAGTACGCCGTCGCTGGGCAGCACGATCCATTGAAACGAGAAGGCGAGATAGTCGCCACCCGCCTGGGTGGAGAGATCCGGCACCTCGCGATTTCCGTAGGTGAGCGAACTGCACGGACCTCCGTTCACGCTAAGCCCGGCGAAATACAGATCGGGCACATTGATCGTATAGCCGCCCGCCCAGACAATGATTACCGGCTCCTGGGTGGCTGGTTCACTCAGCGAGACCGACTCGCCGAACGTGCTGGATGCACCGAACTGGCCCGTCACTGTCGTGTTCGTGTTACTGCGATAAACAGGGTCGGTTCCTGCCATCGCCGATCCCGCTCCTGCCAGTATCAGGCAGGCCAGGATCGCCGTGAATACAACGTTCATGTTCATTTTCGAAGCTGCTTTCATTTTGTTTCTCCTTGGTGTTTGGTTTTGTTACAACATCCGAAAACTTGATTCCTTGCTCGTCCCGTCCCATCCACTACCCGTCATGACCGATTCGACCCACTGACTCCAGACAGAGCAGTGCCGATCCATCCGCAGCCTGCGACCAATGCCATCCCCCGCTCTCCATGTCGCCGGGCAGCACAGGCTGCGAAGGCATCCGCGAATCCGAGGCACGCGCCGTAACTCCCCTGTACTCCTCAATCTCGCTGACATTGACCATGTCGACCTCGCGACCACATTGTGCGCACCAGCCTCGTACGGGCCGTCGTCGCCGGATAATCAAGACCTTGTCGGTTTCAATCGTGATTTCCGTGCGATTGCGAGGGTTCGCTAAGCTCTTGGCCCAGCGCCAAAATCGTGCTAGATTGTTCAACACGTTTGTTTTTTCCCCGCAGCGCCACCGTCGTACGGTCGCCATCCTGCCGCTTGTGCGACTTGAAAGTCCTTAGGGCGCGTTTAATAAGTTTTGAATTTGTTTTGAAGAGCGGTTATGGGGAATGAAGTCAAGCACTTGCTCGAATTTGGCCCGTTCCGTTTAGATCCCGATCAACGCCTGCTTCTGCGCGATCAGCAACCGATTTCGCTCTCACCCAAGGCCTTTGATCTTCTTTTATTGCTCTTGCAACGCAGTGGACAGGTAGTGCTGAAGGACGATCTGATGAAAGCCCTCTGGCCCGACACCTTTGTGGAGGAGTCCAATCTTGGCCAGCATGTGTTTCAGATCAGAAAAGCTCTTGGCGACCGGTCTCAAGATTCTTCCTACATCGTCACCGTGCCCGGGCGTGGCTATCGCTTCGCCCATTCCGTCCGAACTCTGAGTGCCGGACTGGAACCAGCCGGGGACGTCGTTCTCGAGAGCCACTCCCGCACTCGCGTCACGGTCGAAGACGGGGTTTTCGACCACGGGCTGAAGCGAGATCCCGGACTCATTTCTGCACTCCCCAGCCGTGAGCTTCGAATGTTGCCCGCCCCGCCGACCCGCGCCCTGCACGGCAAGCATATTTTCGGAGCGCTCCTGTTTGCCGCGGTTGCAGCTCTTTTGCTTTGGATTTTCTTGTGGCCCTCGTCCGCGCCAAGAGTTTTGCGTACCATCCGGCTCACCCACAGCGGCCGAGTCGAGCCTTCGGGACGGGTTCTTTCCGATGGAGCCAGGCTTTACTTCACCGAGAGGCTGGGAGGAACTTGGACTCTGGAACAAATTTCCACCCAAGGCGGCGAATCCTCGCCGCTGGAGACCTCTGTGCCTCGCATCGCGCTCCACGATATCGACCCCGGCCACTCCCGGCTGCTGGTGGCGGCGCAGGCTCCGGGCGGCGCTTACGAGGATCCCCTTTGGGTAATCCCGACAACCGGCGGCTCTGGACAGCGCTTCGCCGATGCCTTGGCCGGTGATGCCGCCTGGTCGCCCGACGGAAAAAGCGTGGCCTACTGCCGCAAGGCCGAGCTTTTCGTCGCCGATGCCGACGGCCGTCAACCGCGCAAGCTGTTTAGCGGAACCGGAACCATTTTTTCCCCGCACTGGTCCCCGGAGGGACACTTTCTCAGCTTCTCCATTCGAGAACCTGCCCATGGAGTCGTCTCTCTCTGGCAGATCGGAACCGATGGACGTGATCTACATCCGCTTTCTTTCGGCTGGAAAAAACCCCGTGAGGCCTGGAACGAGGGAGAATGCTGTGGCTCGTGGTCGCCCGATGGCAGGTATTTCGTTTTTCGCTCCGTGCGCGACGGCGCGCAAAGTTTGTGGCTGATCCGCTGGAAATCGAGTTGGTTTCACAGGCCGGCGCCGGTGCAGATTTATTCCAGTCCCGACGCGGTCGGCGAACCCAGCTTCAGCCTCGATGGCAGGCGCATTCTGTTCGTCTATTACCAGCAGCGCCGGGAACTCATGCGCTACGACTCCACCCGCAAACTTTTTGTCCCTTATCTCGGCGGAGCTCCCGCTCGTCATTTGAGTTTTTCCCACGATGGACAATGGGTGGCTTACGAAAACGAAGCCGACAAATCGTTGTGGCGTTCCCGCCCCGACGGCACGCAGGCGCTGCGTTTAACTTTTCCTCCGCTCGAAGCCATGCACTCCACCTGGTCGCCCGATGGCAAGCAGATCGTGTTTGGCGCCAACTCAAAGTTGCACCTAATCCCCTCCGATGGCGGCCAGCCAACCCAGTTGTCCTACGGCATAGAACCGAGCTGGTCGCCCGATGGCAAGACGATCCTGCTGGCCCTCAACTACAACGATGCCCCCGGTTGGCATCCTGCCATCTATCAAATGGACTGGGAGACGCGCCAAGTTGCGATGATTCCTGGCTCGGAGGAGTTCGAAGGACCGCAATGGTCCCCCGACGGCCGCTACCTTGCCGCCGCCGATCGAAAAGACGACAAACTTATGCTCTTCGATTTCTCCCGCAAGCAGTGGTCTGCTCTGGCTGATGGCCTTCCTTACGGCTGGGGAATCCGCTGGTCGGCCGACTCCAAGTATGTCTATTACCAGCACCATCACGCCGGAGAAGAGCAGCCCATCTTCCGCGTGAACGTGGCCGACCGTAAGGTTGAGCCCATTACCTCTTCACGCGATTTTCTCCGCGCCGACGTCCTCAGTTATACCCTGACCGGTCTAACCCCGGATAATTCCCCACTGGCGTCTCTTGTTCTGAGAACCTCTGATGTTTACGCGCTCGAACTCGAGATCCCCTAGCCTTCAAGAACGTGATGGCCCCGGAGAACCAAAAAGGGCACGCCAGAGCGTGCCCTTTGCCTCATTCCCCAGACCGCAGGACCACTCAACCCGATCTCACTCGAGACCTGAACCCCGCCCCCGCCTCGGAACCTGCGGCTCGACGTTGCTCGGGACTCAGGATTCGCCTACGCGCTTGCGGTAGCTGCCATCGCCTTGGGCGCTTCCACCTTCGCCTGCTCCAGCTTCTGGTTCGGCTTGCCTTCGCTCTTCACTTGAATGCCGCCTTTGAGCGCCGCGCCGTCTTCCACGCTGATGCGACAGGTCGAGATGTCTCCCGTCACCGATCCTTCCGAACGAATGTCCACCCGGTCCGCGCAATCCACGTTGCCCGTCACCTTGCCCATGACCACGACTTCGCGCGCCTGGATGCTGGCGTCCACCTTGCCGTTGCGCCCAATGGTGACGCGGCTCGCCGGCATCACAATCTTGCCTTCAATGTGTCCATCCACATACAGAGATTCCGATCCGGTGATTTCGCCCTTGATTACCAGCGTGCGGCCGATCGTGGCCTGATCCACAGGCGCGGTGACCGTCGCGGGCGTGTTGGGGTTGGAGTTGTAAGCCGGTGCGTTCCACTTGTTGTCCGACGACTGAAGCATGTCCATTCCTCTCGGGTCCCGCGCGGCCTTGCGTCCTCTGCGTTGCTTCGTTCAGAAGCGGCCTCGGGTACCCCATTTCTCGCGCGCTCTTTGCGCGAGAACTGGGCCCGCCGGGTGCCCCACTTCTGGCCGCTGTTGCCAGAAGTGGGCCAGGGACGCAGCCTGCCTGCGGCTGGTCATGAATTTGATGGCCGCGAAAGTCGCTGACCATCTGGCCATCACGACTATCGCACAAAGATTAGTAATTCCTTAAGATTACGGAGGTCACTAGGGAGGCAAGCCGATTACTGTTGCTCCCATGTCCAATCGGCACGGTTGGACCTACGATAGAAGTGAACACCGTTGCAGTCCGACTGGACCACCTTCATTTCAGGAAGCGCGTAGTCGAGCGCGGCTGGGTCAATCTCGACAGCGAGGTCGTGGCTTTCGGAGCCCTGCTCGTCTTTCTTTAGCAGAGTTACGCGAAGCGTGTAAAGGCCGGGCTCCACGGTCTTGAATTCATATTCGCCGTTGGCGTTTGTCTGCACAGACTCGATGAGCTGTGCCGTGCGCAGGTCGAGCAGGTCGACGCGTTGACTCTGCATGGGAGCGTCAGGATCATCTAGCTGTTCCGAAGTTGTGAGCCGACCTCTAACACCTCGGACAGAGATTGAGTGTGCAGGCCAATTCAACTTCACATTCTCAACAGCACGGTGGTTGAAAACAACCTTGATTGCTTTACTGCCGATGGGGAACCCCAGCCCGTCGGTTGCCCTCGGCCAATACTCGCCCGGAGGCATAGACGTAAAGTGCGCCACACCGCGGGAGTCGGTCCGAGCCCCGGCCATTACTTTCCCGGCCCGTTCAAGCTCTATTCGAGCGCCTGCCACCGGCGCTTCATGGAACGAGATTTGAATCGAGAAGTTGGAGCCTACCTCTTCATCGGAGAATATCCAGTCCGCGTCACAGCGCAGCCACTCGTAGGAGGGTTCGGGCACTTGCTGAGGCTGAGCAACCACACCGCAGCCAAGCGCCGAAAGAAACAACGCAAGCCACAATGTCGCTTTCATATGGTGTGCCTTGGCTGAAGCTACATCTGTTGGATGCGGACGCTGAGCGTATGTTGCCCGAGTCTCAGCTTACACCGACTCTTCCAGTTCTGCCGACATCCCTTCCCATTCTTGGATGAGGCGGGCGTGGGCTGCTTTGCTTCGCCCTAGCTCCTGCGATTGGCGCTGGGTTTCCTCTACGCTGACGTAGCTTTGCAGAGCGGTTTCCAGATTGGCGATGGCCGCTTCGGTGCGGCCGATCTCTTCTTCCAGTTCGTGAACGCGATCTTCCATCTGCTTGCGCTTGATGGGATTCATGCGCTTCTTAGGGGATTCCATCACAACTGCCTGGTGACTGTTGCCATCCCCGTTCGTCGGTAGCTCAGGCTGTGGAGCAAACTCACTCTTCGCCGAAGCAGATTTTGCTTCGCCCACCAACTCCAATCCCGGCACATCATCCAGCGTCGGCGCAACGTGCTGTCCGCCCTGCTTGCGCCAGAGATAGTCTTCGTAGTTGCCGGGGAAGATTTCGACCTTGCCTTCTCCTACTTCGAACACGCGCGTGGCCAGCTTGTCGATGAAGTACCGGTCGTGCGACACGAACACCACTGTGCCGGTGTACTTCATCAGCGCCTCAAGCAGCACGTCTTTGGCCCGCATGTCGAGATGGTTCGTGGGCTCGTCGAGCAGCAGGAAGTTTGCCGGATGCAGCAGCAGCCGCAGCAGAGCATAGCGTCCACGCTCGCCGCCGGAGAGCACGCCGATCTTTTTGAACACATCGTCTTCAGAGAACAGGAAACAGCCGAGCAGACTGCGCAGTTCGGTCTCAGTGGAGCGCGGAGAGAGTTTGCCCAGATCGTCGAGAATGCGCGCGTCGGTGTCGAGTTCCTTGTATTGATCCTGCGCGAAGTAGTCGGCAAGCACGTTGTGGCCCAGCTTGTACGATCCCGCTGTAAGCGGCTCAGTTGCGGCCAGCAGCTTGATCAACGTCGACTTCCCCGCCCCGTTCACGCCCACCAGCGCAATGCGATCTCCACGCTCGATCATGAAGCTGACATTTTCAAAGACCGTTTTCCCTGCATCCCGCTCGGCCGCGTGTTCTCCGCTGCCGTTTTGGCCTTGCCGCGGCCGCGGCGGATACGTTTTCGCCACGCCTTCAAACTCCGCCACAATCCTTCCGCTCTGCTTCGGCTGGGGAAAATTGAAGTGAATCGTTTTTTCTTCCGGCGGAACCTCGATCCGCTCCATGCGTTCGAGTTCCTTGATGCGGCTCTGCACCTGCTTGGCCTTGGTCGCCTGATAGCGGAAGCGGTTGATGAACACTTCGAGTTGCTCGATGCGCTCACGCTGGTTGTGGTACGCGGCCTGCAGCTGCTCGTTACGCTGCGTCTTCTGCGCCAAAAACTTGTCGTAGTTGCCGGTGTAGAACCAGAAGCGCTTGTTCCAGATTTCGGCGATCTTCGAGACGGTCACGTCGAGAAAGTAGCGGTCGTGCGAAATCAGCAGGAAGGCGTAAGGATAATGTTGTAAGTACTCTTCCAGCCAGTTGCGCGCTTCCAAATCAAGATGGTTCGTGGGCTCGTCGAGCAGCAGCAGATTCGGTTTTTGCAGCAGCAGCTTGGCCAGCGCGATGCGCATCTGCCAGCCGCCGGAGAACTCGTCGGTCAGCCGCGTCCAGTCCTCTTTCGTAAACCCCAAACCCATCAGCACGCGGCCAACTTCGGCTTCAATCGAATATCCGTCGCGGGTGCGGAATTCGTGTTCGACCCGGTGATAGCGGTCGGCTACGGCTTCATATTCGGCGCTGGTGTGGTCGAGTTCGGCCATCGAGTGCGTGAGCGATTCGAGTTCCCGCTCCATGGCACGCAGGTCGTCGAACACTGACATGCATTCGGCGAAGACAGTGCGTCCGGAAAGCGTGAGCCCATCCTGCGGAAGATATCCCGCCGACGTTCCTTTCGCGATGACCAGCGAGCCGTAGTCAAACGTGTCCATGCCGGCGAGCGTCTTCATCAGCGTGGACTTGCCGGTGCCGTTGCCGCCGACCAAACCGATGTGGTCGTGCGCAGTAATCAGCCAGTCGACATTCTCAAACAGAAGTTTGTGGCCGAAACGTTTTCCGGCGCCGGAGAGCTGAATCATGTTTCGTTTAAATCAGGACTGGAATTATCGTCTCACAAACGCGGGCCCGGAAGGGTGGAGGGTCTTGGGTGCAATGGCGACGTTACGCCAACTGTCTGCCGGCGAACCGGTCAAATCACTTCAATCGCGACTTCGCACTCCGATTGCGCCACGGAAGCGCACCCATGAAGCACTGCACCGATGCCGGCACAGTAGGGAAGCGTGCGATACACCAGGCAGGAATAGCACGGATAAGAGACCAGCACGTGCCACGCCGCCCGATTGACCCAGCAAGGTTTCGAGGTGTCTTTGGTCATGGGGCAATCTTGTGTGTTGTGGAATTCGCAGTGGCGGAATTTCCAGCACCCGCAGCGCCCGAGCACGAGCTTGCGGATGCCGTCAGGAAACAGATCAGTCTCATCCTGCAGGCGCTTGAGGACTTGGATCCAGCGGTAGTCGAGGTTCGTGAAATGCAAGCTGCCATCATTCGCTTTCAGGGGAATGAGAAGGCCTTCGCTCACGTATTCCTCGATCTGATGAACCGGCAGGTTGCAGCGGCTGGCCGCATCGTCGATTGTGACCCATTCCGAGGGAGGTTGGGTAAGCGCGCCGTCGATGCCGTAGTTCATGGGGACTCTCCTGGGAACAGACTGCCGTCGGCGCGGCAGTTTCTACGTTTGGCATTGCCAGTGCCACCGGGCCCAAGCTGTCCACGGCATTCTGATTAATGCCCCTCCTTGTGAAGTGGGTCAATGATCCTGGTCACGCAACGGTGTGACCGCTGAGACTCTGATCTCGAACTCTGTGGCCTGAAAGTAGATTCCAGTCTATCGATTGTGGGGAAAAGGCCTTCGGAATGTGCGTTTAGAGGCTGGGCGTACCACAAAAACTACGGCCATATCGCTTCCGCGATTGGATCTTTCGGAGACCCGGCCGTCCGCGCTCCCGGATACGCGCCCCAGAGTTCGTTGTGGTACTGGATGCGCTCCATGGCGCGGTCGATGAGTTGGTCGGTTTCGCGGGAGTATTTCACTTCGCGTCCTTTGGCGAGACGCTTCTTGGCTTCTTCCGGACTCACCCACGTGGGCTTGCGGTTCGGTTCCTCGGGACGGCGCGTCTGATGCACTTCCATCAGGAAGGCCTTGACCACGAATTCCTGCACGCCGCCGGGCTGCCAGAACACGCCTTTGGAGTGAAGATAGAGATGGAAGTGGCGGGGCTCGATAGTGCCGAGGGCGCCGGCTTCTTCGGCGGCTTCGCGCTCGGCCGCCTGGCTGTGCGAAAGGCGGGGCTCGGCCGATCCCTTGGGAAAGGTCCACTTGTTGCCGCCGTTGGTATTAACCAGAAGAAACTCGACCGCCCCAGCGCGGCGCCGGTAGCAGACAGCGGCTACCTTCAGCGGCAATGACTTCGCGTCGCGAACTGAGCCCATGAGCTCCTCCTGATTATTAGATTACCTGGAAGATATTTCAGGAATATTAAAAGTGCAGCGAAAATTGTGCAGTGTGTAGTTACGAAAGAGTGACGCGTGGGGATCCCACTTCTCGCAAGATCGGCGAGACCCTCCGACTTCGCTCAGGGCAGGCGTGGGGCCTCCAACAACGTTATCGCGGTTTGGCGGCAGGAGTCTGGTCGACTTTTTTTGCCGTACTCATGACTGTCTTCTTCATGCGATTCTCCCCGGCCCAGTAGATGCTGATCTCGTGGCCGTCGGGATCGTTCAAATAGGCATGACGCCAGCCCCAGGGCATCATGCGCGGCATCTGCGTAACGTAGAAGCCTTTGGCCTGCAGCTTGCGGCAGAACTCGTCCACCTCGCGGATTTCAAAATACAGCCGCACGCCCTCACTGGCCAGCGGAGTGCCCGGCCCCGCCAGATGCAGCGCGATGGTGCCATCTCCTCCGGGAGCGCGCAGACGGGCATAGAGCAGTGTGCCCTCATGGCGAAACTCATCCACCAGCTTGAACCCCAGCAACTCGCGATAAAAACCCAGGGCACGTTCGACGTTCGCGGTATAGACCATGGCGTGATTGAAGGTCAGCTTTTCGCCGCTGACTTCGGCCGCTGCTGTTTGGAAGGCAGCTTTCTTCACAACGCGGGTTTTGCTCGATTTCTTCGGCAGGGATTTCTTCGCTTTGCTGCGGCTGCCCATCTTCTTCGCCTTGGGTTTCGCCATAGCCTGCGCCTCCGTTCGCTTAGTGGAGACATTCTATCGGAATGCGGTGAACCAAAGATGTCTATACCCCTCTCGTGAGGAGCGGCGTTACTGTAACTGATGTCTGGGGAGACGGTGGCCCTGCCACCGGTCTCCCCTTTCTTTGCGTGACGCGACCGGAGCGTAGCCTTTCGCTCGGCCGAGTGCAGGAGATTCGGCGCGATGCAAGGTTATGTTTGTATCCATTGCCATTTTTATCAGCCGCCGCGGGAGAATCCCTGGCTGGACGCGGTCGAAATCCAGGACTCAGCCTTTCCCCACCACGACTGGAACGAGCGGGTAACCGCCGAGTGCTATCTGCCCAACGGCGCAGCGCGCATTCTCGACGGGCAGTCGCGCATCGCCAAGATCGTCAACAATTACGCGCGCATCAGCTTCAATTTCGGCCCTACGCTGCTTTCCTGGATGGAGCAGAAAGCACCGCAGGCCTATGAACGGATCCTGGCAGCCGACCACGAAAGCCAGGAACTGTTTTCCGGCCACGGATCGGCCTTAGCCCAGGCGTACAACCACACCATCCTGCCGCTGTCGAACCCTCGCGATAAGCGCACGCAAATCGTCTGGGGGATGCGCGAATTCCGTTATCGCTTCGGGCGCGATCCGGAGGGAATGTGGCTGCCGGAAACGGCTGTCGATGTGGAAACGCTGGAGATTCTGAGCGAGACCGGAATCCAGTTCACCGTGCTGGCCCCGCATCAGGCGCGGCGCACACGGCACCTCCCCTGGGAGCCGTGGCGGGGCGTGGAGGGCGGCAGCATTGACCCGACGCGCGCTTACCGCTGCTATCTTCCTTCCGGTCGAACGATCTGCCTCTTCTTTTACGATGGGCCGATTTCGCATGCCGTGGCCTTCGAAAATCTTCTGACCAGCGGGGAACGATTTGCGCATCGCCTGCTGAGCGGCTTCAACGCGGAGCGCCAGTGGCCGCAACTGGTGCACATCGCCACCGACGGCGAAACCTATGGCCATCATCATTCCCATGGCGACATGGCCTTGGCGTATGCGCTCGACTACCTGGAGCGCAACCAGCTTGCCCGGATCACGAATTATGGCGAGTTTCTGGCCCTGCATCCGCCGGATCAGGAAGTCGAGATCTTCGAGAAAACCTCCTGGAGCTGCATGCATGGCGTGGCGCGCTGGATGGCCGACTGCGGTTGCAGGTCGGACACCGGGAACTCCTGGAACCAGCAATGGCGGCGCCCTCTGCGCAGCGCGCTCGATTGGCTGCGCGACGAACTGAACGTCATCTACGAAGGCAATGCCGCTGAGCTGTTTTGGGATCCCTGGGGCGCCCGCGACGATTACATTCAGGTCGTGCTGGACCGCTCCTCGCGCAGCAAAGACGCTTTCTTCGAGCGTTGCGCCGGACATGCACTTTCGGCGGACGAACGGGTCCTCGCCTTACGCCTGTTGGAGATGCAACGTCACCTCATGCTCATGTACACCAGCTGCGGCTGGTTCTTCGACGATCTGACCGGCCCGGCGACGCTGCAGATTCTGCAGTATGCCGCCCGCGCCTTGCAGTTGAGCCAGCACATTACGGGCGAGAACCGCGAAGAGGCTTTCCTGCAGCGCCTGCAGGAGTGCTGGAGCAACCTGCCCGGTTGCGGAAACGGCCGGCACGTGTATGAAAACTTCATCAAACCCGCCATGCTCGATCTGCTGGGAGTGGGCGCGCATTATGTGATCAGTTCCATCTTCCGCGGATTCCATGGGCAGGATTCCGTCTTTTGCTATCGCGTGCTGCTGGAACGATGCCAGGTTCTGGAATCCGGCAAAACCAAGTTCGCGGCGGGGGTTGCCCTCTTAACTTCCGACACCACGGATACGTCTTTGCGGGTTGCCTTCGCGGGACTTCATTTCGGAGATCACAATCTGAGCGCGGGTGTGCGTTCAGTCGGCGATGAGGCCTGGTTTGAAGGATTCATGGATCAGGCTGGCCACGCGTTTTCCGGAGCCGATCTTCCCGCTTGTTTACGATTGATCGATCGTCACTTTAAGGGCGCAACCTATTCCTTGAAATCGCTATTTCAAGACGAGCGCAGAAAAGTCATCAACCAGATTGTCGACTCCTCGCTGGGCGGCGCCGAGGCGCTCTACCGGCGTGTGTATGAAGAGCATGCGCCGCTGATGAGCTTCCTGGCGGAGCAACGAGTCCCGCTGCCCCCGATCTTGCGGCTCACGACGGAGTTCATTCTGGGCTCGGCCTTGCGTCGCGCGCTGGTCGATGAGGGAACCGAGTTGGAGTCGGTTCGCTCGGTTCTGGATGCGGCTCGCGGAATCGGCTTCAGCCTGGACAGCGGCTGTGTGCAGTCGGCGGTCCGCCAGCGCATGAACATGCTAATGGATCGCTGGAAGCGGAACCCGCGCGACATGGAGACCCTCGAGGAGGTCGAGGGTCTGATCGCCTTATCTCACATTTATCCGTTGGACTTGAATCTCTGGCGGGCACAGAACGCGTACTACGAGTTCTGCCAGGCGCTGCCGGGCACCCGCAGTGGGGCTAGCGAAACCTGGCTGAGCCACTTTGAGCGAATCGGGCAATGGCTGGGCCTGGCGATGCCGCAATTGCCGCTGCCGCCCGCACCGGCAGAACAGAAGCCTGCCGCTTAGCGCCGCAACCGGCGCGTACCGCGGTTGCCGTGAATGCGGCGAGTCGGGAGGGTTATGCGAACGATCGGCGATATGCTTCCACACTGGGTTCGACTGCGAAGAAAAAATACGATGGTCGGTACCAGCCAGGCAATCCCGCGGACCGCGCCAAGCTGGCGAGCGCTTTACGTCGCGGCCGTCTCCGAAACCGACGGCGAACGCATGGAACAGCGGATTGTCGACGCCAAAAAGGCATTAATCGAGCGGGCCCGGGAACTTTTCCATGCCGGGGATGGCCAAATGCAGGAAGGAAGCGCTATTGACGACGCCCTGCTGGCGCTGAAGGCGCTGGAGCGGTCCGTTTCGCACCTGTGGACGAATGAGCCGCAGCCGGACTCCGTGGCCCCGCCGCTTCCTTCGCGCAAGATTCACGTGGCCTAAACTGGAGTTTAGTTCGCGGGCGCCTGCAGCGTTTTCATCAGCCAGGAAGTAATCACCCCTTTTGAAGATGCGCGGATCGGGCCACACGCCAACCTGCCGGCGAGATGTCCGCGAGAACCAGCCAGGCACGGCATGGCTTTGTCGAACCACTCTTGTCCAACTAGTCTTGTCCAACTGCGGCGATCTGCGTATCGTTGGGGGCATGAAGTTTCCGCGATGTAGTGGAATTCTTCTGCACATTACGTCGTTGCCGGGGCGCTTTGGCATTGGCGACCTGGGCCCTTGCGCTTACGAATTCGCGGATTTTCTCTCCGTTGCCGGGCAGAAGTTATGGCAGGTCCTGCCGCTGAATCCCACCGGTTATGGCGACTCTCCTTATCAGTGCTTTTCTGCTTTTGCCGGAAATCCTCTCCTGCTCAGCTTGGAGCGCCTGCGCGACGTGGGCACGCTCGAGGCTTCAGATCTGGCTCGCGCGCCTGCATTTCCTGAGGATTCGGTGGACTACGGTACGGTGATCGAATTCAAAATCCGGGCCTTGCGCCGGGCCGCACAGGTTTTTATGGCCGATGGCTCGCACGCCGAGCGGTCAGCTTTCGAGCGCTTCTGCGAAAGCGCCGGGCCCTGGCTCGACGACTACGCGCTCTTCATAGCTCTGAAAGACCAGGGGCTGAAAGACCAACACCGCGGAGCCATGTGGACCGGCTGGGATGCGCCGCTTCGCCGCAGAGATCCAGCGACTTTGCGCGAGTGGTCGCGCAAGCTGGCGCCGGAATTGGCAGCGCTCAAGTATTGCCAGTTTGAATTCTTCCGCCAGTGGGAGAGCCTCAAGCGTTATTGCCAGCAACGCAGCATCCGCTTCATGGGCGACGTGCCGATTTATGTCGCGCATGACAGCGCGGATGTGTGGTCGCATCCCGATCTGTTTTATCTCGACGAGCGAGGCGCTCCGGCGGTCATGTCGGGCGTGCCGCCGGATTACTTCAGCGCGACGGGGCAGTTGTGGGGGAATCCGATCTACCGCTGGGACGTGCTGGCGGCAAGCGGCTATCAGTGGTGGGTCGATCGCTTCCGGGCTGCCTTGGCTATGTTTGATATGGTGAGGCTCGACCACTTTCGCGGATTTGAAGCCTACTGGGAAGTTCCAGGAGATGCGACCACGGCCATGCACGGACGCTGGGTGAAAGGGCCGGGCGAGGCCTTTCTCTCGACACTGCAGGATGCGTTTGGCGGGCTTCCCATCGTGGCAGAAAATCTGGGCGTGATCACTCCCGAGGTGGAGAAGCTCAGGCATCAGTTTGGGCTGCCGGGGATGAGCTTGCTGCAGTTCGCTTTCGGCAAAGATCCGCAGGGACCATCGTTTCGCCCGCACAATTATGCGCGCGACCTGGTTGCCTATACCGGTGGACATGACAACGACACGACGGTTGGGTGGTGGCAGAGTTCCGGCGCCGGAGACAGCACGCGCACGCCGGAGGATGTGCGCAAAGAGCTCGCTTTCGCACGTGCCTATCTCGGATTGGAAGATGACGCCGAGATCCACTGGGCGATGATCCGGGCTGTGATGGCCTCCGTAGCCGATGTGGCCATCGTTCCCTTGCAGGATGTGCTCGGGTTGGGCAGCGAGGCGCGCATGAACCTTCCCGGTAAAGTGAGCGGGAACTGGAAGTGGCGCTATCGCCGGGAAGCGCTGACCGATGCCCTGAGCGAGCGGCTTCGTTGCCTGGCCACGCTGTATGATCGCTAACGTTCCCGGCCAGAATTTGTCTTGAACAAGGTCTTATGGATAAGCCTCCACGCACTTTTTGGCAGATCTGGAATATGAGCTTCGGGTTCCTCGGCATTCAGTTTGGCTGGGGATTGCAGATGGCTAACATGAGCGCCATCTATGAGTATCTGGGCGCGCGAGCCGATCAGATTCCCATTCTCTGGCTTGCCGCTCCGCTCACCGGGCTCATCGTCCAACCGATCATTGGGCAAGCCAGTGACCGCACTTGGAATCGCCTCGGGCGCCGTCGTCCCTACTTTCTTGCGGGCGCAATTCTGAGTTCGACAGCGCTGGTGCTGATGCCGCGCAGTTCGGCGCTCTGGATGGCGGCCGGGCTGCTGTGGATTCTGGACGCTTCCATCAACATCAGCATGGAACCGTTTCGCGCCTTCGTGGCTGATCTGCTGCCCGAGTCGCAGCGGACGCGCGGGTTCGCCATGCAAAGTCTTTTCATCGGTCTGGGAGCGGTCGTGGCCTCGCTGCTACCGCTGCTCCTCAGCAAGGTTTTCCATCTTCCGACGACAACAACGGCCGGGACGATACCTTTTGCGACCAAGCTCTCTTTTGAAGTCGGTGCCGTGGCGTTTTTGGGCGCTGTCTTGTGGACCATCGTCACCACAAAGGAATATCCGCCAGACGACCTCAAAGACTTTGAGAAGCTGAAATCGGAACGCAGAGGCCTAATTGCAGGGGCGGAAGACGTCGCAGAAGCAATTCTTTTGATGCCCCGCACGATGCGCCAATTAGCCTGGGTCCAGATCTGTACATGGCTTGGACTGTTCTGCATGTGGCTGTATTTCCCAGTCGCGGTCGCCCACAATGTTTTCGGAGCGGTGGACACAAGCTCGGCCCTTTACACGGAAGGAGTCCAGTTCGGCGGAGCCTGCTTCGGGGCGTATTCGCTCGTTTGTTTCTTCTTTTCCTTTGCCCTCCCCGCACTGTCCCGACAGTTGGGGCGCAAGACCACTCATAGCCTCTGCCTGATCTGCGGAGGTCTTGGCCTGCTTTCCGTCGCCCTCATTCACAGCAAGTACTTGCTGCTGCTCTCCATGACCGGCGTGGGCATCGCGTGGGCCAGCACGCTGGCCATGCCTTACTCCATCCTTGCCGGATCGTTGCCTCCCGCCAAAACTGGCGTCTATATGGGAATCTTCAACTTCTTCATCGTTATTCCGGAGATCACTGCTTCGCTGCTGTTCGGATGGGTCATGGCCCACCTGCTCCACAACAACCGCCTCGCCGCGGTCGTGGCCGGGGGAACGTTCTTTCTGCTGGCGGCGCTGCTGATGCAGCGAGTGGAAGACGTGAGCCAAGCGAAGCAGCCTGTTCCTGATGTTGCAGGCCAGGTAGCCGCTACCAGTTCACGCTAACGCTGCCCACGCCAGTGGTAGGAACAGTGTAGGACTGAGGCGAGCCCGAATCCGAGGCAACGACCGTGCCATCGGACAGCGCCAAATTCCGGACACCAACTTCAAAAACTACGAGCTCGGCCCAGCTTAATCCTCATCTCTCGCCCACGAAGCGCGGCCTTGAACTCGCGGTGCGCGTGTCGTTTTAGATTGGAAGGACCGGAAAGCAAGCTTCTCTTCCAGGTTCTGTTTGCTTATCATTTGGTCTACTCTATTGGTCTGCCCGAATGGAACGGCGGCAGCCACCATGAAAAACAAGCGCTACCTTTCGCTGTCGCTGCTCTTGCTCTGCGTGCTCGCGCTGCCCATGGCCGGCGCGCAGGCACCGGTGGTACGCAAGATTGAGCCGCCGAACTGGTGGGTCCATTTCACTCCTGAACTCACGCTGCTCGTGACCGGTGAAAACCTTTCCCAGGCTCAGGTGGAGAGCCACACGCGAAACCTGCATGTTGTCAGCACCGAGGGTTCTGCCAACGGTCACTATCTGTTTACCCGCTTAAGAATGAATCCCTCGCTGAAGGCGGGAACGGCGCAGTTGCGCCTGCGTACTCCGTCGGGCTCAACGGATTTGCAGTTGCCGCTCTCGGCGCGAGCGGATCCCAGCGGGCATTTCCAAGGCTTTTCCCAGGATGACGTGATCTATCTGATCCTGCCCGACCGCTTTGCCGACGGCGACCCCGCCAACGACCGGCCACCCGGTTCTTCCGGAGTCTACGACCGCAGTAATCCGATGGCCTACCATGGCGGCGATCTGCGCGGCGTGCGCGACCATCTGAGCTACCTGCACGATCTGGGAGTCACCACAATCTGGCTAACGCCTGTCTGGAAGAACACCAATTCCGACTATCACGGTTACCACGTGGTGGACTTCTATGCGCTTGACGATCACATGGGAACGATGGAGGAATATCGCTCGCTGGTGGCCGAGGCGCACAAACTCGGCATGAAGGTTCTCATTGATTACGTGGCCAATCACACCGGCCCGTACCATCCTTGGGCCAATGATCCGCCAACGCCGACTTGGCTGCATGGCACGCCCACGCATCATCTCGATCCTTCCTACTCTTTTAACGGGCTGGTAGACCCGCATGCGTCCCCGCGCGAATATCGCGCCACGATTGAGGGCTGGTTTGCCGGCAAGCTGCCCGATCTGAATCCGGATGATCCGCAACTCGGGTTGTATTTTGCGCAGAATGCGATGTGGTGGCTGGAAATGGCGCAGCTCGACGGCTTCCGCCTCGACACCTTTCCCTATTCTTCCCGGCAGTTCTGGAGCGGATGGGACGAGCGCCTGCGCCAGGTCTATCCGCGCATCAACAGCATCGGCGAAATTGCCGACGGCGACTCCGCCATCACTTCATTCTTTCAAGGCGGGCGCAAGCAGTTCGACGGCATTGATACCGAGCTAGCGACCCTGTTCGATTTTCCCCTGGAATACGCGGTTCGCGACGTCGTGATCAATGGCGCGCCGATGCAGAAGATCGTTGACGTTCTGCAACATGACGAACTCTACCCGCATCCCGAATGGCTGGTCACTTTCATCGGGAATCACGACCAGCCGCGTTTCGTCAGCGAATTTGGGAGCAACTCAGCCAAACTCAAGGCAGCGTTTTCGCTGCTGCTTACGATGCGCGGCATTCCGCAG
>Ga0187782_10001374_pt1 | contig 17612 bp, 21 predicted proteins | sample 0715_SJ02_MP15_2_FD_132454 | JGI IMG/M metagenome (GOLD analysis project Ga0187782, IMG submission 132454) | Tropical peat soil microbial communities from peatlands in Department of Meta, Colombia - 0715_SJ02_MP15_20_MG | ecosystem: Environmental > Terrestrial > Soil > Wetlands > Peat | place...
CTTTTCGGACTGTACGGAAATTGTACGGTTCAGCAACGGATCGACCCTCCAAGCCCTCCTAACATCTTCTTCGATTTGCTCCTGCCGCCACCCATGCTACGGGTTTTCCGTGGGCAAACCTCACTAACTGTCGAGCGCGACAAAGGCTTCGCGACGAGGTGCGTGGGATTAACCACAGAGAGACTATCTCAACCCGCACTTTGATATGCATTGACACCATACGTTTCGAGGGCTAGCATGAGTCCTCTTGTAACAGCTTAATTTCACACGCAGAGGAGACCTCTTATGGAAAAACAGATCATTACAGTGAGCTATTGGCTAGGCTTGCTCAGCTCTCTAATCGCTATGGGTATGTGGGGATTGAGCCTTCTTGGAAGACTGACTCAAAGCTCGGTTCTGGTGGGATACGCTAGGTGGTACGAAAGTTTCGATAAGGGAGCGATTCTGTTTTTCTTGATCGCCATCGCGACGGCGTGCACTGCCTCAGTGCGTGGCGCAAAGACTCCGTAGCTAATCCGGCCTTTGTAGGGCAGTTGGCACCTTGCGATAGATGCGTGGGCTGACTCCAAACTCGGCCCGGAACGCGTGGTTAAAGTTGGACAGATCCTCGAAGCCGCTCGCAAGTGCGATATCGAGAATCCGTTCCCGCCCTGTGGCCAGCCGCGTCGCAGCCTCGCGCAGGCGCATTCGCAAAACATATTGGTGTGGTGTAAGCCCGGTGACCTGCCGAAAGGTGCGCAAGAAGTGAAACGCGCTCATTCGCGCAGTGGAGGCCAACTGGCCGAGCCGCAGTGGCTCGCTATGTCGAATATCACACTGACGGCTCACGCGTCACAGATAAGGGGGAAATCGAGTTTAGGTGGGTCCTTGGAGGGCGAGCGGTCCAGGATGTGTGGATCGAACGCGAACGGTCCGACGGACAACTAAAAACGCATGGCGCAACGATTCGAGTCTACGATCCGAAAACAGATGCGTGGCGAATCATTTGGGTAAACCCTCCTACTGGCTCCCTACAAACGTTGATTGGGCACAAGATGGGAGACCAGATTGTGCTGGAGGGCAAAGATCCGGATGGCGTTCCTATTCGTTGGATATTCTCGGAAATCAAGCCAGACTCATTCCACTGGCGGGGTGAGAGATTTGCCGGCGCTTCCTGGCGGGTTTACGAGGAATGTTTTCCGCATCGAGTTACGCGTTAGATCAGCGGGGTAAGGCGCACTTTGCGAAACTGCACCCTGCCGTGATCGCCTTGGAGCAAAATGGGGCCAAGCTCCTTTTCATTGGCATCGAGAGCGCCACCCGTTATCCCCGGCACCTCGCCGTTGTCGATGATTTTCGTTCCGTTCAGGATCACCGTCACGCGGTTGGCAAGCAGGGTTATTTCGTAGGTCTGCCACTCACCAGCGGGCTTGTCAGCTTTGACGGCGGGAACGATGAACCCGTAAAGGGCCCCCTGGCTATGGACATCCAGGGGGCGGTTGTAGCCGTCGAGGATCTGGATTTCATAGCGGCCACGGAGATAAACCCCGCTGTTGCTTTGTGGGTCCACGTTAAACTCGACTTCCAGTTTGAAGTCGTTGAACTTCTGTTTTGTGTAGATGTTGTTGGCTTCCTTGCCCTCGTTCATGAGAATGCCATCTTTGACAAACCAGCCCATGGGACGGCGCGGGTCTTGGCAAAGCCAGTTGGACACATCCTTGCCGTTGAACAGGTCGATAGGCGTTCCGGGCTTTCGCTGCGGCGGAGTCACAGGCCACACCGGCCCGCGCACCCCGCTCCACGAAAGTGTCTCCCCATCGACGTGCGCCGTTCCCACCAGGCGCCCGCCCTTCAGGGTGGCTTGCCATACTTGTGGAGTGCCTGATTTCCATCGCGGGTATTGGAATTTGAGCTCGCCATCCTCGATAGTGACCTGGGGCAGATCGAAAACCGCTCCACCGCCAGCATTGAAGCGCCCTTTGAGCGCTCCGTTGTCGCGCCTCAGTTCCAGCCAGCAGTTCCTCGGGAGCCCCGATTGGGAACCCGTCGCGGTGATATCCCATCTCCCCAGGTAGGCATCCTCACCGGCCGGACCCGCGGATGCGATGACCAGCCATCCCGGCGCGATGATCCCTAACATTAGAAGGAGTGCAAGCGTCCGTGAACCCATAAATGAACCTTCCTTTCACCTCAGTTCACCGTGAGAGGAATGGAGACACTGGCATCCGCATTGGCATTCGCTCCGTTAGTGGTTTTGCTCTCGGTAAAAACGTAGACAGTCACCGTGTATTGGGCCGGAGTTGTGCCAGTGTTGTTGGCGCCTCTATTTCACCTGGCGCCCGGCGTCTAACTGTTTGTTCCGACCCCTGACTTCTAACTCCGCTTGTCAACGTGGATGCCCCACCGGGATCAGGTAAAGCGGCTTCTGAACGGCGGACAGGGAAAGGACCCTTTCAACCTCCCTATCGTTGAATGCGCCAATCAAAACGCCGCCCAGTCCCAGCGCCACTGCCTCGAGGAGCAGGTTCTGCGCCGCGTGACCCGCTTCCATATGGACGTATCGTGGCGCCCGCTGCTCACCATACTTGTGCGCCATGCGCTCGTAGACTGCGGCAATCACGAAAACGGCGGGAGCCTGGACGATGGCCACTTGCATGAGGGCCGCGCGACAGAGGTCAGGCCGCAAGTCGCCTTCGAGTTGTAGAGCCAGTCGGTGCTCGCGTGGCTTGTAGTGATAGAAGCCGGAAGCCGTCGCTACAGAGACCTCCAGTGGGTAAAGCGCCCCGGCTGACGGCGTGGTTCGCAGGCCATCGGGACTGGTAATGCCTTGAGCTGCCCAGAGAAGCTGAGACAGTTCACGATCGGTTATGGGTTCCCGCTCGAATTCCCGCACCGAGCGACGGACGGCAAGAGCCTCCTCCAGAGACATGCTTCCTTTGCGTTCCGGCGCTGGCAACTCGGTGACATGTGCGGATAGAGGTTTGGTTTGGCTCATGACGCCTTGCCCTCCTGGCTGCGACGCCTGCGCTACATTGGCAGCCTTCGCGGGAATCACCCGCGTTTCCAAACGGCCCGCGGCCAACAAGGATATACTATTTGGGCCTGCTATGGGGTGGGAACCTCCATGGAAAGAACTGCAAATTGCCAGGCGAAGCTGGAGCGCATGAACCGGACGTTGCGCCACCAGGAGGCGGATCGGGTTCCTGTCAGTGATTTTTTCTGGGGTAGCTTTCTGGCGCGATGGCGCAAGGACCTGGGACTTGCTCCCGATACCGATGTCTATAGGTACTACGATCTCGATTGGGTGGTCACCATCCCCAATCTGGACCCTCACATCAAGCAGTTTGAGGTGCTCAAAGAAAATGAGGAAGAGGTGGTGGTTCGGACGGGGTTCGAAGCGGTGATCCGGAAGCGCCTCGCTTACCCTATGCCAGCTTTTCTCAGGTTTGAGACTGACACGGTCGAAAAAATGCTGGCATTTCAATTCAATGATGCTTGGGACGAGCGGCGCTTCTTTCAAGCGGGTGACAACCAGATCGCCGGTGTGGGTGACGGTTTTGAGCGGAATTCGCCCGCTTGGATCGACAGCGTTGAGAAGAACTACCCGGATATTCCCGTTTACGGCAGCGTCTGTGAAAGCCACGAGATGTTGTGGCGCATTCTCGGCACGGAAAATGTGATGTTGTGGATTGGGCTGTTTCCCGAAGAGGTAGGAAACTTCGTGGAAAGAATCAACGCCTTCTCCTTGGAACTGCTTAAGGCCCAGATTAAGGCAGCCGATGGCTTGCTGGACGGAGTAGTCATCTGGGGAGACGTGGCCTACAAGCACGGGCTTTTCTTCTCCCCCAACTATTGGCGCAAATACTTCAAACCGGGCGTGAAGGCACTAGTGGAGGAATGCCACTCACACCGGTTGCCGGTGATCTATCATGGCTGCGGAAATGTGCAGAAGATCTTCGAGGATTTTATCGAAGTGGGTGTGGACGCGTACAACCCATTGGAGGCTAAGGCCGGGATGGACGTGGTCGAACTACGGCGGAAATATGGGCATCGCATCGCATTCTGCGGAAATATGGACGTGGTCCAGTGGGCGGAAGGAAGCCCGGAAGCCCTGAAGCGGACAGTTCTGACTAAATTAAACGCCGCCAAGGGCGGCGGCTACATCTTCCAGTCGGACCATTCGGTGCCCAGCAATGTTTCTGGGCAGAGTTACGACTACGTGGTCAGGCTGGTGCGCGAGTGTGGGAAATACCCGCTACGTTTGGGCGAGTACGATCTGCGGGATCTGAAGTAGGGGCGGAAGCCGTGCGGCAGCTTGCTGCCGCACTCCAAAGCAGGCGTAGCGCTGACCTTTAGGTCAGCACGATGAGAAGGAATGCCGACCTAAAGGTCGGCGCTACAATGGCGTTTGAAAGGCGCTACAAAGTAGGGGGTGAGCATGGTCCCTAAAGAAAGGCTCCTGACGGCACTTCATAAGGGGAAGCCAGACCGGCTGCCGGTTTCGGTCCACCAATGGCAGGATTATCACCTCAAGAATTACTTGAATGGCATTTCGGCGCTGGAAGCTTTCCAGAAGTTCGGCATGGATGCGCAGATCCAATACTTTGGCGATGTGGGTCAAACCGCACTAGTGGATTACGATTTCAACAAGTACTCCACCCCGGAATGGCAGGATGAGGTCACTGTGATCAGCCGCGACCCAGACAATCGAGTGGCCTATCATGCTATTCAAACCCCCCGCGGGCTGATGACCTACAAGACGCGCGGAGATCGAAAGACGACGTGGATTACCGAATACATGGTCAAGCGCGATGAAGACATCGACCTCCTTGAAAAGTATTTGCCGGTGGGCAAACTGGATCCTGCCCCTGTCCAAGCCCTCTACGATAAAATCGGTGACAAGGGTATTCTGCGCGGGTTTGTTTGGGGTGACCAGGGCGGTTGCTGGCAACACGCCTGTTGCCTCATGGACGTTGCCGAACTCATGGTGCGTTGCGTGGATCAACCGGACTGGGTCCATCGTTTCCTCAAGATTCTCCTTAACAAGAAGTTGCGCTTTATCGAATCGATGAAAGGCGCCAAGTTTGATTTGGTCGAGACGGGTGGTGGCGCGGCATCGTCTACGGTCATCTCACCTGCGTTGCACCAGGAGTTCTGCACGCCCTACGACCGCAAAATGCACGACGCCCTGCATTCGCTGGAATTTAAGGTGGCGTATCACACTTGCGGCGGGACACGGGGAATCGAGGAATTGATCATTGCTAATGGGGCCGACGCTTCCGAAACGCTTGCCCCCACCAGCATCGGCGGAAATCAGGAACCGTGGGAATTTAAGCAGAAAGTCGGGAACCGGCTCGCTCTGATTGGTGGGCTTGACCAGTTCAATGTCCTCACCGCTGGCCCCACTGAAAACATCCGCCAAGCCGTTCACACTCTCTTCGAAAAGGTCGGGTAAGACGGAGGCTACATATGCTCGGCGAGCGACCACTTCTTCGACACGCCGGTGGAGCACCTTCAGGCCCTGGCCGACGCGGCCAAAGAATGCGTGTATAGTTGAGCCTAGTCCCAATTGTCTTGTGGTAACATAACGATCATGGCCACCAGGACCACTCTAACTTGGGAAGAATTCCTTGCCGCCGGCGAAGAAGGGCAGAGGTGGGAGTGGGTTGACGGCGCGGCCGAATTCATGTCACCTGTGAACCTGAGGCACGAGCAATTTCTGGCGTCCCTGATCACCTACCTAGGCCTATTCTGCCGCGCCCATCCGGAGTGGATTTGCTTCACCTCGAACTGCGTCTTCACGATGGCCTCCGGCAACTGGCGAATGCCCGATGCATCGCTGGTGCGAAGAGCGCGGTTCCCCGGAGAGCAGATGCCCGTCAAAGCCGATTTCGCTCCGGACGTAGCCTTCGAAGTTCATTCTCCCACTGATTCTCCGGGCTCGATCCAGCGCAAGCGCAAGGACTACCAGCAAAGTGGCGTGGTTCAGGTCTGGTTCGACCTCGAGCGGCGCTTGGTGGAGTTGATCTATCCCGACCGTCCCCTCCAGTATTTCGAGGAACACCAGGCGCTGGTTATCGATACCGTTCCGGATTTCTCCCTCGACCTTAAAGAACTCTACTCTGCCTAGCCAGGTGCTTGGTCACGGCCCTCGGTCACCTGTTCCCTGTTCCCTGTTCCCTGTTCCCTGCTCAGGGGTGTATATTGCTGGTGTCTGAGCAGACCACTGCTTGAAGCGGTCCTATCGAGCGCCCTGGGATCGAATGATGGGGTAATCGGGAGATCGTGTTGGCAACGAGCACGCATGGCAGGGCCGTTTCACATTAGAAGGAGGGCGCATTGATGACCCACCGAGAGCGGGTTTTAGCAGCTCTGAAGCACCGGGAACCCGATCGGGTTCCCGTTGACCTCGGCGGCACGGGATGCACCACGATAACGGTCAAGGCCTACACGCGATTACGGGCGCACCTTGGCCTGCCGTCGCAGCCTTCACCGGTCCTGTGGTCTGTTCGCTCCACAACGGTCGTCCCCGATGAAACTATCTTGCGCCGCTTTGACGCTGACGCCCGCCCCCTTCTGCTTGGAACTTCGCGGGCCCGGCCTGACCGTATTCTTTCCGAGGACATGTTTTTGGACGAGTGGGGAGTAATTTGGGTCAGGCATGGAGAAAGCCACTTCATCAACTCCGATGGCCCCTTCTGCCGCCTCGCAGAACCCACCCTGCAAGACCTCGAGAAGTTCGATTGGCCCGACCCCGGGGACCCGGGCCGCTTCGAGGGCCTTCGCGATCGAGCCAAAAAGCTGCACGAAGAGACGGACTACGCCGTGATCCTAAACCTCAGCAATGGCCCCGTCCACCTCTGCCAGTATCTTCGTGGCTACGTGACGTGGCTCGAGGACCTCCTCCTCCGCCCCGCCTTCGCTGAAGCCCTTATTGACCGGGTCGTCCATATCTTGATCGAGATCGCAAATCGCGCTTTGGAAGAGGCGGGTCCGTATGTTGACTTGGCGATGTACGGCGATGATATCGCCACCCAGAATGCCACCCTACTCCGGCCGGATTTGTATCGGCGAATGATCAAGCCCCGGCACAAAACGCTGGCCGACGCCATTCACCGTCACGGAAAGCCGATTCTCTTTCACTCCTGCGGATCGGTTTACGCCTTAATCCGGGACCTGATCGAAATAGGCGTCGATGCCCTGAACCCGGTCCAGGTTTCGGCGGCAGATATGGCTACGGACCGCCTAAAGCGTGAGTTTGGACGTGACCTGGCTTTTTGGGGAGGCATTGACACACATCGAGTGCTGCCTACCGGAACCCCAGCGGAAGTGCGGGAAGAAGTGAAGCGCCGGATCGACGATCTAAGTGAAGATGGCGGCTATGTCCTCTGTGCCGTCCATAACATCCAGCCCGAGGTGCACCCGGAAAACGTTGTAGCAATGTATGAGGCCGCTCTCGAATACGGACGCTAGAAAGGGTGGGAGCCGACCGAAGGTGAAACCAACCACCCGCACCAAGGAGGACAAGGATGCCTCGCCACGCGCGAAAACCCCCATAGCGCGCATTTACTGCTGTTTGAAGGTACGCACGTAACTAATTACTGCGTCCACCGAGGCAGAATCGAGAAGGTGCTGCACCTGAGCTTGCCCGATCCGGACAGGATCCATCATACGCTTGCCATGGCTGATAATGTCCTTCAACTCCGCGTCCGACTTTGCCTGTACATACGCGGAATCAAGCCTGGGAACCGGAGTCTGGAAGAACTTATCAGCCGCCGGATTGCCCTGGCCCTTCGGCCCGTGGCACCGCGCACAGGTGCGAGAGAAAACCGCCTTCCCCGACAGATTGGGCGCCACGTCGGGGCTCACAGCGATCACCCTTTCGTGGGTATGTCCTTTCGGCGTAACCTTCACCAGCACCCCCTCTTCACCGGGTATCCATACCTCTGAGAGTGCGTGCTGGCCTTCGAAGCTGTCGAAGACCAAGCTGGCCTCACTAAAGGGGGAGCCTCCGCCAAGCAGCGTGACAATCCGAAGTCTCAGGTTCTCGGCCTTGGCACCGCTAATCACGATGAGCCTTGCACCGAGGTCAAGCTTGAATCCATATGTCCCCGCCGCAAGTGACACGGTACCTGCCTGGAAGTCGAATGGAACATTCGCGCGCACGGATGTAGCCTGCCCGTGAGCAGACGCAACCTCCAAAAAGGTTAGGACGCTGATGGTGATGAGATTTCTGGCTGTCATCTGTAGAACCTTCATGGGAGTTTCTCCTTTTCTAGATTTGGAATATCGAAGCGCAGCCTCTGCGCACTTGGCACACCTGTTGGCGCTGCCAGCGCCACGACGGCTGATGTGGCCGGACCAGTAGTGAGGATGCCGTGGGGTTTTGCCCGATCAGTTATCAAGAATCTCCTTTTCCGCGTCGTTCGTGCGGTTGGTCGGCAACGACTGCTTTAGACTAGGATTTCAATTTGGACCCCAGAGAAGAGCAAGTATACACCTGACCGCCTGCGCCAAAGAACATTTTTTCATCCTATGATTCCCGAGCGACTCCGGATCTCGAGGAAGGGCCAGCTCTGCCTCCTCCGGGCACGAAGAAACCCGGAGTCAAATCGCGTCGGACAGCCTTATTCGACACCCCTTCTCCCTGGCTCGCATTGCGATTGCCGGGCGCTTCGAGTAGCATTCTCGGGGAGGCTGTCATGAAAGCATGCTTGCTTTACTCCCCCGCGCGCGTTGAAACCAACCCACTCGTTTTCACCGATGCGCCGGATCCAGCGGTCCAGAGCGATCAGGTGCTAGTGCGCGTTGCCGCCTGCGGTGTCTGTCGGACCGACTTGCACGTGGTGGAGGGAGAGTTGCCCCCGCGCAAGTCACCTGTGATTCCCGGGCATCAAGTGGTAGGCCGCATCGAGAAGGTTGGCAGTGAGGTCAGCCGTTTCCATGTCGGGGACCGCGTGGGCATCCCCTGGCTTCATCGGACCTGTGGTGTGTGCCCTTACTGCCGCGCAGGAAAGGAGAACCTCTGCGACGCCCCAACCTTTACGGGATATACCGTGGACGGCGGCTATGCGGAGTACACCCTCGCGCCGGAAAAATTCATCTATCCCATTCCCGAGGGCCTCACAGACGAGCAGGCAGCCCCGCTCCTGTGCGCCGGGATTATCGGCTTCCGCTCGCTGCGCCTCTCCGGCATCGAACCGGGCGGCAAGCTGGGTCTATACGGCTTCGGGGCAGCGGCCCATTTGGCAATCCAGGTCGCACGGCACTGGAAGGTCTCCGTCTACGCCATGACCCGCGACGCGCGGCACCAGAAGCTGGCGCTCGAGATGGGCGCGGTGTGGGCAGGCGGAACGGTCGATGAGCCACCTGCGAAACTCGATGCCGCCATTGTTTTCGCGCCTGCGGGTGAAATTGTGCCCGCCGCTCTCAAGGCGCTCAGGAAAGGCGGAACCGTGGCGCTGGGCGGCATCCACATGAGCCCCATCCCGTCATTCGATTACAACTTGCTGTACCAAGAACGGGTTCTGCGCAGCGTCGCCAATAACACTCGCCAGGACGGTGACGACTTCCTCCGCCTCGCCGCCGAAATCCCCATCCACACCGAGATCGAGGTCTTCCCACTGCGCGACGCCAATCGCGCCCTGAATTCGCTCAAGAACGATGCCATCCGCGGCGCCGCCGTGCTGGAGGTCACCTGAGAGCTCAGGGAGGGAGTATGAGTTTGTCGCGAGAAATGCATGCCAAGTCTCTCAGGAAAAAAGCCAAGCGGGGCTTTCGAGGCTATCCCGTAGCGACCGTCGCCTTGTACGGGCCGGACGGTAAGCGGGCATCGAAGGTAGCGGTCGGCATTGTGGAGGAAGAAAGCGGGAAGGTGACAGCTCTGGAGCGGTGGTTTTCAGAAGAGGATGACGTGCGGAGGGAGCCTGCCATCCTCCAGGCAATCCTGGATTTCATCAAGTCTCACGGCGTCCGGTCTGTTGTCATGACCGACCGCATCATTGGCTGCCCTCACGAGGAAGGAGCTGATTATCCGGAAGGCCAGAAATGCCCTCAGTGCCCCTTCTGGGCGACCCGAGACCGGTGGTCAGGGGAAGTCATCCAGTAAGGGACATATACGTCCGCAACGTCACAAACTTGTATCCGCGCTTCTCGAGCTCAGGGATGAGCCGCGAAAGCAATTCGACCGATTGCGGCAGCTCATGAAACACTAGGATGTGCTGTTCAACCCCTTGGCGCTCACGCTGTGCGAGGGCGCGCAAGACATAGTCATAGTCGGAGGGCTTGGGGCACTTGGTCACGTCGCGGCCCGCACAGAAGTAATCTTCGGAGTCGACATCGCGCAGCGCCAACGGCACGGAGCTGGACTTCGTCATGACGTGGTAACCGCGTGCCTCGATCTTTTGCTCGAGCTCGGGCCAGATGGTCCAGTCCGGCGGGCGTAGATATGTAGGTTTTTCTCCGGTAGCTCTCTGGATGATTGTTGAGGCCCGCTCGATGTCGTTCAGCACCCATTCCTCGCCATATCGTTTCGCCATAATCCGAAGGTTGCCATGGCCGTAGGTGTGGTTCTCGATCTCGTGGCCGCGCCGGTGCTCTTCCTCGGCCGCCTCCCGGCAAACCCCACCGTCCACTTGGCGACACTTCGCGTCGGCGTTCTTGGAGAGCCGCCACCCCATCACAAAGAAAGTCGCCTTAACTGCTTGTTGATCCAGCAGGCCGAGTAGACTCTGCGACGCGACCCCCTTCCCCGAACGTGTTCCCATCAGCACGTAAGGCTTGGGGCCATCGTCGAAGGTCAGGGCTATGAGCTTGGCGCTGCGGGTCGTCTTGGCGTGCGCACCGGCCTGTTCCGAAATTGGCGGAGCCTTGGCTGGAAAGGCTGTCGTGGCTAACGCAATCAATAGCGTGCTGAGGGCGGTTGTCCGTGACATGACATCTCATTATGCCCACACTTCCCCCCCATCCGCCAGTGGTCCTGACCCTCAGCCAATCTGAAGCCACCTTGTTTCGGTGGCCGAAGAATCTCCGTAGTTCCTTTTGAACCGCCGGCAGCCTTACGGACCGCAGACCTCAGGAACCAAGGTCTGCGCTACGAGTGGAAAGAGCCGGGGGCAGCAGGAAGCGGATTTCCTGCTGCCACCCAAGAAGCGGAGAGAAGATCAGAAATTCGGCTGAATGTTGTGTTGAGCACACATGAGTCGTGCCTTGAACGTAGTGATGAAGGGGTCATCGCTAAGCTTCACCAGTACCGAAGCGCCGCTCGACTCCTTCACGATCGATGGCGACGCGCCGGGAATCAGCGACTCTTTGGGAAACCTATACAGGTCTCCGGAGCCTCGCTCGACGTACGTCCCCGGCTCGTTGATGGCCTCCCAGGTCACCTCATTAAGAACATACCTGCGAGTCCCTTGCGCTGATTGAGTCGTCAGTTGCTCTGTTTCGGCCATGCTGGCATTCCTCCTTACCCTCGTGAGTCTGGATGGGGAACACGACTTGCCCCCCGTATTCAGGGGAAATGACGGCGAGGAGCGAACCAGAGGAGAGAGTTGGACGAACCCGAGCAGAAAGTGAGCAGGCACTGGAGGGTGTACTCTTAAGCGCGTGCGAGAGGTATCTGTACCTCAGCCCTGTTCAGGACCCGGGCAAGTCGTTGAAGAAGCTTCGCGCTCCAGGCAGTCGATTTCGGCCCAAAACACAAAGCCATATCGGCGGGATTGATGGCTGGCATGAATTATTTTGACCGCGCTTGCCAAAAACATCCCCCGCCTTCCTTGCCCCTGCATAAATAAAGGGCGAAGATGGTTCCAGAGGTATATACTGACGGAAATGAACAACGAATCCTCGCACAGGTTGGTGATTCTGTCCGGGCCATCCTGTGTGGGCAAGAGTCCGTTGGATAAGGCTCTAGCTAAGTTCCATCCGGAGTTGCGCCAGACCTTACGGAAGCTGGTCCTTTACAACAGCCGTTCCCCTCGACCCGGTGAGGTCGAAGGGGTGGACTACCATTTCCGCACTCGGAGTCAGGTCGAAGCACTGCGGACGGAAACTCGCTATGCCGTCTTGGACGTGCGGGGCGATTTGCAGGCCCTGGATGTCGAAGAGTTGCGGGCCTGGCTGGCGGAAAGCCATGCTTTCTTCGAGGGAAATCCCTTTGTGGCGCGAGCCCTCCAGACACATCCAGCCTTGGCTGGCATCGATCGGCTGAGCGTGTTCCTTTCCCCTCTTTCTAAGGAAGAGGTCATCTACCTCAAGGCTCCGGAGCGCAATGTTTCGCTTTCGGATCTGATTGCCGACATCATGCGCCACAAACTGCTCCGGCGGACGCGTCGCCAGAAGCTGGAGCTTTCGGCGAAGGATCTCGAGAACATAGAGGCGCGCGCCACCAGCGCGTATCGCGAGCTGAAGGAAGGCTGGCATTTCGATTACGTAATCCCCAACCATGATGGGGAAGACAGCGACAACTGGGAAGCCTTTTATTATCCAATCGGAGATGCGCGAAAGGCGCTACATGCGTTCGTGGGATTGTTGGAAGGTAAGATCCAGCGCAGCGTCGAGAAATGGGAGGAGGACCTCATTCCTTGACGTGGCTTTTCTGGTCCTGACCCAATGCGAAGCCCGCGTCCGGTCCCATTCAATTCTCAGCGGTCCCTCACCCCATTCGCAGGCCGGGACTCGGAAACCATGCAAGATGCGGTGCTGCGGAGCGCGGGCATCCTGCCCGCCCTGTCATTCGGCTGGCAAATACCCCCGCGATAGCGGCCAAGATGCGGGTGCTCCATTCTTCAAAGCAGTCGCACAGAAAACCAGACCATTGCTACTCTGGACGTATACCCTTCGTCATGTCACATGGTGAGCGGCAAGAACTCGATGCTTCCGTGCTCTTTCCCGTCCCAGGCTGCAAAATACAATTCAAGCCTGAGCTGGGGGAAATCCTTTCGTAGCGTCTGTCCCAACTTCCGCAGGTCCTCCTCCTGGCGCTGGCGCGGTTCGGAGGCAGAGTGAAGATGCAGTGGAAGACTCTTGTACCAGGCGCAGTCCTCATGCTGGATGAGGATTAATCGCTCGATCTCATGGTTCTCGACGAAGAATCGGAACCACCTCCAACTGGCCCAGGAAAATTTCGGCAGATACTCGACAAGGGTCAGACTTTGGGGTCCGCCAGGCACGACGAACAGATCGTAGTTGCCTCCAAACCCCAGTTGGCGGTTCAAGAACTCCTGGAAGGCCCCCTGGAAGCGATGATCGCCGCAATGCACCACCAGGGCAGCGGGCGGCTCGCTTTGGAGTTTGGAGTCGGCTTGATAGCTAGGCATAACCATCCTCGGCTGAAGTAGTTCAAAGGCTGAAGGTTAAAGGCTAAAGGCAACCTTCGCCCTTTGCCTGGGACGCATGAAGGTTGCGTCGGCGCGCCGGCCCCGAAGGGGCCGAAGGTCATTAGACGTGGGTGAAGCCCACGGGAGGCGTCACCTGTCGATGTTCGACCCCTACGGGGTCGAATGACTTTCCGCCCCTTGTCTTCTTACCAGTAGGTTTCACCTACGGCTAATGATCTTGTTCCCCTTCGGGGAACACGCCAGACTCTGATGCGACCCTTTAACCTTTAGCCTTCACCCTTTATCCTTTAGTACTTCCTTCGCCGGCGCGAGTTTGTCCGCCGGCTGATGCGTGACGCCCAGTTGCGAAAGTACCCCGGGGACGTCAAGGCCTAAGGCTTGCAACTGTTGGAGGAGGCTGAATACGAGCGCCGGTCCGGTTTTAGCGATGCGACCAATCCCTCCCGTCCCGTCACCCGCCCCGCCGTTGCCTTGCTCGATGACCACCACTTTATCAATGTTGCCTAGCGGGGCAGCAACCGCTCCGAAAATACTTGCTGAAGCCTGAAGCACGGCTGGCATCTTTTCGAGTATGGTCTGGAGCTTTGCGGCCTCGTTGAATTCCTTCCATGCTTCCGCTTTCTTCAAAATGGCCGTCGCCTCGGCGACGCCCTGAGCCTCAATGGCCCGTGCCTGGGCCAGACCGACTGCTTCCACCTTAGCTGCCTCGGCGCGGCCTTGCGCCTCGATGGCTGCGGCTTGGCCCAGACCTTCCTGCCGGAGTTTCTCCTGCGCGGCCTCAGCCATCGCGATCTGGGCAGCCTTATTGCCCTCTGCCTCGAGGATGGCCGCCTGCTTCTTGGCTTCCGCGCGCAAAATGGCTGCTTGCCGGTCGGCCTCGGCGGCCTTGATGACCGTAGCCTCGAGCTCCTTTTGCTTGCGTTGCACCTCTTGTTCCTGGACGGCGATCTGCTCCTGGGTGCGCACCCTCTCGACACGTACCTCTTCTGCCACGACTGCCTGCTTCGCCTTGGCTTCCGACAGCGGACCGGCCTGCGCGGCCGTGGCCTTTTGCGTTTCCACCTCGGCCATGAACTGGGCCTGCTTCACTTGAAAGTCGCGCTGCGCCGCGGCGATGTTGGCGTCCGCGTCGAACTTCGCCTTCTCGCCTTCCTGCATGGCTTGCGCGGACTTGATCTTGGCGTCACGCGTCGCCTCGGCCTCGCCAATGGTTCCGTCGCGTTTCACCTCCGCCGTGCGCTTCTTGCCCAGGGCATCGAGATAACCTTCCTCGTCGGATATGTCCTGGATGGTGAGTACGTCCACGCCAATGCCCATTCTCTCCAAGTCCACGGCGGCTTCCGAGGTCAGCTTCTGGGCGAAGCTCGCGCGGTCGCTGTTGACCTCTTCCACCGTCAGCGTACCCAGAATCGATCGCAGGTGGCCCTCGAGCGTCTGAAAGATGACTGTTTGTATCTCTTCGTGCGACATACCCAGAAAACGCTCCGCAGCCGCACTCAGCGACATGTCATCGCTCTTGATCTTGACGTTCGCCACCGCCTTCACCGAAATGGGCACGCCGCGCAACGTGTAAGCGCGCTTGATCTCCAGCGGTATCGTGAAAACGTTTAACGAGAGGTAGTCCACCTGCTCGAGGAGTGGGTAGCGGAAGGCAGCCCCGCCTTTGATCATGCGGTAGCCCACGATTCTGCCGTCCGTCGTCTTCCGCTTCCGTCCGCTGAAGACCGCCACCGCGTTGGGTGGAACTTTCAGATAGTTCCGGCTGAAAAGAGCCATGGCCACAATGAGGGCCAAAACCACACACATCACAATGATGGGAACGAAGAACTGAGTAATCACGTTCATGACTTCCCCCCGCACTGGAAATCGGAAACTGGAAATTGGAAAATCGAAAATGGAAATTAGAAACTGGTACTCGTAGGACCTTGTTGCTGGCAAAACTCTCGGATTGGAGTTCCTAGTTTCTAGTTTCTAGTTTCCAGTTTCCATTTCCCGGTCACTCCGCCCGCCGGACCACAACTGTCTCGCCCACCACAGCCTCGATCTTCACCAGAGTATTGACGGGAATCGGTTCGCCGTCTTGCGACCGGGCAATCTTTTCCACCACGCTCTCGCCCAACGTGCACCGGACTTGACCAAGGCCGGCTTTCGGGATGGCCACGCTGACCTGGGCCGTGCTCCCCGCCAGATCGCTCACTCGCACTTCGCTGGATGCCTGTTGGCTGAAGAGGAAACTCGCGAAGAGGTAAATGATGGTGCCAAAGACCAAGCCGCCACCCACACCCATAGCCGTGCTCACCTCTACGCTGTGACCCAGGTGGATACCAATCGCCCCAAAGCCCCCAAACGCGGTCACGAAAACGCTGAGGATGCGCGTGCTGAAGATGCTGACGCCCGCCCCGCCGTGCACGTCGCCGTGAAAGTCGGCATCGTGGCCTGCCAAATCCCCATGGTCGAACATTTCCCCGGATAAGAAACTCACCACCAGGATGAGGAAGCCAATGGACGCAATGCCTAAAAATACTGCAAACGCTGATAACCCGGCAAAAAGGAACATGAGCCAGCCTCGCAGTATCGAGGGAGCAGAGACGTTTCCTGCCGCTCCCAGGACAAGTGCCTTGAATCAGTCACGCCTACTCTAGAACCGGGCCTGCTCGAAGTCAAGCCAATCCGCCGATCGGTAGTGTCCTGATTCGGGCCGTAACGCCGGCTTCCAGCCTGAACTGGAGCCGCCAAGATGGCGGCGCTATGGCCAAACTAAGACACCACCCGCCGAGCGCCCAATTCGTCGACGACGCGCAGCCACAGAATGACAGCCTCGAGGGTTTTTCGGCAGGCTGCTAGGGCTTTCCACTTGGTCGGCATCAAGGCGAATCGAAAACTCGCCTAGCCAACTATTTGTCATTATGGCCGTCCCGGCTGGCGGCCTGAAGTCTTCGCTTCGTTTTTCGCCAAGTGCGCTGTTTTTGCTCCTTTTAGTGTGTAATTGGCGTTAATTTGCACCCAAAACACGCATAATTTGCAGCATTTAAAAAAGTGATGTCCTTTGTTTTCAGCCACTTCTTAGCTTCGTTCCCTCTATTTTTCATTTTTTCTAGCCCCCTGCCTTCCCCCGCGCGCCGGGACTCCGCCGGTTTCCCTTTAGCGGAGGAGCGGCGCGGCGCCGCTCTACGACACAATGGCTTCCGCACGACCACAATGATAGGCTACCAAAGGTCGCACGGTTTGTCAAGCGAGAAAGCGCGAAAGGGCGGGGGGACGGTATCGAATCTTCCCGCTGTGCCTGGCCAGGGCACGCCGGCTAATGGCACGTCCCTTCTCCGGCCACCACCCGAACGGTGTGAACGGGCACGCCATGGCGTGCCCCTACAGACTTCTACTGCCATCCCGGCAGAACCGGGGAAAATCGTCGCAATGGAGGCGGTCCCAGTTATCGGACGCCCAAAGATCACAAGATCATGCTTCGACATCTAATGCGGCACGGGAAAATGAGGGAGACTTACGTAGATGTACTTCACCCGCTACCCACGCAGCTATTCAGTCGTGAATCCAGCATGGCGGTTTTGAACAAACTCGTCTCCGACAATCTTGTCACGAAGGAACGGAAGCAAGGCGAGAAAGGGTTTGAGGACACATGGCAAATTGCCGCTGGAGCATCTACGCACCTCAGTGAATTGCTTTAATTATCTTCAACGCACTTTTAAGACACTACCCCCCGTCCGCGACGCTTGACACCAGCATTGAAAAGTGGTGGGATAAAATCCCTTGCACAACGACCCGAGAGTCTAAGGAGCCAATAAACCATGAAGGGTAAACCCGAGGTACTCGAAGTTCTGGGCGGGGCGCTGACAGAAGAACTGGGCGCCGCAGTTCAATACATCTTACACGCTGAAATGTGCGATAACTGGGGCTACAAATCACTTGGCGGTTTCACGAAGACGCGCGCCATCGAAGAGATGAAGCACGCCGAGAAATTGATCGAGCGCATCCTCTTCCTGGAAGGTGCGCCCGACGTTCAGACGTTTCCAAAAATCGAAGCGGGCAAGGACGTCGCGGAACAATTTACGATTGATCTAAAGGGCGAGCACACGGCCATCGTCAATTACAACAAGGGTTACGCCATCTGCACGAAAGCCGGCGACCAAGGCAGCGCTGACCTGCTACTTTCGAATTTGCATGACGAAGAACGCCACGTCGATTACCTCGAGACCCAACTGGGCCTTATCAAGGAACTTGGCCTGGCAGATTACTTGGCCCAAAAACTGGTGGAGTGAAGGAACCTCCGCGGCCAGCTCA
>Ga0187782_10001375_pt1 | contig 17609 bp, 13 predicted proteins | sample 0715_SJ02_MP15_2_FD_132454 | JGI IMG/M metagenome (GOLD analysis project Ga0187782, IMG submission 132454) | Tropical peat soil microbial communities from peatlands in Department of Meta, Colombia - 0715_SJ02_MP15_20_MG | ecosystem: Environmental > Terrestrial > Soil > Wetlands > Peat | place...
CAGGGGCCGAAATCCGATCCACTTTCTTTTACCAACGGCTTTGTAAAACCAAAGTCCAACTCCGCCACGTCGCGAAGGTGATACTCCTTCGGCTCCGGAGAGGCAAGAGCTCGCACCACCAGGATCTTGCTCCCCACGCGCGTACGAAATCCCAGGTGATTGCAGTTAATAGTGGGCCTGTTAGGCGCGGTCATCTTCTCAACCCGCTCTCCGATGGGAGGAGGACCCTCTTGAGCATGCAGCAAGCTTGGAGCGAAGGGAAGCGTTGTTACCGTGCCTATGAATTGGCGGCGTTTCATGGTGGACTCCAGTGGTCAGCCATCAGTCATCAGTTTCCAGCAAGCTTATCACCAGCGGCCCGGCCACACCACATCATCTGCGAAATGCCCTTTTGCAAACTTGGCCTGGAACTGACCCCTTACCCGCCTGCGGGCCGTAGTAGGCTGCGCGCCCTGAGCGTCCATAACCCTTCGGTGGGCGAAGGCCCGGCCCGTCCGTCAGTTGACGGACTGGAGAAAGCGTTGCCGCAGGCCACCCTCGCCCCTGGGGCTAGGGCTATCAGCTCTCTTTGGACTTCGCGACTGCATCAACTAAGCGGACCTCGTAGGGATTCAGGGTGAGTGGCGCGCCGTCGAGGCGAACCTCCACGCTTGCATCGCGCTTATTGATGAGCAGGGTCTTGGTCCGCGAAGCTAGCACTTCGATATCGGGGGAGGAAGAACTTGCCTTGAACAAGGGAGTGCCCGGCCCAAAATACATATTGAAAAGCTTCACGACCTGATAGTGAGGGCTCGGTTGGCCGCCCTCGGGTGTCCTGGTGCTGGTGAACAGGTAATTCCACTTCTCCAGTTCCGCATCCCACAGCAAAGCCACGGCCACGCCGCTGCGCAGGGCGTGCAAATAGCACGACGCATGGTTGGCGGCAGTGAATTCGGGATTACTGCTCCAGCCTCCATAGAACTCAGAAATCCAAATGGGAAGCTGAGTGCGTGCGCAGAACTGGCGAGCGATCTGGCCGAAGTAATCCGTCAAGGACATCTTTTTGGCCTCATCCTTTCTGGTGCGGGTGGGGGGATAACCGGCCACCCAGCCATCGAAGCAAACGAAATCCGCCCCGTGTTTGTGCTGAAACCAGTAATCAACCACCTCCCAGTCTTTTGGTTTAGGACCATCAAAGGGGTAGTAGGGCCCACCGATTTGGACGTCAGGACGCGCCGCTCTAATGGCATCGTACACACGATTGTAAAAGTCCGTGAAGCGCACGAAGTCCCAGTTGTTCGTGGCCGTGTCCCAATAACCCTTATACTCATTCCAGATTTGAAAATACTTGACATCTGAATAGCGAAGCACAACCTTGCGGCATAAATCGACGAACTCCTCCACGTGATTGTCTGCCACCCGGTCGTCCGCCCAGCTCGCCGGCCCGATCTGGCGGGGGAAGTCCTCACCGCTGGTTTTCATCCATCCGGGAGCGGTGCACAGGGTAATGACGATCGAGGCTCCCATCGAGCGCATGAGTGCGACCCGGTGGTCGAGGCTCGCCCAGTTATAAACGCCCGGCTGAGGCTCGGGATTCTCGGTGCCCCAGTCCATTAAGTGTTGATTCTGGAATTTCAATCCTTCGGCCAACAGTGACTTGGCTCGGGCGACGGCCGCCGGGTCGCCGTTCTCCCATTTCGGCTGAGTGTGTGTGATACCGACGGTGAAATTGCTGGTTCCGTCCGGAGTGGAGCGGTCAACGGTGACCGTAACAAAGTCTTGGGCCCAAAGCCGGGACGCGAACAGGGTCACAAATAATAGAACGTAGATGCGATGCATGGGTTCTCCTATCGCGACTCTCGACTCCTCGACTTCTCAACTCCTCAACCCAGGATGCTGTCCTAATTTGGGCGGAGCGCCGCCATCTTGGCGGCTCCAGTGCCGGCTGGAAGCCGGTGTTACGGCCCAAATTAGGACACGACCCAACTCAGCACTATATTGACTCTGCCGACGAAAAGCTATAGGATGCAATCGACCTTCCGCCTTGGTGTTGAGGGCGGAAGGATTGTCCCCCGTGGACTTGTTTTCGCGTTGGGTCCTTTCCTAAGCCTCCCTTCCGTCGGCTCTTGGGTCGGAAGGAGAGAGTGTTTATGGTTGGGTTGATCTCGACATGTTGCTTCCCTGCCACCTCCCGATTTGGCAGGGCTATCGTTGGTGTGTCCTTTCTTACATTTCTGGTCTTTCTGGCTAAACCGATTCCCGCGTTCGCGCAACTGTACAGTGGCTCATTAACCGGCGTCGTCACTGACCCTTCTGGAGCGGTGATTCCTGACGCGCAGGTTACGCTCACGGACACGGGCAAAGGATTCGATTACAAAACCACAACGAACACTGTCGGGCGATATCTCCTCCGGTCGTTGCCGCCAAGCACTTACAAGCTGACCGTGGAGAGCAAGGGTTTTGCCCCGAGTACGCAGGACCGGATCGTCCTGGACGTCAATGAAAACGCCACTGTGGACGTTACCCTGCGAGTTGGGGCGACGACGCAAGCCGTAGAAGTCAAGGCCACACCACCCGTACTCCAATCCCAGGACGCCACGACCGGCCAGGAAATCAACCGCACCTTCATTAACGATCTGCCCCTGATAGGGCGAGGTGTAACCGATCTTGCTTTCTTGGCTCCAGGTGTCAATCCCGCTCCGGGCTGGACCTTCGGCTCCATCAACGGCATGTTCACTCAGAACAACTTCACTTCGAATGGCGGGCGCAATGCGACTTCGGACATGCTTGTGGACGGGGTGAGCGCCACGGGCTACGAGCAGAACACAGCCATCCAGATTCCCCTCTATATGCCCTCGGTGGACGACGTGCAGGAATTCAAACTCCAGCAGAACAACTTCAGCGCCGACATTGGCTACAGTTCCAATACGGTGATCAATGTGGTCACGCGCTCGGGGAACAACGGTTTTCATGGAAGCGCCTACGAGTTTGTCCGCAACCAGATTTTTGATTCGAACGGCTGGTTCAATAACGCCTACGGCATCAACCTTCTGCCTTTGCGCTATAACGATTTTGGCGCCACAGCCGGCGGGCCCATCCGCAAAGACAAGATGTTTTTCTTTGTGGACTACGAAGGTACCCGACAGCGCACCATGAGTTCGGCATTCACGGCCGGCGTGCCGAGCGCCGCCGAGCGGGCAGGAGACTTCGGTGAGCTTTGCGCCTATGCGGGAGGCACGTTCGATTCCAACGGTCAATGCAACGCGCCCAATGGCGCTGGCCAAATCTGGGATCCCTATTCGGGCGTCTACAACGCGAATGCAGGCGGGGCGATCCGCTCGGCGTTTATCCCCTTCAACAACATGGCCACCTATCAGAGCCCGGGGAATCCCAATCTTCCCGCTGGCGCTCAGCTTCCCGCCAAGCCCGGCAATCTGATTGATCCTGTGGCCTCGAAGATCATGTCCTACTACCCGCTTCCCAATTTGAATGTGGGCCAGGCGAACTACAATCCTTACGCGAACTGGACGAGCAACGGCATCTCGATTAACGATCACGACCAATTCGATACCCGGATCGACCAGCGTTTTGGTAACAGTGATACGCTCAGCGGCAGGTTCTCTTATGCAAGGAGCCCCAGCAATGGCGGGGCAATATGCTTCAAAGATCCCTTGGACCCCTGCTCTTCGGGTCCGACTTCCTGGGCGCAGAGAGCCATTGCCTTGAACGAGGTCCACACCTTCAGCCCCAGCACGGTGCTTACGCTGGCCTACGGCTTCGCCCGCCAGTTTGTTAACCAGCCGGGCGCTGCCGCGAACTTTCCGAGTTTTGACCCGGTGACCGACCTCGGACTTCCGAGTTACATGGCGGCTTCCGGCGTAAAAGCTACGCCCGTTATCGTTATGTACGGCGGATACTACTCGGCCGGGCCGCTAAATTCCATCGGTGGTCAGCCCTGGACGGTCCTTCGTTACGCGCAGGAGACTCACCACCTGATAGGCGCGCTGGATCGCATGCAGGGGCGGCACGAGTTCAAGTTTGGCGGCGAGATGCGTGTGCACCGAACCAACGAAGGGCAACCCGGCACCCCCACCGGCTACTTCACCTTCGATTACAACACCACTTCCCAGGGTCCAAACTACGGCGGCGGGGACGCGATGGCCGGTTTGCTGACCGGCACCAGCACCACCGGTTGGGGCCAGTACGAAATCCCGCCCTACATCGCTACGCAGAACATCGGCTACGCCTGGTACTTTCAGGATAATTACCGGGTAAGTGAGAAGCTCACCGTGAACCTCGGAGCGCGCTACGAATTGGAATTTCCCCGTACGGAGCGTCACAATCGGCAGGCTTGGTTCGACCCGACGTTACCGTCACCGCTGGGGAATGTGCCGGGGGTGGGGCCGATCGTGGGCGGGATGGCGTACGCAACTCCGTCGGAGCGAACCAATGTGAACACCAATTTCACCGGCATTGCACCTCGGCTCGGACTTGCCTACCGGCTCACTCCCAAGCTGGTGCTTCGCGGCGGGTACGGCATATTTTACAATCCCAGCCAGTTTGTGGCGGCCGGCGCCTCCGGGTCCACGGGCGGCTTGGATGGGTATGATGCCATCACTAGCTGGACCACGACCTATCAAGGCGACGGGGCCACGCCCTGGGGCCGGCTCAGCAATCCATTTCCGAGCGGCCTGGTCTTTCCGTCGGGAAACACCCTGGGCGCCATGACCAGCGTCGGAACAGGCATCTCGGAGTACCTGCGGAATTGGAACGCGCTGCCTTACACGCAAACCTGGAATGGCGGATTCCAGTATCAATTGCCAGGCGGCATGGTGGTGGAGGTCAACTACATAGGAACCAAGGGCACGCACCTTTACTTCGGAGGCGCGGGGGCGCTGAACCATCTGGGATCCTGGGTCGAGTCGGCCAGCTCCGCCGAGATCTCGAACCTCATCAGCTATGTAAACAACCCCTTTTATGGGTATATCACCAATCCTACGTATCCGCTATCCAATCCCACCGTTCAAGCGTTGCAACTTCTTTACCAGTATCCACAATACACAGGGATTTCAGCGCAGTACCCGCCCTTTGCCAATTCCATCTATAACGCCTTCCAATTACGGATCGAGAAGCGCCTCTCGCACGGACTGCAACTGCTGGCGAACTACACTAACTCGAAGGCGATCGACGACGCCTCGGTAGGCACCAACACCACTTGGCTGGGCGGGTCGCACAGCCTGGATGACCCCAACAACCTTAAACTCGAGCGCTCCGTCTCGCAGTATGACATTCCGCAGGTGGTGAATATTGCCTACGTCTACCAACTTCCCTTCGGCAAAGGCAAGCATTGGGGAGGAGGCTGGAATCGCTGGGTGGATGGCCTTCTGGGCGGCTGGCAAACCAACGGCATGTGGCGCTTCGACGACGGGCAGCCGATGGGCCTGGGCATGGAAGGCGGGCTTGCCCTCCCCGGCGGCTACGGACAGCGGCCGGATCTGCTGGGCCCGCTGCGCGAGAATCCGCGGTCCAAATGGTTCTGCTCCAATCCGGGCTGCGGCTTCTTCTCGAATCAGGGCGCGACCACCGAACCCACGGACGTCGCTGTGGTTCCTCCTAACTACACACTCGGCACTGCGCCGCGGGAACTGGACAACCCGCGCGTGCCCGGAACCAGCACCAGCGCCCTCTCCCTATTCAAGGAAATCAATTTGACCAAAATGCGCGAGGGAGCGCGGGCGGAGTTGCGGCTGGAGTCCTTCAATGCCTTAAATCACCCGCAATTCTGCGGACCCAACACGACGGTCAATGGCGGGAGCTTTGGTGAGATCACTTGCCAGGCCAATTCGCCCCGGGAAGTGCAGATAGCCTTGAAGCTGTATTGGTAAGAGTGCATCTGTCGCGCTACCCGGTCTGTTGGCGGAGACGGAGGAATCTGGAAACTGGAAGCCCTCTCCCCTTTGGGGGAGAGGGTGGAACGCGACGGTGCTTTCACCAGTCCGTCAACCGACGGACGGCCCGGGCCTTCGCCCGCCGACCCGTCGCCAGAAGGCGGCTTTGGGCCGCAGGGCGAAGGGTTATGGATGCTCAGGGCGTGCAGCCTGCTACGGCCCGCAGGCGGGTGAGGGGGTACCGCTTTTCTTAAGGAGAATTCAAATGGCAATTGGCAAATGGCAACATTCAATTGTTTTTTCATTGCCGCGCCTGCTTCTGGTCTGCTGTCTGGCAGTGTTGCTGTGGGCGCTAACAGCAATTCTCCACTCGACTTCTTCGCCGGCCGCGAGCTTCCAAGAAATAAACTCGTCCGAGTTGCAATCGTGTTTCGCTCCTCCTCCGCAGGCATTTGGATACCACCTTAAATTCTCCACCCATTTCAACCCCCTCAACCTCAGCCCGAACAGCCTCGGCAGCTATACTTGGTACAATCCGGGCATGTGGTGGGAAACTCCCGCTCCCTACAACAACATTTTCCTTCTCAACTCGGCGCTCAATCTGGTTTGGACAAGCGGACAACCCACTGCGGATACCAGCATCTCGACGGCTGCCCAGGATGGTTCCTATTACCAGGGGTGGCATTACGGCTATTTTGAAGTGCGAATGCGCTGGGACACCGTGATCGGTGCTTGGCCGGCGATCTGGATGATCCCCATACAAGACATCCTGAGCCCAGGTCAACAAGAAGAAGGCGAGCTCGACATATTTGAAGGCCAGGGCAACACTCCCGACGTGTACTACGGGACCATTCATGACTGGAAGGACGGCCAAGACATCGCCAACAATAACTGCTGCAACGCTTACCAACTGCCCGGAAAAGTTGACCTGAGCCAGTTCCATACCTACGGCGCGCTTTGGACTCCTGGACACGTCGCCTGGTACTTCGATAACCACCGCTTGAACTCCGTTGAGACCTACCCGATTTTTGGTGACTTGCAGCAGAACTACTACTTGATTTTGGGCAGCCAGGAAGGCGCGAACTGGACATCTGGAGACACATCCGGGGTCACGGCAACGAGTATCGAGATGCAGGTTGAGTGGGTTCATGTGTGGCAGCAGGAGGGCGTTGGGTGCTCCGCTAAACTTGTGTCGGAATGAAACAAGATAAGCCAGAGGGCGCTCACCGCAAGGGGCACAGAGTTCACAGAGAGAGGCAGAGGCATTTTTCTCTCTGCCCTCTGTCGTCCTGCTTCCTTGCTGCCTGCCTGTTTTTCTCCAACAACTTGCATTGCGCCCAGATTGCTTCCAGCGCGCTTCAAGAAGCGATCACGGACCTCAACGAACAGAAATATCAAGAAGCGGAAACGGTCCTGAGAGGTGTTTTGCACGATGATCCGCAGGAAGCGACGGCGCTGGGCCTGATGGGTGTGGCACTCGATGGGCAGAAACGGTTTGCGGAAGCCGAGAAATTCTATGCCCAAGCCGTGAAGCTCTCACCGGGCTCGGCGGCGCTTTTGAGCAATCTCGGGACGCATTATCTTTCCCTGGGCGATCAGGACCGCGCGCGCAAAGCCTACCTCGCCGCCGTCAAAATCAATCCCAGCGACCCCAACGCAAACCTACAACTCGCTCAGATCGCGATTAAGGGCAAGCGCGGGCCTGAGGCGCTTCGTTATCTCAGCCGGCTGCCCCGGAAGGAGCAGGCTACACCCGCCCTCTCAATCGTGCGCGCGCAGGCGCTGGCTTTGGCTGGAGAGCGGGCAGACGCGGAATCACTGCTGGATCGTACTCTCGAGCAGTCGCGGGATGACGCTCGCGTGGCTTTCTCCGCAGGCATGGTGTTTGCCGGCTGGCAGCGTTACGAAAGGGCCGAGGAGGCCTTTACCGCGGCCCTGAGAGTTGTCCCCACGGATTTTGATGTCCAATACAATCTGGGCCTGGCAGCCTTGGGCGCTAAACATTTCGATCGTGCTGTCGACGCTTTCCAGGTGGCCTTGCGGCAGCGCCCCCACGATGCAGATTGTCTTTACAATCTGGCGCGTGTTTACGATGCCCAGGACAGGGCTGACCTTGCCGTGGTGCCTCTCGAGCAGGCGCAAGGCCTGGCTCCTGAGAGGCCCGATATCCTGTTGCTTCTGGCCACCCTCTCGGAAAAGCTGGGTTACTACGGCGATGCCGCCACAGCTTATGACCGCTATCTGAAGCTTCGGCCTCAGGATGACCAGGCTTGGCGCGAGCGTGGATTTGCGCTGGCGCGCAGTTCCCGCGCCGAGGACGCTCTGCGAGCGCTCCAGACTTACGTCCGCCGCAAGCCCCGTGACGCCTTCGGCCTATACGAGCTGGGCGTGGTGGAGACGATTCGCGATCGGGGCAAGTCTCTCGCGGATTTCAACGCCGCCCTCGCTATCAATCCCAATCTCATTGCGGCGCGCTACGCGCGTGCTGTCCTCTACTACCAGTCGGGCCGGTTGGCACAAGCGCTGTCGGACCTGCGGATGGTCCTCGCACATGAGCCGAACAATGTGGGAGCGCTTGACACTCTGGGCGAGACCGAACTCCAGCTCGGGCATCCGCAGGAGGCCGTGCAGGCCTTGGGCCGGGCTGCGGAACTGGCGCCTGACGATCGCCTGGTGCTCGTGCACTACAGCCGGGCGCTGGCACGAGATAATCGCGCGGCCGAAGCCGAGGCGACTCAGCAAAAGCTTCAGCGACTCGCCCCGGCGCCGAACCCTAGTCGTCCTTCGAGCGGCCTGCTTAGCTTTCTGGACCTGCCCCCCGCAAAGAAGCGCGCCAAGTACCTCGAGAACTTGCAAGCCCGCCTGCGCATGAATCCTGAGGATGTGTCTCTGAAGGCTCGAATCGCGAGCGAAGAACTGGCCCAGGGGAGAAAGGCGGAGGCGCTGGAGATGTTCCAACGGGTGCTCGCGGGAGGCTCCGATGCGGACGTGCTCGAAGACTGCGCCCGCGCGCTACTCGACGGAGAACAGTATGAGGCCGCACGTGGATTCCTCGAAAAAGTCCTGGCCGTCGAACCCTCTCGAGCCGACACCCGTCTCGATTTGGCCCTCGCCGTGTTCCACACGGCTGGCGCCGAGGCCGCCCTGCATGAACTCTACCAGGTGCCGGCGGGCCAGCAAAAGGGTGACTTTTTTCTTATGCAGGCGCAGTTACTCGATGCCTTGGGGAAGCCCGCCAAGGCCGCCGCGGCATTGAATCGAGGCTTTGAAGCCGCCCCCACCCGCCCCGATCTTTACTTTCAAGCGGCCGTTTTCCTGGTCAAACATGGCCAAGCTCGACAAATGGTGGATATGCTGGGACGCGCCGACAAGATTATTCCCGGCGATCCCAAGCTCTTGCTGACGCGCGCCATTGGCTATGAGTTGCTCCGGGAATACGAACAAGCGCTGGCTCTACTCGCCAAACTCGAGGCGCGGGAGCCGACTTGGTACCTTCCTTACGAGATTCACGGCATCATTCTGACCATCCGCATCCGGCCGCTGGAGGCCAGGCCGGTCCTTGAAACCGCCATCGCGCTGGGAGCGGATGATCCCCAATCCTATTTCTACCTTGCTTCAGCAATTATCCAGGCCAATACGGAAGATGCCAGCGAAGCGCAGAAGGGCATTAACCGGGCGCTGGCGCTTGATCCCAAGGATCCTTTCATCCTGGCGCTAGCCGGCCGCATAGCTTATCTCCGCAAGGATTATCCATCGGCCTTGCAGCATTTACAGGCCGCATTAGCAATCTGGCCAGAGATGATCGAAGCTCATCAGACGCTGAGCGGCACCTACCGGGCTCTGGGTGAAAAAGAAAAAGCGGCTGAGGAGTTGAAGACCGTGCTCCGTATCAAGCAGCAGAATCCGACAGCGGATCAGTCCCTCCCTTTCTCAATCGGGGATATGCTCTTTACCCTCGGTTCCAGGTAAGCGTCAAGGATGTCCAATACGCACATCATCACTGCCGGCTGGCGCTGGGCGAAGCCCTGCGATCGGTGGCGCCGCAATGCCGCGAGACCGCAGAGCTTCGCTCTGCGCCAGCCCTGCGAATTGAAGGCAAGCGTCAAGCGGGGCGCATCTGGCGGGTACCGTCAGGGTGTGTCAAGCTGGCGGCATGAGTGGATTAACGAAGTCACTTCGGCCCATCTATTCTCCCGAGGAGCGAGCACAATGGGTTTCGCGCTTGCGTTCCAGCGGGCTGACCCAGGCCCAGTTTGCTCGACAACACGATTTGAAGCTGACGACGCTTCAGAAATGGCTCTACGGGCGAGGTGCGCGCCAGGCATGTTGAGCCTCTCCCCGGCGACGCGTATCTTCGTGGCCTTGCAGCCGGTGGATATGCGGGCGGGTTTTAATCGCCTTTATGCCCACGTGCAGACCCGGCTGAATCAAGACCCTTGGAGCGGCCACCTGTTCGTGTTTACCAAGCGAGTGATGTTTTGTCCTTACGTTTTGTTTTCATAGACATTCCGGCTTCGTTCCGACTATTCCTGGCCCTGCAGTGTGTAGGGCGCTAACTTTACAGTGCTTGACACTGTTATATTGCAATGCTGCCCTTCCGACACACGCAGCCACCAGCAGTACTTGACACTGTAATATTACAGCCCTAATCTCCGACCCCCTGGGTGGCCGCAAGGGCCACCCTCCATGCTAGCGAGGAGGACTTCGCGGGTGACTGACGAGGATCGCAGCGGACGGGGCTCGTTCACCTTGGTCGAATTGGCCGAGGTGTCAGGTGTGCCGGCCCGCACCATCCGTTATTACATCGCAAAAGCGCTGCTGCCGCTGCCGCTGGTCTGAGGGCGGGCGGCCTGCTACGGCGAGGAGCACCTGAAAGAGCTGGACAGAATAAAGACGCTACGGGGGCAGGGGCAGACCTTGGCGCAAATCGCCTGGCAACTGGGCGAGGGTGAGAAGGAAGTACGCCCCCCGAACACCGCTTCTCCCCTGTATGCGGTCTAGGTCGACACGCAGGGCGCGCACATCACGCAGGAGGCAGTCGGCAGTAGGCAGGGGTAGCGCGGACCTCCGCTTTTGAGGTCCGCGGCTTTTCTGAGGCGCAGGGACAAGCCGCGGACCCCAAAACCGGGGATCCGCGCTACTGGCTTCTGCCGCAGAATCTCTTGCCCTATTGTGATTTATAAGTTACAATGAAATCCGTGATCGAGATTCGTCACTACGTCAGCCGCTCGGGAATAAACATTTTCGATGAGTGGCTGTCGGCACTGGCGGATCGGCGCGCCCAGGCGAAAATCGCCAGCCGCATTAACCGGCTGGCGGTCGGCAATTTCGGTGATTGCAAACCTCTGCATCAGGGGGTGTGCGAATTGCGAGTCGACTGGGGGCCCGGATACCGGATCTATTACGCGATGATCGGGAAAGTCTGTGTTTTGCTTCTCTCGGGCGGCGACAAGAGAAAACAATCGGCGGATATCGGCAGGGCCATCGAGTACCTCAACGATTACAAAGCAAGGAGCGAACGCCTATGAAACGAAAAACCAGCGTTTCCCATGATGAGGCGATGGTCCGGCGGCTTCGCAAGGACCCGGAATTTGCCGCCGAATACCTCAAAGCGGCGCTCGAAGACGAGGATGAACCCCGGGTTCTGCTGATTGCCTTGCGCCACCTTGCCCAGGCCCAGGGCATCGCCAAAGTTGCCAAAGCCGCCGGTGTCGAGCGGGAGAGCCTTTACCGCGCCCTCTCGGAGCATGGCAATCCGCGGCTCTCCACCTTGTTCGCAGTCGCCAAGGCCGTCGGGCTTCGGCTTACCGTCGAAACCATGTCATGAGGAATAACCAGCAAGGAAGTGGGAATGCCTCTCGCCATTCAGATTCTGGCGCCTTGAGGGGGTAAGGCCCGCAAGATCGCATCCAGAACTTGATCGAGATACTTGCCGACGTCTTCGGCCAGAAAGCGGAGGACCCGATAGCCGTTCTCCTGAAGCAAAGCATCCTTGCGACGATCGCGCCGGTAGGCGTCCGGATCACCGAGATGCTGGCTGCCATCCAATTCGATCGCGAGGCGTGGCCGCTCGCAAAGCAGATCAACTTCCATGCGGCCCCATCCATCGAAGGGAATGGGAAGCTCCGCGTTCAAATGAAATTTTCCGGCTGTTCCCGTCAGTGTTTCGAGTCGCCGGTATAGAAACGCTTCGGTGGCGCTGCGCGCTCGATCGGCGCCTTGCTGAGTCGAGGAGTCGAGAGTCGAGGAGTCGAAGAGTCGGTCCGCGCTTTCAGCATTTCGCGGCAAGACCACCCCGCCCTCCGGGCACCCCTCCTTAACAAGGAGGGGACTAAGGGGTGGTTGCTCGCGATCTACGGCAACATGGACAAATAAATTCGCTGGGGGTGAATCTACGCCGTCGCGTACCAGGCGACGCACGCTCGAGGCGTATTGGCTCTTCCACTCGGGATCGACGGGAAGCGGCACATCCGCAGGCCAGCCAGGCACAGCACCGCCCGGAAGCTCGATCGTATAGCCAATCGCTTCGTAGCCGCGGCAGCGGCGATCAAACATCCGCGCCAGCATCGGCACGTTGAGGTCGGCGTAGTCGTACACGCGCACTTCACGCTTGCCGTCATAGAGGCGGTGCAGCCTGCCCACATATTGCGCGATGGTTCCGTGCCACGAAACTGGCAGCGTCATAAAAAGCGTATCCAGCCGGGCATCATCAAAACCCTCGCCCACATAACGGCCGGTGGCCAAGATCAGGCGAACCTCTCCCGCAGGAATGGCGGCCAGGCGAGCCGGGAGCGCGCTAAGTTCCTTCTTGCGCATCCCTCCTCGCAGCACAACTAGGCTGCACCGCGGGGCGCAATCGATTGGCTAAGGCGTCCAGATGTTCATTCCGTTCCGTCAGCACCAGCGGCGAACGCCCCTCTCCCAGGGCTTGGAGCACGTCCTAAGGTGGTCGCGTGCGTTCGGATTGCCTGGTCGTCGGCGCCGATCCGCGCGCGCCATTCCTTTAACTGGCTACAGTGGTGCTGGATGAGTCATTCATGAACTCGATGTGGAGCAGCTTAAGCTTCGTATCACGGCTCCCCAGAGCTATACCCCACCGCTTCTCAAGAAAATCGAGCATCTCCAGTCCTCGGTCCAGAACCGACCAGGGGGTCCAATCCGCGCACTGAGCCACCCGTATCTCACTATAGGAGCCGTTGCGATAGCCCTGCACACCATCGTCGTCCTTCTTCTTTTTTTCAAACGGCCGGTTGGAGAACTTAGAATTTCGGCTTTGCGACAGCGGGAGGAGATTACCAAGCGAATTCAGCAACAGCTCACGCTCCTTCTTCGGCCGGGTTTTGAAGCCTGGCCATTCGAGGGCGCCCGGGTCCTGCGTGGCAGACTGCGGGTAGATGTGCTCCACTGTAACGTGATCCTTTTTTGAGGTGGTGAACGCGCCCCAATCGATTCTTTGGGTGTTCATGCCCGCCAGTTGTCGAAGATGCTGCTCGTACTCAAAAAGGAAGTACTTGAGGCCCGACCAGCTATAGAACCCTGCTTCCCGCTCAAAGAGATCATGCATATCTGATACAGCCTTGGGAAGATAAAACCAGTATCCCGTGCGCTCGCGAACAATCGTAGCCACCTCACCCAACGATTTCTTATCCCGGAATAGCTGGCTTGCGAGCCGATAGAATTCGTTGTTACCGGCATCGGCCCTACGCTGGCATAGCCTAGCGACTACAAACACGAAGCGTTCCGCCGCCTCTAAGAAATTCTGTAGCTCAACCACGGGCACATCTTTCTGAAGCGCTGCCATGATAAGAGGCTCAAAGGCTCCCCGGCCGAGTCTCTTTAGGCGCTCTAGCCAAAGCCGAATATTGTCCGGCAGTTGAGCAGAGAGCTCGGGGAAGTTTATGATGTGCCATTTTCTTACCGAGACCTGGACGCTGGACACGTACTGTTGCGTATCGCGGATTGTAAGGGGGGCCTGAGGAGGGGTCAGGTTCTTCGCCACAAAGTGGTCTTCCAAGAGAGATTTGGCGAACTGGTCAGCCCCCCTCCGTGCATACTCGAAGTACATGACCCAGTGAGCCCGAAGGAAATCATCGTCATCAAGCGGACGGCCCTTCACCTTTCCGAGCTGCTCGTATGCTGTTTTCCACGCGTCATTGATATTGTGCCGCAGTACGGTCGGGTCGGCTCCGTCACTGGGCGCCGGGAAAAGCGTGGAAAGGTATATGAGCCGGTTCTTAAGTAGCTCTAGCTTGGAAAGCCGTTTGCCGCGATTGTTCATTGTTTCAAAAACCACAAACTCATCAAGTGCGTCCTCCAATTCATAGACGTTGAACACGAACCGCTGCGTCAGTGCCTTAAACAGGCTCTCAACCACTTCAGGCGGGGTGGACCTAAGCTGTTTCCTAAAGTAATCCCGCGCGGCTGCGAGATTCCCGGTGTACGTCGTTTCAATTTCCCGGTATTGAACGGATGGCTCTTCGAGAATTTGCGTCTTCAGGAATTCGTAGCTCGGGTTATCTTTCTCGTACCCGAACAGAAAAGCGCGGCCCAGCGCCCCTGCCTTTTGCAACAGGTATTTCTTCACGTGGTCGGCCTTTTCGGTGAACGCCAGTTGCTGCCCATCCGGCACCGCGTCAAGAAAGCACTTGATGAGTACGATGGCGGTCGTAAGACGCTGTTGGCCGTCGACAACGTAGAAAGGCTTGTACCCCTTTCCCTCGATCAGCCATTTTTCGTCCTCCCACTTCATCCAAGACGCGGGTGTCACCTCTTCAATGGTCAGTTGCCCTACGTAGTGTTTGCGCTGGTCACGCAACCTATTGAGGTCCTGCCAAAAGTCGGCCACTTCCCGCTCCCCCCATGCAAAGCCGCGTTGGTAATCAGGAATCCTAAAGACCCTGCTGTTGAAAAACGTATCGAGATTCTGAAGTTCGCTGGGCACAGGATATACCCTCTCCAATAGGATGGAAACCGATGACAACGTAGCGATACTACCACAGAGACTCGCACAGGGAAACCGATCCAACGACCGCAACCACGCCACGGATAGGGGAACGCAGTCACTCCCGTTCTGCAAAACGGCAGGGGATTCTCCATTTTCGTAAAAGGCGGCCGAGGAATCTTCACACCTCCGTTGGCGGCAGGTTTCCAAGAACGCTGCGGCATCCTCCTGCCACGCTGCCTTGTCAAAATCGGCGGCCAGAAAGAAACAGGGTAAAGGCTAAAGGGTGAAGGGTAAAGTCGGCCTTTAACCTTTACACTTTACACTTTACGCTTTGTGAAACACTCATTGGCGCAAGCCGGTGAATAACCGGCCCTGCCTGTCTTGCGGCTTTCGAAGCGGCGTGGGTAGACATCTTCCCGCCCGCGAAACAAAGAACGGAACAGGGCGATTTTGGCCTCGGCGGGTGAATGCTGGTTCACGCCAACTTGCTGCAAAGCAGGAAGGCTGAGAGGTAGTTCCACGACCCTATTTTACATTGGCCTCTCCGCTAAGCTCCAAGTAGAATCGAAAACTGTCCACGCCCCCCTTGTGCAGATGCACCCTCCTTGACCCTTACAATTCAAGTTTTATGAATCAGGCCACATGGTCTATGCCCACACGGCTTCGCTGAAGGCGCTGCACGAAAACGTGGCAGCCTTCATCCTCAAGACTACGAATTTCAAAAGGGATTGAGGTCGCCGGCTGGCGCAGGGCGGACAAAATGTCGTTGCCGGCCGCCCATACTCCCCCATTTCGGGGGGAACGACCTATCCCCGAATTCCCCAGAATCGTGAAGCGAAATGACCCCCTCAGTTGCTTGGAGGCTTCCCAACTGTAATGCATTTCAGGATCTTTCACCCGGATTTCCAAGGCATCGCAACCAGTGAAATCCAGCAACACTTTCGCGACTTTACGCAGGGAATCGACGCGCGGCAAGCCGCGGTTGGCATAGCACAGAGTTCGACGCGCCATTTCCGACAAGCCGTATGCCGTCAATTCAATTAGTCCAAGTGTTTTGACCGGAGGAACTCACGCACCACTTCCTGAATGTCCCTGTGCTCCCCATCCACGCCGTAATTCATCCGGCGCATATCCTGATCGGAGATCTTGCCGGCTAGCTGCTCCAGCGCTATTCCAACCTCCGGATGGCGAGTTAAGGTCTGCTCACGCATTATGGGAACAGCCTGATAAGGGGGAAAATAGTGCCGATCGTCTGCCAACACGGCCAAGTCACGCGCTGCAATCAAACCGTCTGTAGAATTGCCCGCGACGATGTCGACCTGTTTCTCAAGAAGGGCCCTATAAAGTAACCCCAGATCCATGATCCGAGGCGGAGCCGCGAACTCCAGGCCATAAGTATGGACCAGCCCTTGATATCCGTCCGCTCGTTCCATGAACTCGTATCCGAATCCAGCCCGCCACTGAGGCGCAAAACGCGCGGCCTGGGAAATCGTCTGGAGGTACAGCCGCCGCGCATCCGAACCGCGCATGACCAGCACAAAAGTGTTGTTAAAGCCCAGAGGCTTCTCAACGGCAAGCTGGAACCGCTGCGCATATTCTCGCTTGACCTGTTCGTAGACCTGGAGAGGGTCCTTTGAGGACGACTGTTTGAGGATTGCACCGAGTGCCGTGCCGGTGTATTCAACGTAGAGGTCAATGCGGCCTGCCAAGATCGCCTGATGGCAGATATATGTTCCTGCCAGATAGAAGCGCCGCTCGACGGGCAAGTGGGTATGGGCTTCGAGGTGCTGCGCGAGGAGTTCCCCCAGGATCGCCTGTTCGGTGAAGTTCTTGGATCCGATTACGATTCGGTTCCCGTGAACACCACTGCAGCCCACCAGGATGGCGCAGCACAGCGGAATGAACAAGGTTCGAATCATGTCCCTCAAGCATACCGGAAGCGTCGCTCGAGGCGGCCTAAGAGAAAATCAGCGAGAAGCGCCATGATCGCGGCAGGGATGGCTCCGGCCAGGATCACTCGGTTGTCAACCATCGCCAGGCCGCGGAAGATGAACTCGCCCAGGCCCCCTCCACCGATAGCGGCGGCTATGGTGGCCACGCCGACGGTGATCACGGTTGCCACGCGCACGCCGGCAAGAATGACACCCATGGCCAAGGGCAATTCAACCTGAAACAAAAGCTGGAAGTCGGTCATGCCCATGCCACGCGCTGCTTCGCGAACGCCGATATCCACGCCCGTAATTCCGGCATAAGTATTTTGGATGATGGGGAGAAGCGCATAAAGCGTGAGGGCAGTGATGGCCAGGCGATCCGCGCGCTCGCCCAGCCACGGAGAGGACAACAGGAAGCCGAACAAGGCGAGAGAGGGAACAGTCTGCACGATGGTGGACGCCCCAAGAATCGCCTTGCCGAAAGCCGGACGGCGCGTCACCAGGACGCCCAGAGGCAACCCTAGCGACAGCGCCAGCAGCATCGAAACCCCTACCAGCCACAAGTGCTCGAGGGTTAGCGCGTAGACCTGCGCTTGATTCTTCCAGAAGAACTCCAGGGTGTTCATGTTCCTCCCTAGTGGGTCTGAGCAGTCTCGAAGGCTCTAAAGTACGCCTCCACGATGGGGTTAGACACCTGCCGGAACTCCTCCGGCGTATACACCCCCACCAGACTGCCACGCTCCAGCAAGGCGACGCGCGTCGAAAGCATCAGCGCTTCCCGCAGGTCGTGGGTGACGAAAACGATGGTCTTTTGGAGCCGCTGTTTCAGTCTCAGAAACTCCTGTTGGATTTCGGCGCGAGTCAGCG
>Ga0187782_10001376_pt1 | contig 17594 bp, 18 predicted proteins | sample 0715_SJ02_MP15_2_FD_132454 | JGI IMG/M metagenome (GOLD analysis project Ga0187782, IMG submission 132454) | Tropical peat soil microbial communities from peatlands in Department of Meta, Colombia - 0715_SJ02_MP15_20_MG | ecosystem: Environmental > Terrestrial > Soil > Wetlands > Peat | place...
AAAATGATGGCGAAACCGACCGGCCACGGCTTTTCGCTGCCGAACGAATACGGCGAAGCGCCGATGAATCTGGTTTTTGAGGGCGGCGAGAAGTCCATCGACGATATGGTTCGCGCGACCGAACGCGGCATTCTCGTCACCCGCCTTTGGTACATCCGTGAAGTCGATCCCTACGAAAAGATTCTCACCGGCATGACACGAGATGGTACGTTTCGGATCGAAAACGGCCGCATCGCCGGCGGCATCCGCAATTTCCGTTTCAATCAGAGCATGATAGAGATGTTATCGAACGTGGAGATGCTCGGACCGGCCGTCCGCGCCGCCGGCGAGGAATCTTTCGAGATGGTCGTGCCCGCCATGAAGATCGCGCATTTCCACTTCAGCGAGGTCACAAAATTCTAGGTGTTACTCGGTGAATTGAAGGCTCGAAATCGCCCGGGAGATGACGTTTTCCTGCAGTTGGACGAGATCGTTGTCCGCCCGGGTCATGCCGAAAATCGTGTAGAGTTTTTCGCCGCGAGCAAATAGGACCACCACACCGGACCAATCGTGTTGGTCCACGCTGCCGCGGAAACGGTGTTCCATCGCAGTTTGCCCGGAAACGGTGAGGTGCTCTTCACTGAGCGCGCGAAAATTCTCCATCACTTCACGCAGGCGATGTTCGGTTGCATCCATGTCCGCCGCGAGCGACTTTCCTGCGGGCTCCTGCCCGATGAGCAGGTAGGTCGTGTCGTCGGCGGTCCCCATGGCCGTGATCGCGCCCGGAAGAACGGCTGGAGCCGATGCGATCACGTCCCAGTCCGGCGGCTTAAACATGCGGAAGCGGTAGGTTTCGTTGGTGTAGGTGTTGCCGCTGACTTGCTCACGGATCGGTTCGGGAGCAGGTTTGGGTTTTTCCGGAGGGGCCGGGGCTGGACTTGGTGCAAGGGGTGCAGAATTCTTCGCGACGGCCGGGGCTGGAGCCGGGGCAGCCGCGGCAACTGTCGGTGCGGGCTTGCTTACGGGAGCGACCGGTGGAAGAGCCGCAGGGGGCGATCCGGCCGCTGGCTCGTTTTTCGGCTTTTCAACGGACGGTGTTTTCAGATCAGCCGTCACGGGCGGCTTGTCGGCCGGCGCCTTCGTCGCCTCCGGCATGCTGATCAGAACGACTTGATCCTTCTCGACCAGGGCGAAGCCGTAACTGGTCTTCACCTTGAAAGCGTTCTGTTCGAAACCAACGATTGTGCCTGAGATTTTGGTGCCGTCTTTGAGCTTCAAATCGTCAGCCTGCACCTTGCCGGGCGTGGCACAGGCGGCAACCGCGCACCCGAGCGTGGAAGCGAGGAGGTGGATGGCCGGCTTCATAACGCGAGTATCGCGCCGCCCCGGGCGGTCCAGCAAGCTCTCTAGCGGGGCTGTTGCTCGTTCAGTCAGCGCCGGGGCTTTCGGGCCGATCCGCGGGGTCGTCGCTTTGCCTTGTGGCGCGTTTGCCGCGGACTGAGGATTCGTTTCAGGCCGGTGAGCCTGTGTTGCAAGGCGCGAAACTCCTGTTCGAGCGTACGAAGTTGGCGATCGGCACCCGCAAGGTTCCCGGAGCGGCCGATTGTCTGGAGACTACGCGCGGAGCCGGCGGCGCGATCGGCGCCAAACAGTCCAAGGGAACCCTTTAGGGCGTGAGCCGCCGAAGCAAGCCCCTCGGCATCGTTCCTCGCCAGCGCTCGGCGAAGGGCGGAAAGCCGCTTCGGGGCATCCCGGAGAAGGTTTTGGATCAAGGTTCGCAGCAGTTTCCTGTTTCCCCCGGTGGCGCGCTCGAGGTGAGCCGCTAAGTCGGTGGAAGATTCCGGATGCATCCGGGCTGACTCAGATGCGGAACCGGTTTGCGCCGGCCTGCGCGACAGCACGGCCAGCATCGCAAGCACCTCCGGCATGCGGATGGGCTTGGGCATAAAGGCATCCATGCCCGCGTCTAGACAGCGACGCTCATCCGATTCCGCCGTATTTCCGGACATGCCGATAATGATGGGGCGTTTCCCGTGGGCGTATTTTCTCTGGCGAATCGCGCGCGTGGAATCGAGGCCATTGACAACAGGCATTTCTTCGTCCATGAACACAACCTCGTAGGGATTCTGCTCGAGAGCATCGAGCGCCTCGCGTCCGTTGGAAACCCCAGCGACCGTGTGTCCGCCGTGGCGAAGAAGCTCGATCAAGAGCTCGCGGCTCTCCACAGTGTCTTCCGCAACCAGGATTTTCATTGGTGTGGCGGCCCGCTGGCCTAGGCGGGCTCTCCCTGACAGAATCATCTGGCCATCCCGTGGCCGCAACCCTTTTTGTGGCCGGGTGCGTTCGAGCGGTTACCCAGTGGCCGGGGCCTAGCGATCGAGGAATGCGCGAAGGCGCGCGTGGCCGGCACGGCTGACCGGAAGTTGCATGCCCGTACTCAGCACGGCCACGTGGCTGTCTTTGCCGTAGAGTTCAATCTTGGAGACGCGTTCGAGATTCACGATATAGGAACGGTGAATGCGCAGAAATCGGGATGGGTCGAGCGAGGCTTCCAGGCTCGAAATGGTTTGCTGCTTGAGATGCTTTTTGCCCTGGGAAGCCAGCGCGACGTAATCGTCCTGGGCCTCGGCATAGTCGAGTTTTGCTACGGGAATGATAAACACGCTCGCACCGTCTCGTACGGGGATGCGATCGAGATACTGTTGCGGCGGGCGTGCGGCGGCAGCCAGTTCGATCGCTGGGAGCGACGGAGGCGGCAGCTTGCCCGAGAGTCGTTCCTTGGCGCGCTGAAGCGCCGCCTCGAACCGGGGGGCGCCGATGGGCTTTAGCAAGTAATCCACGGCGTGCACCTCAAACGCGCGAATCGCGAAGGTATCGTAGGCCGTAACGAAGATAACAGCCGGTCCCGGGCCAATCAGCTCGAGCACCTCGAATCCGTCGAGCTTCGGCATCTGGATATCGAGGAACACCAGATCGGGCTTCTGGTCGGCCACGGATTTCACGGCCTCAAATCCGTTGGCGCATTCGGCCACGATCTCAATCTCCGAGTGCGCAGAGAGAAACTCCCGCAGAACCTGGCGCGCGAGGTCCTCGTCGTCCACGATGAGGGTGCGAATCCTGCGGCCCTCGGTAGGGGTCACAGCGTCTTCTCCTGGGGGATGGGTCTGGCGAGGGCGCGGGCTCGATCGCTTTCGGCCGGGAGCGTGATGGCAACACGAAAGCGGTCACCGGCGGCCGTCGCCAGAAAACTCGCGCGCCCCGGGTAGCGGGCCTCGAGGCGCTGGCGGACGTTCACGAGACCCACACCATTTCTGCGGCGTCGTGGCGCCTCGGGATCAAACTGGTTTTCGATGGCGATTTCTAGCAGTCCGTCGCGCCGTTGCGCCCCCAGGCGAATCCAGCCTCCTTCGACCAGATTCGCAACGCCGTGCACGACCGCATTCTCGACGAGCGGCTGCAGTAGGAGCGGCGGAACTTCGGCGTCAAGAGCCGCCGGATCGATTGCCTCTTCCATTCGCAGGCGGTCTCCATAGCGAATCTTCTCGACAGCCAGGAAGGCGTGAACGAGCGACATCTCTTCTGCCAATGGAATGGAGGGTTTCTCCCCGAGACCCAGTGTGCGGCGCAAGAAATCGCCCAAAAGGACACACATCTCTCGGGCTTTCGGAGGGTCGGAAGCGGTCAGAGCGCTGATCGAGTTGAGGCTGTTGAACAGGAAGTGGGGGTTCACCTGTGCCTTAAGCGCTCGTAATTCCGCGTCGCGCGCGAGAAGGCTGGCCTGCATCACGCGTGCTTCGGCTTGGCGCGAGGCCTCGACGGCCAGCAGCACGTAGTGGAAGCCAACGGCGAGCAGATAGAGCAGAACGCCGGTGCCAAACAACAAAGGCAAATCTTCCGAGAGACGCGAGTCGATTCCGTGAAATCCCCTAGAAGCTGAAAGCATCCGGCCGAGCGTTCTCGCCGCAAGCAGCCAAAGAGCGCTCGCTGCGACTGCTCCGACCAAGTGCGTGAACAAAAACCGTGGCACGCTCGAGCGGTCCAGCGGAGTGGCCAGACACGGATACCAGGCCGCCAGACACACAAACGCGTACAGCAAGCAGAGGGGGAAGGCAACGGCACCGGCCTGCCACCAAGTCAGCCCGCCCGGCACGGCGAGCAGATACGCGAGCATACCCGCGAGAGGAATCCAGCCCAGCAGATAAAAAACGAGTCGTCGGAGTTGGGCCAAGATCGGGTGCATGGCGCGCTCAGTTCTTAAGCGTTAGGCCTCCAAATATGGAGACTCCCTTGACAATCAGTCTCTTGGGGGAAGCCGCCGGGCCCGCGGATCCACCGGCGTCCTGGTTCGCCGGCAAGGGGTGGCTGGTTCGATCGCCCGTTCCGCCAAAGATTCCGACGCTATCGACGATGACTTCCCAAGTTGTCGGAACGCGAATCTCACCACCGCCGAAAATCGTGACTACTTCAATCACAATCTGATTCCCTGGAAAATCGGCTTGCGTTAAGTCGATCTCAAAGCCGCCAAAAATCGCCACGATTTCTCCGCCCATGAAATTCTTGGAGATGATGCGGCGCCGACCGCCCCAAAACACGTTGACGTCATTGAGCCGGGGCTCCGACGAATCATACCAATGCGGGTCAGCTTGCCAATGGGACTGGGGCGGCTGCCACCTGTAGCTCGCCCGTCGGCTGAATCGGTCCATGCGTCGCTGAAAACGGCGCCAGGAATCCTGGTGTGGCCACGCATGCGGATCCCAGCCCGACGCCCAGTTCGGTTGCGTTCCCGGCCCCGGCGCGTTCGGCGGGGCCTGTGATGGCGGGGCCTCTGACGACGGAGACGGGGAAGAGGAAGGGGACGACGCGGCAGGGGCAGCAGGCTCACTGCCTCCTGCGTCAGCTTGGGGCGGGCCCGGCGGTGGGGAAGGCGGCGGATAATATCCAGGCATGCCCCTGCTCTCATAGTGGCGCAAGACCAACAGCACGCCCACGCAGATCAAGAAAACGGGCCAGATCGTGCCGAAGCTAATGCGGCTTAGACCCAGTTCCTCCAGTTGAAAGGAGATACCCAGCAGGGCCAGGAATCCTCCCCAAAACCGTCCGACCATGTCATGGGAGGAGACGAGTTTGTTTACACCAAAGTAGATGAGAATCAGGGGCCAGAAGAGAAAGATCTTCCTGGCATCGGCGAAGCCCAACTGGTCGAGCAGAAGAATCAGGCCCAGCAGCAGAATGATGACGCCGACGACGAAATGGCGATTTTGGTGCAACGGATCACTCACCTCGCTTCACTCCCGCGCGAGAGCCTTGGGGCATGGCACGACCGGTCGGCTGCAGTGCCAGCAAAATGGCCAACCCAAATCCTACAAGCAGCAGCGGCCAGAACCGGAGAATTCCTTCGAATCCAAGAACGCTCAGCCGAAGGACGAGCGCATTCCAAATGTTCATGGCGATGATGTGAATCAACCAATAGCTGGTTGCGTTCAGTTGGTTGCAGATGAACTCGCCCAATTGAAACACAAGTCCGACAAAAATCAGAAGGCCGGCTGCGATGAAGGCAACCGTCCTGGAAACGATGGGGGCGGAAACCAGCTGGGGACGTGCATCAGTCATTGCCATCTCCTCTCGCCTGAACTCAACTCTAAACACGGGAAGGCTAATCGGGAGTCGCTGGCGGCGTCGCGCCCTATTCGGCCAGTGGCGGTTGAGGACCGGCAAACAGCACCCGGCGAGGGCCACATGGATCGATGGTGTGCGTCTAGCTAAAAGGTGTGCGAGCAGATCCTTAGAGAACCATGCCAAGCCACAGGGCGCCGGCGATGAGGCAGACAAGGAAGAGAATCACACGCACATGCTTGCGACGTGCCGCCAGCACAATGATTCCCATCATCGCGAGCAGGAAGCCAAGCTCCATCCAGAAGTGCCAGGAGACGACCTCGCCGGTCCACGGGGCGGCTGCGCCGCGAAGGCAAACGGAGGCGAAGGAAGCGGTAGCTGCGAGGGAAACCGCCATGACACCGCCAAGGGCGATGCCTTTAGCCCAATCGGGGGCGATCCATCCCTTGATCGAATCGCGCCAATCAAGCCAAGTCTGTCCAGCGACGAGGCCTACCACGATCAGAACGAAAAGCGCCACCCTGCCTCCCAAGCCCGCGTCAGTTCAACCTGCAACAGGTTCGCTAGCGAGGCGAGGGATCATATCCGATTCGCGAAAGGCTCGGAAGCCGATTCCGGAGATCCTTCGCCCGCTGGTGGCTTCTTCTGGCAATCGGCCTACCAAAGTGGGACGAGTGCAGGAGGAACGCAGGCGCTCTCTATGTCATGTGTTCGCAAGCAGATAGTGATCGAGGAATTTGATTTCTGCCCAAACAGCGAGCCAGTCTCGCGAGGTTTCACCCGGCCGAGCGCCGAGTGAAGGTACAAGAAAGAAGGGATTTGCACACTGTCCCTCAACTCCCCATGCGTTATAGTACTCATTTTCTTCGCCCCGTTGTGATCCTCACAACCGTGCGTCGAACAGGCCCAGCGGGGTGCGGGTCCGGGTGTTACGATAGCCCTTCCCATGCGATCTCCCTGGATCATCGCCCACCGAGGCGCTTCCGGCCACGCGCCCGAGAACACCTTTGCCGCTTTCGAGCGCGCGGTGGAGCTGGGAGCCCGATTTATCGAGACAGATCTGCAGTTGACCCGTGATGCACAGTTCGTTGCCATTCACGACGCCTATTTGGATCGCACGACCAACGGGCACGGGGCGGTCCACGACCGCACCCTGGCGGAGCTTCGCGAGCTCGACGCCGGCAAGTGGTTTGACCGTGAGTTTATGGATCAGCGCATTCCGACTCTGGAGGAGATTTTGGAGTTTGCGCGGAAACGGGATGTCGTTTTTTATCTAGAGATCAAACACAGCGTGGCCTGGGGCATGCATCACACGCTCGTCGGCGCACTCGGGAAGGAGCAAAACGCAGCCCGAACGATTGTCATTTCGTTCGATCCTGCGACGCTAGACTCGGTGCGACGACTCGAACCGGCGATGATGATCGGTTTGCTGATCGAGAATGTGAAGGGCGATCCGATCAAGGCCGCGTTGGACGTGGGGGCACGCCAGGTTTGTCCCAAAGTCGACCTGGTGACACGAGAAATGGTCGAGCGGGCGCACCGCGCGGACCTGCACGTGGTGACCTGGACAGTAAACGACGCCGACAAAATGAGGGCGGCGATCGATGCGGGCGTTGACGGTATCATGACCGACCTGCCCGATCGCCTGCGAGCGGTCGTCGAAGATAGCCTGTCGAACCTTTCCTCGAAGTGAATCAAGAGCCCCGGGAGGCTCTTGCCGTCAGATACTTGAACAAGCTTGCGAACTGTGCCAGCGAAAACTGCTCGGCTCGAGCCTCGGTGTTTACCCCCAATGCGGCCAGGCCTTCGCGGATGAGATCGTTTGAAAAACTGTCTCGGAGGTTATTCCGCACAGTTTTTCTTTTTTGACGGAAACATCTTTGCACGAATTTGAGAAAGTGCTGCTCGTCTGGAAGGTTCAGAGAAACACGCCCGCCGGGCAGAATCATACGGAGCAAAGCGGAGCTGACCTGGGGAGGCGGGCGAAAGGCGCCGGCCGGGATTCGCAACACGATTTCTGGATGCGTGTAAAACTGGCAGAGCGCCGAGAGGTATGCGTATTCGCGCCGGCCCGGCCGTGCAACAATCCTACAAGCGACTTCCCACTGCACGACGATGTGAATCGACTCGATCCGTTCTGCAAAGGCGAACAGATGGTGCAGAATCGGCGACGTGATGTAGTACGGCAGGTTGCCGTAGACGCGGAATCGGCCGCCAGCCAGCTGCGTGAGGTCAAGCTTCAGTATGTCGCCGGTGAGGACTTCGACGCCGGGAAATTTCGCGGGTTCCAAACAGAGGCGCCGCTGCAAATCCGCCGCCAAGCGCCGATCCGCCTCGAGAGCAATCACCCGGCGCTCGGGGCTGGCCAGCAACTGCGTCATCTCGCCGTGGCCGGCACCAATTTCGACCCAGGTTTGCGTCTCGTGGCGCGGAAGCGAGCCGAGAATTCTCTTGCGCCAGCCAGGCTCCTTGAGAAAGTGTTGTCCCATGCGTTGGCGCGCCATGGTGAGGCAGAGTGTAACAAGTTTGCGAACGCCTGGCAGCGTGTCCGCGTCGAACTGGATTCAGGAGATTTTCTTGACGCCCTATTGACCGTGGGCTAGGTTTTATTTGCGGTACGCGGCGCATGAAAATCCTCTTGGTAGCTTCGGAAGGGGTTCCTTACTCAAAGACCGGTGGCCTCGCCGATGTGATCGGTGCCCTGCCGCGGGCCTTGCACGCGCTGGGTCACGAAGTTCTGGTCCTGCTGCCGCGGTACCACGGGAACAAGATCAAGTCCACGCTGGCCTCCAGCGTAACCATCTCGCTCGACCATGAGCTGCGCTTTCCCGCCATCGTGGAAGGGGCCTCGGTGGGAGGCGTGCGGCACCTTTTTGTGGACGATCCAGAGTTTTTTGACCGTCCGCATGTTTATGGAGACAGCCGCGGCGATTATCCAGACAATGCGGAACGATTCGCCGAGTTCTCGCGAGCGGCTATCGAATGCATGAAGCGCGTTTGGCTGCCGGATGTGGTTCATTGCCACGACTGGCAGACGGCACTCGTACCCGTGTTGCTCCGCACCCAATACAGCAAGGATCCGGCGGTGCGGTCGTTGCCCGTCGTACTCACGATTCACAATCTCACCTATCAGGGTGTGTTTCCGCCGACGGTCTTGCGTCGAATTGGTCTTCCGGACAGTCTTCTTTCGATTGACGCCCTGGAGTTTTACGGCAAGGTAAACTTTTTAAAGGGTGGATTGCTCTTTGCCGACTATTTGACCACTGTGAGTCGGCGTTACGCCAAGGAGATCCAGACCGCCGAATATGGCGCCGGATTGGAGGGCGTGATTCGCCATCGCGCGGATCGACTTGTGGGAATTCTGAATGGAGTGGACTACGGAACGTGGAGTCCAGAAAGCGACACGCTCATCGCGCAAAACTATTCTGTCCACAATCTCGCAGGAAAGGCTGCGTGCAAGAAAAATTTGTTGGCCGCGCTTCAATTGCCCCTGGAAAATCTGAGCCGTCCGCTCATCGGGATGGTGTCGCGTTTCGTTGATCAGAAAGGCTTCGATCTCCTCGCAGAAATCGTGGGTGAACTGATGGGGGAGGATCTTGCCATCGCCGCCCTGGGGAGCGGTGCATCGGAATACGAAGAGCTGTTTGCGGGGCTCGCCCGAAAATATCCCGCACGGGTTGGCGTCAAAATCGGTTACGATAACCAGCTGGCGCACAAGATCGAGGCGGGAGCGGACATGTTCCTGATGCCCTCGCGCTTCGAGCCTTGTGGGCTCAATCAGATTTACAGCCTACGGTATGGTACCGTACCGATCGTTCGAGCCACCGGGGGGCTCGACGACACGGTTCAGAGGTTTGTTGCGCGGACGCAGCAGGGAACGGGCTTCAAGTTCGAGAACTATGACGGAACGAGCTTGCTCGAGTGTGTTCGCAGCGCCCTCAAGGTCTTCCGGGACGAAAAAGCCTGGCGGGTGCTGCAGGTGAATGGAATGAGTAAGGATTATTCCTGGAAGACTTCGGCTTCGGCCTATGTCACTCTTTACGAAGCGGCTAAGCGGTCCCGAATCCCCAGGGTTGTTGGATCATCTAAATGAATGCGTGGCAAAGGGCCTAGAGGGCCGGTGCCGCACAAGAGGGAATCATGTCCGATACCATTCAGGCCGTAAGCGACGCGAGCTTTCAAGCCGACGTGATCGAGGCCAGTAAGACCCAGCCCGTGGTGGTCGATTTCTGGGCTGACTGGTGCCGTCCCTGCCATATGCTGACGCCCACGGTTGAGGAAATCGCGCGCGAGCACGCGGGCAAAGTGAAGGTAGTAAAGCTGAACGTCGATGAAAATATGAGCGTCCCCGGAAAATTCAGCATCCGGGGAATCCCGACATTGCTGGTGTTCAAGGGTGGGCAGGTGGCCGACCAGATTGTGGGCGCCGTGCCCAAAGAGCAGATCGTGAAGGTCCTCGAGCGCCACATTTCCTAGGCGCCTCTCTCTCTCAATCGAACGATGATGTGCGCGGGCGGCGCCCGGGCCATTCTGCAGGCCCTGGCTCACGCGAAACGGATTGGGTCTCGCGATGACAGAAGGTCGAGCACGGAAGTTGCGGCGCTGCCATTGGGCAAAGAGCCCTCTCATGATCGACTACCACGACCGAGAGTGGGGTGTGCCACTACATGAGGACCGCAAGCTACTCGAACTCCTCATCCTCGAAGGGGCGCAAGCGGGCCTGAGCTGGGAGACCATTCTGAACAAGCGCGAAAACTATCGGCGCGCCTTCGACAACTTCGACCCAGCGAGGATCTCCCGCTATGAGAAACGAAAGGTTCGCACGCTTTTGGCGGATCCGGGCATCGTCCGCAATCGGCTGAAGATCGCCGCGGCCATTACCAATGCGCGTGCATTTCTTGCTCTGAAAAAGGAATTTGGCAGCTTCAATCAGTATGTTTGGCAATTTGTGGGCGGCCAATCGACAGTACGTCACCGTGGGCCACAAGGTGTCCCAGTCCGTACACCGGAATCCGACGCGATGAGCAGGGATCTCGAGAAGCGCGGGTTCCGATTTGTGGGCACCAGGATCTGCTACGCCTTCATGCAGGCGGCCGGCATGGTAAACGATCACGCCCCGGACTGTTTTCGCCGCAGCGCGCTACTATCAAAATCATAGTCCCGACTCGTTTCCCTGCGAAGGGGTCACGTCATCCCTCGGTCGGTTACCTATTGACAACCGCATGGTGAGCAGCCATCTTAGTTGGCTTTACCCACAGGGAGCACCATTGGCTTACTACGGGCGCGCCCCGAAGCGGAGAATAGGGTGAAAGTACGCGTCTGTTTCCACGACAAGTGCTTCGATGGAGCGTGTTCGGCGGCCGTTTTTACGCGCTTTTATCGCGAACGCATTCATCCGGATGCTGCGTTCGCTTATACGGGCATGACCCACAAAGCCTCGCAGCCATTTGAAGATGGCATTTTTGATGGCGATGAAAACGCGATCGTGGACTTTAAATATTCCAGCTCGCCCCAACTAACCTGGTGGTTCGACCACCATCAGAGTGCGTTTCTCAAAGCGGAAGATGCGGAACATTTTCGCCGCGATCATTCCGGGCGGAAGTTCTATGATCCATCCTACAAGTCCTGCACAAAGTTTCTTGCCACGATCGCCTCCCAGAAGTTCGGCTTCGATGCCAGACCACTGGACGAACTGATTCACTGGGGAGACATCATAGATGGCGCGCAATTTGCTTCGCCCGAGGCGGCGGTCGGACTGGGAGAGCCGGCCACGAAGCTTGCGCTGGTCATTGAAGCGGCGCCGGAGCCGAACCTGGTCCCAATGCTCATTCCGTATCTGACGGAACTTTCGCTTGCAGAGATCATCGACCTACCCCTCATCAAGAGGCATTTGAACCCGCTGCTCGAACGGCACCGTCACTCGATCGACGAGTTACGCGAACGAACCGATTTCCGCGATGGCGTCGTCTATTTCGACGTGAGCGACCTCGACCTGGAGGGCTATAACAAATTCATCCCCTACTATCTCTACCCCAATGCGCTGTATTCGGTAGGCGTGAGCGCTTCGCCCACCCGCGCGAAAGTTTCCGTGGGCACCAGCCCGTGGAAGGAAGCGTCCGCCGAAGTTAATCTTGCTACCCTGTGCGAGAAATACGGCGGTGGAGGACATGCCCGCGTTGCCGCCATTTCGCTGGGGCCAGGCGATCTCGTGCGGGCCCGTCAAGTGGCCAAAGAAATCGCCGGCACGTTGCGCCAGTCCGTCGTCTTGCACTGACTTAAGCCTCTCGCCTGACAAACAAGGTTCCCACGAAACGATTTTTCTGACCGTCCATTCGGCTGTCCTCCTGAAAAAGCCAGGTCCTCCGCTTCGCCCTAAGCGCTTCGCCCTTCGGGCTCACAGGCCTTCGCTTTGGGCAAAGCCAAAACGGGGGATGCCGTAGGTCAAGCGAGGCCAGATGCGTCGTTCCTAGCGCCTGCTATCGCGAAATTATTCGAGGAAAACCACAAGAAAAGAGAAAAACAGGCAGAACACAAGAAAAGGGGACATTTCTAATTTGGTAAGAAAGGGGACACTTCTATTTTGGTTTGACACTGACTTTCCTTGAGATTGACACTGGCGGCGTGGCCAGCGTATGGTTCCTGCGCAAGGCAGTTCACCCAAGGTCCGGCCGAACATTCAAACATCAAGAGGAGACTTCAGATGCGTAAGCTGCTGATATTACTCTTTGCGCTCGGATGGGCTGGCGCTTTGTACGCCGCCGATTCATTCTCGGGAACCTGGAAGCTCAACGCCGCCAAGTCAAAATATGAATCCGGCCCAGCGCCTAAAGAAACCACTGTCACCGTAACAGAGGGCAGTGACACGACCGACGTGACCGTAACAGGAACCGACGGAAGCGGGAAACCTATTGCAACACATATGACGCATCCGACCGATGGAGGCCCGGTCAGGTTCCTTGCAGGGGGACCCACGGACGGGAGTACCGAAAGCGTCCAGCAGGTCAACGCGAATACTCGCCATATAACGGTCATGCAGAGTGGCAAGGCAGTCAGGACTGAGCAGATCACAGTCAGCGCCGATGGCAAGACGATGCGCGTAGTGGCGAAGGGTACGTCGTCAGGTGGCAAGTCGTTCACCGACCTAGAGGTTTTCGAAAAGCAATAGGGGCTCGAACCTGAGATCGAGCGTGAGTTTTCTGCGCGATGTCATTTCGCACAAAGGAGGTCCAGTTCAGCACGACCGTGAATCCGGTCGGGCGCTGAGCAATTCTTCGCCCGAGACAAATCAGCTTGTCGCGGGCGCACATCCTAGGTACTGTAAGTAAACTTAGATTGGTCGGCGCATCCTTGGCTATTCAGTCCGGTACCGTCGTGGGTCCCATGCGAGCGAAGTTGGCCTTCCGCGCACGCTTTCTCAAAAACCACATGGAACGGAAAGATCGAAACGGACACTATGGCGTCATAGTAGCCCTTCGCGTGACAAGGCACTAGGCTGTGCTTTTTGAGAAAGGGAATTCGGGTCTGCGGAGGAGCAAATGAATAGAGTGCTGCACTGTAGCCTCCTCGCCATCGCCATTATGCTCGGGGCGAGCTCCGCGCTTGCTCATCACTCGCACGCGATGTTCGATACCGACAAGCAAGTGACGCTGGTCGGCACTGTGAAAGAATTCGAGTGGAACAATCCGCATTGCTGGATTCAATTGCTTGTGCCCGATCCGAACGACCCGAACGCCGCTCCCGTCGAATGGGGTGTCGAGATGGGCGCGCCAATCCAGCTGATTCGTCACGGCTGGAAGCCTAGCAGTGTGAAGCCTGGAGACAAGATCACGGTGGTCATCAATCCATTGCGCGATGGCCGACCCGCAGGTCAAATCGTTTCCGCAATAGGTGCAGACGGCAAGCCGATCGGCGCGGTGCCGGAAACAAACAGCAAATAAGTGAAACTGCGGGAGGATCAACCATGATTCGCCGGGCGACTGTAGCGGTGGCGGCGCTGCTATTGGCGGGCTGCGTCTACCTGACGCGGGCGCAAACGTCTTCGAAAGCACGCCTCAAGGCTTTCACCAAGCTGCCGGATTGGTCGGGACTTTGGCAATTTGATATCTGGACTGACGAATTGGACGGACAGCAAATAGGTCCGGAGGGATTGCGCAAGGCGAAAGCCTATGCCGTCGCCATGGATGCGACATTCACCTCTGCATGGCAGCCCAAAATCGACCAGCTAGCAAAGGCGGCAGCGGCTGCCAGAGCTGCAGATCCTAACAACCCGCCCGCATATGAAGGATATGGAGGGTGCGGCTGGGTGCCTGGGTTTCCGGCCACCATGCTCCCAGGGACCTATGAGTGGCGGGTGACCCCTGAAGAAACTACGCTCATCAGCCTGCTTGGTTCGGTGCGACACATCTATACCGACGGCCGCCCGCATCCGCCAAAGGATGAGTTATGGCCGACGAGCCAGGGCGATTCAATCGGACACTGGGAGGGCGCCACGTTGGTGGTCGATACCGTGGCGATAAGGACTCCGATATATTTACCAACACTGGCGAGAAGGGAAGAAGTTCCTTTCGTGCCGATGAGCAGCGAACTGCATAGTATCGAGCGGATTCGCATGGTGAACCACGACCAGATGCAGATTCAATTCACGCTGGAAGATCCGATCGCGCTGGCGAAACCCGTTAGTGTGGCGCTCACTTGGGAACGTGTAAAGGACATTAACCGCATGGAACAAAACGCGGATGACTGCGACAACCCAGCGAGCGACCGAAATCCGATCGTGAATGGCCGGTTCGATACGATCGCAAAGCCAGCGCCTACGACACGAACTGAGCCAACTGGCCGCTAGCCGCAGCGAGCGGTGCAAAAAAGTGGGCGGAATTCTGTGTAGGCTCAACAAGAAACGATACGAATAGTTCGAATCACATCAGCGAGAGATTTCGACTTGAGCACGCGGCTGGGCGAGGCTGCCATCGAGGCTTTTCTCAAGGCACGACGTGAAGGGCCGCTAGCTCAATGGTAGAGCAGCTGACTCTTTAATCCCTTCCGGCCATTCCGCATCACTCCGTAGCAAGACGCAGTATGACGATAATTGCATGTGTTACAGCCCCTTTCTGAGATCTCGCACCCGCAGCACTGCGCACCGTGGCGGAGCAAAACGAAGGACCGACTGACACCAGAACTGACACCACCCAGGCTGGTCGAACCTCTATTCCTGGCCCTGGCGCCCGCCAGGCTTCGGCCCCGGCTTCTGTGCGGCCTTCACTTTACGGGCCTTGGCAATATCGGCCTCAGTCCAGCGCCAGAGTGTGCGCCCTCCGCCCAGTGGCACCGCGACGGAGGGCCGAACTTTCCCCAGGGCAAGCCACCGATTGAGCGTCCTGAAGGACACGCGCAGCTTGGCAGCGGCCTGCCTGGTGCTATAGCTCGTCCGCTTGAGCATCCTCCGTCCCTTTCCGTGTCCAGTGCCATTTGGGGCGAGATTATAGCCTATGAACACTGAGACATTTCGATCACCTGCGCTGGTCGATCAGTCCCAGGACACGCGAAAGTTCCAAAAGTTCACTGAGGTCACGATACAACGACGGAACTTTTCGTACGCAAATAGGGAACGAATCAGAGAAAGACGATCCGAAATCGGAGATAAGCGGGATCAGCGGCTCCGAGGGAGGGCCGATGGGCCGAGCCGGTCTCGCCTGCCGAAACGCGTCCTTGCACTTTGAGTGTGCAACCCGCGCGGGTCGCAGCACAAATGTGCGTCACGGGACTAAACACTAATCACCTGGATGAGAATGCGGATCTTACCGGTCGTTGCGCTCTGCCTCTGGATCGTAGCGTGCTTTGACCCAGCCTCGAAAGTCAACAATCGAGGAGACTCGACTGTTGACGGGATCACCGCGTATGTTCAGGACACGTTCAATCAAGCAGATGGCCCTCTCAGCTCCAATTGGATTCCGCTGCCACGGTTTTCCCTCATGCAAAGTTCAGCCCCGCCACCGGTCGTAAAAAATGGGGGCTGGACGATCGATCCAAGCTTCAACTATGGCGCGGCCGTGTATCGAGGTACGTTTGGCAGTAACCAATGGGCCGCCGCACGCATCCAGGCGCTGAGCGCCACGGGTACCGACGTCCAGCTTGGACTCTGCATCCGCTGCTCGGTCGTCAACGGTTTGTTCAACGGCTACTACCTGCTGATCGGCCCGAATAACCTCGAGAACGGCCGCGCGGCCACAGTGGAGATTTGGGAGGCCTACAACGGACAGGCCACCTTCCTCGTTATCCCCTACGCTAACGAAACCACCCCTTTGACTGTGGGGGACACGATCATGTTCATGGCAGTGGGGAACCAATTGACCTTCAAGATGTATGAACCGAGCTACAGCGCCGCCGCGCTGATTAGCCAGACTATCACCAATAATGACATCAGTGGAGGCTCTCCGGGGATCGTCGCGCAGACGGCGCAGGCGAGCACCGCATCGCAGGAGACACAGTTCGGCCGATTCGCGGCAGGGAGTTTTGACCCAAATGTTCCGGAGGTTCTCCCGCTCTTCGCTACCGTTTCTGTCGCCCACGACGGCTTTAGCAGTGCGAGTGGCGATTTGATCGCCAATTCAGATTGGAGATATTCGTCGGCTGGCAGCGGCCAGGCCGGCTTGCAGGTGCTCGGTGACGGTCTGGCCCCGACCTCGCAATCAGGGTTCAATTCGGGCTCCGCATTCTACACAAGGTTTAACTTAGCCATCGCGTATTACATCGGTGCCAGATTCTCGCCGGACCAGTGCACGGAGGCCACAGTTTTGGCAGGTGACTCGTCGACGCAGTACGCATCGATAGGGCTGCGCATATCCCGCTCCTCAAGTGGCTATATGTTGGGCTTGGGCACGAGTGGCTCGTTTAGCCTAACGACAAGTTCTTCCGTCACTCTGGCCCCGTTCGCAGCCTCTAATCCGGGGGACGTCTGGCTCCTCGAAATGAAGGGCATCGCTATCTTTGTTTTCAAGAACGGCATGTTGCAGTACATCTGCACCGACGACACGATTCTTAGAGGGCGGCCAGGAGTCGGCGGAGTGATCGCCGCAGGCCAAAAGGCGGCAGCGGGGGACCTGGTCAATTGGGGTGCCGGAAACATTCAATATAGGGAATCCCCAAGAGGCGATTGACAGCTCGGGCGCGCGTCTTCTTTACGATTTGCTCAGGATGTGAAGCGCCCCCGAGTGGCACGCAGGATGCGTCGCGCGGGACGGAGAGCGATTCGGAAGACGCACAGGTCGGAAAGTCGCCCGAGCGAGTCGACTCGCCGGACGTCTTGCGGCCAAAGAAGTGGAAATGACCGCGAGAGACGTCACCCCGCTCTAGAGCCATCTGATCGTACAGTGGCAGGATGATGCCCCGGGCCTTGCCCGATTAAGGTTCTGACGCGCTAAGCGGACAAGTTTCCCCCGGCCGCGACGTGGCGATGCTGGAAGCCCGGCGCAAAGCGGCAGAATCCATATACGTTTTCGCAGAAGATGCAAATGGACCAATGCTGAATACAAGCCTAGCTCACCTGCACGGGAAGGTGCGCTGGACGCTTGGCTTGCCCGTCGAATTTGTTTTACACTCGTTGAGGCACATGTTCTGCACGCGATTGGGTGAGGCTGCCACGGAAGCTTTTCTCATCCAACGGCAGGGCACCACAGCGTGACGGTTTCAGAGCGATACGTTTACCTTACCCCAGAATCGGCTGTCCTGGCGATCCGACGGCTAGACGCCGCCAATCGGTCACTTTTGGGGGAGCGGAGTGGCACCAGAACTGACCCGATACCTCGCGCTGCTTGTAAGTCATTGATGGGCCGCTAGCTCAATGGTAGAGCAGCTGACTCTTAATCAGCGGGTTCCAGGTTCGAGTCCTGGGCGGCTCACCATTTCTTTTCAATAAGTTGTGACGAGTACAGCGTTCAAACGAAAAGGCCACTGTAGCGGAAACTGTAGCGGGTTGGTTTCGTCGTTATCCGAATAAGGCACGCTGC
>Ga0187782_10001377_pt1 | contig 17588 bp, 15 predicted proteins | sample 0715_SJ02_MP15_2_FD_132454 | JGI IMG/M metagenome (GOLD analysis project Ga0187782, IMG submission 132454) | Tropical peat soil microbial communities from peatlands in Department of Meta, Colombia - 0715_SJ02_MP15_20_MG | ecosystem: Environmental > Terrestrial > Soil > Wetlands > Peat | place...
AAAGGCCCGCCGCATATTGACTCCGGCCCCGAAGACAGCGGAGGAGCTGAAGAGGATCCGCAGGGAGATGACCCAGAGGATCGTCGACGATCTCGAAAGCGCCTTCATTCTCGATGCCTTGAAACGAAACAACTGGAACGTCACCAAGGCAGCCGAGGAGGTTGGTCTCTTGCGGCCCAACTTCCACGCCCTCATGCGGAAGCACCACATCACGCACGAAGAATAGAGCGGGCTTTCAAGCGTTCCTTTCGGATGGACATACACCCTGTATAGGTCGCTCATACAGCCCCTTTTGCCGGAGACGGCCTGCCTTAAAGGCCCTTTCGGCTTCCTGAAAGCCTTGCCATACGCTGGTTTTTGGCTGCCCTCGCCCGACCGGATCGATAGGTACTGCCGCCGAGTCATCCCTTCCCCCTCCCACCACTGTATACAAAAAGGCTTTTCAAAGTCCCTCCGCAGGAGTCCCTTCACGAAAGGTTTTAGCTTAGATATCAATAATTTATGTCTCACTCCTGGGTGACCTCAAGGTTTGGCATAGCCCTTGCTTTATGGTTTTCGTACCACAGAATCTACTGAAAGAGGTGCTATGATGCAAAGCCTTGCAAAGGATAAGATCCTGGTTGTGGACGACGAGCCGATGATCTGCAAGAGCTGTAAAGAGATCCTCGAGGAAGAGGGCTTTTTCGTCGACATGGCCCATTCCGGAACCGAGGGCGTGAAGAAGGCGCTGGAGAAGATCTTCGACCTCGTTATCGTCGATATGAAGATGCCCGACTTGTCGGGCATGGCATTGCTGAAGAGGATCAAAGGGGAAAAGCTGAAGACGCCCGTGATCATGATCACGGCGTATTCCACGGTAGAGACGGCGATCGAGGCCATGAAGCTCGGGGCCGCCGATTACATACCCAAGCCGTTCACCCCGGACGAGCTCTCCGGCGTCGTCAAGAACGTGATCTCCAGGGGAGAAGAGCCTGCAGCGAGGCGTCCGGACGGACAGATCATCAGCAAGGAGAGCGTCTTCAGGGTGCTGGAGAAAGAGGCGCCCCGTGCAGAGTACATGATCGATGCAGACATAGAAAAGTGCATCGGCTGCCAGATGTGCATGGTGGACTGCGCGGCCCATCACGCAAGCGCAAACGACCTCCCCATCGCCTATCCAAAGGCCTGGGAACTCCTTCCCGAGTCGAGGCTATATGTGGACCTCGAAGGACCCCTCCCCGTTCCGCTTCTGTGCAAGCACTGCGAAAACGCACCCTGTGCAACCGTCTGCCCTACGGGCGCTATCGAGGTCGACAAGACACTCGGGTTCAAGGTCCTCAATAAGGACAAGTGCATCGGCTGCCACTCCTGCGTATTGACCTGCCCCTTCGGTCTCATTGCCATGGACAGGCAAGGCAGGGCCGCGCAGAAGTGCGACATGTGCATCGAGAGGTTCGAATCCGGCATCGAGCCCGTGTGCGTCCAGGTTTGCCCCCGCGGCGCCCTCTCCGTAAAGCCTGTGCCGGAGGCTGCCGACGGCGCGAGGAAGAAGACAGCCGAGCAGATGCTCAAGAGTCACGAGGAAAGAAAGCGCCTTCTGACGCTCGTCACCAAGTGAGAGGGGTGGGATATGGAGACACAGAACCTCGATACCATAATCGAAAGCCGCGGGAACGACTCTTCCCAGCTGATCGGGATCCTCCAGGACATCCAGGCGGAGTATAACCACCTGCCCGTCTCTGCGCTGATGCAGGTGTCCGAGACCCTGAAGATCCCTTTCAGCCGCCTTTACAGCATCGCCACCTTTTTCAAGGCCTTTAGCCTGGAGCCGAGGGGAAGGCACATCATCACGGTCTGCATGGGCACAGCCTGCCACGTGAGAAAGGCCCCGAGGATCGTTGACGAGGTCTGCCGCTCCCTCGGCATCAAAGCGGGCCAGACCACAGCCGACCGCCTGTTCACCCTCGAGACGGTCAACTGCCTCGGCACGTGTGCCCTCGGGCCGGTGATGGTCATAGACGGGAAGTACTACGGCAACGTCACGGTAAAGACAGTGGGCGCGCTGCTCAAGAAATACGAAAAGATATAGGTGACGCCATGCGGATCGAATCGATTCAAGAGCTCGAAAAACTGCGCAAAACGCTCCTCAATGAAATGAAAAAGGCAAAGACGCGCATCAGGATTTGCGCTGGCACGGGCTGCCGCGCGTGCGGCGCCCAAGAGGTCATCGATGCCTTCAGGAAGGAGGCGGAGAAGCAAGGACTCGACCTCGGCGTGGAGATAAAGGGCACGGGGTGCCACGGCTTCTGCGAGCGGGGGACACTCGTGGTCATCCAGCCTAAAGGCATCCTCTATCAGACCGTGAAGCCCGAGGATGTTCCGGAGATCCTGTCCGCTACGGTCGAAGGAGGCGAAATCATCGACCGCCTCCTCTATGTTGATCCCGTATCGCAGGAGAAGATCACCTACGAGAAGGATATTCCCTTTTACAAGAAGCAGAAGAGGCTTCTCCTCGGCATGAACCCCGACATTGATCCGACGGACATCATGGACTATATCGCCTGCGGCGGGTATTCAGCCCTAGGCAAGGCGCTCACCCAGATGACGGCCGAGGAGGTAGTCGCTGAGGTCAAAACGTCAGGGCTTCGCGGCAGGGGCGGAGGCGGGTTCCCCACCGGGACAAAGTGGGAGACCTGCAGGGATGCGCCCGGGGACTTGAGATACGTCATCTGCAACGCCGACGAAGGCGACCCCGGCGCATACATGGACAGGAGCCTGCTCGAGGGAAACCCCCACAGCGTGCTGGAGGGCATGATCATAGGCGCGTACGCGATCGGCGCGAACGAAGGGTACATCTACGTGAGGAACGAGTATCCCCTCGCCGTCGAGAACGCGAGAAAGGCCATAGAGGAGGCCAAGGAGTGCGGCTTCCTCGGCGAGGACATCTTCTCGACGGGCTTCGAGTTCGACGTAAAGATCGCGAGGGGCGGCGGGGCCTTTATCTGCGGCGAGTCGAGCGCCCTCATGACCTCCCTGGAGGGCAAGCCCGGCCGGCCAAAGGCCAAGTACATCCACACCGTGAAGAAGGGCCTGTGGGAAAGGCCGACGAACCTGAACAATGTGGAGACGTGGGCCAATGTGCCCCTCATCATCAACAACGGCTCCCAATGGTACAGAGCGACCGGGACCGAGGGAAGCAAAGGGACCAAGATATTCTCGCTCGTGGGCAAGATCAACAATACGGGCCTCGTGGAGGTGCCCATGGGAATGCCGCTTCGGGAGATTGTCTACGGCATAGGCGGGGGCGTCCCAGGCGGCAAGAAGCTCAAGGCGGTCCAGACCGGGGGGCCCTCGGGCGGATGCGTCCCCGAGGACTTGATCGACATGCCGGTCGACTTCGACCAACTGACGAAGGCGGGCTCCATGATGGGCTCGGGGGGCATGATCATCATGGACGAGAACACCTGCATGGTGGACGTGGCGAGGTATTTCCTCAACTTCCTCAAGGACGAGTCCTGCGGAAAGTGCCTCCCCTGCAGGGAGGGCATCAAGAGAATGCTCGAGATCCTCAACCGGATCTGCGAGGGCCGAGGTGTCGAGGGAGATGTGGCGCTCCTCGGGGAGATCGCCCAGACCGTGCAGGAAACGTCTCTCTGCGCCCTGGGAGGGTCCGCCCCCAACCCGCTCCTCACCACGCTTAAGTATTTCGGCGATGAGTACGTTGCCCATGTGAGGGACAAGAAATGTCCGGCAGGGATATGCAAGGACCTCATTGCTTACGCCATCAGCGAGGAGAAGTGCAACGGGTGCGGTGCCTGCGCCAAGGCCTGCCCGAGCAAGGCGATCAGGGGAGAGAAAAAGAAGACCCACGTGATCGACCATGATCTCTGCACGAAGTGCGGAATCTGCGCCGAGACATGCAGGAAACAGGCTATTGCTGCGGCCTAGAGCCAAAAACAGAAGACGGATGCGCGGCCTATAGGCCTTCATTCAAGGAGAGCACATGCTGAACATAACGATCAACGGAAAAGAAATGCGCGCGCCGGAGGATCAGACGGTGCTGCAGGCGGCCAGGGCAGCGGGGGCGCAGATACCCACCCTGTGCCATCACGATGCTTTATCTCCCTATGGTTCGTGCCGCCTGTGCGTCGTAGAGATCGTCAAGAACGGGAGGGGCAGGATCGTCACGTCCTGCAACTACCCTGTGGAAGAAGGCCTCTCGGTGCTCACCGATTCGAAAAAGGTCCTGACCCACAGGAGGATGCTCATGGAGCTGCTCCTGGCGCGCTGTCCCGATGTGCCCATAGTCCGCCAGACGGCCAGAAAGATGGGCATTGAAAAGCCGAGGTTCCCCCAAGGCAAGAGCGACTGCATCCTCTGCGGGTTGTGCGTGAGGGTCTGCGAGGAAAGGATCGGGGCCAGCGCCATCAGCTTCGTGAACAGGGGAACGGAGGAAGACGTGTCGGCGCCGTTCAACATCTCTTCCGAGTCTTGCATCGGCTGCGGCGCCTGCGCGAGCATATGTCCCACCGGCGCGATCAACATGGAGACGGTCCAGGGCTTGATGAGGATCACCAGGTTCAATACGGCAAAACAACTCCACCTATGCCCGTCCTGCGGAAAGCCCTATGTCACCGAGCTTCATCTCGGCTGGATCGGAAGCCGTTTAGGGCCGCATGAGCATCTGACGTCCCTCTGCCCCGAGTGCAGAAGGATGGCGAACGCGAGGACAATGCGCCTTGTGCGCGCAAGCGTCGGGCCGGCCGCGGCCATGAGGGCTGCAGCGGCGCCGGGAAATGGGACCTCCGCCGGGCAATAAAGGCGGGGCGCGTTGCGTTTTCCTAAGAAGGCCGGCCGAAAGGGGCGTCCCCTTTTCTCAAGGATCTTCGCCTCGACGGGGAGGACAGATGGGTGACATAAGGCGCATGTTCGACCCTAGGACCGTTGCCTTTTTCGGCGACCCGGACGCAGATGGGACCGACGGGAAGACCTTGCTCGCCAATCTCCTGTCATCAGGAAGACAGAAAGTGTTCTGGGTCGGTCCGGGAAAAGGCCCACACGGGCCGTTCGGCAAGCCCCTCAAAGTCCTTAAGGCTAGCGGCCTTCCGCGGCGCGAAGGACCATGTCTCACTTGCTGCCGGGATATGGCGAGCATCGGAGAAAAAGTGGACCTCGCCGTCGTGGCAAGCCCTGCCCCGACCATCCCATTGATCGTCGAATCGTGCGGGAAAGCGGGAGTCGATGGGATGGTCATCGTCTCGGGAGGCTTCACGGAGGGTAGTGGGGAGAAAGAGAGGATCGAGGAGGAGATCAGACAGATCGGCAAGCGATACGGGGTGCGCATCCTGGGGCCGAACCGCGCGAGCATCGTAAGGCCGGGCAAGGGCCTCAACGCCTCCGTTTTCGCGACTCAGCCCAGTGAGGGGAATATCGCCTTCATTACCCAAAGCCCCTCTTTTGGCTCGGCCGTCCTCGATTGGGCAGCTGCCGCCCGCGTGGGCTTCAGCACAGTGGTCTCCCTCGGCTCCACCATCGATGTCGATTTTGGCGACCTCATCGATCTTCTCGGCGAGGACCCTCAAACGCGAAGCATCATGATCTATATGGAATCAATCGGCAACGCGCGCAAGTTCATGAGCGCGGCGAGGGGTTTTGCGAGGAACAAGCCGATCCTCGTGGTGAAGCCGGGCCAGCTCATGGGGGACATGGAGGCTTTTCTTAGCCATACAGGACCGGCGCCCGGCTACGATGGCGCGTACGACGTGGCGTTCAGGAGGGCCGGCGTCGTTCGGGTCAGGGGGATGTCGGACCTCTTCGGCGCAGCCGAGGTGCTCCTTTCCCGACATCTGCCGGAAGGACCGAGGCTCGCCATCCTGGCGAACGTCGGAGGCGTGGGCGCCTCTGCTACTGATATCCTCGTGGAGCTGGGGGGAACGCTCGCACAGCTCGGAAGGCAGAGCGTCGAGGCCCTGCGGCCGTTCCTCGCCCGGCACTCAGGCAGGGACAACCCTGTGGACCTCTCCGACGGCGCGACAATCGACACGTTCATCAGGGCCGTGAGGATCTGCCTTGCCGATGCGCAGACTGACGGGCTCCTCGTGGTCTACGCCCAGAGCAGAGCAGCGCCGCCAACCGAACTTGCCGAGGCCATCGCGGCAGTCGCGAAAGAGGCCTATAAGCCGCTCCTCGTCACCTGGATGGGGACGGAACAGGTCCGGGAAGGCAGAGAGATCCTGAAACGAAGCATGATACCCACTTACAGGACGCCGGAAGAGGCGGTAAAGACGTATTTCTGCATGTATCAATACAAGAGGAATCTGGAGCTCCTCTATGAGACCCCGGCAGAACTTCCGGTGGATCAGTCTCCGCCCAAAAACAGCCTCAAGGCCCTGATAAAAAGAACCCTCAGGGAGGAGAAGCGCGTGCTCACAGAGGCGGAATCGAAGAACTTTCTCGCGAGCTATGGGATTCCCAGCACTACCCCGTTCATGGCGGGAAGCATCGATTCCGCAGCTGAGATGGCCGAGAAGCCCGGCCACGTGGATTATCGGCTCGTCCTCGGTGCCAAGAAGGACGGTGATTTCGGCCCCGTCATCTTCTTTGGCAGGGGTGGAACGGGCGCAGACCTCTCGAGTGACATCGCCTTTGGCATACCCCCTCTCAACCAGACCCTCGCCAGGCTGCTCATGGAAGAGACGAAGATCTACAAGACCCTCGGAGGCTCCGTGTCGAGGAAAGGGGCAAATCTGGGCGAACTCGAACAGATCATCGTCAGCTTCTCCAACCTCATCGTGGATTTCCCGGAAATAGCGGAGATCTGTGTCAACCCCCTCGTCATAGCGGACGGGAAGGCCCGCGCAGTGAATGCGAGGGTCGTCCTTGAGCCGCCCGGGCCGGCCGCTGGGATAGACCATCCCCACGTCGTCATCACGCCCTATCCGACGAGGTACGTGAGCCGGTGGCTCTTATCCGACGGCCTCGAGGTGCTCTTGAGGCCCATAAGGCCGGAGGATGAGCCTCTGGAGCACGAGTTGCTCACCTCAGTGTCGCAGGAGACCATGCGGGCCAGGTTCTTTGCCGTCATCAGGGACATATCCCATGAGATGCTCGTCCGGTACTGCAACATCGACTACGACAGGGAAATGGCCATCGTGGCGGAGCTCAAGGAAAGCGGCCGAAAGAAGCTCATCGGCATCGCGAGGTTGATCTGCAATCGGGAATCGACGTCCGGTGAGTTCGCAGTGCTCGTCCACGATGCGTTTCAGCGAAAGGGGCTCGGCTACAAGCTCGTGGACGTCATCATCGGCATAGCGGAAGAGAAGGGGCTGGAGCGTATTTTCGGCGAGATCCTCTCGGACAACCAAAAGATGCTCGCTGTCTGCGCAAAGCTCGGCTTCACGACCGAGGGGGCTGACCACGAGACAACGAGGGTGAGCTTCGCCCTGCGATAAGCACGTATGGCTTTCCGGAAAGGCAGTGGTATACTGATAGGCTATCATGCGCCTCGGTATCATAGCCGCCCTCGTCCTTCTCCTCAATCTCCCCTTCGGCTGCTGGCGGGCCCGGCAGAGGAAGTTCTCCCTCCAGTGGTTCCTCGCCGTCCACCTGCCCGTGCCGCTCGTCATCGCCATGCGCATATTCGGCGGCATCGGCTGGCACGTCGTGACCTATCCCGTGCTCGTGGGCTCCTATTTCGCAGGCCAGCTGATCGGCTCAAGGCTCCCCTGCGGAAGGCCTAGACAGGGCCTTTGAGACCGGCTCGCATCGCGCGAGGAGCTCTTGAAGGCGCCGGCAGCCTGCTACCCGATCAACCGCCCTGCGCAGATTGCGGACAGCTGCCGGAACATGGTCCAGGTACTCTTTTAGCCCTTTCTCCAACCCCAAAAAGCCGTAGGCCCCGAGGGCCTGCATGAGACGCTGGATAGAGGCCTCCCGGAAGCGCCTCACGAACTCGGCCCAATCCTCTTCCTTTTTCGCCAGGCCGTAGTAAAAGGAGAGGAGCCCGCCTTCTTCGTCTTCCGTGAATTCCACGTAGGGGTCGCAGAGCAGGGACGCGAGGTCGTAGAAGGGACTTCCGAAGCGCATGCCCTGAAAATCGATGAGGAAGGGCTCCCCGTCCCTGATCATCACGTTCTGGGACTGGAGGTCCCGGTGGACCAGGGAGCGGCCGGATGCACCGATCCTTTGGGCGAGCCCGGCAAGCTCGTCTTCCAGGTCGATGGCGAACGAGGGGTCGATGGTGATGCCGCAGAGCCCTTCGACGAAATGGTCCTTGAAATAGGTGCGCTCCCACCGGTACAGGTCAGGGCCGAAGGCATCCGCGAGCCGTACCCGGGCTGCGGGGAATCGATCTGCCGGATGGCTGTGGAGGCGATGGGCGAGGGCCAATGTCTTCCGGTAGAGGGGGCCGCGCACATCCCAGGATGCGCCCCTCAAGGACCAGAGATCGACTGCGCCGAGGTCCTCCAGAACCAGGAGGCAGGCAGCAGGATCGTGGCAGATGACCCGGGGCACAGATACGCCTATCTCTGCCAAGAAAGCGGCGATTTCTGCGAAGTATCCGTTCTCGACGCGGCCTCTGTCGTAACGGACGAGGATGGCTGTCTGGTCCGTCTTCCATCTGAGGCGGAAATAAGCCCGGTCCGACCCCCTTGTTCCGAGGGGCGCGCAATCGATCTCCGTCTCTTGCGGAAGGCCGAGGGCATCCCGAGCAAAGGCGATCGGATCGTCCTGCCTCACGATGCCTTCCCCGGCCACGAGCTACTTTCTCGCTCAGTCATGAGGTCCTTCAGGCCCTGGTACGCTTCCGGCGAGCCTATGTCGTACCATTCCCCTTCATCTATCACGATGCCGCGGATCGATCCCGGTCGCTCCACGATCCTCCTCGTAAAGGCCGGGATGATCGACTCTATGCCGCCAGGGCGAAAGAAACGGAGCATTGACGTTTCCACGGCATATATCCCGGCAAAAAGATAGCTCCCTTCCCCAGGGACCCCCAGGGTGTGGCGCAGATCGCATATGGCTCCGCTTCTGTCCAGATTCACGTTGAGGAGCGGACCAGTGCTCCTCAAGACGAGGGTGGCCTCCGGCACCCAGCGCTCGTGGGCGCGTACGAGGCCCTCCAGAGGAAAGCGGGCGATCACATCGCCGTTGTAGCAGAGGATGGCCTCGTCTTCTTCCAGGAGATCCTCGATGTTCTTGAGCCCTCCCCCCGTATCGAGGAGCACGGGCTCGTGGCGAAAGGTGATCGGCACGCCGCGCCACCTGTTGTCGGGAAACCGCTCCCTATAGACCTCGGGGCAATGGTGCGTGTTCACGATGAAGCGGTCCACGCCGATCGAGAGGAGGTGGTCCATGGCATAGGTGATAATGGGGCGCCCGCCCACGGGGAGGAGGGGCTTCGGGCAGCTTTGCGTGAGGGGGCGGAGGCGCGTGCCCAGCCCGGCGCCGAGAATGAAGGCGGTCTTGAGCCTCCGGTATTTCATAGGTAGATTGCCTCTGCGAGGGATTGATCTAAGGTCTCCATCAATAGGCCCTCGTGATCTGTGTGCCCGCAAAGTAGTGGGAAAGGATCTGCTCTGCCGAAAATCCGCGGCCTGCCATAGCAGCCGCGCCGATCTGGCAGAGGCCCACACCGTGACCCCAGCCCGCGCCGTGGAACGTGAAAGCCTCGACCTCCCCCCTGCAATCATACCTCGCATCCACCACGAAGGCGCTGCTGAGGAGGTGGGTGGGGGAGAGCCACCGCCTTATCTCCAGTTCCTTTCCCACAGCGAAGGTCGCCTTCGAGCCGATGATCTTCAGAAGGGAGACGCGGCCCGACGGACCGCGGACGAGGGGCCGGATCTCCCTGATTGAGCCGAAATCGATACTCGATTTCTCGTGGACGATCCGGGACAGCTCCTGGGCGGAATACTCGACGGTCCACCGGAAGAACCCCTTTGTCTCCTGATCGAAACCGGGCAGGACCTCGCGGAGGAAGTCCTCGTCTTCCACGCGGCAGTACGCCTCGGGCCGCGAGACGATCCACTGGCGTGCCTGCTCCTCGGTCTCCACCGGCCGATGGGCCTCGGTGGAGTCCGGGACGCTCTTCAGGTAGGGAACCCTGGCATTCTCCCAGGCCGTGCCGAATTCCTCCGTGAGACCGCCGCAAGCCTTCGAATAGCGGGCATCGCAGATCTCATCCCCGTAGGTGAGCACCATGCCCCGGGTGGCGGCCACTGCCTCTCCCGGCCGGGCCGACGCGATCTTTCTCATCCCCTGGTAGCGCTGGCAGTGGTCATCCGCGCAGACGTCGAAGAGGTCGTGCTCCCCTCGCCCGTACCAGCGGATGATGGTGCCGTTTTCCTCGGCCGCACCCCCCGCGGACAGACCCGCCCTTTTCTTTCCAGCCTTTCCTTCGACGGCCGCCAGGAGCCAGCTCCGGGAGAGGACTGCGTGGGCTTTCAGGAATTCCAGGGGGGCTCGGGGGCTCATCTCCGAAGAAACGACGCTCCGCAGATACGCCTCTGCCGGGATCTCGTCGATGACGGCCATGGTGCCGTCTTCCCGCAAAAGAAGCACCAGATTCCCCAGGAAAGTCTGGTCCTCCGGCCTTTCCCAGTGAAACCGTATTCCGATGAGAACATTGAAGAGGGTAAATGTGCCGTTCTCAGGGGCCTCGAGACGTATGGTGCGGGATCTGGCAGCCTCAATGCCTGCCTCATCGAGGAGCACTATCGTCCCATGCCCGGCATTGGCGGAGAATCGGCCGGCAACAGACCTGCCTCCGGGGATGGAAAAGGAGGCGTCGAAAAGGCCGCTGATGCTTATCGCGCGGTCTATGATCCCTACCGTGATATGGGGCTCGGCCTTCATTTTCTTGCTCAAGCCCAAAAGGTAGTACGTTTGGTGAGGGGATGTCAACGGGGCATACTTTCACCGAAAGAGCAATGAACGAGAAATCAAGATGTGATAAGATTGACGGCGCATCTTTCGTCCCGTGAGAGGCACGTCAATGAAACCTGTTATTGCGGCGATCGCATACAACCCCGCCCCTTACTTCGAGAGGATCCTCCAAAGCCTCGCCCGTTCGCCTTTGGTCGAGGGGGTAGTAGTTGTCGCCGGCGAACAGGTCGATCTGCCCCTAGCCGCCGGCGAAGATCTCTTGCGCGGCTCCCTTTACTCCGGCGAAATGCTCGATTCCCTCCTCGACCGGGCCAAGACCGACTATCTCCTCCTGCTGCCCAGGGCAAGCGACCTCTCTTTCGAGCCCCATGGACTGGAGAGACTGGTCCGGACAGCAGAGACTTCCGGTGCGGGCTTGGTCTACAGCGACTTTTACACGATGACGGGCGGCGGAAGAGCCCTTCATCCCCTCAACGACTACCAAGGGGGCAGCGTCCGCGACTCGTTCGATTTTGGCGCCCTCATGCTCTTTTCCGTCCCGGCCGCAAGAAAGGCCAGGCAGGAGCACGGGCGCCTCGGCCCAATCAAGTCTGCCGGTCTCTACGACCTCAGGCTGAAGGTGTCGGTCACTAGCCCTATCGTGCACCTCCCCGAGGCCCTCTACTCTGTGAGCAGCGAAGAGGAAGGAGGTTTCCGAGAGGGGATGTTCTCCTATGTCGATCCAAGGAACGCCCCGGCGCAGAAGGAGATGGAAGACGCCTTCACGAGGTATCTGAAGAGTATCGGCGCTTACGTGCCTGCCGGCCTTCTCAAAGAACGGCGCCCTCAACCTGGCACGTTCCCCGTGGAAGCCTCGGTGGTGATCCCGGTGCTCAACCGCGCCCAGACCATCGCCGACGCGGTGCAGAGCGCCCTATCCCAGGCAGCAAACTTTCCCTTCAACGTCATCGTCGTGGACAACCATTCCACGGACGGGACAGCTGCCGTCCTCTCCGATCTGGCCCGCCGATACCCCACGCTGAAGCACATAGGGCCGGAGAGATCAGATCTCGCCATAGGCGGCTGCTGGAACGAGGCTCTGTACAGCGAGGCGTGCGGTCGATATGCGGTTCAGCTCGATTCCGACGACCTGTACGCGGAAGCGGATGCGCTGCAGCGCCTCGTGGATATGCTCCGGCAAGGCCGATACGCCATGGTGATAGGCTCCTACACCCTCGTCGATTCTTCCTTGAGGGAGATCGCGCCGGGCCTAGTCAACCATAGGGAATGGAGCGACGAGAATGGCCACAACAACGCGCTCCGCGTGAACGGCCTCGGGGCCCCGAGGGCCTATGACACGGCGCTCATGCGCGCCATCGGTTTTCTCAATGTGAGCTATGGAGAGGACTATACCGCGGCCCTGCGCATCTGCGGCGAATATCGCGTGGGCAGGATTTACGAAAGCCTCTATCTCTGCAGGAGGTGGACGGACAACACGGACTCAGGCCTGAGCCTGGCTGCCTCGAACCGGAACGATGCCTTCAAGGACCTGGTCCGGACGGACGAGATCCGCCGCAGGCAGACTTTCCTTCGCGAGGCTTGAAGGCTTATGGCCGCACCCCGTTTCTCCTCCGTTCTCAGGGAAAAGACGTACGCAGCATACGCCGGCGGGGAGGATTCGAAGCCCCTCTGCGAACTCTATCTCGAGCTCATGGATGAGCAAAAGCGGGCGTGGCCCGATCTGCGGCAGGCCTACGAATCCATGGGCAGGGCCGTGGACCGTGAGATCCTCTGCTCGGGGTTCACGGTGCGCGTGCAGCACAACGCGGGAAGGATCTCGAGCACCCTTGCCCCCGTCAGCGGAGGCGCCACGAACGGCCGTCCCTGCTTCCTCTGCCCGGGCAATCTCCCTTTGCATCAACAGGGCATCCTCTACCGCGGCAGCTACCTGATCCTCCCGAACCCCATGCCTGTCTTCCCGTTCCACTCCACCGCGGCTCACGTGCGCCATCGCCCCCAGGCCTTCGCAGGAAACTTATGGGCCTTCCTCAGCCTCATGCACGACCTCGGCGATGGGTGGACGCTCCTCTACAACGGCCCGCGGTGCGGGGCCTCGGCCCCGGACCATCTTCATTTCCAGGTAGTGCCGGCCGGCCGCCTGCCCATCGAGACCGAGGTCAAGAACCCCGGACGACTCTCTCCTGTCCGGCGTACGGAAGGCGCCGTCATCTACAAGGCCGAGGGCTTGAAGAGACAGGCCATGGTCCTCGTCGGCCGCAAGCCCAGGGCAATAGCACAAATCTTCCGGGCAAGTCTCAAGGCTTTGCAGCACGTGCTGTCGATCCCGGACGAGCCCATGATGAACGTGGTCGGATTCGCCAGGGGAGACCTCTTCAGCCTCGTAGTCTTTCCCCGGCGCAAGCATCGTCCCGACGCCTTCTTCCGGCCCGGCGGCGACCGCATACTGGTGAGCCCCGCTGTCGTCGAGATGGCGGGCGTCCTCGTCACACCCGCAGAAAACGACTTCGAGCGGCTCGACGCAGGCACCATAGAGGCCATCTTCGAAGAGGTCTCCCTCGAGGAGCCCCTCATGGACGAGGCATTTCAATGTCTAGAGTGAAGCTCCCCGCCCTAAAGGCGCGGGGCTTCCCGGAAAGGAATAAAGCCCAATTCATGGCGCTCCTCGACCTAAGCCCACAGGGCGGGGCTTGCGGAGCGCTCCCGGTCAAGTCGCTAGGAGAATCTGCCTTGCTTGACCGGGCGGGCACGGCGAAACATGGGGTCCGTTGCAGTCTGATCCGGCCGCACGGCCCTGTCTTCCCTGGCACGCATAACAATAAGAACGACGGCAAAGAGAAGCAGCAAGCCGCCCCATATGATGTAGACCCTTTCCACCTTAGTCCTCCCGACGCAATTCAACCATGGTCGCGTCCCTCGATCATCGGATCATCAGGTTGTTAGAGGCCCTCTTTTTCCCCCTCAATGGGAGGAGATGGGGTCTCCTTTCAGCTTCTGGTCCGTGCCTATTGTTTACCACGGGGATGTTACAGCTGAATGTACCGGGTGTTAATACGGCAACAATCCGTAAGCTGGGGCGCACACCAGACGGTCGCGCTTTCCTTTAGCGGCTGAAGACCTTCTTCAGGAGGTCCGTTGTCCTGGCCGCCGGGTTTTCCCTGATCTTCTGTTCCTCCTGCCCTACCATGTAAAAGAGGCCGTCCAGGGCCTTTGTCGTGACATAGTCGTCGAGGTCCACGGACTCGGGCTTCAAGAAAGGCGTGGCCGGTACCTTTCCCATGAGGTTCTTGTAGGCCCGGGCAACCCCCACCTGCTGCATGCTCGACGAGATGATCGGCTTGAATTCCCCGTAAAGCTTTGAGGACGTCTTTGATTTGAAGTATTCTGTCGCAGCCGTGTTACCCCCCGACAAAATCCGGCGGGCATCCTCGATGGTCATCTGTTTTATCGCGTCGGCGAAGCAGGAGGCTGCCTTGGGCGCAGCCTTTTCCGCAGCGCGATTCATGGCAAGGATAAAATCGTCTACCTGTTTCTGAAAGCCCAGCTTTCCTGCCATCTCTCCCACCCCTCGGATCTTCTCCGGCAGGAGGATCTTGATCGCTTCATTGCCGAAATAGCCGTCTACTTTTGACACCAAGGCAACGGCCTTCTTCGTCCCCACAGAGAGCGCTTCCTTGAGGCCGGACGCAATGGTGCCCTCGTTGAGGCCGGCGCCCCTGCCAGACGTGGCGGGCTCCCCTTTTGACGCGGGGAGGTTCGGCGCGACTTTCTTTATTGCGCTATCAAGCAAATCCTCAGCGTGGACATATCCGGCAACGACGGCAAAAAAACACCCCACGGCCATTCCGAACCATAATCTCTTCATCCCGCGCCACCCCCCGATTGGGTCATAACGAAGACGCCTCGAATAAGAAATAGTAAGCATCGCTTCTCCCAGCCGCAAGGCTTTTCGAGGGTGAACAACGAGGAAAGGCACGCCGTAGAATCGGCTAAAAGGAGAGCTAGGTGGTGATATGCTCCCTCACCGCGTACCTGATCAGTTCAGCAAAGGTCTTTACACCCGCGTTCTCCATCAGCTTCCGCTTGTGGAACTCGACCGTACGGGCGGAGATCTTCAACTGGAACGCAATCTCCTTGACCAACCGGCCCTCGCACAGGAGCAGCAGTATCTCGTACTGGCGGGGCGTGAGCGCCACCTGCCTGCCTTCCCGGCCGTACAGCCGCTCGCTCCCTGGGCCAGGCGCCCTTTTCCCCCCTTTTTGCGTGATGATGTCCGTGGCAACGCGGACGCACTCGATGAAACGGTCCGAATCGGACAGGAGAGGGGATACGGATAGGAGGAAGCAGTCGCCCATGCGGGCAATGTAGAACTCGTCCGCTCCCGGCCTTCCCCGAGCCTTCTTCTGCGGGGAAGGCCCGTGGCGCACCCCCGCTCCGCGGATGATTTCGTCGCACCCCCTGCCGAGCAGCTCCCGCTGACCCACCCCGAAAGCGCGCGCAAAAGCCCTGTTTGCCCTTGCAATGGCAAAATCCCTGTCAAGGATTAGCACCATGTTCGGCGCTGGCTCGAAAACCTCTTCCCATATCTCCTCGATCGATAGATGCGGCTGCCCGGAACACGGCGGAGAGCCTATGGTGACAGCGTTCGTCAGGCCCTTCCCGAGCCGCTGCGATTTTGCCAGCATTGGCAGGGCCTCTTTCAGTCTGCCCAGGTCCTTCCGCTTCTTCACGCTGACAGATCTCCCTTTTTCGCCCAATGGCCACGCACCCCCTCGTTTCACCTTATTGGGGCTCACGTCGCCCCCTCCGGCAGCAAAGCCACCGGAGCCTCCCCCTCAAACCTCGCTTCGCTCGGTGTTCCGGATTCCCTGCAGCTTGCCGCAGGGTCATTCAATCGATCGTTTCCGCCCTTCGGCCTCGCCGGCCGCCAAAACTTGGGGGTGTTCTTGATGGTGGAGTATCACCCGGGAAATGCATTGCCGGAGGACGGCGCCAGGGCCGCACCTACAGTAGATCGATTTTGCTACGAAGTAAATCGGCGGGGGCCGGATTTTGTGTTAGTGCTATTGCTTACGGCGTCAAGGTAGAACGCCTATGCCACGTCCGGTGTCCTCGTCCATTGGAGAGCATAGCGCAAGAGCTCCTGGGAATCTCTGACTCGCAGCTTCTCTTTAATGTGCTCGCGGTGGGCATCGACGGTTTTTGTGCTGATGCCGAGCACTTCCGCGATCTGGTTGTTCTTCATCCCCTGCCCGATCAGCCGGAAGACCTCGAATTCCCGCACGCTCAGCCGTCCGACCGCTGAGGTGCCCTGCTCGCGTCTCCTTCCGTAGAGGGAATCGAGAAGCATATCCGACATCCCTTCGCTCAGGTAGATGCCGCCGCCCAGAACTTTGCGGATCGCCTTGATGATGACGTTCGTCGCGTCGTTCTTGGTCACGTACCCCCTCGCCCCGGCCCTCAGTGTCCGCTCCACGTAGAGGGCCTCCGTATGCATAGAAAGGGCAAGAACCGGCATATTCTCGTCATAGGCCTTTATCTCACCGATCAACTCGATGCCGCTCTTTCCCACGAGGGAGATGTCTGCGATGACGAGGTCCGGCTTTAGCTCTTCTACCTTCTTCATCCCTTCCAACGCATCCGCGGCAATGCCCACAACCTCCAGGTCGGGCTCCTGAATGATGAGCTGGGCCAGACCCTCGCAAACTATGGGGTGATCATCGACGATCAGTATCTTTGTCATTTTCTCTGCCTCCGCCGTGCTCCTCTTTGTCGTTCCTCGATCGATGCGTGACGGCCTCCTGCTCCCCTACAACGCACTCTACCATAGTACCACCGTTCAATCGGTTTTTCACCTCCAACGAGCTGTTGATCAGCTCCGCGCGGTACTTCATCAGGTGCAGGCCCAAGCCCTTCCTCCGCTTCGACCTGTCCGTAATGCCTATTCCGTCGTCCTCCACCCTCAGGGTCGTTACCCCTTCAGATCGGGTGAGAGAGATGCGTATGCGCTTCGCTCTGCTGTGTCTGTACGAATTGATGACCGCTTCCTGGGCAATGCGAAAGAGCTGCATCCCGGCCAGGGCGCCGACGTCGATAGTCTCAGGGCTGAAGAAAGCCTCACAGGATATGCCGTGTACGTCCCGCATGCTCTCGGCGAGCTCGCGAATGGCAATACAGAGACCCCCCGCTCCAAGCTCAACAGGGACAAGGCCCTTGGACAGATCACGTACCTGCCCGATAGCCCCGTTGACGAGATCGACGAGCCTTAAGGCGTCCTGTGCCTCGGGGAGAGACCTGCTCGCGAGGCTCTGGGCCAATGACTTGGCCTTCAATGCAATGCCCGTGAGCTGCTGACCGATGTTGTCGTGAAGATCCTGACCGATCTTTCGCCGCTCAAGGCCGCCCACCCGCATTACTTCGAGTTCGAGCCGCCGCCGTTCCGTCACGTCCCGGATGATCCCCTCGTAGCCGACGAACAGGCCTCTTTGCGAGTACTTCCTGGACGCCGTGACGAGGCAATCGGCCCCCCTTCCGTCCTTTTTTTTCAACTTCAATTCGAAATCCTTCACAGAGCCGGCCTTTTCTATCTCTGCGCGAAGGCTGCTCCCGCGACGGGACTTGAAGAGCACGTCGCCGATGCGGAGATTCGAAGCCTCCTCCCTCGGACAGCCGAGGAGGCGGCAGAAAGCTTCGTTGCATTCCCGTATCCTGCCTTCCGGAGATGC
>Ga0187782_10001378_pt1 | contig 17587 bp, 18 predicted proteins | sample 0715_SJ02_MP15_2_FD_132454 | JGI IMG/M metagenome (GOLD analysis project Ga0187782, IMG submission 132454) | Tropical peat soil microbial communities from peatlands in Department of Meta, Colombia - 0715_SJ02_MP15_20_MG | ecosystem: Environmental > Terrestrial > Soil > Wetlands > Peat | place...
AGGACGGAAGGAGCAGGGGCCTTCAGGACGGAGCGAACATGAGCCTCCAGGACGGAAGGAGCAGGGGCCTTCAGGACGGAGCGAACATGAGCCTCCAGGACGGAAGGAGCAGGGGCCTTCAGGCCCCTGAACTCGACACGGCAGCCCGCGGGCCTTTAGGCCCGGAACGCGCTTCCCTCGTCACGAACCCAGTTCAAAACCCCGCCCCACGCAGTGCCTCTCCCGCGAACCCAGACCAAAGGCCTGCCCCGCGTAGCGGCTCTGCCTTTAAGGGGCATGACTTTAGCCGTGCCGCTATACCCCGCGACGCTGCTTTGAAGGGGCACGGCTTTAGCCGTGCCGAATACAGCCGAAAAGGAAGGGGGGCTTTAGCCCCTGCGGGAACTCGCCCCCGCGGCGCATCCACCTACATCCAAGCCACCCCCATCGACGTCTCCGAACTCCTCCACGAGCTTGTCTTCGAGCCCATCCCTACCGTCATCCTCACTTCGGCCACGCTCACCGTGCAGGGCGGCTTCGAGCATCTGCGCCGCCGCCTCGGCCTCGCAGAAGCCTGCGAACTCGTCGTCCCCTCCCACTTCCGTTACGGCGAGCAGGCGCTGCTCTATCTGCCGCCCGAGATGCCCGATCCGCGTGCGCCGGAATTTGTCGACGCCGCTGCCCGCTGCATTCAGCGCGTTCTCACCCACTCGCGCGGCCGCGCCTTCTGCCTCTTCACCAGCTACGCCCAGATGCGCGCCCTCTACGAGCTTCTCCTCCCCGTCCTCGACTTCCCAATCCTTCTCCACGGCACCGCTCCGCGCAAAGCCCTGCTCGAAGAGTTCCGCGCCACGCCCAACGCGGTGTTGTTCGGCACGGCCAGCTTCTGGCAGGGCGTCGACGTGCAGGGTGAAGCGCTGAGTTGCGTCATCATCGACCGGCTGCCCTTCGCCGTCCCCTCCGACCCCGTCGTCCAGGCGCGCATGAAGGCCATCGAAGAAGCCGGCGGCCGTCCCTTCAACGACTACCAGGTGCCCGAAGCCGTGCTCACCCTCAAGCAGGGTTTCGGCCGCCTCATCCGCTCGCTCGAAGATCGCGGCGTCCTCGTCCTCCTCGATCCCCGCATCCGCACCCAGCGCTACGGCCGCACCTTCCTGCAATCTCTCCCGCCCTACCGCATGACGACGAACATTGCGGATGTGGAGGCGTTCTTTAGCAAGGGCGAAAACCCATAGCGGTCGACTAAGTGAATCGATCCAGAGACAGAATTAGAATCAAAGCTGATGGCAATAAGTAAACAGGTCAGGGCTGTTCCGATGACCACCTTGCGTAGACGGTTTGAATCTTTTGTTCGAAACCTCGATGGCTTTGAAGACATTGACTCGTTGCTTAGGAACGACACAGGAAGTGCGGGCAGGAAGAGGGCCGATTATCTTCTCCTAGGCCGTGAAGTCATAGTCGAACAGAAAGCGCTTGAGGTCAACCCCGCTGACCGTCCTCAGAATTTCGCGAAAAGAATAATGCGAGAACGCGGCATCTTTGCGTTCGGCACTGTGTCGACACGTTGGATATTCTCTGGTCAACCCGATGGCGAAGACTTGCAGAGGAAGTTGATGCTCGACGTCGCAAAAACTATTGATGATGACGTTGCGAAAGCAGACAAACAAACGCGAGACACGCGTCTGATATTTAATATTCCCAATTCAACTGGCGTGATTATTTTCCTCAATGAGCGCGCGGACTTACTGCGTCCCGATGTGATCCATTATGCTCTCTGCAATGTATTTCAAAAGATGTTGAATGCGGAACCACGTTACCGACAGAACGACGGTGTGATTGTGATTTCCGAGGCATCGCTTGTGGAGGTGCCAGGCTTTCTCGGAGGTTATCCCATCAACACCTATACGGCTCCAAGGACCGATAAGGCGGACCGGGTGATCGCCTTTTCAGAGATGTTGATGAGCAAATGGGCAGCGTTCGCCGGATTTCCGCTTGTCAGGATGCCGCCAAGATAGACGAGCCGTCTCAACCCCGCAGCATCCTCGCCACACGCGCGTCCATCTCATCTTCTTCGACAAACTCGCCGCGCGCAATTTGCTCGATGCCCAGCCGTACCCGCGCATCGAACCACTTTTCGTCGGCGAGCAGCCGGTCGACCGCCTCCACCACCAGGTCGGTGGCGCTGCGCCCTGTGCGCGATGCCAGGCTCGCGAGCTGAGAGGCCTGCCGTTCAGGAATCTGAAGGTCCATATTCCATAGCGTAGGGCGATGCGCGAGCGGTGTCAAACAGGAGCGATGCGGTCTTACGGCGTCGTCACCGTAAACGACCTCACCTTCACCTCGCCGCCCAGCTCCTTGGTCGCGTAGTTGAAGATGGCGTAGCGGTAGCCCATGAAGAACATCCACTGCGTGTTCAGCGTGAACGGAGTTCCGATGGTTTTGAAGTTGCGGCCGTCGGTGCTGTAGGAGAATGTGGCAGTGCGGTCCGGTCCGGGATGAATGTCCGCCGAGGCGCGCAGCCAAATGCGCTTGCCCGCGACCGGCGCGCTCTCGACATCGGTGCCTTTGCCGGTCGTCACCCAGCCGCGGACTGACATGGTGAGGCCGTTCTCCATCACGGCTTGGTACGAGCCCGCGTCGCGCTTGACGCCCACCCATGCCGACACGTGCTTCAGCATCGCCAATCCCGCGCGATCGCCGTCCTTCATCCGCGAAATATCCACCTCGATGGTCGCCGTCGATTCCGGCCCGGGAATGCGATGCGTCAGCGTGTTTCGCGCCGCGTACAAGTCGTCGGTCACGGTCGCCGTCTCCAGCTGCAGCCCGCCTTCATGAGCGAGCGCCCACTTCGAGTTGTTGGGATTGTGGTTCCATTCCCACTCGGGCGCGAGCGCTTTGCCTTTGAAGAAATCCGTCCCCGTCTTCGGCGCCAACGGGTGCGGCGCCAGCGGATCGGGATACGAGACGCCCCACGTGTTGTCCGCGATGTCCATTTGGGGCCAGCCATCCGCATTCCAGTGCATGTGCGCGAGCACCGGAATGCGGCCGCCGGGGTACGCGTCGATGAAGGCCATGTAGTACCAGTCGCCCGTCTGCGTCTGCACGATGCCGCCCTGGTGTGGCGAGCCCGCGCCGGGAACCGGCGGAACTGCGTCGAGCGCCAGCTTCCGCATAGTGTAGGGGCCGAAGGGGCCGGTCGTGGACTTCAGCACGAACTCGCCGTTCGGCGGCCGGTCGGTAAAGATGTAGTAGTTGCCGTTCACCTTGTAGAATCGCGACCCCTCGAGCGTCTGCACTTCGGGCGGCGTGTGAAAAACCAGCTCCGACCGCACCTCTTTCGTCGCGTCCGGCGAAAGCTGCGCTACGTGCAGGGTCGTGTTTCCATAGGCCACATACATCGTGTCGTCGTCATCGATCAAGAGGCCCGCATCGTAGTAGCAGTTGTCGATCGCGGCGTGCCGCTGCCACGGCCCCTCCGCCTTCGTCGCCGTATTGATGTACGTTTTCCCCGTTCCGGGAATGCAACCGCCCCAGTAAAACCTCTTCTCGCTCTTCCTATAGTTGAAGAACGACGCCCACGTGCCCTTGATGTAGGCATTGCCGCCGCTCAAATCGTACGCGGGCCCGAAGTCCAGCACCGGCAACGAGTGGCCGATGTATTCCCAATGCACCAGGTCGTAGGAGCGCAAAATCGGCGCGCCCGGCGAGTAGTGCATGTTCGACGCCGAGTAATAGTAAGTGTCACCCACGCGGATCACGTCGTCGTCGGCCAGGTCCTCCCACAACACGGGATTCTGAAATGCGTCGGCCGCGGCTGGCGCGCTCGCCTGCGTCGGCGCATGATCCTGTGCACGCGCGGTGCGCCCGGCCGCGCCAACTGCCGCCAGCAGAAGAATTGGCAGGAAGAAGGAAACAGTTTTTGACTGCGGAAATCCGGCAATTGCGGACATGGAACCTCGGCGGGCAGAAGCTCCGCGCTGCGCCCTTCCAATCTCCGGCGCGCAACGCAGTGGCCTTTCCAATATTCTTCGCTTCGCCCAGAATTCTAGCGGCCCGGCCATGCCGCTTGTCAAAAGAAACGGCCATGAAGAGGAAGCGCTGGCCGCCGCTGGCGTGAGTATTTCTCACCGACAACTTCCGCTTGCCGAACGCGCAGCGAATTCCGGCCTTTTCACGGTACCTGCGTCCTTGCGGACTTTATTTGAAGGTCGGTGCTCCCGGATGCCCGCGCCGGCTGGGCCCCGAGGCGTCGGAATACAACAACTCTGAAAATGCAATGGCGGCGAAACTCCGCGACACGGCGAGTAGCCCGCCACGGAGAAGGTAGGGAAACGCCCGCAACCACGCCGCCATCGCTCCTCCCCGGCCCTCGAACTTGCTTCGATACAGCCGTTCGTCGGCTCTGCGCAGCAATTCCTCGGCTGGCTCTCCGGCGGCGGCCAATGCCGCGCCTACGGAAATCGACGCCATCGCCTTCCGGCCCTCGGATGGCGCCGCTAACGTCAGCTGTGAAACCAGCGCTACGCAACGCCGCGCCAGCGCGTCCAGAACATCTTCATTTACATTGCGCACGATGGCGAGAAATTCATCGCCCCCCCACCTGCCCACAACATCCGTTCCCCGCAGCGCACCCGACAAGGTTCGCGCCGTCGCCTTCAACACCGCGTCGCCCGACGCGTGCCCCCAAACGTCGTTGACCTCCTTGAACCGGTCCAGATCGATCAACAGAATCCCAAATGGGCTCTTATGCGCCTCGAATTCGTCGAACGCCGTCCGTAGCGCAATCTCCAGGAACCGCCGGTTCGGCACCTGCGTCAGGTGATCCAGGAAGGCCATCCTGCTCATCTCCTCGGCCTTCCGGCGCGACTCCACCTGCGCCGTATCGTCGCTGAAAATCTCGATGCCGCCCACCACCGATCCGTCGGCGCCGCGCAGCGGTTGCGTCCGGTTGGCGATCGGCACCCGCCGCCCCTCCTTGTGGCGCAGGAAAAGCCTCGCTTCGTGTCCCGTCTCGTCGGCCATGGTGGCTGCCAGAGGACAGCCCCCCTGGCACAGGTTCCTACCCTCGGCATCCACGTGGCACAGAGTGTTGTCCTGGCAGCGCCGCCCCACCATCTCCTCGGCCGTATAGCCGGTCAACCGCTCCGCGCCTTTGTTCCAATAGAGAATCCGCCGCTCGCGATCGACGAAGTACACACCGTCGCTCATCTGGTCCAGCAGATCTTTGTAGAATTCGGAGTTCTCTGGAATCATCCGTCCCAACCTCCTTGCAGTCGTGGGCCAGCGCAATCATCCCGCTTCGGAGCGAAGCGGTTCCTCCTTGTCGCCTTAACCTTCGGATCTACGGGCCCCATCTTCGCGCTCCTCGGCGCCCCCAAAAGCGCCTCTCATGTGGGGAAGGTAAGTTTTCGCGAAGAATCAATTGATCTTAATCCGGTTTCCCGCACGCCTCAACCTGACTTTAGTACCAAATTCGGACACTTTTGGTGGAGAACCCGCCCGCCGGCGCGCTTTCAGAGAACAGGGATCAGGGACTAGGGAACAGGGAATAGAACCCTGACCGCAGACAGCAAACAGCCCACAGCCGACCACAGAAAACTGTCGCCAGTGGCTGGTCTCTGACCGCATGAAGAAGTGCCCGATGCCAACATCCGTCCCGGAGAAGACTGTCGCCAGTGGCAGGTCTCTGACCGCATGAAGAAGTGTCCGGTGCCAACATCCGTCCCGGAGGGACGGACGAGAATAGCCCAGGGTGAAACCCTGGGATGAGATCGCCTTTGACTAACCCAAGCCCCGGAGGGGCGACCGAAAAGTGATACGAATCGATGCGGCCAATGGCCCAAAACCGGTTGCATAAATGCCGTCTTTGAAAGGGCGCGGCTTCAGCCGTGCCGCAAAAGGCGCATAAAATAGGGGGCTTTAGCCCCTGACGGATGCCTCCATCGCCCGAAACGGCATTGATGAAACAAGCTCTGGGAATCTCTTCCATTGGGCGCACGAAACTGGCTTGCCAACGCCCTGTCGCAAATCCGGGGCACGCAGGGTCGACGGCGGCCGATCTCAATGCCTCGGAGCAGGATTGAAAGAGCGAGACGGCAGACGCAGCGGAGCGGAGGGCGCGTTCGCGACACAGCGAGTCAGTAAGTCAGCGAGTCGGCCCAGCAGGGAGCCGGCTCGGGCCGTTGGCCGGGGCGCGAGTCGGCGGGTGCTTGGCGATTTGTGCGCATCCTAGCCGACATTTCGGTACTAGTCCGATTCGGTGGGTACATATGATGCGCCTTGACACCCCGCAAAGAGACCACAAGATCGAGCTCGGTTGTTTTAGGGATAATCCGTGGATTCCCTATCTGCCCGATGCGATAGCGTTGAAGCAGGCTACTTGAGTCTTTTCCGGACTTCTCTTATCGACGCGTCTGGCGGCAAACCGAGATCTCTCTTGATATTGCCCAGTCTTTTATCCACTCGAAATTGGTCGAATTCTGGATAGTCTTTGCCCAGCGTGCCAGCATGGGTGTCGTTGCGCTTCCTGCGAATTTCACCATCTTCGTCCCTCCAGCGGTTGTCGAGACCGGGTTCTTTCATAAATCATCTCCTTGTTGGGGCGGTGCTTAAAAAGTTGAGGTGACTTCTACGAAGAACAGGTTTGTCGGGTCGCGGTTATCCAACAGGCTTATCATCGGGATAGGCTCTTGTACTTCGTTCCTTCAATCATTGCACGGTGCACGGATGATCGCCGGCTCGCACAAAGGCAGTTAGTCCGGCCTGCGACGCTCGAGGAAACAAAGCGCGGTAAAACCTCTGGGTGTGTGTAGAGTGTCGTGCGATTCGGCGAGAATGGATAGCCGGGTAGGGCGGTTTTGAGAATCTCAGCCGCGGCCATCAGTCCGGCCGCAAACGACAGGAAGGGCAAAGCGGCGTCAACCGTTTCCTCGCCGGTGGGCAACGTTGCCTCACCAGTCGCGCACACGGCAGGCAGTTCCTCCGTCTCGGGCGGGAACAGACAGCAGGAACAGGCATCCAGAAACGGTATGTGCCGGACGACAGATGCCTCCCAGTTCGCGCCGGTTGTGCCGTATATCTGGAGTGGGGGCGCGGAACGCTCGATGAGCGATCGAACATCTCGCTCATTCGCAGCGGCGATGACGAGGTCCGGTGTGCCCGCCTGACGCGAGAGCCAGAGGTCGGATTTATCCAGTGGCTCCGACACAGGTATAACATCGCGAACGCCGACCGACCGGAGATGCGCTGCCGTTGCATCGACCTTTTTTGTCTGCAGGTCGTCATCGCGTGCAGTGAAGATCGGCGACCTGTCGAGGTTGTCGATTTTCACATCATCCATGTCGAACAGAACCGACGAAAATCGGTGCGTCGCCAGGGTCAGAAAATACAGCGCCGCAGTTCCTACTGACCCTGTTCCGATAGTCCAGATTGCGCCGAGATCATATGTGGCGTCGTAACGTATGCTCCTTTGCAAAACATCGTTGCGCCAGGAGAAAGCGTTGAGCAGATGAGGCCCGTCGATCGAATTCATCTGAAGAGCAAAGAGCCGGGCAACTGCGATAATGGATGCAAAGGCCGGCCCGATCGGGTTTCGGTCCGCGCTGTCCGGAAGTGGTGAAGGGCCTGGCCCGACGAAAGCGTTCCAGCCGGAGCCGTGGACTGTCGCGGCCATGTGGCCTTTCCCAAAGGTGAGAACGTAGTCGGCATCGCGTGCGCCGCGTGGCTCGAACGCTCCGGCGGGGTCAGCCGCAAACGCGATTTCGCGCAAGTGGTCACGCAGTTTGTTTCCGGCCCACGGGAGGGGTCCGGCTATATCGACGGAGGGGATGTCGAATGCAACAGCTGGAGTCATCCGCGCAAGCAACGTGGCAGCAACGATCGCCGAGACCTGGTTGTCATAGCTTCTGGCCGATTCGTCCGGCAGCCTCAACAAAATCGGGCGATCTGACGGCAAGACTCGCCCCGCATACCGGAGGCTTCGGTCATTCCTTTCGCTGTACCAGGCCTTGCGGCTTGCCATTTAGAAAGCTCCATCGGTGATCGTGAGAGCCCTCGCCCCCAGCCGTGAAAACTTGTGGTCGCGGTAAGAATAGATGGCGGCACCGCGAAGAGATGGCAGCTCGCGACCGTAGCCTGGAACGACAATTGAGACATATCCGTCATAAGCGATCCGCGCGCCGTCATCGTCTCCACCGCTCTGGTACGCCGACCGCGGATGCGTGTGGACTTGACCGACCACCTGCAAGCCAACGTTGTTCGCCGCGCGCACGACACGGGCCATCGCCACCGGGGACACGTTGAAGCTGCCGATCGTCGTATAGCTCACCGGCCGCATCGCGGCGACGATCACGGTGGAATCGCCGTTTGTCAAGCCGAGCAGGTATGCGATGCCTTCGTGCCCAAGCTCAATTTCCGGAGCCATGCAGGACCGCACCTTGTTCAGGCAGGACTCGGTCACTACGACACAGCACGAGGGGCGCGTGCTAGCTTCGCGGTAAGCCGGGGCGGCTTTCCGCTTCCCCAAACGCAAGATGGAATTGATCGCGGCCTTGACCATAGTCATCCCAGGCGCCCGCGGTGATAGCGGGTGCTGTTGAGCTCGATATAAATCCGTAATGCCATATGCGGAAGAGTGGTGCACCCGCTCGTGCGTGAGTTCTTCTGCCAGTCGCCGATCGCCCAATCCCCGTGCGGGCCGCGGGCGTCAATGGATTTGTAGGCGAGCCGGTTCCAGGGCGCACAAATTACGCCATTCTGATGCAGGAAGCCCGATCCTTTCGGCCGGTCGGAGGGTTGGTCGGTGCGCGTTCGATCCGCATTGCACCAGTGCCATGCCGGCGGCTGCACCGGGTAGAGGTCGCAAGCGACAAGAAGGTAAAACATCGACTCGTCGCGTGCCGGAAATCCGAGATGGAAGCGGAGCGGGTCGAGGACCGTGAAAGTCCACCCGCGGGCCGCCGCAATCTCGTGCAGCGCGGTCAGTTCCTCGGCGACGGTGAGCCCAGCCAGGATTGCCACAAACTAAACCCCCGATCCCTGGGCGACCAGCTCCAGGTCCGCCTTGTGCTTGAGCCCAAAGCTTTCCAGGGTGCGGTTGACCGGCTGCACCACGGTTTCGCCGTGGACAAGCTCGAAAGTGTCCTTTCGGCTCAGGTCCTTCTTCTCCACGACAGTTTCGATTACGGTCGCCACTGTGGTGTTGTCGCGGAAGATGCCTACAAAAAGGCCCTTGGGCGTCGCGATCTTGAGCAGGATCTCGTGCGGCTTCAGGTTTTCGAGGTCGTGCAGTTCGTGCAGCGCTTCCTCGACTTCACGCTCGCCTTCCACTTCCAGGGCCTTGGCGGCCTTCAGGCCCGCGAGAGCGTCGTCCAACTGCGTTTCGATCTTTGCCAGTTCATCGGGATTTTCGGTAGTGTCTCAGTTTGATTTTCCACAGGCTTCAATCGCCTAGCGCCTTGCGGAGCAGTGCGCGATCCTTCTCGCCTCGGATCGCTACGGGTTCGGGTACGAACGCAGCGATTTCTTCATAGCTCCAAATATGATTGGACAGCCCAGCGGCCATTGCCGGAGTAATCCGCAGTGTCTTGTGGACCCTCGCGAAATTGTAGTGAATGAAGTGCAGCGCAACCGCGGCAGCATGGTTGCGGACGCGCTTTGAAAACGCATTGGTGAGCCGGGTGAATCGCCTCATGCTCATACGCATTGTGAGATTCTGCCTTTCGACATAGGACGTGCTGACGTGTGCCGGGTCCGGGGCGCCAATCACGGTTTTCATATCGCAACCGATGCACTTGGCGGGGCTGTACCGAGTTTCCGGCTCGTTCGATGCGCCGTAAATTTTCTGGAGAGTTGCATAGTCGATATCTGCTCCAAACGCATCTTCAACCGCCTGCAAATACGGGCGATGGGCATCCGTTGTCAGTTGGAGCTTTCCCCGGACCCGACTCGCCACGTCCTGCATGAATTCGCTTGCCCACCATCCATCGCGTCCGCCGACCAGATAGCTAACGCACAGTTTGGTATCGGCATCAATGGCCGTCCAGGTCCAGGTGTCGCCCCATCCATCGGCCTTTTGCTCTGACGTGGCGTTCTTTTGCTTAGCGCCGACAAAGCACCATATTTCGTCGCACTGAATGCGCTTGCAGCGGACGCTCCGCACAGCCGCATCGTGGTGAGTTGCAGCGGCGTCGGCCACGTCCAGCAGGAGCTTAGTGACAGTGTTGATCGAAACGTCGGCGATCCGGCTGATTGAGCGAAGGCTTGCGCCCTCGACAAGCATCTGGATGATCTGCGCTCGCTTTGCAAGAGGAAGCCTGTTCATATCATTGAAGATACACCTCATTCCCAAATTTGTCAAGCATAAAGTTCATTTCAACGCCTCCAAATTGAATCTAAGGCGTCACATTGTTGAAATAGATTAGCACATGGAGTATATTGTTGCTATCGGCGCGACTTGGGATTGGTTTCGAGCCTATCGCCCGCGCCTCAAAGTCAGCATTGGAGGCGTTATGCCTGATAACAGGGAAATGAGGCGACTTACGGCTAAGTGGTCAACCGGAGCCGGATGGCCGAAGCGTCTCGAATGGATTCGAATTGACAAGATTCGTGGATGGAACAATGAACGCATTGATTTGCGCTACCCCATTACGGCGATTGTTGGAGAGAACGGAGTCGGAAAGAGCACGATCCTTCAAGCCATCGCTTCAATCTACAAATCGAAGCCGCCGATGAAGCAGGGTGCACGCAAGCAACCTCGGAAAGCCATATTTGCCTCAGACCACTTTCCCGATACAACTTGGGAGACTGTCGCGGGGACGATTTCATATGCCGTTCGCCAAGGCCCTAGAACATTCCCAAAAGAGCAAAGCCTGCGGAAGCTAAAGCGGTGGCGTGGATACAAAGATCGCCCAGATCGCCAAGTGATTTGGATCGATTTGAGTCGCATACAGCCGGTCTCTGCCAGACCTGGCTATTACAAGCTGGCTAATCCAATTTACAAGGAAGACTCCTGCGTAGCCTTGGATACGGAAAGTCTAGAAAGATTGGGGAACATTACCGGAAAGAACTACGAGGTAGCGAAAATGGCTTACCTGTCCGTAGACAAAATTCGACCAGTTCCGGTCCTCCAACAAGCATCTAAGCAGCCGTATTCGGGGTGGCACCAAGGCAATGGCGAGACCGTGCTAGCGGAGCTAATGCAGCTTGAGATTCCTCAGTACAGCATCGTGCTCATCGACGAGATAGAAAGCTCTCTGCATCCGCGACTTCAAAGGCGATTGATACACGATCTAGCGAAGCTGGCTTTGAAAAAAGAACTTCAAATAGTTCTGACAACACATTCCCCGTTCATTTTGGAAGAATTGCCCCCCGATGCGCGGCTGCAAATTTCGGATACCCCTCAAGGCAAGAGAACTCTCTATGGCGTTACGGCAGAATTTGCAATGTCATCAATGGACGACGTTCCCCAATATGAATGCGATCTGTATGTCGAAGATGAACGTGCTCAGCGGATGGTAATAGAGATCATCGCCGAGCGCGCCGCAAATAGAGAATCCGTTTTGCGTTGCAAAACCACAACTTTTGGTACAGCTTCGGTTGGTCAGGCATTGGGCATCATGAAGTCTCAAAATCGCTTCCATCGCCCAACTTTCGTGTTTCTCGACGGCGAACAAGAAGGCAGTCCCGGCTGCATCAAGCTCCCCGGAGACGAAGCGCCAGAAAGGGTAGTCTTTGAAGCTCTGCAATCCGCTCGTTGGCATTCTCTTCACGAGAGAATTAAGCGATCATTCAGTGATGTCGCCGACGCTTGTTTGCAAGCGATGTTTCTTCCCGATCACCATGATTGGATAAAATTCGCGGCAGATAAGCTCGTAGTTGGAGCCGACACTCTTTGGCAGGCAATGTGCTCAGAGTGGGCCGCAAAATCCTTGGATGCCAAAGAGGCTGCGAGAATCACGCAGCCTATCGAAGATGCTCTGAACCAAGTGCTAATAGCCTTCAAAGCGCCGCCACCGCCAGTTGCAACCGTGACTCCAAGGGCTATCGCTCTCGGGAAGGCCGAGGCCCCTTATTCCAGCGAGCCGATGCTGCTTTTTGAGCAATCTGAGAGCGAAGAGAAGGAGTAATCCTTGAAGCCCTCACAGTGCCGCCCTTCAAACCCCCGACGCGCTGCGGCTTGGGGTGCCGTTTGGCTTCGCTGACGGTATCTTCCACGTCGCCCGTGGCAATGTCTACGATGAGCTTCGCCAATTGGTTCGGATCGCGCGGGCGTTTCGGCATGAGTCCAGTATCGGCGTCTCCTGCGACCGGCGCAAGGGCTGTGGAAAATCAAACTGAGACACTACCGGATTTTCCATGACACCTGCCTTTGTGAGTTCTTCCCGCTGAACTTGGGCGCGGCCGTCCGCGCATGGGGCACGAGCGGGAATCTTCTCTTTCAGGGGAGCACGATCCTCGTCTTCGTGTCAAGTATTGAGCCAGTTCTTTTATATTGGTAAAGCATTGCTGTCATTCCCGATATGAACACTGCTGGTTCGAGAAGTCAAGTATTGCTTGACAGCGCGCCGGGGAGGAAACTATACAAAGGGTGAATGGCGAAGAGGATCGAAGCCTTTTACGAGGCTCTTGGCTCAAATATCCAGGACGCGCGCAACCGCCTCAAAATGACCCAGGCGCAACTGGGCTTGGCTCTGGTGCCTCCATCGACTCGCGCCTCGATCGCGAATATCGAGAACGGGAAACAGCGGGTTCTCGTCCATACACTAGTCCAGCTGGCTCGGGCGCTGGAAACCAAGGTTGAAAAATTGATCCCGTCCGAAGCCCCAGCGGGGCAGCCCACGCTCTCGGATGTTGAGGACGAGCTGAAACGAAAACTGAACCTCGCGGCCCCGCAATTGAGAAAGCTTACCGTCGCGGCCAACCCCGCGGCGCCAAAGAAAAGGAAAAGAGCATGAGTTTACGCGCCGCACGACAACAGGGAGAAGCCCTCGCCGACACCTTGAATCTCAAGAGCGCCCCTGTGGATGTTGGAATGGTTGCCAAGCGCTTGCGCCTGAAACTAGTTTATATGGACTTAGGGGATGACGTCTCCGGTCTGCTGGTAAGCAAGGGAGATTCGACTATTATCGCCGTGCAGGAAACCGATCATCGGAACCGGCAGCGGTTCACCATCGCCCATGAAATCGCGCATTACTGTCTCAGACATCAATTCGAGCCGGGGGAACACGTCCATGTTGACCGCGGGCATCTGATCACTCCCCGGAACTCAAAATCAAGCACGGGCGTCGATCCCAAGGAGATTGAAGCCAACCAATTCGCGGCGAGCCTCCTGATGCCGTCGAGGTTGCTATCGCGCGCAATCAAAGAATTCAAGACAGACTCGCTCTACGATTACCACGTGGTTCAATTGGCCGAAGCATTCATAGTAAGCGAACAGGCCATGACCATTCGGCTTTCAACGCTCGGTTATTTATAAGGCAGGCCAGAGAGGTGGCCGATTTGCGTTTCTTTACTAACGAGAAGCGGGCATTGCCAACGCCCTGTCGCAAATCATGGACAAGGAAGGTTGGCGCGGCCGCCCAATGCCCTTCCATCTTCGACTCGACGGGCCCATAGGAGGGTCGCCCGCGATGTCAAGAGCCCCGCTCCCGCCTTTTTGCCCATAACACGATGAAAACACGCGCAAAATTTTGTTTTCCAACATTGCCGGGTATTTTTCCGTTCGCGCGCATACTGAATGCAGGAGTTCTTCACAGGCTCTGGCCGCAGCGTTAGAGCAGAGAGTGGATTGCTGTATCCCGGTCAAGGCTTTGTAACAAGGGCACGGCGGGGTACCCTCTGGGTCCCGGGCCGATCTACGCGGCAAATTGCCGGGGGCTTCAGCCCCTGCCGGGATACACCAACTGTGGAACTGCTCGAGCCCTCCCCGGCTCAGGGCCGGAAAATAAATAAATGAATTTTTTTCTATACCCCAGGGGGTAAAAAACCCGCTATTCTCCGGTGCAATTACGGAGAAAAACCGGCAACTCCCGAAGACCTCGCGGCGCAAAACGGTGCAAAACGGTGGCATCGCGGTTTTCGTGATATTGCATACCATATAGTGGCACCGCGCGAAACGCGCCGCCTTTCGCCCCCCGCCGGCCGCCGATGCCGCTGGGCTATTGTTCCGCCGCGGCGCGCGCCGCGTCAGTGCGGATCGGACATCGACGCATTGAGGCCGTTGAAGATGCGGTCGAACGTGCCGCTCTCGGCGGCGAAGCGCAGGGGCTTCACCCCCTCCACGCAGATTTCGGGAGGCGTGGGCTGGGTCTTGAGGATCTGCATCACTTCGGCGATGAACTGGCTGAGGGGCATGGCGCGCGGATCGTTGGCGCCGTCCATCAAGTCGGTCTGGACGTAGGGAGGGATCAGCTCCAGAACCTCGATGTTGGTTTGGCGCAACTGGCGCCGCAGAGAGAGCGTGTAGGAGTGGATGGCGGCCTTGGCGGCGCAGTAAGTGGGCGTGATGGCCAGGGGCAAAAAGGCCAAGCCCGAGGAGACATTGACGATGGCCGCGCGCGGCTGCTTCTGGAGATGGGGCAGCAGAGCCGCGGTGAGGCGGATGGGGCCGAGCAGGTTGGTCGCGACGATGGATTCGGCGTCGGCCAGATCGGGCTGCTGGCCGAGGAGGTTTTCGCGGCGCATGATGCCGGCGTTGTTGATGAGCACATTGAGCGCGGGAAACTGGGCCGTTGCCGCGGCGGCGAACGGCCGGATGGCGGACGCGTCCTCGATATTGAAAACGAGGGACTTCATTCCCCGGTTGGCGGCAGTGGTTTCGTCGAGCGCGTGCTTGCGCCGGCCGGCGATGACGACCTGATTGCCCAGCGCGTGGAAGGCCTCGGCCAAGCCGCGGCCGATCCCCGAGCCGCCCCCGGTGATGAGAATCGTGTTCCCAGTAAGTTCCATGGAATGAACCGCCTCATAGGCATGATAGCGCGATCGCGTCCATCCGGCGTGACGAAGCAGCAAGCCGTTGTCCATGGGGCCGCCGCGCGGCATCCAATAAATCAGGTTGGACCATTTAGACAGTGAGAACGCGAACTGTTACCATCTTGGAACCCGCCCTCTGGTGAGTGATTTAAATCACAGTTGACGCGCGCTATCGAAACGCATAATGAACCCACGATCCGCGAACGATCAACTGCACCACTGCAAGATTCTCGTCGACCTTGGTTCATCCGGGAATTTCGGTTGGCCGATATGTGTCGAAGGAGGGCTCCCCCCAATGGCAACCCAACATTTTGGTCGTGCGACTCTGGGCAGGTTTTCGGAGTCGATGTTTTCGTCGACCTTCTCAATGAGCGTATATACCGCTCCCTTGAAACTGGTTCGCTTTCCGCAGCCGGAAACCGAAATCTGCGAAGAAGAACAATTGTCGCCTGCGGAAGCCGATTCCGGCAGCATGTCCCGGTGCCTCCGCTGGGCCTTCGCGATTGAGGGCGCGGCGGCGCTGGCGATTTATGCGGTTTGGGCCCTATGCCGCCATTGGCTGTAAAAACCCAAACTCGAATAGTCCGCGCCGGGCTGTTGACCAATAAACGCTGCCGGCCTCGTGAATGCCGGTAGCCAGCGCAGGCCAAGCCTCATTCCCGCCCCGCATTCGCCGCCTCAAGCCGATTCCTCCCCTAGCCGCCAGACGGCTAGAGCGATTCCAATGTGGGTGTGCACAGGACCCGCCAACCTGCCAACTCGCCAACCTGCGCGCAAGCGCACGCCAACTTGCTGTCTTTGTCTCAACCAGTCTTTTGGTTGACCTGGATACAGCAACTCTGGAACCGCTTTAGAAACGGCAATCAATGCACGCATTTCGGCGCACAATCTGCGATGATAGGAAGTTGTGCCTCGAGGGCTCAGTCTGCAGAAGGAACGTCCTCCGAAGTGAAACCCGCAGTGCGCCACGTGGCGCTCATCTACAATCCGGCCTCGGGTCAATACTCCGCGCGGCGAGCGGCAGGCATCCAGGACGCTCTGGATGTGATGCGCAGTGCCGGTGTCGAGACCGAGGAGTTCGAGACCAACGGCGCGGGCAGCGGCATGGCTTGCGCCCAGCGGGCCATCGCCGCGGGTTGCGATGCGATTATCGCCTGCGGCGGCGACGGCACCGCCCATGAGGTTGTGCAGAGCCTGGTGGGGACGAACGTGGCCCTGGGAGTGATTCCGTTGGGAACGGCGAATGCCCTGGCGTCGGACCTGGGATTGATCGGATCGCCGGCAAAAGTGACGCGCTCGCTGCTCGAAGCCGCGCCGGTGCGGGTTCCGGTCGGCCGCATCCACTTTCAGAATGGCGACGGAAATCCGGATTCACGATATTTCATCGTTGCGGCGGGTGTGGGGGCCGATGCCTTGCTCATGGCGCGCATGGATGCCGGATTGAAGCGCCGGCTGGGCTACCTTCTCTACATAACGGAGGCTTTTCGCATCTGGGCAACCGATCCTTTTCCGCTCTTCCGGGCGGCGTTTACGAAAAACGGCCATGATCGTCCGCGCGATGCTGAGATTTCGCAACTGTTGGCGGTGCGAGTGCGCTCGTTCGGCGGACTGCTGCGTAAACTGGCTCCCGGAGCCACGCTGCGCAGCGGGAGCCTCAGTCTCGTTGCTTTCAAGACTCGCAACCGGCTCCGCTACCTCAGCTTCCTCCTTGCAGTGATTGCCGGGCGCCACACCTTTCTGCGCGACGTGGAGCTTTGGGACGCCTCGTCGGTCGTGTGCCGGCCGCGCAACGGCTCGTCGAAGCCGATCTTTGTCGAGGCCGACGGCGAGGTGCTAGGCAGCCTTCCGGTCCGGCTCGAAGTGGTGCCCGACGCGCTCACGGTGCTGGTTCCGCCCGGCGCGAATCCCTAGGTCTCTGACCGCTTGATCTTGCACCTTCGAGGGGTGCCCCAGGTCCCGATTTTGGGACCTGGGAAACCGAGAAACAAAGGTGCGGATTCATACGGTCAGAGACCTAGGCGCAGAGCGCTCCATGCCACGTTCCCGCCTCCGTCAGCCGATCGCCTTTGCCGCCGGCGTCCACTCGCGGTGCTGGCTTTCGGCCACGCCGCGATGCGTAAGCTGGCCTTCCCAGGTGTTGAGCCCCTCGGCAAAGCCCGCGTCCTGCTTGAGGGCCTGGCGCGCGCCCAGATTCGCAACGCGCAGCAAATGAGGGAAGGTGGAATTGGTGAGCGCCAGTGTGGAGGTGTGCGGCACCGCGCCCGGCATGTTGGTGACGCAATAGTGCACCACGCCATCGACCACGAAGCTGGGAGTGGAGTGCGAGGTAGGCCGCGCGGTTTCCACGCAGCCGCCCTGGTCGATGGCCACGTCGACGATGACCGCGCCCTTTTTCATGTGGGAGACCATGGCGCGCGTGACGAGCTTCGGAGCCACAGCGCCGGGAATCAGCACACCGCCGATCACGAGATCCGCTTCACGCGTTACGTGCGCGATGTTGTAGCTGTTCGAGGCCAGCGTGTAGAGCCGTCCTCCGAAGATGTCGTCGAGCTCGCGCAGACGGTGCAGGTTCACGTCGATCAGCGTAGTCTTGGCTCCGAAGCCGAGCGCGATCCGCGCCGCGTTGCTTCCCACCACG
>Ga0187782_10001380_pt1 | contig 17572 bp, 10 predicted proteins | sample 0715_SJ02_MP15_2_FD_132454 | JGI IMG/M metagenome (GOLD analysis project Ga0187782, IMG submission 132454) | Tropical peat soil microbial communities from peatlands in Department of Meta, Colombia - 0715_SJ02_MP15_20_MG | ecosystem: Environmental > Terrestrial > Soil > Wetlands > Peat | place...
CACACCCGTCGATTTGCCGCAGCGGCTATTGGCGCGACGATGTCCACTGGTACGGCACCGAAGGGAGCGTCGATCTGTCGCGCGATTCGCACGCTCTTGCTTATTGCCTCAGGGGCGACTCGATGGGCGATCGCGATCTTTACGTCATGATCAACGCCTACTGGGAGCCCCTCTCCTTTCGCATTCAAGAAGGATCGGTCGGCCAGTGGAAGCAGGCGATCGACACGGCGCACGTCCCGCCGCTCGACATCTGCGACTCGGGCGATGAACCAATCGTCAAGTCAGATCACTACGAGGTCGCGGCCCGCTCGGTCGTGGTGCTCGTGCGCTGATTTTTGGCCAATCACCGGGAAGAGTCGCCAAGAGTTACGAAGAGTTACGAGACCATCCGTCGCGGCCAAATCATTCGCAATGACGGGGTCTGGCCCTGCACCGGTGGCAGCGCGTGCGCTGAGCGGCTATTCTTGGCTGGAGAACATTTTTTCGTAGAAATCGTCCGGAAATATCATCTCACCGAGTCATTCCAGTCGGAGCGGAATTCCATGTGTCTGCGCGTCGGCGGAGCGGCAGCTCTTGTCCTGTTGATCGGTTCCTCATTGGGTCTGGGCGCTGAAGAGTTCCATTACCCGCTCAAACCGGCGGTGGCCGCGGATGGATCCGTCTACGTCGCCGACCTCAAGTTGCCGGGCATCGTCGTCGTCCAGAAGGGGACGATCGAGAAATTCTTCACGGCCCAAAGAAAGCTCGGCTCTCCCTTGAACAGGGTACGTTGCGTGGCCCTCGACCATAAGGGCAAGGTGCTTGCCGGGGACACGGCGACGCGCGAGGTTTACCGTTTCGACGAGCCCGGCAAGCCGACTCCTCTGACGAAGGGGGCGCAGGGGGGCATTGGGATGCCGATGGCCATCGCGGTCGACAGCAAGGGGAATATTCTCGTTGCCGACCTCGAAGCGCACGCCATTTGGAAAGTTCCGCCGCAAGGGGGGATCCCGGAAAAATTCGCCGACGTGCCGGCGCCCTGCGGAATGGCCATCGACGAGAAAGACGAGCTGTGGGTTGTCTCCCGCTCGCCGAAGCGACAACTCTTTCGAGTTTCGCCCGACGGAAAGGTCGAAGCCGTCGTCGCGAACCGGCTGTTCGAGTTTCCCAATGACGTCGCTCTCGACGGTCATGGCACGGTTTACATCAGCGACGGTTACGCCAAGACCATCTGGAAACTCGCGAGCGGCGGTAAACCGCAAAGTTGGATCGCCGACAAGCAGCTCGTGAACCCGGTTGGGCTCGCGTGGCACGACGGGAGCCTGCTGATCGCCGACCCCAATCCGAAGGCGAAGACCAGCCAGGTCTACAAGGCCGATTCGGCGGGGAAGCTCTCGCCGCTAGTGGGAAACTAATGAACAGGGCGCAGCCCTTTCTGTCCGCGCTGAGCATTTTTGATCTTGGTGGCCAATATGCGCAGCAAGTTTGGAAAGATATTGGTCTCGGCGGCCATGATCTGAGATTGCCGCACGAAACAGCGCGTTCCCATTCACGGTACACATCTCATTGCCCAGATTGACCTTGCGCACTTGCGCGGCGGTTGCCACCGGCCCGGGCACACCAAATGCGAATAGGGCAGCGAATGCCCGCGCTGGCACTTCCGTATTCGCTCGCCGACCTTCCGCCTCCCCCTGCTTCTACGTTCCGAGAGCTGAATGGCGCGACGATCCTGGTCATCGAGGACGATCCGGTTCTTTGTGAGGTGCTGTGCCGAATTTTAAGCCGGGATGGCTACGACGTCAGTCGAGCCCTCGACGCGTCTCAGGCTCTCGAGCGAATCAGTGAGCGATTGCCACAGCTCGTTCTGCTTGACGCCTGCCTGCGAGAGGGGAGCAGCCTGCGACTGGTGAAGGCCATTCATGGACTTAACGTCCACTTGCCTGTGATTCTGCTGACAAACTCATGGTCCAAGACAGAGGGTTTTGGGAGCTGGCCCGCCGGGCGGCTCCTCAACAAATCGCTGGGGCTGCCCGACCTGCGTTGGGCGGTCGCAGCGGCAATAAACGAAGCCGAGGCGCCCCCGCGTGCCGCCCGGACGACGGTCGATTCGATTCCTCGACATCTTTCAGAGAACGGGTCCAGATCCCGAACCGCTAAGGACTTCCTCATGCGCCTCTTCGAGTCGAAATCAGCCAAGATCATCGGGGCACTGGTGCTCGGGGCGGTTTTGCTGGTGGGATTCATGGCTGCCAATGCCATTCGCCCCTCCGCGGCCGCCAGCGATGACAATTCCGCGGCGGGAAAAAAGGCCCAATCCGGCGACAACCAGTCGGGCGACAAATCGAACTCGACCGACTCTGTCGAGCTGGTGCCCGACAAGCCGCACACTCTGTTTGTGCCAGCCGACGTGCGGACGGGGCTGGGCATCCGCAAGGACAACGTTGACTTGTACGTGACCGCGAAAACCCCCAAGCAGTCGAGGTCGCTCGAGATGCCCGGCACGACGGCTCTCGATCCGACCCGCTTGTTCCGCATTCGGGCCAGATTCGCCCCCTCTCCCTCGTCGGCGGAGTGCGTGCAGATTGGACAAATCGCTGAAGACCCGCGCCGGAGCGGAAAACCTCAGACGACTTATCGAGAAATTCACTCAGGCGACAAGGTCGTCAAAGGGGACTTGCTGGCGATCTTTTACAGCGTGGACGTCGGTAACAAGAAGAACGACCTGATCGACGCGATCTATCAGCTCAAGCTCGATGACCTCATCCTCAAGCGCTGGGAAGCCAAGCAGGCGATCATGCCCGAGGTGCAGCTTTGGACCCAGCGGCGCCAGGTGATCGGCGATATCAACGCGATCGAGCGTGCGGTGAGCATGCTCCGAGCCTGGGCCATCCCTGAAGAAGATATCCAGGCCGTTCGCAAAGAAGCCGAGGCTGTCAAGCCGGAAGAAGCAGAGCGACGCTTGCGGCTGCACGATCGATCCGAGTTCGATCGTTGGGCCCGCGTCGAGCTTCGCTCGCCCGCGGACGGCGTCGTGATCGAGCGGAACCTGACGCTCAATGAAATCGTGGTCGACAACACCACGATCCTGTTCCAAATCGCCGACCTCGACAAACTGTTCATCACCGCCAACTGTCCTGAGGATGATCTGCCGCGGCTCGAGGCCTTACGCGAGACTTATCACGGTCTGATCCCGTGGACCGTGAAAACGGTCGGCAGCGCTCCGCTTTCAGGATTTATCGATGATGTCAGTTACTTGATCGATCCCAACCAGCATACGGCGGTCGTGAAGGGCTACATCACCAACAAGCAGGGGCGGATCCGAGGCGGACAATTCATCAAGGCGACCGTGGAACAGCCTGCTCCGGACGACGTCGTCGAAGTCCCCATCGATGCCATTATCGAAGACGGCCAGCAGTGCGTGGTCTTTGTCGTCACTGATGCCGCCAAACAGCAGTACACGATGCGGCGCGTCGATTTGACGAACCGCTTCCAGAACACCGTTTTCGTTCGCAGCAAGCCGTTTGAAAAGAAAGAGGCGATTTCCGACGAGGAAAAGGAACTCGGGATGCTGCCCAAGGAGCCTTTGCGTCCCGGCGAGCGCATCCTGGGAAGCGGCGTAGGTGAGCTAAAGGCCGTCCTGCTCGACCGCGAATCACGGGCGCACGGTAAAGCGGCCGAAGGACAGTGACGAGTAACGCCGCCAAATGTTTCAAGAGTGAGGCGCGGCCCCGCGCCAGCAAGTGGGGGGCAGACGGAAACTTCTTGCGGTGATGGAACAACCCTGCCGCGCGTTCTCAACCGATGAGGATCTGCGGCTCTTCTATTGTCAATCGAGGCGGGGCTGACTAGTCGTCACTGACACTCGCCCTCGCAGGGAATAATCGTCGATGCTTCGCAAGCTGATCGAATGGTCGCTGGATAATCCGGTCGTCGTGATCGCCCTGGCCATCACGATGGCGGGGATTGGTGTGTATTCGTTTCTGCACGTCAACGTCGAGGCGTATCCCGACCCGGCGCCGGCGATCGTCGAAGTGTTTGCCCAAATGCCGGGAGCCTCTGCCGAAGAGATCGAGCGGCAGGTCACGATCCCGCTCGAAGTGACATTTGCCGGTATGCCCGGGATCAAGACGATCCACAGCAAGTCGCTGTTCGGCCTCAGCGATTTGAAGATGAACTGGCACTACGGCAATCAATGGACCTACGAGGCGGGCCGGCAGGAGGTGATCAACCGCATCTCGACCATCTCGCAGCCGCTGCCGGCAAACGTCACGCCCCAGATCTCCCCCGAGTCGCCGACCGGAGAAATCTATCGATACGTGCTCACAAATCCCAAAGATGCGCAGGGGCACGATATCTACACGCTCAACGACATGAAGGCAGAGCAGGACTGGGTGCTCGAGCGCGAATTCCGCACAGTACAGCGAATCGTCGACGTCTCCAGTCAGGGAGGCACCGTCCGGCGGTACGAAATCCAGCCGGATCCGGACCGATTGCGGCGCTACGGCGTGACCCTCATGCAGCTGCAAAACGCGATCGCCAACGCCAACCAGACCGTGGGCGGCGATTATGTCAACGAAGGGCAGGTCGCGATGACGGTCCGCAGCGCCGGGCTGTTTATGGGCGGCAAGGATCCGGTGACCAGGGTGTTGGGGCTGAAGGACGCGGAAAGCGCGGCCCGCATTCTTCGGGCCGAGGAGGAGCGCCGCATCAAGGAAATCCGCGCCCTGGTGATCACCTCGGTCAACAACCAGCCCGTGCGCGTCGAGGACGTCGTCGAGGGGGGCCGGGCCGAGTCTCCGGGCGAGTTACCCAACATCGGCGTGGTCGTCAGCCATCAGACTCGGTTGGGCATCCAGGGCTATTGGCGAGCCGACAAGGATCGGCCCTCGGGATCGACGCACACGATTGCCGAGCCCGAGTTTGGCCATAACGAGGCCGACGTCGTGCAGTGCATTGTGCTCTTGCGCAAAGACGAACAGACGCTGCCTGCCCTCAAAGACGTCAAGGCTAAGGTCGACTATCTCAACGACCCCGCCACGGGCCGCATGCTGCCGGGCACGAATATCGAGTGCTACTACGACCGCGAAGATCTGCTCAAGATCACGACCGACACGGTGACGGAAAACTTGATGATGGGCATTGCGCTCGTCGTCGCCATTTTGTTCATGTTCGTGAACAATATCCGCACCGCCGTTATTGTGGCCATCAACATTCCGCTGGCCCTGCTGTTTGCCTTCACCGTGCTCTACGTGCGCGGCAAGTCGGCGAACCTGCTTTCGATCGGGGCGGTGGACTTCGGCATCATCGTCGACTCGTCGGTGATTATGGTCGAGAACATCTACCGCAACCTGGCCGCGGGAAACTACCCCGAGCTGCCGATCAACCAGCGGATCCTGCGTTTTGTCAGGGAGATCGACGGGGCGCTGTTGTTTTCGACCCTGATCATGGTCTGCGCCTTTATCCCGCTGTTCACCATGCAGGGCCCGGAAGGCCAACTCTTCGCGCCGATGGCCCAGACCTACGCCTTTGCGTTGGGCGGCGCCCTGATGCTGGCCCTGACGCTGACGCCCGTGCTCTGCATGTTCATGTTCAAGAACTTCAAGCCCACGCAGGAGAACTTCCTCGTCCGGTTTCTGAAGAAGCGCTACATCTGGCAGCTTAATGTCTGCTTGGATCACCCGTACCTCACGGTGATCGCGATGACGGCCCTGATCCTGTACACCGCCTCGCTGGTGCCCAGGCTCGGTCGCGAGTTCATGCCCGCCTTGGAGGAAGGCAACCTGTGGATTCGCGGGACAGCGCCGCTCAACATTTCGCTCGAGCGTCACAAGGAACTGTCGATGCGGGCCGAGGCCATCATGGCCACGTATCCCGAGGTCGAATCGATCGTGAACGAGCTCGGCCGACCCGACGACGGCACCGACACCGACGGCTACTACAACAGCGAGTACTTCGTGCCTCTGCGGCCCGAAAGGGACTGGCCGAAGATCGTCGAGCAGGCGGGCTGGCGACGCTGGATCTTCGGTTCGATGCGGGCCCGCACCAAGGAGGAAGTCGTCCGGGACATGGACGCGGAACTCGAACGAAAGCTTCCAGGCATCAGTTGGAACTTCTCGCAGAACATCCGCGATAACGTGATGGAGGCTCTCTCCGGCATCAAGGGGGACAACTCGGTCAAGATCATCGGCCCGGATCTCGACAAGTTGGAGCTTCTGGCCACGAAGACCAAGGACGTCCTGCAGCAGATCCCGGGGATCGTCGACGTCGGCATCTTTCACATCCGCGGCCAGTCGCACATGGAGTGGCGCGTCGACCCCGAAAAGTGTCAGCGCTGGGGCGTGCAGACGGCGGACGTCAACAACGTGGTTTCAAGTGCGTTGGGCGCTCGGGCCCTCTCGAGCATGGTCGAGGGCGAAAAACTGTTCGACATCTCGGTCCGCTGGCCCAAGCGTTTGCGCAGCAGCGAAACCGACATCCTCGATATCCCGCTCGACGTCATCAACAACACGGTTGTGCAGAACTCTGGCCCCAACGTCGTTCCGACCGCTCAGGGAACGGGCACGGCGCCCCCCACCTTGCAGGGCTCGGCAGCTTTTACGGGCAACCAGATCAGCAGCAACGCGCCGCGTCTCAGGCTGCGCGAGGTCGTCTCTCCTTTGGCCGAAGACGGCTCGCCTGACCCGGAGGGCCAGTTCGAGCGCCCCGGCGCCTCGATGATTTATCGGGAGCAGGGGAAGCGGCTGATCGCCATCAAGTTTGGCGTCCGCGACCGCGATCTGGGCGGCGCTGTGGGCGAAGCTCAGCAAAAGACCAAACACATTTTTGAAGCCCCATATTACGCCGTGTGGAGCGGCGAATTTGAGCAGATGGAGGAGGCCGAGGGACGCCTGATGTTCATCGTCCCGATCTCGCTGACGCTGATCGTCATTCTGCTCTATGCGTGCTTCACCTCGTTCCTGGATGCGATCGTCGTCTTGAGCAACGTGTTCGACGTGGCGGTCGGCGGCATCTGGGCTCTCTATCTCACCGGAACGAATTTCAGCGTTTCGGCAGCGGTCGGCTTCATCTCGCTGTTCGGAATCGCCGTGATGGAGGGGCTTTTGATGATCTCGTACTTCAACGCGCTCCGCGCCGAAGGCCTGCCCCTCCGAGAGGCGATCGTGCAAGGAGCGGCCAAACGGGTGAGGCCCGTAATGATCACCGCCATGACCGCCATTCTGGGGCTCTTACCGGCCGCGCTGTCCACCAAGATCGGCTCGCAAACGCAGAAGCCGCTGGCGATCGTCGTCGTAGGGGGCATGACGCTTACGCTGTTCGTCGACCGGTACTTGATGCCTGTGCTATATAGCTTCTACGGAAGCCGCCAGCCGCCCGGGAAAGGAGGCATGGCCCACTAGGAGTTTGCCTCAGACTCATGCTTCGCATCGATCACCTGACCCGTTGAGGATTTTCGCAAGCAATGCCCGCCCCTGCCCCGCTCGAGGAAGTTCGTTCGGTTCGCATCGTTTGCGACCCGGTTCTCAAAGACGGAGTGCTCGAGAAGCTCCTAGAACTCCAAGCACCAGGCTTTACCTGGTGGAAGGCCTATGGAAAGGGCCACCGCGAGACCGTCCCCGACGTGCAGACGGTCGCGGGCTGGCACCGCGGCCTTGGAACCGAGGAGCGAGTCTGCATCGAAGTCTGGTGCAATCTTTCCATCGCCGAGCAAATCGTTTCCTATTGTCAGGGAAGCCAGTTTCGCGGCATCGGAATGATCGCGGGCGTGGAGCCGTTCTGGATGCATCGAGATGAAGTCGCCAAGTTTGCTACGCGATAATGGCGCCACCAGAATCCCGGCTGGCATCATGGACCGACACGCGATCGCCCGACTGCTGATCGTCGACGACGAGCCGAATGTCCAGTATTCGCTGGAGAAGAGCCTGCAGTCCGACTGGCTGCAGGTGCTGACGGCTTCGACGGCGCGGGAGGGAATCAATCTGGTCCGCGATCAGCGACCCGACGCGGTCATCCTCGACGTTCGTCTGCCCGACATGTCCGGCCTCGACGCGTTCAACGAAATTCGCCGGATCGACTCGCGGCTGCCGGTGATCATTTTGACCGCCTACGGCACCACCGACACGGCCATCGAGGCGATGAAGCGCGGCGCGTTCGAATACCTGCTCAAGCCCGTCGATTTTCGCCAGCTCCGGTCGTTAGTTGGCAAAGCGGTCGAGTTGAGCCATCTGCGGCATGTGCCGGCGGTCACTGCCGAGGACACTCCGGCCGACGATGACACGGTCGATCGCATCGTCGGTGAAACTCCGTCCATGCGCGAGGTGTATAAAGCCATCGGCCGCGTGGCGCCTCTTGACGTGCCGGTGTTGATCCAGGGAGAAAGTGGAACGGGCAAGGAACTCGTGGCCCGCGCGATTTACCAGCACAGCCGACGTGCCCAAAAGCCCTTCCTGGCGATTAATTGTGCGGCAATTCCCGAGGGAATCCTCGAGAGCGAATTGTTCGGCCACGAGAAGGGGGCCTTCACCGGGGCCGACCGCCGCCGGATCGGAAAGTTCGAACAGGCGGATGGCGGCACGTTGTTCCTGGACGAAATCGGCGACATGACCCTCAACACGCAGCCCAAGCTGCTGCGGCTATTGCAAGAGCAGAAGTTCGAGCGCCTGGGGGGCGAGGAGACGGTTCGCACAGACGTGCGCGTGCTGGCAGCCACCAACCAGAATCTCGACGAGGCGGCGGCCGCGGGGCGATTTCGTGACGACCTGCTCTACCGCCTCAAGGTGTTCACGATCTGGATCCCGCCTCTTCGCGAGCGACGCGAGGATCTTCCGCTATTGGTGGCCCACTTCTTGAAGCTGCTCTCCAGCCATTTGGGGAAACGCGTGACTTCGGTGGCGCCGGATGCGATGCGGCTCCTGGAAGCGTATCCGTGGCCCGGGAACATCCGCGAGCTGCAAAGCGCAATTCGCCACGCGTACGTTCAGTCTGCCGGCGAAGTGATCACCGCAGACTGCCTGCCGGACCATTTGCGGGGCGACGCGCCGGTGCCGCGTCCAGCCAAACTGGAGTCGCATCTGCAACTGGTCGAACTCACCGAGCTGGTCTCGGGTTTATTGCGCAGCGGAGAGTCGGACATCTACGATAAAGTCACCGCCGTCGTCGATCGGGTCGTCCTCGAGGCCGTGTTGCGTCACGTGAAGGGAAGCCAGGCGCAGGCGAGCAAGTTGCTGGGCATCTCGCGAACGACGCTGCGCTCGAAGCTGCTCGACCTCGGATTGATGATCGAAAAGAAGCTCCTCTCCGACTCGGGGCGCTCGGAGGATTGAGGCCGGCTTTTCGTAGAGTGCCAAGGCGAGCGGCCTCGAAGCTCAAAGCCGCTACGAAAGAGCCGCGCACGCAATACGCGGTCCGCCGAAGGCCTTTCGGTCAAATTGTGGCGGTGCTGGGGCGCCGCGAAGAAACCGCTCACTGCGTGCGCGGCTCTTAATAACCAAACCGCTTACAGACAGCCACCGATTGCGCGCATGATCCAGCGATCGACCTGACGCAGGAGCGGTCGTGACGAGGCTCGACCGCACGGCGGCACGCGAACGGCGACTTCCATGCCCGCCGCATACAGCAGCCGGCCAACCCGCTCGGCTTGCGCGCTGGAGGCCTTCTGACCGTCACCGGCGATCAGCGCGTGTTTGCCGCACAGGGTACGGAATTGACGCAGCGGTCGGCGTCCCCAAGGAAATCGTCCACCCAGCGCGGCAATTCCGGCGAACCATTGTGGGCGCGCGAGGAAAAGATCCCAGGCCATTGTGCCTCCTTCGCCCGCACCCACTAGAAAGACCCGCTCGGTGTGGACGTGAAAGTCCCGCCGCATCTGCCGAACGCTGGCGTGCAATCGCTCCTCGAATGCGAACCCCGCGTGACGCGTGTGGCTCCAGCCGAATCCGTCGGGCGATTCGCCGTTCGTGCGCGCCGTTCCGCGCAGTGCCAGGCCGAGATAATTGCGCATGCTGATCATCGGCAGGACTTCGACGATGTCACGTTCGCTCTTGCCCGATTCGTGCAGCCAGACGACCAGCGGATAGGCATAGTTCGGCTCGTAATTCTCGGGCACGAATACCCCGCACGGATGCGCCCCAGGCGCGGGACGCCGGCAATCGTTGTCGCGGACCTGCGTTTGTGTCTCCGAGGTGAGAATGATTTCGGCAGCGGACGAAGTGCAGCCGGCGGCGCCGGCGATCTGGGCCGAAACGCGAAACTCCGGCGTAGCGGGATCCGACCAGAGTGGTTGTGAAAACCGTGACGACGTCATGGACGATTCCTTTCCTCAGCGGCGACCGACAAGCGATCGCCGGTCTGGCCTGTCGCTCCCAGCAGCGGGTCCCTGCGCCCCTGGGCAATTTCTTCCAGCGAGAAGTACTTTCCCGGACACGCGGTAGCCTTGATGTCGCCGTGTCTGATGATGTTGACGGTCTCGATGCCGTAGCGAACTCGCAGCACGCGGACCAGACGGCGCAGCGACGCGATTTGCGCGGGGCTGGGCGGCCCAAGCTCGAAATTGCCGACAACCGCGATCCCGATCCCGTGCTTGTTATGCTCGTCTTCGCCCGCGTGAGCCCCCGGCAGCTGCTGTCGCCAGCGGAAAGTCGGCTGGATCTCGCCGTCGCCCATTCCGTTGCCGTTGCCGACGACGAAGTGATAACCGATCCCCAACCACGGGTTCCCGTTCTTGTCGCGGCGCTGCAGATGGGCTTCATGGATGCTTTCGACGCTTCCGTGCGAGGACGCCGTGTGGTGCAAAACGATGTAGGTCCAGTGACGCGGTGGAACGCTTGGCTTCCACGGATCGATTGCCAGTTGCGGCAGCCCGTATGGATCGAAGCGGCCATCGATGGCGGCCTGCGATTCGGGCGCTGGCAACAGGGGCGTGCGACTGACCATGCGGGGAGTTGCCGGTTCAACGTCGGGTGGAAGCGTTGCCGACGGCATCCGTCCTGGCTGGAAGCAGCCCACGATCAGTGCGCAGACCGCTGCCAGCCCAAGGATCCCTAGCCCCCTGAGCGCCAACGCCGTCTCCCAACCCTGGGAATCTGCCGATCCTTCGCACCCGCCGACGACAAATCCCTTGCCGACGACGGGCTAGGCGCTGGACTGTACAGGGACCAGAAAACCGTGTCAACACGCACACGCGGCCCGCACGGACCCTGTCACCGATCCGGAATAACCCGAGGTGAATACTCATCGGGACCGGTCAAACTTCGCACAAGCGAACGGCGATGCGGCCGGAATCGTCAGCCTAGTTTTCCACATCGTTCACGCGTCGACGCCTGTAGTGCGCGCTTCGGTTCAGCAGTGTTCCCATGAGCACGTTCGCTCTATCAGCGGATCACGACCGCGTCGCACCAATCGGCCCAGTCATCCACATCCGCCAGTTCGCCGTACTCGACGATCAGCGTGAGCCGGTGCTTTCCGGTCACGTCGAGCGGGCCCACGGTGAGGGGGCGCGAGCTGCCCGTCACGAGACGACTCGTCCAAAGGCGTGCGCCGTCGGCTTCGACGGCGAATCGCACGCTTCCCTTTCCCTCGGCAGCGTCATCGATGGCCGCCGTGGCTTGAAACAATCGGAACTGTCCCGTCAGCTCATAAGTGATGCGGCTCTGGCTGCGGGTTCCCAGTCCCTTTGCATACTGCCGACCGCGCACCGAGAGCGGTCCGCCGAATGCAGATTGGTCCTGCGCCGGAGCGGTTGCACTGATCGGGCCGAAGTACGGCGCCAGGCGACTCTCCGCCGGCCGGAGATCCGAGAGATAGGTGGTGCGCCCGTCGAGGAACCGAATCGAGGCGATGGCGGAGAGAGGCAACTCCAAAGTCGAGGCCAAGAGGGACGACAATCGCAAGGGACCCCCGGGCTCGCGGCTCGCATTCCAGCCCGTTACTCGGGAACTGTCGCCGAGAGTGACTTCGACGCGTGGCTTGTGCACGGCGGGCAGGCTCGTCAGTTCGGAGCTGAAGGCGATGCCCCGCACGCGGGGCAATTCGATCTCCAGGGTTTTTCCCCCCTGCGAAAGCTTGAGTGCCGCCTGGTCGAACGAGACCAGGTCGCCGGCCAACCGATCTCCGTTCGTAAGCAGCACAGTGTCGGACTTTTCCCGGTGGCCAAACACCTGATTGAAAGCGCGCGTCCGCTCGACGGCCGCCTCCGGCACGCTGACTACTACGCCCGACACGGAGGCCGCTGGTATCTGAATCGGCGGCAAATCGGGATAAGACTTCCAAAGCGCGACGACCGATTCATCGCTCATGCGCGAGAGCCCGGCCACGATGCGATCGCCATTGGCCAGCTGAATCAGCGAAGCCCGCGGAGTCGATAGGGAATGATTCGCAAACTCGAGTCGAACAACATCCGCCGGTGCCAGGCGCACTGCATCGCGCCCGATCACGATCTCACTTGCAGAGATTGATCGCACGACTCCCGTTTGACGCGTGCCGTCAGCCAGATAGATGGTCGCCGTGTCACCTTCATCGTCCGCTCGCACAGCACTCGCCGCCAGCGCGATCAGCAGGCCGAGACAGGCCCGCCGAAGCGACGCGCCGAACACTCTCGGAGACGGGCGGGAGACGTGGTCGGAACTCATGAGATGGGCGTTCGGATTCAAGCGATCCTTGGTGACCTCATTGCAACTCGATCGCGACGGTTGCTCCCGAGTCCTGGAGTTGGTCGAAGATTTTCAAGGCATCCGCCTTCGTGAGATTCTGTTTGAGAACCAGCGGTGCGCTTTCGACAAATTCCTTGGCATCTTTGAGGTCGAGCCCGGTGATGTCGGCAACGGCTTTCGTGACGGCGACCCGTTGGTTGCCGAACGACTTCAAAACGACGCGATAGCGACTCTCGCCGGCTGTCGCTTTCGGAGTCGCCGCCTGCTCCGAGGCCAAGCTCTTGCTCGCCAGCTTTCGCGCGGATTTCGCAGGCGATTTCTCAAGATCCTTCTTGGCGATGATCAGGTTGTTGCGGCTGATGTCGCCGTCCCACGCGTCGCCGAGCTTATCCCAGTGGACGCGAACCGTGTCGTCATTGTTCACCTCGAGCACGGTGATATCCCACCAGCGTCGGCCGAAACACGCCCCGAGCTTCATCCCCTCATGCAGCGACGTCTCGTCAGTCACGCGAACTGCGAACTTGGGGATTGGGATGTCGATGGGATAGTCGTGAAGGTGGGTTGAGTGGCCTCTTCCAAATGGGCCCTGGTGGCGTCTTCCAAACGGGCCCTCGTTGCGGTTTCCGAAGGCACCGTCCCGCGGAATTTCCGCGCGCTTGGCGAACAGTTCCGCCGCGTTGGGGCTTTTTTTGAGAATTGCCAGGGTCTCGGCCGTGATCATCAGCCGGTCGCGCGTGCGGGTTTCTTCCTTGGCTCCGCGGAATCGGTCCCAGCGAACCCGCAGCGAACCGTCGTTGAAGACAGCCGCCACAGTCACAGGAAACCAGTGTCCGGCGAAGTCGGCTAGGAGGGGCGTTCCTTTCACGATTGGCGTGTCTTTATCGACAGCCACGAGATCGTGGGTGATCGGGGCCGTGCCGCCAGGCAGCACCTTGACACTTGGCTTGAATTGACCGGGGTCGGCGGTCGCCTTGGCCAACGTTGCCTCGTCGACGGCAATCCAATCGCGCGTGCGCGCAACCAGGAACGCGGCGCCCTCGTTGTACTTGAGCAGCACGGTTCCGTCGGCGCGGACGTCGATGATTTCGGCCGGCTTCCATTGGCCTTCTAATCCGGCCAGCACCGGCATGCCTGGCAGCAGCTTCGTCCCGTGAGTGGCGACGCGATAAGGCGCCGGCGGAGCCTCCTCGGGAGGCTTGAGACTCTTTTCCAACTGGTCAAAGGCCCGCTGTTCGTCGGCGTTCCATTCGCGGGCAAAGGTCAGTTGGCCGACCGAACCGAGCGTGATCGATCGCGATACCTTGATACGGAAGGTTTCTTTGCCGACCATTTGCCTGCATTCGACCCAGACCTCGAGATCGTTTTCCGTGGGCTCGTTCCGAGTGCTGAACGCTGCTCCGTTCATCGTCCCCTCGTCTTGGACGGCGGACAGCCGATACTCGCGGCGGCCCGCGGCCCCTTTCGAGACAAGCACGATCTCCGAGAGACCGATCATCGGCCGCGGTCCCACGCGCTTGTAGTCGACAGTGAGCGCCCCCTTCACCAGGGTATTGTCCCTGCGGAGGTTCGAGAGCTCGTACCAGGGAGATTTCGCATTACGCCGCAACGGTGCGTCGGCCGGCGCGCTAGCGGCCGGCAGAATGGGTTCGCCCTTTTGCCAGTCCTCCGCCAGAAGAGGACAGCACCAGGCGACCAGCAGCCCCGCAAGTAGATAGACGCGTGTCTTCATCGAGCGTTCCGCGATCAACATCGGAATTGAGACGAGGTCCGAGCCGCGACGAATCTCATGCTAAGTGGGGACTGCGAGCGTTTCAACAGGCGTTCGCAGGCCCACGCACAACCGTGTCAGGACGTGATCCGCCTGCAGCGGATCCCAGGCGGACACAGGCAGCCGACCAATCTTTCGACTGCCTTACCGCTGAAAGATCGGCAGATAGTTATTCGGCGTCTGCAAGATGAGGAGAGCCATCGCCGTTCCGTAGTCGTCGCCGTAGGACGACGGGTCGCGCCAGCCGCCGCCTGAGTTGTGGAACGGAAAAGGTCCGTGGACGAGTTCCTCGCGGATGTCAGTGTACCACTGCTCGAAACGCTGGCCTCCCGCGTGCCACATTGCCTGAGCGGCGTAGTAGTGGCTGTAGAAGTAATGGTTGGCCGGCTGATGCACGGCGGCCGACGGCCGGTAGCGCTCGAGGTACTGGAGGCCTGATTCCAGCGCCTTCCCCTCGTAGATTCCGGCGCTATACAGCGTGACCACGCCGGCGGCCGTGAGGCCAAAGGTCACCGCCTGCCAGCTGGTCGTCAGCTGGTAACGAAAGCCGCCATCCTGCACCTGGCACTTGCGCACGTACTCGGTGCAGCGGTCGATCGTCTGCTTGGGGACGTAGATGCCGCTGTTGCGGGCGGCGCGGAGAGCCATCATCTCACAAACAGTCACCGAGAGATCGGCGTCCTTCGAGTCGGGCTCATAGCGCCAGCCCCCCTCTTTGTTCTGCGAATTCACGATCAACTGCACGGCCCGCTCGAGATCGGTCCGCACTTGCGGGCTGCGAGCCATGCCGTAGACCTCGGCCAGAAACAGTGTGGCAAAGCCGTGGTCATACATCGGCCCGAAGTGCCCTCCCGTGTTCCCTTCGTCATAGATGAAGCCGTTGGGCTGGCAGCGGGTGAGCAGGAAATCAACGGCTCTTTGCACGTTGGTCCCGTATCTCCCCCGACCCGGCGTGCTGCCGGAGGACAAGAATGCCATCCCGGCAAGGGCCGTGATCGCCACGCGACGTCGCGCGCTGGCACTCGACCCGAACGAGCCGTCGCGGGGAGCCTGTCGCGCAGCCAGATAGGTCAGGCCTCGGTCGATTGCCGCTTGCGTCTCAGGCGTGATGAGCTTTTGGGCGTCCGCCTCGATCGACCGATCGATCCGCTGCGGCGCCTGGGCAAAGACATCGCGGCCGGCAAGGAGCGAAATTGCAACGAGGGTCGCCACCAGGATGCGAAGCGCTGCCTGAGCGCTATTGCGGGACGGCGTCGGGATAGATCTGGCTGCTCGGGCCAGGACCGATTGGCTGGCCTGGCGCGACCATCGGGGCGCCCTGTGCCGGTCCTGGACCCGGTCCGGCCGGAATACCGCCGCCTGGGGCAACCGGAGCACCGCCTGGCGGAACGCCCAACAAGTTTTGGGCTTCGCGCGTGCGCCTGGGCTCGCTCCAATCCTGCATAAACCCCGGCGGCCGAGCGCCCATATCGGGGGCGATATCCGTTTCCGGGAGAGGATCGTGAGCATTGAACGATCGTGAATCTGCGTCGCCCGGTCCGGGGAATATCGTGGGCAGCCGCGTCGTCGGCGAGCATCCGGCTGCAAAAATGAGCAGGGCGCACACTCCGAAAACAACACGCGCGGCGACAACACGTGGGGCGCGACGGTCGACCATTTCACGATCCTTCGTTTCGGTCGGCAAATGCCTCGCAAAATCGACCGCCGCATTCGGTCGTTGTCCGTCCTCCGCATGGCCCGGGGTGATTTTACCGGCGCTCTAAAATCGGGAACAGGCCGGTTTTGGGAAGCGCCGGCTGCTGGGGTGTCTCGCGCTCGGTCAGCGTTCGGGGAAGTGCCTGCTTCTTCCGCAAGGGGGGGCCTGAATTCGGTCCGAAAACGATGATTCGCCGCGACTGGGCGATCGCCAGAAAGTCGCCGGCCAGCACCAGGTTGCCACCGGACTCCACGTAACGAAACAGAAGCGGAATGCGGCGACGCACGACGCCAGTCGCCTGCTGGACCACGTAGATATCTTCGCGCGTCGGCCAGTAGACGACGTCGCCGGCGAGAATGCCGCGCCCGAAACCGAACGAAGCCGGATCGGTCCAGCCGACCTGCCAGACCTTTTCGCCCGTTGCCAGATTGAGCCCCCAAAGGCTCTCGCCGCTGACAATCAGCACGCCGTCTTTCGTCCCGAGCAAGTGCTCGACGCCGCCGGGCAGGACTCGGCGCCAGAGCGTCGCTCCACAGCGCGAATCGATCGCGAAGAGCTTGTTCGAATCCCCGGGCGCCGCGACGACGATATTCTGCGCGAACAAGCAGGGCGGATTTTCACGCCCCTCGCTCTCGCGAGACGACGTTTCCCGATCACCGCTTTCGTAGGTGACGACCCAGCGGAGCGAACCATCCTCGGCCTCAACGGCGGCAATGGCGCCCAGCCCCGTCGCAAGAAACAAGGCGCCGTCCCCCGCGGTGAGCAGCTGATGGCTCAGCAGGCCGTTCCCCTGGCCGATGTCCTCGACCGCCGCGCAGACCGAGCGGCTCCACAATCGTCGCCCGCTCTCGGCCTCGAGACACACGACGTCGGTCTGCATCCGGGGCCGCCCTTTGCGCACGGCCGCATAGGCGCGCCCGTGTGCGACCACGGGCGAACCCTCAAACGCCGACTGAGGATCGAGCGACGACGCATCGAACTTCCAGACGAGCTTGCCCTCCCCGCGGTTCAGATCGAGGCAAACTATGGAGCTGTCCGATTCGTGAAGCGTGCTGCGCGGACGGGCCGTCGTCGGGTCGCCCATTCGTGCGTACAGTCGGCCGTCGGCGATCGTCATCGTGTATCGCGGCGCCCCGACGAGGAAGGGCGCGGGCGACTGCGCCGAAACGTCGGGAGTTGCCGAATAAATGGCTGCGTTCTCCAGCCGATCGTCTCCCCAGGCAGGCTTTCCCGTGCGCAGGTCCCACGCCAGAATCTGGTCGGCCGTGTTGGCGAACAAGATATTCCCCTGGACCACCGGGAAGATGCTCAGGGCCTCACGCTCGTTCGCGAGCACATGCACCGGGGCGTAGAGGTCTGGGGGCAGTTCCACCGCCCAACGCGCCGCACCGACGTCGATCTCGCGCGGAAGGACTCCGTTCCGGGCCGTGTTGACTGCGAAGGTCGAAACGGCCGTATCGCGCGGCGGGAAGGTCCAGCTCCGCC
>Ga0187782_10001381_pt1 | contig 17569 bp, 20 predicted proteins | sample 0715_SJ02_MP15_2_FD_132454 | JGI IMG/M metagenome (GOLD analysis project Ga0187782, IMG submission 132454) | Tropical peat soil microbial communities from peatlands in Department of Meta, Colombia - 0715_SJ02_MP15_20_MG | ecosystem: Environmental > Terrestrial > Soil > Wetlands > Peat | place...
AGACGAATCGGCTTGCGCGTCTTGCGCACCTCTTCGATGAGGCCCAGGCACTTGGCTTTGAATTCGGAGACGGCGACTTCCTTCATAGGTGAAATTGTACCATGGTCAATGACCATGGTCAAAGGACAACCAGATGTCTTAACACGAGAACAGTGTTACACTGAATTCGTGTATGAAACCTAACCTTCGCAATGTAACGGTCACCTTGGAAGAGAGAGTCGCCCGCTGGGCGCGCATAGAGGCGGCGCGGCAGGACACGAGTGTTTCACAACTGCTCGCCGGCATTCTCAAAGAGCGCATGCGGGAAACGGACGAGTACGACCAGGCGATGCGTGAGGCGCTCGCCCGTAAGCCCTTCTTAAAGACTGACGGCAAATACCTCTCCCGCGAGGAAGTTCATGACCGCGCCCGTTTTCGTGGATAGCAACGTCTTTATCTACGCTATCGACGAAGCGAATCGGAAAAAGCATGAGGCCGCGAAACTTTGGCGAGCTGAATTGTGGAAGAGCCGCCTGGGGCGCGTCAGCTTTCAGGTGTTGCAAGAGTTCTACGCCAACGTGGACCGGAAGTGGCCGGCTGCGCGCGAGCAGGTCCAGGCGGAGATACGCAATCTGATGACTTGGCGCCCTGTCGTCACCAACGCGGCACTCATTGAAGACGCATGGACGATTGAGGCTCGTCACAGGATTTCCTTCTGGGATGCATTAATTGTCGCCGCTGCGAAGGCAGCTTCATGTGGTTATTTGCTAACCGAAGATTTGCAGGCGGATCAGGATTTTGGTGGAGTGCAGATCGTTAACCCATTTCGGTACGGGCCGAATGAATTTCTACGCCCGGGATGAGGATTTTTCGGCTGGAAGCCTTATATTTGCAGCATGAAGAAGCGCATGCGCAGGATCCCAAAAGAATGCGCGCGGAAAAGCGATAACTACGAACGCGCGATGCATCAGGTGCGCTCGCGCAAGTCGTTTCTAACGACCGACGGCAAATATCTTTCGCGCGAGGAAGTGCACGATCGCGACCGAATGCGCCAAAGCGTAGCCAGGCTCCAGGAATGAAGACTGAAACTGGCACGGGTGGAACTCATGCCCGTCCCGGTTCTTGTAGCCCACCTCTTCGCTGAGCTAGACGCCGATTACTCCGCACAACTCCTTCACCGCCGCGGCGCTCTTATCCAGCCCCGCCTTTTCTTCCGGCGTCAGCTTGATCTCGATGATCTGCTCCAGTCCCTTTGCGCCCAGCTTCACGGGCACGCCGACAAACAAGCCGTCAATGCCATACTCGCCTTGCAGGTAGGCGGCGCAGGGCAGAATCTTTTTCTTGTCTTTGAGAATGGCTTCAACCATTTCGGTAGTCGCTGCCGAGGGCGCGTAATACGCCGAGCCGGTCTTTAGATACTTCACGATCTCTGCGCCGCCATCGCGCGTGCGCTGCACCAGAGCGTCGAGGCGCGATTTCTCGATCAATTCCGTAATCGGAATGCCGGCCACCGTGGAATAGCGCGGCAGCGGAACCATCGTGTCCCCGTGGCCGCCGAGAACGAAAGCGGTTACGTTCTCCACGCTGACTTTCAATTCGTCGGCGATGAAAGCGCGGAAGCGGGCGGAATCGAGCACGCCGGCCATGCCGATGACGCGCTCGCGGGGAAATCCGCTGAGCTTGTATGCGGCCTGCGCCATGGCATCGAGAGGATTCGAAACCACGATCAGAATGCTATTGGGCGAATACTTCACCACTTCGCCGACGACCGACTTCATGATGTTGAAATTCGTATTGAGCAGATCGTCGCGGCTCATGCCGGGTTTGCGCGGAATGCCGGCGGTAATGACGACGATGTCGGAGCTCGCAGTGTCGCTGTAATCGTTGGTGCCGGAGACGTACGAATCGCGCTTCTCGATGGGCATGGCTTCGAGCAAATCCAGTCCCTTGCCCTGCGGGACGCCCTCGATAATGTCGATCAAAATGACGTCGGCCAGTTCTTTCGAGGCAGTCCAGTGGGCGGCCGTTGCCCCCACGTTGCCGGAGCCTACGATAGTGACTTTCTTGTGCATGGGATGAATCCTTTCAGGAATGAGCAATCAGCACTCAGCAGTCAGCATTCAGCCATTGAACTGTGCGGAGCTACCAGCGGAAAGCAGATTCCTCGCTTCGCTCGGAATGACAACGTACAAACTACGGTCGCAAATACCGAGGCCCCCGGAACTAATCCAAGGCACCAAAGGGCGAAATGCTGAGTGCTGACTGCTGATTGCTCAACTCACACCAGCACCGCCGCTCCCATATTCTCGATAATGCAATCGGCGAACTGGCTGGTCTTCACCTTGGTGGCGCCTTCCATCAGGCGTTCGAAGTCGTACGTGACTTTCTTCTGGAGGATGGTGCGCTCTATGCCGTTTTCGATCAGATCAGCAGCTTCGTTCCATCCCAAGAAACGGAACATCATTACACCCGAAAGTATGACCGAACCGGGATTGATGACGTCCTTGTCCGCGTATTTGGGCGCGGTTCCGTGCGTGGCCTCAAAAATGGCATAGCCGTCGCCGATATTTGCGCCGGGGGCGATGCCCAGCCCGCCCACCTGTGCGGCGCAGGCGTCGGAGATGTAGTCGCCGTTCAGATTCGGTGTGGCCAGCACCGAATACTCGTCGGCCCGCGTCACTACCTGCTGGAAGATCGAATCGGCGATGCGGTCATTGACCATGATTTTTTTCTTCCACTGGCCATTTCCGTGGCTCGAATAGATCTTGTCCAGCACCTCTTTTACTTCCTGTTCCACGGCCTGGCGGAACGCGGGCGGGGCAAACTCCATGCCCGGCTCAACTAATTCGGCATTCTGCGCGACGGTGATATTGGGATTCTTGTCTTTGTTGTCAAGAATCCAGCTCTCACGCTCGGTGACCACCTGGCCGCGAAATTCCTCGGTGGCCAGCTCGTATCCCCATTTGCGGAACGCGCCCTCGGTAAATTTCTGGATATTGCCCTTGTGAACGAGCGTAACGGTCTTGCGTCCGTTTTGCAGCGCGTAGCGAATCGCCATGCGCACCAGGCGCTTGGTTCCGGTTACAGAAATCGGCTTGATGCCCACGCCCGAATCTAAGCGGATTTGTTTTTTGCCGCCTTTGAGCATGTCTTTGTTGAGGAACTCGATCAGGCGGGCGCACTCGGCAGTTCCCTGCTCCCACTCGATGCCGGCATAAACGTCTTCCGTGTTTTCGCGGAAGATCACCACATCCATGCGTTCGGGGTGCTTGACCGGCGAAGGGACGCCCTTGTAGTACTTCACCGGGCGCACGCAGCAATAGAGATCGAGAATCTGGCGCAAAGCGACATTGAGAGAACGAATGCCGCCGCCCACCGGCGTGGTCAGTGGGCCTTTGATGGCGACGCGGAAGTCGCGAATGGCCTCCACCGTGTCATCCGGCAGCCAGGTATCGAAGGTCGATTTCGCCTTCTCGCCGGCGAACACTTCATACCACTCGACGCGGCGCTTGCCCTGATAGGCCCTTTCTACAGCCGCATCGAATACGCGCAACGACGCCTTCCAGATATCGCGGCCGGTTCCGTCACCCTCGATAAATGGGATGATGGGATTCTCTGGCACCTGGTATTTTCCATCCGCATAACCAATTTTTTTTCCGCGGTTGGGCACAACCACACCGTTATAAGAGCCTGCCATTGCCAAATCTCCTTATGAAATCTACGACCTTGAAAAAACTATTCATTATATAGCCGCAGCTAACTGCGCATTTGCAATTTCTTAGGAATCTTGCAGTTGAATCAGACGTGTGACGGGGATCACTGCGCGCGGTGTGTCCAGGATGTTAGAGCGTTGCAACCGAACAGTTGTTGTTCCCTGACGGCGCAACTGAAAGCCACGCCCTTTCAAGGCCATTTTGGAAACGCCCTGCACCCAAAACCGCTCACCACCGCCTCGTTCCAAACGTCTTGCGCACTCCCAGCGTCATATAGCGTCCCCAGGGTCCGTTATTGCCCAGATCTGCTACGCCCAAGTTCGTGTCGCGAGCGCCCAAGCGATCGAAGAGAAAATGCTGGGTCACGCGAAACTCGAACCCTTTTCCCATATAAACACCACCGCCCCAGGAGTGCTCGATACCGATGGCATCCGGCGACCAGGTATAAAGCGTCTTGGGGATATTCTTGCCGAACAGGAATGTCGGCGCGCCAAATATCATGAGACGCCGCAACTGGCCCCGGCCAAGGGGGCGCACCTCCAATATTCCAGATAGCATGTAGCGCGCAAACATGCTGCACGGAGCGTTCACGCCCCCATACTGGCCGGCATTGCCGGCACAGAGGTTGGGATCGACTTCATTGTGGGGAGGCGCCAGATCGAGTTGCGCCCACCCCCACAACATGTCCTCGGGAAAGAACATTCGCGGCTGGTCTTCACCCTGCCTCGAAGTGCCTGCCGGCGGCGCAGCCTGTGCGCTCCCCAGACCAGAAAGCAGAACCACCGCTACAAAACTCCATGCCAAGACTTTCATCCCGCCTCCGAGATTTCTATGTAGTTTGGGAAATCCGAGATTTCGTACGAATCCTGCCTTACGGACCAGCAACAGAAACGGCACGACTGAATCTCATCCGCACTGGAAGATATCAGGATGCAACGGGAATTTGGTGAAATATTGAAGAGTGGGCCGTTTCCGTTGCCTGGAGGGCTGTCCACGAGCTACGGCAGCCTCAACGAAACGTTCGATGGGCTCCTATGGAATGTCGAATTCGGTGTCTCAGCTTCCAGAATTCATATTCAAGATTCGGATTTATTCCATTCATCGGATTGCTGTGGAGGAATTGCAGACGCAAGGACTTACGCTGCAAGCATCTACGGTTTGGCGGATAGATTGCAAGTTCTTGCAACCAGGAACCCCCGATGCCGCAGGAAATTTCCGTCTCTTACCAGGCGATTAAGAGCAAGGTCTATCGCCTGATCGATGCCTTGGTGGTCGGCGAAAAGACTGAAGTCGAAGTGCAGGAATCGATACGCCGGTGGTGGGAGCTGATTCATCCCGCTGACCGTCCCATCGCGCAAAAATACCTCCTCACTGTGCTGTCGCGCTCCCGCCTGTCATTGAATGCCGTTCATGAGGGGCTACTGGAGGCAACTCAGCCCGAGCTGGAGCTGCGGACAGAATCGGCGAAGGGGCTGAAGATTGTCAGCCGGATTGTGAAGCAAACCACCAAGCCCGCCTCGCTCAGCACAACCGCATAGTAATTTTTCGTAGCGCACGAACCGGAGTGGCTGAACGTGGCCCTCTACTGTGATCCTTCGACCACTACAGGCGATCCCATCCGTGCTAGGCTATGCGTCGGGGCAGACGCCTGGGCCTGCCTCTCATTCAGGAGCGGCGAGTGAAATCTTCCTGTCATCGATTCCCGCTAAACATTCGCGCTTATCTACTATCGGGAGCCTTGCTGATCATGGCCGGATCGCTGCTCGCTGCCTCAGGGATTTACAGCTTCACGCTCGACTCCATCGATGGCAAACCGGCCTCGCTGGCCGACTACAAGGGCAAAGTGATACTCATCGTCAATGTAGCCAGCCAGTGCGGCTACACGCCGCAGTACCGCGCCCTGGAGTCGGTTTACGAAAAATACAAAGACCAGGGCTTCGTGGTTCTCGGCTTCCCGGCCAACAATTTCGGCGCTCAGGAACCGGGAACGAACGAAGAAATCAAAACCTTTTGCACCCGCAAGTACAGCGTGACTTTTCCCATGTATGCCAAAATCTCGGTACGGGGCGACGATCAGGCGCCGCTCTACGCGTATCTGACCAGGGAAACCGGCAAGGGCATCCGCGGCGAAATCAAATGGAATTTCACCAAGTTCCTGGCCGACCGCAGTGGAAGCGTTGTGCAGCGCTTCGAGCCTAACGTTACCCCCGACTCCAAGGAAGTGATTGCGGCCATTGAGAAGGCGTTGAAGAAGTAACCTCGCGTCGACCTCGGCCAACAAGAGTGGAACAACCGCACGCTTCGAGTGGTTCGCCACCGGCCGTTTGCAATACACCTTGCTGGATTCAGGTAAACTTAAGTCCGATTCCGGTTCCGCTGGCAACTGGCCACTGGCAACCGGCAACTGGGCTTCATGGACTTCGATCAACTGGAGAGTTTTCTTCAGGTGGCGCGCCATGCTTCGTTCTCGCGCGCGGCGGAGAAGCGTTTCCGCACCCAGCCCGCCATCTCCTCCCAGATTCGCGCCCTCGAGGATGAAGTCGGCGCCAAACTCTTCGACCGTACCGGCGGCAAAGTTTCGCTTACCGCGGCCGGCAAGGCGTTTCAAAAGTATGCGCAGGATGCCGTGGACGCGCGCAAGGCGATGCTTACGTCGCTGGCCGAGATGGAACTGGTGCCGCGGGGAGCCATTGTGGTTGGCGCCAATGAAGGGACGTGCCTGCACATTCTTCCCGAGGTGTTCGCCGATTTCAAAAAGCGCTATCCGCATGTGTCGGTCGGCATCAAGCGCGCCGACTATGCCAGGATTCTGGAATCGGTCATCGACAATTCTGTCGATTTCGGGGTGGTATCTCTGCCCGTAAAGGACAACCGCTTAACCGTCGTGCACATCCATCAGGATGAGCTGGTGATCATCGCGCCGCCGCAGCACCCGCTGGGTAAGATGAAATCCGCGAGCGTGGGAGACATGGCCAGGTATCCGCTGATTCTTCCTCAGGCCGGGCACACCCGCGATGCGCTCGACGAACTGTTTCGCGAACGCGGGCTCAAGCCGCATTACAGCATGGAACTTGATTCCAGCGAACTGTTGAAGCGCTTCGTAGCGGCGGGGGTGGGCGTGGGTTTTATCGCTCGTTCCAATGTGCAGGAGGATGTCCGTGCCGGGGTTCTGGCGGCCATTCCCATGGCCGATGCGCAACTGCGGCGCGATCTGGCTTTGGTTTTCCGCAAGGATAAGGCCCTCAGCCGCGCCGCACTCGCCTTTATCGAGATTGCCAAGAGGCACAAGTCGAGCGCGGTTGCGGCAGTCAAATCGACGTAAATGAAGACGTTCTTCTCAGCATGCCGCCCGCACCTGCTGCTCGCTTCCCTGCTGGTTGGCCCGTTTTGCCTCAGCGCCTCCACTCAGAATCAAACGCGGCCGCTGCCTCCGGAGGCGTATAAACTCATCTCCGTGAGCATGACCGGCAGCCGCCGCTTCACATCGGAACAGGTCGCAGCCGCCAGCGGATTACCCGTCGGCACCATCGCTCACGAAGAGGATTTCAAAAAGGCCGCTCGGCAGCTCGGCGAGAGCGGCGCTTTCAGCGCTATCGCATTTACCTATTCGTATACCTCAGCCGGCACCAGGCTCGAGTTTCAAGTTACCGACGCCGACAAATTCATCCCTGCCCGCTTTGCAGATTTCGTCTGGTTCACCGATGATGAGCTGCGACAGAAGGTGCACGAGCGCGTTCCGCTGTTCCACGGAGAACTGCCTGCCTCGGGACGCTTAGCCGACCAGGTCTCGGACGTGCTCCAGGCGCTGCTGGTCGAAAACGGTATCCCCGGCCACGTTGAATATTTGCGCCACGCGGATAAGACGGGCGAATCGGTTGAGTACAACGTTTCTGGAGTCAGCATCCGCATTCACCATGCTGATTTTCCCGGCGCGCGAGCGGCAGAGCTGCCGCTGCTCGAAACCGCCGGTGAAAGGTTGGTGGATCGCGAATACTCCCGGGAATACATGGCGAATTTCGTCGAGCATACCCTGCTGCCCATCTACTATGAGAACGGTTATCTGAAGGCGTCATGTGCCCCGGCGCAGCCCGGGGTGGTGAAACCGGCATCGTTCGAGCTCGACTTGAATCAGAGGCCGCGCACCTACGTGGATGTCACTTTTGCCGTCAATCCCGGCATTCAGTACAAACTCGCGAAGTGGCAGTGGCTGGACAACAAGGCGTTTTCCACCGAGACGCTCCAGCCCATGATCCGGGCGAAGCCAGGTCAACCAGCAAACACGGTTCAGTTGCAGGACGATCTTCGCTCCATTCAGGAACTCTATGGCACGCGTGGCTACATCGCGGCCACGATCCAGGCCAATGCTCAATTTGACAACTCCGCCGGAACCGTAGCTTATTTGCTGGAGGTCAAAGAAGGCCCCGTCTATCACATGGGCGAGCTTGAGTTTCGCGGCCTGGATAATAGCCTGGAGGCCAGACTGCGGGCCGCCTGGACTCTTCGCCCTGGCGATGTCTACGACTCCAGCTATCTCCGGCAGTATTTGCCGCTGGCGCAAAGGCTGCTGCCCGCCCGTCTCGATTGGGAAGTCACGACCCACGTCACCGCCCTCGCCCACAACCAAACCGTCGACGTGGATCTGCAATACGTTGCCAAGGCGCCGCGGTAGGGCCTAACTTTCCTCGCCTTTCGACATTACGGCCGTCCCATCAGCGGTAAACTAAATGGCGTTGCCGCATCGGCGGCTTGTGCCTTCGGCAAGCCGAAGGCAAGCACCGGGGCGTCGCGTCTGCACAGCCGGTCATGGCGAGGTAAGCCAGCCGGTCCAAGGAGGAGTCAATGACTTCGCGTTTCCGTGCCCTCGTAACGGCAACTGTGCTGTTGCCGGCGTTCCTCAATCTTCAGGCGGCGTCCGGCCGCAAGCAGACGTTCACCGGCGAAGTAGGCGACGCCATGTGCGGCCGCCAGCACATGGAGGGGAGCCCCGCCGAGTGTACCCGCACCTGCGTCTCCAAAGGCTCCAAGTACGCCCTGGTCGTGGGCGACAAAGTATACATCCTGGAGACCTCAGACAAGGCCGCCCTCGCCATGCTGGACAAGCTGGCGGGCCAGAATGCCACCGTAAGCGGCGCGCTGGAGGGCGACAAGATCGAAGTCAGCACGGTGACGGCCGCCAAGTGAAGAAACGCTCACCCGAATTCAAGCAACGGTCTGGCCCGGCGATCCAGTAAGCCAACCGCCTGAATCCAGATTTGCTGCCTTATCAAACTGAGACACGAAAGTAGAACAATAGAGCCTTCCTTCTTGACTGCGGCCAACGTTGTGGTAGAGTAAGGCCGTTCTGCCCGGAGCCCTCCCCCGAAGAATCCGGGCATCATGGCGGGAACCGCGCCCGCGGTTTCCCGCCATCTCTTTTGTTGCCCCGCGAAATTCATCTTTCCTTTACAAAGCGTTGTGTTACATTGTGCATTCTTCGTCGTGAATTTTCGTTGCCGGAGGCTACAGCATTGGGCAAAGACATGGTTCCCAAGAAGATGTTCTTTACCAAGGGAGTCGGCAAGCACCGTGAACGCTTAACCTCATTCGAATTGGCCTTGCGCGACGCGGGAATCGCAGCACAAAACCTGGTCCGGGTTTCCTCCATCTTCCCGCCGAATTGCAAAATGCTGCCCCGCAAAGAAGGCGTGCAGTATCTCAATCCGGGCGAAGTAGTGTTTGCCGTGGTGGCGGAAAACTCCAGCAAAGAAGCCCACCGCCTGCTCGCCGCCTCGATTGGAGTGGCCATTCCCGCCGACAAAAACACCTACGGATACCTCAGCGAGCATCACTCGTTCGGCGAGACCGAAGACGCCGCTGGCGAATACGCCGAAGAATTGGCCGCGGAGATGCTCGCGACCACGCTCAACGTCGAGTTCGATCCCGACCGCTCCTGGGACGAGAAAAAACAAATTTACCGGCTGTCGAATAAGATCGTGCGCACCGCCAACGTCACGCAATCGGCTGTGGGAGACAAGCGCGGATTGTGGACGACAGTCATCGCCTCGGCGGTGCTGATTTTTGATTAGCGCACTGGCATAAAGGCGCCTTGCTCGAAACAATTCATCATGCAGCGCAGATCGTTTCTCAAGGGCGCAGGAGTTGTCACCATAGCCGTGGTGGGCGGCGTCGCCTTGCGCGCCTGTGACCAGGGCGTCTTTAGCGTCGGCCAGGGACCGGCTTACGAACCGTGGAAAGACTGGCGCAGCACGAACGACGGTCCACTTGCACTGGTGCGCGCGGCAATTCTCGCTGCCAGCCCGCATAATACTCAACCCTGGCTGTTCAAGATCGCGAATTCCGCGATCGAGCTGCACATTGACACCGGCCGGAACGTCGGCGCCCTCGATCCTTATCTTCGCGAAGAGCACATCGGCATCGGTTGCGCGCTGGAGAATCTCCTGCTCGCGGCGGCTGCGAACGGCTATGCCACTACCGTCACGCTCGTGCCCGGAACTCTCGGCCCGATTCCCAAAGAGCCAGCACGGCGGCTCCTGGCCCAGATTGATCTGACGCCCGGAAGGCGCTTAGAAACCGAACTCTACGATGCCATTCCCCGCCGTCACACCAACCGCGCCGCCTACGACCCCCACAAGCCCATTCCGGCGGATTTCCTGGAAGCTCTGAAGCGTTTGCCCGAGGATGCTGCCGACGTGAAGTTGTTTCTTTTCCAGGCTGAGGCTGATCGGAAGAAAATTGTAGACTGGAGCTCAGCGGCGAACACCGAAGTCTATGCTGATCCCGAGGTGCAGCAGGGCAGCGAACCCTGGGTGCGCATGAAGTGGAGTGCCGTGCAGAAGTATCGCGACGGCTTGACCATCGACGCTTTCGGCCTGCCGCCCATTACCACCGCCATCGTCAAAACCGTGCCGGCGCAGATGCTAAGATGGCTGGCCTCGAAAAGTGGGAAGAACCTGTATTCGGACCTTATGTTGAGCGCCCCTCTTATCGGCTTCATTGCTGTCCGGGACCGCTACGCGCAGGAGCAGTGTTTGCAAGCAGGTCGAATCTGGCAGCGTGCGCACTTGTTAGCCACGGCTCGCGGACTCGCCGCCCGGCCGTGCAACGAACTTGTGGAAATGGTCGACCATGAGCGAGCCCAGGGGAAACCTGCCACCCGAGTTGCCCTACTGGGCGAGATTACCGGCGACCCATCCTGGCAACCGACCTTTGTGTTCTATATCGGCTATCCAACCCTTCCCGCGCACGCGAGTCCCCGGCGCCCGGTGGAGGCTGTAATCGTCTGACGGACGGTGTATGAGTGTGTGAAGTTGCTGGGCAAGAACGCCGCCCAAAGCAAAACACTGATCAACTGCGAAAATACTTGAGCCAGGCCGCATTCGACGCATCGAAGGCAGCCTGAAGATCGTTGTGCATCTTCTGAAAGCTTTCAAAGGCCGCTTGATTTGCTGCGGCCTGCTTTTTCCACAAGTCGGATGCAGCCGCCGAGGCACTTTGGGCCATCTGCTCGTAGCCGGCGGCAGCCGTGGCGCAGTCTGTACGAATGGCCGCAATGCGGTCCTTCATTTGTGGACGATTGCGCGCGGCAAGCCATTCTGCGGCTGGCTGAAACTGTTCGCAATACGCTACCCAGCGGCGCAGATAGGCTCCAAACCCCGCGTACATTTGTGGCGGAACCGGTTGCCAGGCGGCGCGTATCTGGTCAAGTTGCGCAGTGAATTGCTGCGTGTACGCCGTTTGCTGAGCCAGCGCCTGGTTCAGGATGGCGAACATGTGCTGTTCGTAGCCATCGACGGGATCCACTTGTTGCGTCATCTTGCACCGCCTCCATGCCGGTCGCTGATCAATTTCATCTTCGCGCACTTAGGTTTTTTGGCCTTGCTCGCTTGTTCCCCTTCTTATCCAGCCGCTCCAAAACCGCGGCCACGATCAGCGGCAGCCCCACCGTGGCATCCACAAATACCTCGCCGAACCTGCCGCCCTCGCTCGGAGGCACGAATTTGCCCCACGACACCGCCTCACTGTAAGGACTGCCCGACAATCCGCCCCAGTACACCGGTTCCGGACAAATCCTCAACCCGTAGTGATACCGCTTCAAAGGAACATTTTCGCCCAGCCGCCGGTGCCGCAGTTCGATGAACGGCCCGAATTGCTGTGACCAGTTTCGCGGCACACCGCCGCCGATGGTTATAATTCCCAGCTTTTTCTGGCGCAGCAAAGTCGCGGCGAAATGCTCGAGGTCGAGAAACGGGTCAAAGCGAATCTTGTGGCGCCCAGTCGATTCCCGCAGCCGATTGTTGAGTGCTGTATCCAGCCCCAGCTCCGAATCGCTGAATGCCGGCACGAATACCGGCACCGCCTTTTCATACGCCGATTTCAGAATTCCCCGCTGATCCTTCGCGTTCCTGGCCAGATACTCTCCAATTACATGATTCAGCTTGTAGGAACACATCACTTCATTGTGATCCCAGCCTTCGAGCACGGCTGACATCACTTCTTCCACGTCATCGAGATTTTGCTCCGGCTCCAGCGTGTCGTACACGCGGTTGTAGCCCTGTTCGTACAATTCCTCATCCGTCACTTCCGAATTGTGCCGGAAGTGGGCGCGGCCCGTGGCTTCGACCAGCCCGTGAGCCATCAGCGCACCCGTGGAAACCACGGCGTTTACGATGCCGCGATCGATCAGATCGGTGATGATCAGGCCCTGTTTGGCGACGGTCATCGCGCCGGAGAGCGTCATGACCACAAAACATTCTTCGTCGCGAGCCATGGCCTCGAGCACGTCGGCGGCCTCGCCCAATTGCCGCCCGGTGAAGGCCGTCTTCGACATGGCCCGCACCAGATCGTCAATGGATTTCACCTTGCCCAGATCGAGCGGCTCCAGCGGAGTCAGCCGGTCTTCAATCGGATTATGGAGATGGCGCTCTTTACCCTCGCCGCCGTGGCCGGCATTGCCGTTGTGTTTTCCTTGAGGATGCCCGCCGCTGTGATTCCCTGTTTTCACGATGAGGCCTCCTATCTCGACCAAAGCTCTCGATGATCTACTTTACAGGAAGGTGGGAGGGTGATGCCATGAGGAGACTGCACCAACGGTCGCCTTTCTCCGCGATTAAATGCTTTAAAGTTGTGATCGCAAAGCAGCCGAAAGCTGACGAGCACAGCGCCCTGCACTAAACTGTTCCCATGCCTGGCAAGCGCAAGTTCGAAGAACAACTCGCAGTGTTGGACGCTCTCCGCCACCAGCCGCCTGAGCTCTCTATCGAACCGCTTCGCAAGGCGCTAGCCAATCGCAACAACTTCATCGTCGGCAAAGCCGCGGATCTGGTTTGCGAGCTCAAGCTTATTCAACTCACACCCGTACTACTTTCCGCATTCGATCGCTTCTTTGATGAGCCGGTTAAGACCGATCCGCAATGCTGGGCCAAGAACGCCATCAGCCGTGCTCTGGCGGGATTCGAGCATCAGGATGCGGAAGTCTTTCTCCGCGGCTTGAAGCATATCCAGCATGAACCGGGTTACGGCGGCAGCTCCGACTCGGCCGCCACTCTGCGCGCCACCTGCGCTCATGCGCTTGTCCAATGCCGCAGCTTGCGGGACACCGATTTGCTTCCACACCTTATCGATTTGCTCGCGGACCCGGACAAGACCGTGCGCGTCGAGGCGGTACGCGCCATCGAGAGCGTCGGAACCGCGAGCGCACTCATCCTCCGCACCCGCGCAATCGTTGGCTCCGATGAACCGGAGGTCCTCGGAGCGTGCTACAGCGGCATCCTTCGCCTTGAAGGCGTGAGCGCAATATCCTGGGTCAGCCGTTTCCTGTCCGCGGGTGACGACGCCGCGGCCGAGGCGGCTTTGGCGATTGCTGAGACCCATTCGCTCGAAGGATTTAATTGCCTGCGAGAGCGTTTTGCCAAGGGAACCGATGCGTGGTTCTGCTCAGTCTTGCTTTCCGCCATCGCGCTCACCCGCCAGGGTGCCGCCTTCGGATTCCTGCTCGATCAGGTTCGGAAAGAATCGCTGCATGCGGAACGCGCCATCGAAGCCATCCTGCGCTCTGGCCCGCCGGAAGCAGTCGTCAAGAAACTTGAAGAGCTCGTCAAGAGCAATCCTCGCCTTCGCCGCGCGTTTCAGGAGAATCGCAGTCCTCGCTAAAAAGAGCTATCGGCCGTCGGCTTTCAGCTGTCAGCAAGCCACTTTTCTGCCGACGCCGCCAGCCGCTTTGCCGATAGCCGATAGCCAACGACCGTTTTTGCCGAAGCCCGACAGCCGAAGCCCGGAGCCAGTGCTATATTGTTCGCGGGAGAAGACGCTTGCCCCCGGACAGATTTCGCGTGGCTCTGGTGCAGATGTCCTGCGGTCCGGAGCCGGAACAGAATCTCGAGAAAGCTCTCGAACGCGTGGCCGATGCCGCCGGACGCGGCGCGCAAGTCGTCTGCTTGCCTGAACTTTTTCAGACACAGTACTTCTGCCAGCGCGAGGATCATTCTCTGTTTGATCTGGCCGAGCCAATTCCCGGCCCCACCAGCGAAAAGCTTGCCGCTGCCGCGCGCAGCCATGGCATCGTGCTGATTGCATCGTTGTTCGAGAAGCGCGCACCGGGGATCTATCACAACACGGCTGCGGTTTTTGATTGCGATGGATCGTTGCGCGGGCTGTACCGCAAGATGCACATCCCCGACGATCCACTCTACTACGAAAAATTCTATTTCACCCCCGGCGACCTCGGTTTCCGCGCGCTCGACACCAGCGTCGGCCGCATCGGCGCCCTAGTCTGCTGGGACCAGTGGTTTCCCGAGGGCGCTCGCCTGACCGCGCTCGAAGGCGCGCACGTGCTTTTTTATCCGACCGCGATTGGCTGGCATCCCGCCGAAAAAGCCGAGTTCGGCGTGGCCCAGCACGACGCCTGGCGCACCATTCAGCGCGCCCACGCCATCGCCAACGGAGTCTATGTTGCAGTAGTCAACCGCGTCGGCTTCGAGACCGGCAACGTTCGCGGCAAATCCGCTCCAGGCCAAGGGCTGGAGTTCTGGGGCGCATCGTTCTTCTGCGATCCCTTCGGCCGCATACTCGCCGAAGGCTCGCATGATCGCGAAGAGATCGTCGTCGGCGAGGTAGATCTCAAAGTGCTCGAAGACATCCGCCGCAACTGGCCGTTCCTGCGCGACCGCAGAATCGATGCTTATGCGCCGATCACAAATCGTTTGCTTGATGGACGATAAAATGGGGGCAATGAGTGTAATGGCCTGTTACTGACAACTGTTATCCTGAGTCTGGCTTTAGGTCGAGGATGCGACAAAGAAACCTAGTCATCGCGGTCTTTGTTGTGCTCCTGCTGGGTGTGCTCGGATTCGAATTCTTTACCAGGGTTCATTATGTTGACCCAAAACCAGCACTAGCAGTTGGAGAGGATTACTTTTCTGATCTTCGGCAGGGCCAAACGGATGATGCTTTCGCAATATACACGGATGGCTTTTTACGCAAGGTGGGCGAAGAATGGCGGAACGTCATCGCGCGGCTCGATGAACAAGGCGGAAGCGTGACGGATTTCAAGCCGACTGGCTCTCACGTTGTGCCGGTCACGCTTCGAGATCAAACCGAGATTCCCTGTGTCCTAATTCGCTACCAGATCACGAGGAAGACGCTCAGCACTGACGAGAGACTGATTGTATGTCCGCACCAACGCGGAGCGGCATGGGCCATAGCAGGCCACGAGATCATTCGGAAGGATAGTGGACAGCGCTTCTCAGCAGGAATCACCGTAAAGGAAAAGACGATTGTAGTCACGAGCTGGTGACTTCGTGCGTGTTTGCCGCTCGATGTTGCTAAATCCCCATGGCACTCATTGAGCAAGAATCGGTTCGTCAAGACCAATCTCAGACTCAGGATTCAATGCACGATTTATCATCCCGTGCAATAAACTTACCTCAATGCCCCGATCCGATCATTCAAGTAATACTTTAAGTGTTTCCCGGGCACCCCTCCACTTCCGTATGCCCGCCGAGTGGGAACCACACGCCGCCACCTGGCTCGCCTGGCCACACCATAAGCCGGACTGGCCAGGGAAAATCGAGCCGATCCCGTGGGTCTATGCCGAAATCGTCCGCAATCTGGCGCGGCATGAGCGGGTCGAGTTGATCGTCAACGACGCAAAGGCCGAACGCCAGGTTCGCAAGATACTCGAACGCGCAAATGCGTTGTCGGCGAAGGTTCGCTTTCATCGCTGGCGCACGGATCGCGGCTGGCTGCGCGATTCGGGATGCATCTTCGTCTGGCGTGGACAGTTCCCTAAAAAACTCGATTCTGGGTGGCGCAGCGCTTCCAGCGCTGCGATAGAGCCATCCCTTTCTGCAGGGGCTTTAGCCCCTGAGGTTCCCCTGCTTGCCCTTACCTTCCGCTTTAACGCCTGGGCCAAATACTCAAACTGGCGTCACGACAACAAAATTGGCAGTTTAATGGCGGCGGCCACAAACGCCCAAGAAATTCGCCCTAATTACCAGGCAACCCACGTCGTCCTCGAAGGCGGCTCCATTGACGTCAATGGACGCGGAACCCTCCTCAGCACCGAAGAATGCCTGCTCAGCAGAGCCCAACAACGCAATCCCGGCATGACCCGGGCAGATTACGAAAAACTTTTCGCCGACTATCTCGGCGCGCCACACGTGATCTGGCTTGGCAAAGGGATTCACGGCGACGACACCCACGGCCACGTCGACGACCTCGCCCGCTTCGTCGCTCCCGACACCGTCGTCACCATGGTCGAGAACAATCGAAAGGATGTGAATCACGCGTCGCTCCGCGACAACCTTCGCCGCCTCAAAGCTGCGCGCGATCAGGATGGCAAGGCACTCAACATCGTCGAAATTCCCATGCCCCGTCCCGTCATCTTTGAAAAGCGCCGCCTCCCCGCGAGCTATGCCAATTTTTATATCGCCAACGGTATCTTGTTGGTTCCGGTCTTTAACGACCCCAACGACCGCATCGCTCTGAACGGTTTGACCGAGCTGTTCCCTACCCGCGAGATCGTTCCGATTTACTCGGGCGATCTTGTTTGGGGCCTGGGCACGATGCACTGCATGACGCAGCAGCAACCGGCGCAAGCATGCTCTTCCGACGATTGGCTAGAAGCTAGCAGCTAGGAGCTAGCAGCTATTTCTTGTATTGCGTAGGCTGCGGGCCTTTTTCCAGCGTTTCGCGATCCCAAATCCAGCCTTCGCGGCTGTAGCTGGCGAGCTCGAAGTCCTGGGTGAGTTCGAGCGCGTCGACGGGACAGGCGTCCTCGCACAGGCCGCAGAACATGCAGCGGCTCAGGTCGTAGGTGAAGTTGGTGAGTTCCTTGCGGCGGGTCTGCTCATTGCGCGCGCTGGAGACCACGATCAAATGCTCGGGGCAAGCCAGCGCGCACAGGTCGCAGGCAATGCACATGGTCTCGTCCGTATCAGGATTAACGTTCAACCGCGGCGCACCCCGGTAGCGCTCGGCCACCTGCGGCCGCTCCAGAGGATATTGCTCGGTATAGATTTCCTTCGGATCCTGATAACGGAACGTAACCTTTAATCCCTGCAAAAGGTCGATCAGGAAGACTTTGCGCAGCAGGTTCGGCATCCCCATTGGGCAAGAATAACACACCCGGCAGGCGCGAGTCGGCCACTGCTATTGACAGGTGACGTCAACTTGGAACCCCTGATTTATCGCCCGGATGGATCGAAGTTCTCCATCAGCCAAACGTCGGATTTGTCGTCGCTCACACTGGTGAGAATCTGCTGCCCACCTGGACTCAGGCTCGCGCTGTCCCGGTCGAGCATATCGCCGGGCAGTTTCGCCACAGAAACAATTTCATTAGGAGCGGAGACTGGAATCCGGACAATTTCTCCCCCCGAAAC
>Ga0187782_10001383_pt1 | contig 17551 bp, 16 predicted proteins | sample 0715_SJ02_MP15_2_FD_132454 | JGI IMG/M metagenome (GOLD analysis project Ga0187782, IMG submission 132454) | Tropical peat soil microbial communities from peatlands in Department of Meta, Colombia - 0715_SJ02_MP15_20_MG | ecosystem: Environmental > Terrestrial > Soil > Wetlands > Peat | place...
GAAGGTCACGAGCAGCGGCCAGAGAAAATTGTACCAATTCAGCGTGAACAGGATGACGGCGGCGGCGATCGCCGGCGCGCGGGCGAGCGGCAGAGCGATGAGGAAAAAGAGCTTTAAGGGCCCCGCGCCGTCGACGCGCGCCGCCTCCTCGATCTCGTCGGGGAAGGTCAGGAAGAACTGGCGAAAGATATAGACGCTGAACACGTTGCCGAGCGTCGGCAAGATCAGCGCCCGATAGCTCGAGGCCCAGCCGATCTTGATGAAGCCGAGCAGCATCGGGATGATCGACACCTCCGTCGGGATCATCAACGAGGCGAGGAACAGCGCGAACAGCGCCTCGCGCCCGGGAAACTTGAGCCGCGCCAGCGCATAGCCCGCCATCGCGCCGAACAGCACGGAGAGCACGGTGGACGTCACGGCCTGGATGACGCTGTTCAAGCCCCAGCGCAGCAGCGGATACTCGGAGAAGATGCGGATGTAGTTGTTGAGCGTCACGCGATGCGGCAGCCACTCGATGTCCTGCGTCATGACGTCGGAGGGGTACTTGAACGATGTTGACGCCATCCAGACGAACGGCGCGAACCACATCAGCGCGACCGCCAGGCCAATGAGCCAGATCGGCACGTCGAGCGCCGTCATTCTGCGCGCTTCGAGCCAGCGCCTGACGAGATTGGGTTCGCTTGTTCGCCCGGCCGCGAGGCTCATGACGCGCGCTCCTTGAGAACGAAGCGCATCAGGCTCGCGACGACGAGGATGGCGAGGAAGAGGAGCAGGCCGACGGCGGAAGCGTAGCCGAACAGGTTCCTGACGATCGCGACGTTGTAGATGTAGTAGATCACCGAGGCCGAGGAGAGCCCTGGACCCCCGCTCGTCATCACGTAGACCTGGCTGAAGATCCGGAAGGTCGAGATGAGTTGCAGAGTGAGCACCATCGACAAGACCGGCCTTAAGTGCGGCAAGACGATGAAGCGGAAGCGCGACCAGCTGCCGGCGCCGTCGACATGCGCCGCCTCGACGATGTCGGAGGGGATGTCTTGGAGGGCGGCTAAGAACAGCACGAAGGCAAGCCCGAGATCCCACCAGACCGAGGCGATGCTCACGCCGACGAGCGACCAGTCGGACGAGGTCAGCCACGGGATCGGAGCGATCCCGAAATAACCGAGGTAATGGTTCACGAGCCCGTACTGGGTGTCGAGGATCCACACCCAGACGATTCCGATCACGGTCGCCGAGACGACGTTCGGCGCGAAAAAGAACGTTCGCGCCAATCCCGACAGGGGATAACGCTTGTTGACGTAGAGGGCGAACAGGAGGCCTAGCCCGGTGACGCAAGGAACGATAATCAGCCCGTAGAGCAAAACGTTCTCGAACGCCGTCCACAGCCATTTGTCTTTGAACGCCGTCGAGAAATTGTCGAACCCGACCCAATGCGGCGAACCGACGATGCTCCAACGCGTGAACGCGACGTAGACGCCGAAGAAGACAGGCAGGATGTTGAAAAGGAAAAAGGGGATGGTGAAGAAGGCGACGAACAGATAGCCGGCGGCGTCAATGCGCCGATCATCCTGCCTCCGGCGCGTCACGACCGCTTTGGACGCGCGCCCGCTTTGCGGCGAAGGGGCAGTCGCGGCGGCGGCGGTCATCGGCGAAGCTTTAATCGTCGGTCTGAGAGTGTCGACGAAATGGCCGGCGCCGGAAGCGGCGGGAAAGCCTGGATCAAGGGGCCCGCCGCTCTTTAAGTCCCGCGCCGACCTTCTCGCTTAATCAACCTTCGTCCAGGCCCTTCTGCCACTGATCTTTGAGCGCGGCCATAGCCTGGTCGATCGTCGTCTTGCCCGCCCAAACGCCGTCGAGCGTCTTGGCGAGGAAGTTGCCGCCGCTGTAGATCGTGAAGTCCGGTCCGGCGACGACCGGGATTTCGCCTTCGGTTGCGAAGGCCATGCCTTCAACGAACGCGCCGCGCACGCTCCAGGGCGCCCCGGCGGTCTTGTAGTCCGAGCGCGACAACAGCGACTTGCGCGGCGACGCGCCGCGCCCGACCGTGGTCCAGAGGAAGCTGTTGTCGGAGAGCCACTTCACCGCCGCCATGGTCGCCTCATAACGGCCTTTGTCGGACTGGGCGTAGAGCTCCATGCCGCCGATCTCGCTGTAGGTGCGCAGGGTGTCCCCGATCTTGGGGAAGAGCGAGGTCTGGAAATTGAGCTTCTGGCCGAGATAGCCGTTGAGCGTCCAGGGGCCCGTCCAGAAGATGCCGCCCTGGCCCGTGCCGAAGGCTTTGTAGCGGTCGGTGACGTCGCGGGTCGAAACCTTATACTTGTCGAAAAGGTCGAGCACCCATTGCATGGCCGCCTTGCCGGCGTCCGGGTTGACGCACGCGGTCTTGAGGTCGTCGCTGGCGCGCCTGAAACCCATTTGCGCGGAAACGATGCCCCAGGTGACGGTCGGCTGGACGCCGGCGCCGGTCATCATGATGCCTGAGCGCGTGACCTTGCCGCCGTCCAACTTCGTCATCGCCTTGCCCCAGTCGAGGAGGGTCTTGGCGTCGGTCGGCGGCTTCGATCCGTCGAGGCCGGCCTCCTTGGCGATGTCGAGATTGATCTCCGGCTGCAGGCTCATCAGATCCATCGGGATCATGAAGAGCTTGTTGTCGTATTTGGGATAGCGCGAGGCCTTGATCGGCATGTCCTGGAAGTCGCTCAGGTCGAGCCCGACCTTGGCGGCGACGTCGTCGAGCGGAACGGTGACTTCGTCGCGCGCCAGCGCGGCGCCCTTGCCGGCCGTGCCCCAACCGAAGTCCGGGGCCTGTCCCGAGGCGACGGCGGCGAGAACCTTCGTCGTGTATTGCTCCTCGGGGATGACCTCCATCCGGATCTTCATCCCCTTGCCGGAATTGGCGGCGTTGAAGTTGTCGATCATCTTGGCCCACACCTCGCCGTCGGAGGCGGAAAGCCAGCTCCAATGGACCAACTCGATCGGGCCGGCGGCGATCGCCGGCTTCGGCGCCACGAATGGAGCGCTCGCCGCGACCGCGGCCGCGCCGGCGCCTGCCAACACCTCGCGCCGCGTGACGCCGCGCAACGATCTCGAGTTCGAACCCGTTGACTTGACCATGTGAACCTCCCGAAACGTCCGACCTGCGGCGTTGGCGCGGACCATTTTGAGTCATTGCGGCGTCTCGCCCAGCGACACCTTATGCATCGCGCTGGCGGCGAGCTCCCGTTCGCGGAGAACACATGTCCCCGCGCCGCCGTGTCAGGCTCGCGTCAATCCGTTCCGTTTGCCGCTCCGCGGAAGACTCGCGACCTAGAATGAGCCTGACTGCACGGAGACAACGGCATACTGGACGACTTTATCGTCCGGACTTGACCAAAACAGACCGCGATTTTGCACCGCCGGACTTCCCCGCCGCTCGCGCAAGGCTCCGCGCCGCGCGAGTCTGCGTCGCGGGGTCGGCCGCAAGAAGGCGGCGCACTTCCGGGCGATAGGCCTGGTTCTGCTCTCTGCGAAAAGACTGACGGAACTCGCTCGGCGTCATGCCGAACTGGGCGCGAAAGGCGCGGGAGAAGACCGACGGATAAGAAAAGCCGCAGGCCGTCGCGACCTCCTTAATGTCGAACTCCTCATAAAAGAGCATGTTGCGCGAGGCCTGCAGCCTTATGCGCAGGTAAAGCCGCATCGGCGTTTCCGCGAAGCTGCGCCGACATTCGCGCAGGATCGTTTTGGTCGAGACCTCTAAGTCCTCGGCCAGCGCCTCGAGCGACAGCGGGAAATCGAGATTGCGCTCCATGAGGCCGACGACCCGATCCGAGAGCGCGCGTTTAGCGGGTTCCGGCCGGTCGTCGGGGCGCTGGGCCGTCGCGGGCGGCCGCGCGACATGGACGAGCGCGTTGGCGACTTCGCTTGCGAGCGCCGGCGTCTTCAGCCTTGCGATGAGGTCGAGCATCATGTCGAGCGTCGCGACGCCGCCGGCGCAGGTGATTCGCTGGCCCTCGATCCGATAAATCTGCCCGCGCGCGGGGATCTGCGGAAAGCGCTCGCGAAAGGTCGGCGCGGCCTCCCAATGGAGAACGGCGCCGCGATCGTCGAGGAGCCCGGCTTGCGCCAGCGCGAACGCGCCTGTGTCGACGGCGGCGACGACCGCGCCGAAGCGCGCCGCCGCGCGCAGCTGGTTGAGGAGTTTTCGCGAGTTGCGCTGGGTCGGCAGGTTGCCTTCGAAAACGAAATAGAAGTCGGCCCGCGGCATCGTCAAAAGGCTGTCGTCGGCCGTCATCCAGAGGCCGTTGCTGGCGCGCACGGGCTCGCCCGTCTCCGACACGAAGCGCCAGCGGAAGAGTTCGCGCCCGCTGTTCTGGTTGGCGATGCGCAGCGCCTCGCTCGCCAGCACCAAGGCATAGAGAGGAAATTCGGGTTGCAGAATGAAGTTGAATGTCGGCGGCGCGCTCGCCGATGCGCTGCGCGCGCCTGATTCCCACTCGTCCATCGCCGCGCGGCCGTAACCGATGCTCGACTGTCCGCTATCGTCAACAAAGCGTCCCCCTTTGTCAATTTCTTGCTGGCGCGCGGCGTGATGTTCGCGGTGCGCGATTGACGGGCGTCGCCGTCCACGATCCGCGCCAACGCTCCGGAGCCCCGCGCGCTCGGCGGCTTCCGGCGCATGGAGCCTGCGGGGCCTGACGGGAGAGGCGACGTGCGCCCGGACGAATTGAAGCGGATGCTTGAGGGTTGTTACGTCACCGTGCCGACGCCGTTCGTCGATCTGCCCGGCTTGCCGGTGAACGAGGACGCGCTGCGAACCTATGTGCGTTTCTTGCTCGCGGGCGGCTTGACGGGCGACAACGCCGTCCTGCTCGCCGGCGGCGCGGCCGGCGACTTTTCGACGATGACGTTTGACGAGCGCGCGCGGGTCGCCTCGATCGTCGTCGAAGAAGCGGCCGGCCGCATACCGGTCGCCATGGGCGCGCAGACGACGAGCACGCTCGAAGTCGTCCGTCTGGCGGAAGTCGCCCAGAGGCTCGGCGCGAATTTCATTCAAGTCTCGTGCCCGTTTTATTTCGCCCACACCGAGGGCGATTTCGAGGAATTCGCGCGCGCCGCCGCGGCGGCCGCCCCTGAGGTCGGGCTCATCATCTACAATACGTTCTGGACGACGACGAACCTCTCCTTCGCGATGGTCGAGCGGCTCGCCGAGATCCCGAACGTCGTCGGCCTAAAATGGGCGACGCCGCGCACCGACGCGATGGAGTTCGAGAGCGTGGTGTCGCGTTTCTCGAAGCGCTTCACCATCATCGACAACAATCTGTTCTTCGCCTTCAGCCCGATGCCCGCGCTCGGCGCGAAGGCTTTCGAGGTGCATTTGTGCAACTTCTGGCCGGCCTGGGGACTGAAGCTCGTCCGCGAAATCCGCGCCGCAAATTATCCGGAAGTCGCGCGCATGTTGGTCGACGAGGCGATGCCGTTCTACAAGCTGTGGGTCGAGATCGAGAAGGAATATACCAGCGGCGACGGCTACCTCGACAAGCTTTGCATGGAGCTTGTCGGGCTGCCCTCGAGCCGCTGCCGTCCCCCGACGCGCGACATCCGACAGAAATATCGGGCGGCGACGCTTTCGATGATGCGCCGGATCGGCGCGCCGAACGTCGTTCCTGAGTGAGGGCGAAACGTGGCTCAAGCCAGAGCGACGATGGTCGTTCTCGATCCGGCCGACAATGTCGGCGTTGCGCTCGCCGACATTGACGCGGGCGGGCGAGCGCGCGCGCTCGACGGCCGCGTCGTCGACGCGCTCGAGCCGATCCCGCAAGGCCACAAGATCGCGCTCGTCGACATCGGCGCGGGCGCGGAGATCGTGCGGTTCGGGATGCCGGTCGGCGTCGCGAGAGCCGCGATCGCCAAGGGCCGGCTCGCCCATGTCCACAACATCGCGAGCCGCGTCCTCAACAACGACGAGGACAATTATGAGTGAGCCAGACGCAAACGCTCCTCTCGGAATGCGGGGCTACCTGCGCTCCGACGGCCGCAAGGGCGTGCGCAACTACCTCATCGTCGCCTACCTCGTCGAATGCGCGCACCACGTCGCGCGCAAGATCGCTCAACCCTTCGAGGACGAGGGCGTGCAACTGATCGGATTCCCCGGCTGCTATCCGAGCGCCTATGCCGAGCGGGTGATGACCGCTGTTGCGACGCATCCCAATGTCGGCGCCGCGCTCTTGATTTCGCTCGGCTGCGAAGAATTCCACCGCGCCAAGCTCAAGGCGGCGATCGAGGCGTCGGGGCGGCCGGTCGCGCTGCTGACCATCCAGCAGGCGGGCGGCACGGCGGGCACGATCGCCAAGGGGCGCGCCTGGATCGAAGCGCAATTGCCGATGCTCAGCGCCGCGCCGACCGCCCCGCTGACGCTCTCCGATCTGGTGGTCGGCGTGAAATGCGGCGGCTCGGACGGCTTGAGCGGGGTGACGATCAATCCGGCGGTCGGCCGCGCCGTCGATGCCCTGATCGACGCCGGCGCGACCGTGATGTTTGAAGAGACCTGCGAACTCATCGGCTGCGAAACGCACATGGCGGCGCGCGCCAAGACGCCGGAGCTCGCCGAGGCGCTGCGCGAGGCGGTGATGAAGGCCGACGTCTATTATCGCGACCTCGGCCACGGCAGTTTCGGCGGCGGCAACATCAAATACGGCCTGTCGACGCTCGAGGAAAAATCGCTCGGCGCCTACGCCAAAAGCGGCTCGCGTCCGATCGTCGGCATTTTGAAGCCCGGCATCCTTCCGCCGAAGCCTGGGCTTTACCTCATGGACACCGTCAACGACGGGCCGGTGCGCTACGGCATCCCGAACATCAACGACACGCAGACGATCGTCGAGATGGTGGCGAGCGGCTGCCAGCTCATCGTCTTCACGACCGGCGCCGGCTCCGTCGTCGGGCAGGCGGTCGCGCCGGTGATCAAGGGCGTCTCCAACAGCCGCGTCTATCAGCGCATGGAAGGCGACATGGACGTCAATGGCGGGACGATCGCCGACGGAGTCGAGAGCGTTGAGGACGTCGGCCGACGCGTCGTCGCTGCGATCGTCTCCGCGGCGAGCGGCGTTCCGACGAAGTCGGAGGCGCTCGGACATCAGGAGTTCGTGCTCAGCTACAAAACCTATGAGCCGCTGGGTCCAGCCTGCCTGCCAGGCTGAGCCGCGGATAGGCGCGAGGGAAAGATCGCGGCGCGGCTCACGCCGCCGATTGTTATGCAAGAGGAGGCAAGAATGTTGAAGCGTTTGGCACTCATTGGCGGCGCGTGCGCGGCGCTCATGTCGTTCATCGCGCCGGCGAGCGCGGCCGACGACGTCAAGCTGCGCTTGAACTGGATGTACTATGGCTCGCACGCGCCGTTCGTGCTCGGCAAGGATCGCGGCTACTTCAAGGACGCCGGCATCAATCTCGACATTCGCTCGGGCAACGGGTCGGGCTCGGCCAATCGCCTCGTCGCCAACGGCGACAGCGATTTCGCCTACGCTTCCTGCGCCTCGATGATCAACCTTGCGGCCAAGGGCGCGCCGCTCGTTTCGGTTGGCGTCATCGACGCGATGGGGACCGACGCCGTGCTGGTCAGGCCCGACACCGGCGTCAAGAAGATCACCGACTTGAAGGGCAAGATGGTGCTCACCACCGCCAACGCCGGCGTCAACACGTTCTTCCCGCTCGTCTTGAAGACCGCGGGTCTCGCCGAAAGCGACGTTAAGATCACCAACGTTCCTGAAGGGGCGCTCGTCTCCAGCTATCTGCAAGGCTCGGGCGGCGCGGTCGGCATGCTCGGCGGCATCGACGACAAGCCCTCGGAAATCAAGGCCAATGGCGGCGCGGATCCGGTCGCGTTTCCCTATTCGGACTACGGCGTCAACCAGGTCGGATACTGCATCGTCACGCGCAAGGACGTCGTGGCGAAGAACCCGGACCTCGTGAAGCGCTTCGTGACGGCGACGGTGAAGGCCTATCATGACGCGGAAAAGGATCCCGACGCGGCGATCAACGCCATGGCCGACGTCGTCGGCGGGTCGATGGCCGACGACAAGGGCAAGGCGCAGGCGCGCGCCGTGCTCGATGTGACGCTCGGCATTCTCTATTCCAAGGCGAATGCCTCCAAGCGTCTCGGCTTGAACGTTCCCTCCGACTGGCAGGACATGCTCTCCCTCATGAAGAGCGGCAACGGGCTTGAAACCGACATGCCGGCGACGGCGTTCTACACAAACGACTTCGTGCCTTGACGGAATCGCCGTTGGCCTGATCCCGCGCCAGCGGCCCGGGCCGACGCTTTTTTCGAGACCGCGTCATGGCGGCGACGATCGAACTTCGCGGCCTTGCAAAGACTTTCGGCGAGGGCGCGACGGCCATTCACGCCGTCGGCCCCATTGATCTGAAGGTCGCAGCCGGCGAATTCGTCTCCTTCCTTGGCCCTTCAGGCTGCGGGAAGTCGACGCTGATGCTGATCATGGCTGGCCTCCTCCCGCCGACGGCAGGCGAGGTCAGATTCGACGACCGGCGGGTTGACGGCCCGCAGACCGCGGTTGGCATCATGTTCCAAGACAACACGCTCGTGCCGTGGCGCTGCGTGTGGGACAACATCGCCTTGCAGCTCGAGCTGCGCGGCCTCGAGCCCTCTCGCTACGCCGATCGCATTGGCACGCTCTTAGGATCGGTCAAGCTGACGGGCTTCGAGCGGCGAATGCCCTATGAATTGTCCGGCGGCATGCAGCAGCGGGCCGCGTTCTGTCAGGCGATGGTGCACGACCCGAACACGCTTCTGTTCGACGAGCCGCTCGGCAAGCTCGACGCGATGACACGCGAGGCGATCCGTCGCGATCTTCAGGCCCTGTGGATCACGACGCGCCCGACGGTGATCTTCGTGACCCACAGCATCGAGGAGGCCGTCCAGCTCTCGAGCAAAGTCTGCATCGTGACGCCGAGGCCGGGCCGCATCGACCGCGAGATCGCCATCGATCTTCCTTATCCGCGCGACCTCGAGATCAAGAAGAGCCGCGCCTTCATCGACCACGTACGCGACATCGAGGAAATCTTTCATGGCTTCGGCGTTATCTAGCGCCGAGCCGGCGAAGGCCGGCGCGCCTGTCGCGGCGCTGAGGCGGGCGACTCGGGCGCTCGGCCGATCGTGGCTGTTCATCGCCTTCTTCGTCGGCTTCTTCCTGTTTTGGCAATATGCGATCGATCTCTTCCACGTCCCCGAATATATCCTGCCGAAGCCGAGCGAGATCGTGCGCCGCTCGTGGGCCGACCGCGGCAGGCTCCTCGACTACACCTGGGTCACGGCGTCGGAGACGCTCATCGGCTACGCGTTGGCGCTCGCCATCGCCGTGCCGCTCGGCCTCGCCATCGCCTTCTCGAGCTTCCTCAGGCAGACGGTCTATCCGTTCTGCGTCAGTCTCGAGATGACGCCGAAAATCGCCTTCGCGCCGCTGTTCATCTCCTGGCTCGGCTTCGGCATCCTGCCGAAGGTGATCATCGTCATCCTCGTCTGCTTTTTCCCCGTCGTGCTCAACGCCGTGCTGGCGTTCTCCTCGCTCGGCGACGAGCTTGAGCGCTTCTGCCGATCGACCGGAGCGGGCGTCGTCCGGACTTTCGTGAAAGTGAGGCTGCCGGCGGCGCTGCCGCAATGCTTCGTCGGCTTCAAATACGCCGCGATCAACGCGACCGTCGGCGCGACGATCGCCGAGTTCATCGGCTCCGATCAGGGCCTCGGCTTCTACATCCAGATCTCGACCGGCAACATGCGCCCCGATCTCGCCTTCGCCGGCATCTTTCTGCTGACGATTCTCGGCCTCACGCTCTTCGGATGCGTCACGCTCGCCGAGCGCTGGCTCATTCCCTGGCATGTCTCGATCCGTCGCCGCTGAAGACGCGCCGACATTGAAAGGCGACGCATGGACACCCGCTTTCCCTATGGCGATCTTGTCGCTCGCGCCGGCGAGATTTTGCGTCGCGCAGGTCTTCCCGACGAACCGGCGCGCGCCGTCGCCGTCGGCCTCGTCGAAGCCGATCTCCTCGGCCACACGACTCACGGGCTCGCTTTGCTCGCCGACTACGTCGAAGAGCTTGACTTAGGGTCGATGGAAAAGACGGGACGGCCGGCGGCCCTTGTCGATCATGGCGCGGTCGCCTTGTGGGACGCGCGGCGGCTGCCGGGCGTCTGGACGACGATGCTCGCGATCGGCGCGGCGGAGGCGCGCGCGAATGAGTATGGCCTTAGCGCCATCGCGCTGAAACGCAGCCATCATATCGCGTCGCTAGCGGCTTTCCTCGAGGCGCCGGCGCGGCGCGGCGCGCTCACGCTCGTCTTTTCCTCTGATCCCAGCGACGCGCATGTCGCGCCTTTTGGCGGCCTGACGCCGATCATGACGCCGAACCCGATCGCCGCCGGGATTCCTTCGACGCCCGATCCAATCCTCATCGACATTTCGGCGTCGATCACGACGGCGGCGATGTGCGCCCGTACGGTCGCCGCCGGCGGCAGGCTGCCCGGCCGCTGGGTGATGGATCAACACGGCGTCGCCACCGACGATCCCGCCGTCATTCGCGCCGGCGGCTCGATCCTACCGATCGGCGGCGTCGATCATGGCCATAAAGGCTACGCGCTCGGGCTCCTGGTCGAAGCGCTGACGCAAGGCTTAACCGGCTACGGCCGCGCAGATAAGCCGACGCAATGGGGCGCGGCGGTGCTCGTGCTCGTCTTCTCGCCAGCCTTGTTCGCAGGCGCGGACGCGTTCTTGCGCCAGACCGGATGGCTTGCCGACGCCTGCCGCGCCGCGCGCACGCCGCCGGGCAAGGAGCGCGTGCGGCTGCCGGGCGAAGCGGGCCTGAAAAGAAAGCGCGACGCGCTCGAACGCGGCGTGCCGTTACGCGCGGACATCGTCGGCGCGCTCGCCAAGCTCGCCGAACGGTTCGCCCTTCAGCCCCTTCCAACCGTCTAGCCAAAGACGCCCTCTTCAATCGCCTTGAAAAGGAGAGTTCGCAATGTCCGAGCCGAAAACCGCCGCCGACTATCGCCAAGTCGCCTCGCGCCTCAAACTTCCGAGCAAAGCCTTCATTGACGGCGCCTGGCGGGACGCGGTCTCCGGCAGGAGCTTCGAGAACGTCAATCCCGGCACGGGCGAGGCGCTCGGGCGCGTCGCCTATTGCGACGCCGCGGATATCGATCTTGCGGTGAAGGCGGCGCGCCGAGCGTTTGAGGACGGCGTCTGGTCGCGCCGGGCGCCTGACGAGCGCAAGGCCGTTCTCCTGCGCCTCGCCGACCTCGTCCGCGCCCATGCGGAAAGCCTCGCCGTCATGGAAAGCCTCGACAGCGGCAAGACCATCCGCGACTGCCTCAATGAAATCGGCGGTGAGGTGCCGACATTCTTCCAATGGTATGGCGAGCTCATCGACAAGACTTTCGGCAAGGTCGCGCCGACGGGCGAAAAGACGGTGGCGATGATCGTCAAGGAGCCGGTCGGCGTCGTCGGCCTCGTCCTGCCGTGGAACTTCCCGCTGTTGATGGCCGCCTGGAAGCTCGCGCCGGCGCTAGCCGCCGGCTGCTCGGTCGTCTTGAAGCCTGCCGAGCAGACGCCTCTGACGTCCTTGCGCCTGGCGGAGCTGGCGATCGAGGCGGGGCTGCCGGCAGGCGTGCTCAATGTCGTTCCAGGCTTCGGCGAGACGGCGGGCCAGGCCGTCGGCCGGCACCCGGACATTGACAGCGTCTCCTTCACGGGCTCGACCGAGGTCGGCGCCTATTTCCTAAAATACGCGAGCGAGAGCAATCTGAAGCATATCGGCCTCGAGATGGGCGGCAAGAGCCCGTTCATCGTGCTCGACGACGCCGACATCAACGATACGCTCATCGGCAGCGCCATCAACGCGGCTTTCTGGAACGGCGGACAGAACTGCTCCGCCAATATGCGCCAGATCGTCGACCGCAAGGTGAAGGACGTCTTCCTCGACCGCGTCATAGCGAGGGCCAAGTCGCTCGTCGTCGGCGATCCTCTCGATCCCGCAACCGACATGGGCGCAATGATCACCGCCGAGCATCGCGTGCGCGTTCTTTCCTATATCGAAGCTGGCAAGAGCGAAGGCGCGAAGCTCCTCATGGGCGGATCGGCGAGCGTGGGGAAGACAGGTTATTTCGTCGAACCGACAGTGTTCGACTCGCTTAAGCCCAGCATGCGCATCGCGAAGGAAGAGATTTTCGGGCCGGTTCTCGGCGTGATCGCGGTCGGGGGCCTTGAGGAAGCGCTGGCGATCGCCAAGGACACCGACTATGGCCTCCACGCCACGGTCTTCACCCGCGACATCGACAAGGCTTTCCATCTCGCCAAGCGGTTGCCTTGCGGGACCGTCGCCGTGAACAGCTTCACCGAGGGCAATGTCGCGACGCCATTCGGCGGCTACCGGCGCTCCGGTTCGCTGACGCGCGACAAGGGCGCCGAGGCGCTCGATCAATATCTGCAGAACAAAACGATCTGGGTCTCGCTATCCTGACGCCGCGAATGGGGCGGGCGCGGACAACCCTCCCCGGATCGCCGGCAAGCGAGAGGAGCCTTGCGGCCGCCACAGTTTTCTCTCGGAGAACTGTGGCCGCCGCGCAACAAACCGTCCAAAACCGTTCGCGCCTTAACCAACGCTCAAGAGCTTGAATTGAACCTGATCGGGGCTCGCGCAATTTTGCCTGAGTCGCCGCTCGTGCGAATCTTTGTTCGCGCGTTTCCCATCAGGGACTTGAGACCACGATGGCCATTCGTTTCCTATCGCCCGCAGGCGCTCTGCTCGCCCTTCTGCTCAGCCTATCCTCCGCCTCCGCCTTCGCGACCGCTTCGGACGCCGACCTTCGCCCTGAAGTCTCGCCGGTGCCGCGCGAGATCGTTTCCTATGACGGCCCCTATGCGCCGGGGACCATCATCATATCAACGACCGAGCGCCGGCTTTATTTCATCCTTCCTGGCCGTCAGGCGCTGCGCTACGGGGTCGGCGTCGGGCGCCCAGGGTTCACCTGGTCAGGAGCGACGCATATCGCCATGAAGCGGGAATGGCCGGACTGGACGCCGCCTGCGCAAATGCTGCGTCGCCGCCCTGATTTGCCGCGCCACATGGAGGGCGGCATCGACAATCCGCTCGGCGCCCGAGCGATGTATCTCGCCGGCACGCTCTTTCGCATCCACGGCTCCAACGAGCCAGACACGATCGGCCAGGCCGTCTCCTCGGGCTGCATCCGCATGACCAACGACGACGTCATCGACCTCTACGGCCGGGCGCGCGTCGGCACGCGGGTGATTGTGTTGCGGTAAGGCCGGCAGCCGGCAAATCGGCAGTCGGACGGGATCCCGACTGCCTACTCCCGACTGCCGCCTTTCATTCGCCCGGCCGCTGTCCTAAATAGCGGCAATGAACGCTCACGCGCCCGTCGTCGCTCCGGCGGCGCTGGTCGATCCGTTCGGCCGCGCAATCACTTACGTGCGCGTGTCGGTCACCGACCGCTGCGATTTCCGTTGCGCCTATTGCATGGCCGAGGACATGAACTTCCTGCCCAAGCGGGACGTGCTGTCGCTCGAGGAGCTTGACCGGCTGTGCTCGGCCTTCATCTCGCTTGGCGCGCGGAAGCTGCGCATTACCGGCGGCGAGCCGCTGGTTCGGCGGGGCATCATGACGTTGTTCCGCTCGCTGTCGCGCCATCTTGCGAGCGGCGCGCTCGATGAAGTGACCTTGACGACGAACGGTTCGCAGCTCGCCCGCTATGCCCAGGAGCTCGCCGAATGCGGCGTCAGACGGGTGAACGTCTCGCTTGACACGCTGGACCCTGAGAAATTCCGTGCGATCACGCGCTGGGGCGACCTTGAAAAGGTGATGGCTGGCGTCGACGCCGCTGAGCAGGCCGGTCTGAAGATCAAGCTCAACGCCGTGGCGCTGAAGGGCTTCAACGATGCGGAAGCCGCGACGCTCGTTGAATACGCCCACGGGCGCGGCTTCGACATCACGTTCATCGAGGTCATGCCGCTCGGCGAGATCAGCGTCGACCGCTTTGACCAATATCTGCCGCTCAACGTGCTTCGCGCGCGGCTCGAGGAGCGGTTCACGCTGATCGCTTCCGATTATCGCTCCGGCGGTCCCGCCCGTTATTTCGAGGTCAAAGAGACCGGCGGCCGGCTCGGCTTCATCACGCCGCATACCCACAATTTCTGCGAAAGCTGCAATCGCGTGCGGGTCACCTGCACGGGCACGCTGTATATGTGCCTTGGCCAAGAGGACGCCGCGGACCTCCGCGAGCCGCTGCGCCGCTATGCCGACGATGCGCCTCTCATCTCCGCCATCCGCGCGGCGATCTTGCGAAAGCCCAAGGGCCACGATTTCGTCATCGGCCGCGCGGCGCGGCCGGCGACCGCGCGCCACATGAGCGTGACAGGCGGCTAAAAGCCCGGCGACGAACGAGGCGCGCCTCAAGGGCCGCCGCCCGGCCGCGCCGATTGGCGGTCTCTGCAACGGCCGATAAAGTGGCGGAACGGAGGCCGCTCTTGTCTCAATCCAAATTAGGCTTGCACGCCGCTAAAGCGCTCGCGCAAATCGCCGCCGACGGGCTCATGAAGGTCGAGCGGGAAATCGTCTCGGCCCAGAGCAGCGCCATCCGCGTCGCCCGCGACGAGACGGTCCGGCCGATGCTGAATTTCTGCGCCAACAATTACCTGGGACTCGCCAACCACCCCGCCATCGTCGCCGCCGCCAAACGGGCGATGGACGAGTTCGGCTTCGGAATGGCCTCGGTTCGCTTCATTTGCGGCACGCAGACGCTGCATCGGCAATTGGAGCGGCGCATCGCCACCTATCTTGGCAAGGACGACGCGATCCTGTTCGCCGCTTGTTTCGACGCCAACGGCGGCCTGTTTGAGACGCTGCTCAACGAGAACGACGCGATCATCTCGGATTCGCTCAATCACGCCTCGATCATCGACGGCATCCGGCTCTCGAAGGCGAGGCGCTACCGCTTCGCCAACGGCGACATGAACGAGCTTGAGGATCAGCTCAAAAGAGCGGACGCCGAGGGCGCGCGGCTGAAGCTGATCGCGACCGACGGCGTCTTTTCGATGGACGGATATCTAGCGGACCTCAAAACGATCGCCGCGCTCGCCGAGCGCTTCGGCGCGAGCGTGATGGTTGACGATTGCCATGCGACGGGCTTCATCGGGCCGCAAGGCCGCGGCGCGCCGCATCGCGCCGGCGTCGCCGACAAGATCGAGATCTTGACCGGCACGCTCGGCAAGGCGCTCGGCGGCGCAATGGGCGGCTATGTCGCGGCGAGCCAGCCGATCATCGACCTGCTGCGCCAGCGCGCGCGGCCCTATCTCTTCTCGAACTCGCTCGCGCCGGCGGTCGCCGCCGGCTCGATGAAGGCGATCGAGATCGCCGAGGAAGGCGACGACTTGCGCTTAAAACTCTTCGACAACGCCAAGCGCTTTCGCGCCGGGCTCGCGAAGGCGGGGTTCGATCTTTTGCCCGGCGAGACGCCGATTGTTCCGGTGATGCTCTATGACGCGGGCCGCGCCCAGGCGCTGGCGCAGGCGCTCGACAAGCGCGGCGTCTATGTCGCCGGCTTCGTCTTTCCGGTCGTGCCGCGCGGGCGAGCGCGCATCCGCACGCAGATGACCGCCGCCCATACGACGGACGAAATCGATCGCGCCGTCGCCGCGTTCGCCGAGTCGGCGCGCGAGCTCGGGCTGATTTAAACGAAAAGGGGCTGAAGTCAGTAAGACCTGATAGTCCGTTTTCTGACGTGACCTCGAGCGGCGGCCGCGCCTCAAAACGCACGAAACCTCATGCGCGCATGATTGTATGCGTGTCATGGCGCATGCGTCATACTATGCCCCTAGCAACCTAAACCTCTGGCGCAATTTCACTTTCCTTGCGCATGAAATGTGGCATGATGGATGCCGTGACGATCACCTTGACCCCCGATCAACAGGCTTGGCTCAGCGCCCATGTTGCAAACGGCGAGTTTGCTTCCGTCGAAGAAGGCGCCCGCCAGCTGATTGAGGAGCGCATTGCCGAACGCGCGATCGAGGAGGATGATCTTGACTGGACCCGGCCACATGTGGCGGAGGCCCTGGCCGAGCGAGCCGCGGGCAAGGTCATCAGCCTGGAGGAGCACGAAGCCCGCAACGACGCGCGCCTTCCCGGCGTGCGGAAGGCGTGACGGCGCGAATCGTCTTTACCGAATCCGCCGACGCCGACGCCGACGGAATCTTTGCCGACGTCCGGGCCGGCGCAGGCGACCCGACAGCCCTGAAATATCGGGCGCAGTTCCGGCGGCTCTTCGCCACTCTGGCCGACTTTCCGAAAAGCGGGCCAATCCGCCGCGCGCTCGGCGGCGACATCCGCATCGGCATCGTATTTCCCTACGTGGTCATCTACGATTACGACCCCGCCCAGGACGTCGTCACTATCCTGTGCATCGTTCACGGCAGACGCAAAATCACCGGCGCGTTGCTGCGCTGAGAGAGACGGATCACATGAAGTGCCTGATGAAGCTAAAGCCTGAGCCGGGCGTGTGGATGCAAGAGCAGCCGACGCCGGAGATCGGCCCCTTCGACGCGCTCGTGCGCGTGCGCAAGACCGGCATCTGCGGAACCGACGTCCATATCTACAATTGGGACGAATGGGCGAAAGGCGCGGTGCCGATCCCGATCGTCATCGGCCATGAATATGCCGGCGAGATCGTCGCGCTTGGCGCACATGTGCGCTACCTTAAGGTCGGCCAACGCGTCTCGGGCGAGGGTCACGTGATTGGCTTCAAGAGCCGCGCGAGCCGCGGCGGGCACTTTCATCTCGATCCGGAGACCCGCGGCATCGGCGTCAATTTGCCCGGCGCCTTCGCCGAATTCGTGAAGGTTCCCGCATTCAACATCGTGCCGCTGCCCGACGACGTCGACGACGAGATCGGCGCTATCCTCGATCCGCTCGGCAACGCCGTTCACACCGCGCTCTCGTTCGACCTCGTCGGCGAGGACGTGCTCATCACCGGCGCGGGGCCGATCGGCATCTTTGCCGCGCTCGTCGCCCGCCATGTCGGCGCGCGCCACATCGTCATCACCGACATCAATCCGGCGCGCCTCGAGCTTGCCGGCCGCGTCGCCGACGCGGTGCCGGTCAACGTCACGCGCGAGGACTTGCGTTCCGTCACGGACAGGCTCGGGATGCTTGAGGGGTTCGACGTCGGGCTCGAGATGAGCGGCGCCGGTTCGGCGATTGAGCAGATGATCGACCACATGGTGATGGGCGGACACATCGCGCTGCTTGGCATCCCGCCGAAGTCGCTGTCGCTCGACTGGACGAAAATCGTCTTCCGCATGATCACCATCAAGGGCATATACGGACGCGAGATGTTCGAGACCTGGTACAAGATGCTGGCGATGCTGCAGAGCGGGCTGAACGTGCGCGGCGTCATCACGCATCGTCTGCCGGCGGCCGAGTTCCAGAAGGGATTCGACGTCATGCGCGGCGGCGATAGCGGCAAGATCGTCCTCGATTGGGCCGGAATGAGCGC
>Ga0187782_10001384_pt1 | contig 17549 bp, 12 predicted proteins | sample 0715_SJ02_MP15_2_FD_132454 | JGI IMG/M metagenome (GOLD analysis project Ga0187782, IMG submission 132454) | Tropical peat soil microbial communities from peatlands in Department of Meta, Colombia - 0715_SJ02_MP15_20_MG | ecosystem: Environmental > Terrestrial > Soil > Wetlands > Peat | place...
AACGTAGCGCCGTCGGAAGCCAGAGACGCTTCAGAGGTGGCGAAAACTTTTCGCAGCCTGCTCACCATTCCACCCAAACCCACAATTCGGCATGCTACGGGAAGCTCCGTGAAATTCACCACGCCGGCGCGGGCACCCATCGGGAAGATGGCCACGCGGGGAGGCGCATCCGGCGAGGTTACCGTGAATTCTTCCACGATCTTGCGCAACTCCACCACCGCCTCCCGTTGCGCGCCAATCCATTGGGCTACCCGGTTGCTCGAATCCACATAGGCAAGCCGGGGCAGCGAATCCGAGAACACCACCAAATTGCCGCTGCCTTCTGGGACCTTGAGCAGGTATTTGTCCTTGGGCAGGTCGATGGGGTGCACCGAGGGCAGGCGGGGATCGCCGTTCAGGGCATGCGCCAAGCCTTCACTGATTAGTGCCGTCCCGCCCGCATTCAGGAAACTCGCGAGCTTCGCAACGAACTCCACATCCTTGAGCGAATGAAGAGTAAACAGCGCGGCGCGGGCCTCATCGGGAAAGCGTGCCGTGGGAGCGAGGGGAATCGCCAGCATCCCAATCTGGTCGAAGATGAACTGTTCGTTGCCAGGGTCGCTGGAGACAGGTTTATAGGCCGGAATTCCCGCCCAGTCTCCCACCAGCTTGCTCAGATCATCAAATTCGTTTCGATGGACTGCCAAAGCCTCGGTCTGCTCGTTGTACTGAGACGAAGCCAAAGAGCCGTAATGAAACAGAAACACTTCCGGAGCGCCGGCAAGAACGGTCACCAGAGCTTGGTCGAGATAAATGGTTGCATTGGTCCCGAAAGGATCAAACCAGCCACCGCCTGTTTTTTCGCCGGCAATGTCCCTAAACCAGCGGTAGATGAAGTAGCCTTCGTATTGCTGTTTGTGACCCCACTCATCGGAGCTCGGGTCGCGCAATTCAGTGCCCACCCAGATGCGATCGAAGAGTTCTGTCTCGCGGTCAACGATGTAACCGCGATCCTGGAAGTTGTCGTACCACTGGGGGAATTTCAGGATGACCTTCACTTTGGGATTGACCTGCTTGGCGGGCCCCAGCACACGATCCTTGGACATCGCGAGCATCAGCTTTTCGCGGTATTGCTGCCAGCTCATCGACCCTTTCGCGGCGGCGCACTCGGAACACTGACAATCCGTAAAGAAGAAATCATCAATCATGATTTCATCGAAAATTCCGGCCGCGAACCGGAAGATGGATTCCAACCGCTCCTGGTTCTTGTGGTTCGTATAGCACACCGCCACATCCCAGCCGCAGGAAGGCTTGCCGATCCCGGTGGTCGTAACACATCCTGAAACGCGCAAGCCGGCTTGGCGGAAGAAGTCACGCGCGGTCTCGAGAGCCTTTGCATCAGGCTGGTAGCCGTTGCGGAAGGCCTCCACGTAAACCTTGCTGATTCCCAACTTGCGGCAGAAATCGAGGGCTTCCGAGCGCCCCTTCTCTGTCGAGAGATGGTCCCGCACATCCTGGGCCGTAAAGAGGGTTGACCAATCAACGGCCCGGAGCTGGCAGGGGGCGAAAAGCAACGTCCCGAAAAGGATGATGGGTAAGAGCACGGACGGTTTCCGCTGCCCGACTAGAAGCGAAAAAGCACGAAATGTAAGCATCGACGGGAAACCTCCAAATCAGGCGACCAGCGCCCGCGGGACGCTCGCCGCTGGACGCGCGTCGGCGCATTACAAGATAACGCAGACGTTCAAGAAATAAAAGCCGATAGCAATGTCCCCGATCCGCCGATAACCACGGGCGAGACCAGTAGTGGCGCACGACCACGGTCCCTACGCACCATCCGGCTTCACTCAGAGGGCGCTGGCTGTAGGGGCGAGGCGGCGCCTCGCCCCTACTTCCTCGTTGCCTATCCGCACGCTATCGACGGATTAGGGAACGTAAGTGGCGCCGACCTTCAGCCCGGCGCCCAGCATGCTGACCTGAAGGTCAGCGAAGGACTTTAGAAGCTGTTTCAAAACCTTCTGTTTCTTATTGCAACAGGGATTGTTGGTTTCGCGTGTGAAGCCCGTGCCCCAGGGCTACGAGGCCTGGGGCGGGCTGCCGGGTGCTCCCCGCAGGGGAGCCCATTGAGTAGCCGGGGGCGAAACCCCATAGGCGTTAACTTAACACCTAAAGTGATGGGGATGTGGAGCCGGATTCCCATTAGTACAGGCCCGGAGGGCCGCCAGAGAGTAGCCCACGGCGTGAGCCGTGGGATGGAGGGACAACCCGTGGTGATCTCAGCCCCGGAGGGGCGGCAGAGGTTCCTGCGCCGCATCTGTCGCCCCTTCCGGGGCTGGGAATATGAACGCCGCGCCCGGTCCCACGGCTTACGCCGTGGGCTACTCTCTGGCGCCGCTCCGCGGCTCTCGAGGTCCTCACACCTTAAGTTAACGCCTATGGGGTTTCGCCCCCGGCTACTCACGTCTCGCCCCTGCGGGGCTGAGTCTGGATCGCTGGTTCGGTGTCCTTGGCGCATTCCGTAGCCTCACCTCTCCCGAGCGGCATTAGGGAATTCACTACGTTCTGCGAGGTTTTGAAACAGCTTCTAATGCTGACCTGAAGGTCAGCGCTACGACGCTGGGGCTGGCGCTTATTAAAGCTCCGCGGTTTTCAGGGACAAAAAACCACTAGAGCGCCGCTTCGGGTTGCACTTGCCGTGGCGGCGTGAAAGCGCCTATCGTAAGAGTGGCTGGCCACGTTCGCATGGCCAAACCGAAACGATGTGGAGATGCGTATGGGGAAGTTGGAAGTCCGGCTATTGAAATACACCAGTCGAGCCGAGCTCGACCACTACTTGCGCCTTTACAGCCGCAGTTTCAACCCCGATGAGCGGGTCAGCCCGCGGGTTCTGCGCTGGGTTATTCAGCCCTCACCGGCCAGAGTCAATCCCGTGCACCTCTTTGCCGCTTACTTGGATAAGCAATTGGTGGGCGGCGCCTGCACGCTGGCTCTCCCCATGTTTCAGGTCGTATTCGGAAGTTACATCTTCGTCGATCCTGCGCTTCGCGGGCGGGGGCTGGGTTTGAAGATCCTCCGTGAGGTGCTCCGCCAGGAGAGGAAAGGGCCGCACGGCTGGAATTGGAGGCTTTATGGCGAAGTCACCGCATCTTCAGGCGACTGGTGGCACCAACTCCTGGTCAAGGTGGGCTTTAGCTTTTTCAAGACGATGTGGCCTCTTGCTTCCTATCAGCATCCGAACAAAGTCGTGGCAGGACGACTCTGCTATTTCAACTTCCGTAAGCCCCCAGAACGCTTTTCCCAGCCCGCCCTGTTGGCATACATCCATGCCCTGTTTTATGGACCTGAGGCCATGCACCGCTACCTGCTGCCACGGCTCAAGCGTTTTGTCCAGCTTGAGGCCGACGACTAGGGGCTAGGGAAGCGTAAAGGGTAAAGTGTAAAGGCTGAGGGTTTTTACCCTTTACCCTTTAGACTTTAGACTTAAACCTCTGCGGTTTCCCCCGTCCCTAGCCCCCAGCCCCAAGTCCCTAGCCGAGGTGGCGGCGATATTGCAGCAGGAGGTAGTTATCTGTCATGCCGGCAATGTAGTCGCACACCACGCGGTGCAGCGGTTCCTCTCGGCTCTGGGCAACGTAGAAGGGAGGGAGGCGGCGGGGATGCTCGAGGTAGTAACTAAACAGGCGTCGTACGCACCGCACGATTTCCTTTCGCTCCGACCCCACTCGGCGATGGCTATAGAGGTTCTCGTTCAGAAACTCCTTCAGTTCCTGGTTGGCGCGGGCGCGCCGCGGGCCTAATCCCACCAGCCGCCTGGGATAAGCACGCACCTCCGCCACCGACCTGATGCGGGCCGCGGTAAGGCGCCGCCGCGTCGAGTCAATAAGGTCCGTGACGAGAATGTTCAGCACAGCCTTGAGAACTTCATTGAATTTCAGTTTCTCGCGCGCCGTAGGGTACTTTCGTTCAATGGCCCGATAGAGCGAATCAAACAAGCGCAAACGCTGTCGGATGAGTGGAAGGGTGAGGAGTTTGGCCTCATAGCCATCGTCAAGGTCGGCGCAGTTGTAGGCGATTTCATCGGCGGGATCGATTAACTGGGCTTCGAGCGTAGGCCGCGCGTCCAGCGCATAGACGGCGAGTTCGGGATAAAGCGCGGGATCGTACTCCCGCGAGTGCTTGATGATTCCCTCGCGGACTTCGAAGGTAAGGTTCAAGCCGGGAAATCGCACGTACTTCTGCTCGAAATGCTCCACGATTCGCAAGGCGTGCAGGTTATGGTCAAAACTATCCTGGTAATGCCCCATGAGCCGGTTGAGTTCGGCTTCCCCGGCGTGGCCGAAGGGGGGATGCCCCACATCATGCGCCAGTGCGAGAGCTTCCACCAGGTCACAATTCAGTCCTAGTGCTTTCGCCACCGTGCGGCTGATCTGCGCCACTTCCAGAGTGTGGGTCAGCCGGGTGCGAAAATGGTCGGAGTAACGCTGGGTAAAAACCTGGGTCTTATTCTCAAGGCGACGGAAGGCGCGGGAGTGAAGGATGCGATCGCGGTCTCGCTCATAATCATTGCGGAAGGGATGCGGAGGCTCAGGGTAGCGGCGGCCTTGCGACTCCTCGACGCGCATGGCGTAGCTGGCCAATTCCTGCTTCCCATGGCGACGCATCAATTCCTCGACGGAAAAGATTTCATAAAGAAGGGACTATAGCATACGGAACTGGGTGTTTGCCCTTTCCGTGGAGATCAGGTTGGTGCGGATTCTTGGCCGGACACTCGTTGGCCGTGGAATGTAGCCTTTCAGCCCCAAAGGGGCGACCTAACACAGCCCAGGCCAGCGGCCTATAAGCGTCAACCTAACCCTCTCCCGAGGGGAGAGGGTGGACCGCGGCCGGCGCTTTTGCCAGCCGGCGCGGGCCGGGTGAGGGGTTGGTTCCCCGAAAAAACCCCTCATCCGCCCTCCTCCGTCGGGCACCTTCTCCCCAAGGGAGAAGGCTGTGATCGCGCGCGGGGGTGCGGGAGACCGCGAAGCTCTTAGGTTAACGCCTGTGGGCCGTTGGCCTGGGCTGTGTTAGGCCGCCCCTTTGGGGCTGCGTGACTCCGCTTTCTCCACACGGGAGTCTGTGTGATAACCCTGCGTGAGCTGTCATTCCGATCCGTCGGCTGACGGAGAGGAATCTGGCTCTGAGTGTTTTCAAGCCAATGCGAGATCCCTCGCTCTGCGGCCTGCCTGCGCGAACGCTTCGGAAGGCAGGCCCAAAGCCTTCGGGCCTGCGCTCACCGACCCGTCGCCAGAAGGCGGCTTTGGGCCGCAGGGCGAAGGGCTCCAGCCCGCCTCCCGTCGCGCTAGCTAAGGGAGGCCCCCAGGCGGGCGACGGGTCGTCGCCTCCGGTTCCTCGGAATGACAGGCCAAACGGGTTTCTCCGCAGCCTGGTCAGGCTGCTACCCGCCAACTTCCGAGCGGGGCGTTATTCGCCGGATTAAGCTGTTTGCCGGTGCTATACTGACCGGTTCACATCGGGGGGTTCTTACTATGGCTATAAAATTTGGGGCATTAATTATCAGTGCGGCGGCAGTATTGTTTTTCGTGGGGCAAGCTCAGGACGCGGTAACCGCGCAGATCGCGCGCGTAGAAGCGGCGCAATCGCCGAACCGGCAGGGGTTTGATCCGTACACGATCCAGGAAATGATGAAGTCGTTTCACGTCCCAGGCTTGAGCATCGCCGTGGTGCGGGACTTCAAGCTGCACTGGACAAAAACGTACGGAGTGGCGGATGTGGTGACCGATGCACCCGTAACGACGGAGACCCGATTTCAGGCGGCTTCCATCAGCAAGCCGGTTACGGCATTTGCGGTGTTGCGTGCAGTGGACGCCGGGAAATTGTCTCTGGACGAGGACGTCGACAAGTACCTGAAGAGCTGGAAGCTACCTGCAAATGAGTACGCCCGGGGAGGAGTTACGCTGCGAGCGTTGTTAAGCCACACGTCAGGGACCGGAGATGGATTTGGTTTTCCAGGATACAGCCCTTCGGCGAAGCTGCCAACGCTTGAACAGGTTCTGGATGGGAAACCTCCATCGAATGTGGGGCCTGTGTTTTGGGAGCGGCTGCCGTTCACGGCGCAGAAGTATTCCGGCGGGGGTATCGAAATCGTCCAGGTGGTTCTGCAAGACGTCTATGGGAAGCCGTTCGCGGAGATCATGCAGGAGCAGGTGCTGGCCCCGGTTGGCATGATAAATAGCACGTACGAGCAACCGCTGCCGGCTGCGGCGGACCAAAGCGCAGCGCGTGCCCACGACAAAGATGGGAAAGCAATGGACGCGAAGTGGCACGTGTATCCAGAGCAGGCGGCGGCTGGACTGTGGACTACGCCCATGGATCTGGCCAAACTTGGAATTGAAGTACAGAAATCCCTGCGGGGCGAATCAAAATTGCTTTCGCGCAGGACGGCGCTAGAGATGGTTGCGCCGACAGGGACGGGGCCGTTTGCCATTGGGTTTGCGATCGAGAAACGGGGAGAAGGGTGGTATTTCGTGCACGACGGATCGAACTGGGGATTTCGCAGTGATTTGGCCATGCATCGGCTGAAAGGATACGGAATCGTGGTAATGACGAATAGCGACAGCGGTGGGCAGATCATCAGCGAGATTGAAGCACGCGTCGCGACAGCGGCGAATTGGGATTCGTTGGACAAACCCGTACCCAGATAAACAACTCCTGCATCGTTCTAGCACCAAAGAAGGTACCTCGCGCGCGTCCCTTTGGACGAATGGTCGGCTTAACTGGCCAATCGTGATGCCCGCGCGAGCTTAACTCTCGCGGAATCTGTGGATTAAGGGCGCGTGCACAGATTGGACCAGTTAAGCCGAAAATAACCGGCCAAACTGTTTGATTCAATTGCACTTAGAGGTGCAAACAGTCTGGACCGGTTATTTTTAGCCACTCGGAAACAGTCTGAGGGTTGACTTGGACGTGTCGCCAACCGCGGATGTAACCCTCACGATGGTGCGGCCGGTGGGTTCGGTTCGCAACGGCAGATCCGGTTCGCCCCGAAGTACGTCTCCCAAATCCTGTTCAAGCCATCCCGAGTGTCCACGGGCTTGACGGCCCACCTATAGTGATGAAAGTCATGGCACTCGTCACCCCCGCAAAAGCGGGGGTCCACGTCAGGGCGAACTGGATTCCCGCTTTCGCGGCCCGCCGCCCGAAGGCTTTGGGCCGCAGGACGGGAACGACGGTTGTAGGGGCGAGGCGGCGCATCGCCCCTACGGTGGATTCCCGCTTTCGCGGGAATGACGCGACTTTGAACGGGGGCGGCAAAGAATCTCGTGGCTTGAGGCAAGTCACGAGGTTCGGCTGCGCCCTTTTTCTGGACATGGGGCGCGGTCGGCTTCGAGCGGATTTAGTTTGGGTGCAGGAATGACGGGCGATGGGGCGGCATTTACCTCGGAGACCCGCTGAGGGTGACATTTTGACCGAAATATCGGGTCCGCTTACTCCTACCTTTTGCCGCGTTTCGGATGAAACGACCTATCCACGGAATTCCCACCCCATCGCCGAATGTGGTGCTGCTAGGCTCCTTCGGGCATCGCGAAGCGGTAGCCGACCCAAGGTTCGGTCAGCAGGTAGCGGGGCTTGGAAGGCTGCGGCTCGATTTTCTTGCGCAACTGATTGATGAAGACGCGCAGGTATTCCACCTGATCTCCGTAGTCGGGTCCCCAGACGGCTTGCAGCAGTTCGCGGTGTGGAAGGGCCTTGTTGGGATGGCTCACGAGGTAATGGAGGAGCTCAAATTCCTTGGGTGTCAATCGCGCCTGATGGCCGCGCGCCAGCACCGTTCGCTGGGCAAAGTTGATCGTGAGCTCCTGGGACTCAAAAGTCAGTGGCAATTCGTCGGAGCTGGGAGCGTGGCGGCGCAAATTAGCGCGAATCCGGGCCAGGAGTTCCTGGATCCCGAAGGGTTTGACCACATAATCGTCGGCTCCGGAATCGAGCGCCCGCACCTTGTCGCGCTCATTATTGCGCACCGAGAGCATGATGATTGGGACGTCGCAGGATTCGCGGATTTCGCGGCACACTTCGAACCCACTCATGCCCGGCAGGTTGATGTCAATGATCAGCAAGTCCGGCATTTCTTGCCTGATCATCTCGAGGGCCTCTTCCCCGCGACGCGCCTCGCGCACCACGAAGCCACCAGCCACCAAGCTAGTCCGCAGCACGCGTCGGATCTGCGCCTCGTCATCCAGAACTAAAACCCTGCCGGAGCTCATAGGCCTCTAGCCCTTTCCGGAGAAAGCGGCAGACTGAAATGGAACACTGACCCACTCCCCACCTGGCTTGTGACTCCCATGCTACCACCGTGGGCCTCCACAATCGCCTTGCAGATGGCGAGTCCCATGCCGGTGCCCTGCACGCGGTACCGGTGCTCCCTGCCGCGGTAGAACTTGTCGAAGATAAGAGCCTGCTCGAAGCTGTCAATTCCCGCTCCGTGATCGGCCACGCTGGTTACGAGAAATCGGCCGGACACCTCGCTGCTGATGACGATAGGGGTTCCGGGTGAGGAATACTTCACCGCGTTATCCAGGAGCTGGGTAAGCACTTCCCGGATGCGGTCCGGATCCATCGGCACCGGGGGCAGACCCTCCGGCAGGCACACCTCAACGCTATGATTCACCAAGTCATTTTTCGACTCCTCGAGCGCCGCTTCGATCACCTCGCGGATGGGGTGGGGTTGGATGTTGAGCTCGATCTCACCGGCATCGAGGCAGGCCATCTCGATGGCTTCCTCGATCAGGTGATTCAAATGGTCGCTCTCCTCGTTGATGACGGAGAACAGCTCCCGCCGCTGGGCGTCGCTCAACTCGGGTTGTGTTAAAAGACTGCTGACGGAAGCCTTGATCGCCGTGAGCGGAGTTCGAAGCTCGTGCGTCACCGAATCCAGAAGCGCTGAGCGGAGGCGCTCCTCCTGCCGAGCTGCCTCGGCCTTCCCCAGCGCCTCGATGGCGCTCACCCGCTCCACCGCAATGGCAATCAGCGTCCCCAGAGCTTCCAGCGTCTCGCGCCCCAGCACCGCCCCCGAAAGACCAAGACTTCCCACCGGCCGCACTCCCATAAGCACCGGCACGTAACAGACCTGCCGGTCCGTCTCCACTACGGGTTCTCCACGCGCCATGACGGCCTTGAGCTGGTCCACGTCCAAACCCCGGAAGTCGCTTCCCGCGCGGTAGACGGCATCCCGGCTGGCTAAGTACAAAGCCACATCCTGAACTTGGAAAGATTCCACGATGTGCCGCGGGATGACGTTCAGCAGTTCTACCTCGCTTCCTGCCACGAGCATTTGTTGTGTGAAAGCATATAGACGTTCGAGCTCGCGACGACGCCGGTTGGCATCGCGGGCTCGCTGTCGCGCCTGCTCTGAAAGGCGGCTGGCGGTGATTGCCGTAACCAGGAAAGCGGCAAGCGCAATCCAGTTCTGAGGGTTGCCAAGGGTCAAGGTTCCCAAAGCCGGAAGAAAGTAATGATTGAAAGAGAGAGTGGCAAGCAGCGACATGAAAATGGAGACTCTGAGACCCCAGAAGGCGGAAACGTACAGGATCGCCAGCAGGAAGATGAGCGCCACGCTGGTGGTGTTGACCGGCGGCACATGGCGGAAGACGAGAACTATGGCCACGACTATGCCAGCGGCGGCAACGAAGCGCGGGATTTGCCAGCGGGAGAGTTTCGACACTGATGGTATTATAGCGGATGTTGCCTGCGTTTTCGCCAGCGCTCTGGAGTGCGGCCCGCTGCGGCGGCCCGCTTTCCTGCAGAACAGCTCGCTGGCCTCGCGCAGGAGCTCGGTGAAGCGCTAGTAAGCTCGCGGCAAAAGAGCGGCTACCCGCCACGGCGGGCCGCGCTCGAGAGCGGGCCACCGGCAGGCAAATGAACACAACTCCCGAAAAGTGGCTGGAGAAGGTCTCACCCCCCCAAAAGAAGGAGGGCCTGCTAAAAGTCTTTCTTGGGTACGCCCCGGGAGTGGGGAAGACTTACACCATGCTCAGTGAGGCGAACAGACGGTACCGCCGCGGTCAGGACGTGGTTATCGGATATGTGGAAACGCACGGGCGAAAGCCTATCGAGGAATTGGCTTCCACCCTCGAACAGATTCCCAGGCGCCGGCTAAATTACAAAGGGATCACGTTCGAGGAGATGGATGTGGATGCGATTCTTGCCCGGCGGCCCGGAGTCGCTATTGTCGATGAGCTGGCTCATACCAATATTGAAGGGAGTAAGCACCGGAAGAGGTACGAAGATGTGATGGAACTTCTGGCGGCAAATATCGATGTCCTTTCAACAATGAACATCCAGCACATGGAGAGCCTGGCCCCACTGGTGCAATCCATTACCGGAATTCCCGTGCGCGAAACCGTCCCGGATTGGGTGCTGAAGCGCGCGGGTGAGGTGGTGATGGTCGACCTGACCCCCGAGGCGCTGCAAAACCGGATGCGGCGCGGTGACATCTACCAGCCGGAAACCATCGAGAAAGCTCTGGGCAACTTTTTCAGGCCAGGCAACTTGATCGCCCTGCGCGAACTGGCGCTTCGCCAGGTGGCGGAGGCGGTGGACCGCGACCTTGGGTCCTACCTGGTCACCAAGGAAATCAGCCGGAACTGGGGAGTGTGCGAGCGCATCGCGGTCGCGATCAGCTCGCATCCCAACTCCCAGTACCTGATCGCCCGTGGAGCGCGCTTCGCTCGCGCGGTGGGCGGGGAACTCTACGTGGTTTACGTGGAAACGTCTGCGGATGCGAGCGAGGAAAAACTGCGTTCTCTAGCGGCCAATATTCGCTTCGCGGAAGAGTTGGAAGCCAAGGTGGAGCGCCTGAGCGGCAATAGCGTGGGTGATGCAGTGGCAAACTTCGTAAAGGAAAGGAGGATCACCCAGGTGGTCTTTGGACATTCCACTGTCCGCGGCTGGCGCAGGTACTACTACCTTTTAGCGCTTAACCGCTTCCTTCGTCATGCCCCTGCCGTAGATCTCCACATCGTCACGCAGGAAGGGGACTCGGAGACATAAGGGAACTCCGCTGCTATAAGCGTTTCAGGTGGACTGAGCCGTCTCCGGTGCGGACACTGAGCGTCGGGCCGCCACCATTCAACTTGCCACGGAGCGCGGAGTTGTCCAGCGAGCCCGAAACAGTGAGGGGCAGTTCGGAGGTAATCTGCCCATCGCCAGTGTGAACCTCAAGGTCCGCGGAGAAGTCCTCGGGAAGGCTTAGTTCCACGTCACCATCACCGCTTCGCAGGCTCCAGGCTGAGACCATCTGTGAACCCTGACTAATCTGAGCGTAGATTCTTCCGTCGCCAGTCTTCAGGTTCAGGGAATCGAAGCGCCCTTCGACGTGCATGTTGCCATCGCCGCTGGAGGCGCGCAGTGCACCATCCAGGGAATCCGCCTCGATTCTGCCATCTTGAGTGGAAAGATTGATTTCACCCTTGAGGCCGCGGACCGATAAATCGCCATCGCCGGAATGCACGTCCAAGGTGGTCTCCCGCGGAACTTTCAACTCGATTCTTGCGGACCGCGTATTGACGCCGATCATCCAATTCGTGCTCGGGATGCGGACTTCCAATTCGACGTGATTTCCCGATTGAAAGTCCCGCACTCGGACTTGGCGCGTGTCCGAACTGCCCCATAAGCCGATCCGCACGCCCTCCGAAACCACATACGCCTGGATATCTTTCCGTTCCCACGCCTCCACCTGCACCTTGGCGTCGTTCGTTTCAACCCGCAGGTCCGCCTTGCCATTCAACTCGAACGTCTTGGACCATTCTTCGGCGCGGACGGGAAGGGCAAATATAGCCAGCCACAAAACGAAAGCTCCAACGAGTTTTCTCGCCATGTTTCCTCCTCGAATCTGTGGCCATTATACCAACATGAACTTACGCATCCGACCGGCTGAAGGTTCCGGCGTCCTTATCCCTACCCTCTTGACTTGGGCGGAATCCTCCCCCCTCCACGCAGGCATGTAGCCCCGGGGCGTTTGTTTGATATAATGCCAGTCTCAGGAGAAGTTGAGCGGCGGTGAATAGGAAACCCCGCCGGCCCTTGCGGGCAGCGATCTCCGAATGGAGGAAGAACAATTCATGGTTCGCGACGCCGTCGTGTGCCTTCTGGCGGGTGGGCAAGGAGAACGCCTATACCCGTTGACCCGGGATCGTGCCAAGCCCGCCGTGCCCTTTGGCGGGATTTATCGGATTGTGGACATTACCCTCTCGAACTGCATCAACTCCGGTCTTCGCAGGATTTTCGTGGTTACCCAGTACAAGGCTCTTTCCCTCAATCGCCACTTGCGCGAGGGTTGGAGTATTTTCTCGGACGAGCTGGGTGACTTCTTGCAAGTGCTGCCCCCGATGAGGCGAGTGGGAGAACATTGGTATCAGGGAACCGCCGACGCCGTTTACCAAAACCTCTACTCGCTCGGAAGCGAGCCTTGCAAGTATATTTTGATCCTTACCGGCGACCACGTTTACAAAATGAATTACCAGTTGATGCTCCAGCAGCACGCCGAGTCCGGGGCAGACGTGACCATTGGTACCGTCGAATTCGATCGCGGGGTGGCCTCTCAGTTGGGGGTGGTGGAAGTCGATAAGGACAACCGCATCGTCGGCTGGGTGGAGAAACCCGCCAACCCCAACCCCTCCCCCGCAAACCCTGAGAAGTCCATTGTCTCGATGGGCATTTACTGCTTCAACCGCGACCTTCTGATCGAGGCCCTCGTCTCCGATGCCGCCGATCCCAACTCGAGCCACGACTTCGGGAAAAATGTGATTCCGAAGCTTATCGAAACGAAGCAAGTTTACTCTTACGACTTCCGGGATGAAAACAAGAAAGAGGCGAAGTACTGGCGGGATATCGGGACCATCGAGGCCTATTACGATGCCAACATGGATCTGGTCTCTGTCACCCCCGTCTTCAACCTGTATGACCCCGACTGGCCCATCCGCAGTTACCAGCAGCAGTATCCGCCCGCCAAGTTCGTGTTCGCGCAGGAGGGGCGGCGCATGGGGATCGCCCTCGACTCGATGGTCTCGATGGGTTGCATCATCTCGGGCGGGCGGGTGACGAACTCGATTCTTTCCCATGACGTCCGCATCAACAGTTACACGGAAGTGGAAAGCTCCATCATTTTCTCTCACGTCAATGTTGGCCGCTATTCGCGCATCCGCCGCGCCATTATCGACCGGGCTGTGCATATTCCGGAGCATACAGAAATCGGATACGACCTCGAAGAAGATCGCAAGAAATACCACGTCACCGAAAGCGGCATTGCCGTGGTCGTTCCAGAACCGGGAATGTTTGAAGACCGCAGACGGGCCGGGGCAGTGGGCAACGCGCAGCAAGCAGAAGGCTTGCATCCTATGTTACAATCCCAAGTTTCAAAATCTTAACTAAGGGTTAATTTAATGGCTAACATCGATTTGATCCAGGGAAGAGAAATACTCGACTCGCGTGGGAATCCCACCGTGGAAGCGGAAGTCTACCTACGCGACGGTTCTTTTGGGCGAGCGGCAGTGCCTTCCGGGGCATCCACCGGCGAGCATGAGGCCGTGGAACTACGCGATGGCGACAAACGGCGTTACCTGGGCAAGGGCGTGTTGCAGGCCGTCGAGAATGTCAACACGGTCCTGGCGCGGGAACTGGGAGGACAGGAGGCCAGCGATCAGGCGGGAATTGATGAGCGCATGATCCGCCTGGATGGCACGCCGAACAAGGGCAGGCTCGGCGCGAATGCGATCCTCGCGGTATCCATGGCGGTATGCCGTGCCGCGGCTCAATCAGCGCGCATACCGCTCTATCGTTATCTCGGCGGACTTCAGGCCCATATACTTCCGGTGCCGATGATGAACGTGCTCAACGGCGGGGTGCATGCGGACAATACCGTGGATTTCCAGGAATTCATGATCATGCCCGTGGGCGCCGATAGTTTCGCGCATGCCTTGCGCATGGGCGCTGAGACCTTCCATACGTTGAAGAAGGTCTTGAAAGAACGCGGCTACAACACCTCTGTGGGCGATGAGGGCGGTTTTGCGCCTAGCTTGAAGTCGAACGTCGAAGCGGTGGAAGTCCTGCTGGAGGCTATCGGAGAGGCGGGTTATTCGGCCGGCCACGACATCTGCATAGCGCTCGACCCGGCCGCGAGCGAGATGTTCCAGGACGGCAAGTACTTCTTCTTCAAATCCGACAAAAGCAAGAAATCCTCCGACGAAATGATCAAGCTTTATGCCGACTGGGTTAGGCAATACCCGATCATCAGCATTGAAGACGGCTTGGCCCAGGATGACTGGGAGGGCTGGAAGGCATTGACAGAGGCCCTCGGGGATAAAGTGCAAATCGTCGGTGATGACCTCTTCGTCACCAACACCGAACGGTTGCAACGCGGCATTGAGGAAGGAACGGCCAATTCCATCCTGATTAAGTTGAACCAGATCGGCACGGTTACAGAAACCATCCGGGCGATTGAGCTGGCCCGGCGCCACGGGTATAGTTCGGTGGTTTCGCACCGCTCGGGTGAAACCGAGGACGCTTTCATCGCTGATTTCGTGGTGGGCCTCGGCACCGGCCAAATCAAGACCGGCTCCGCCAGCCGCAGCGACCGCATTGCCAAGTATAACCAGTTGCTGCGCATCGAAGAAGAGCTGGGCGACGCCGCGGAATTCCTGGGGCGCGCGGCGGTGAAGTGCGCCGGGTAGACCGCTGTAGCGGCGCTCTCTGAGCGCCGCAACGGCTTGAGGATTCAAGACCGGCGGTCAGAGACCGCCGCTACAAACAGGCACTGAATTCACATTGACAGATTTCATTGCCGGATGTAATGTAAGGTTTGATGTCGAGCCCATTGGCACACTCCGATCCTCATTCGGCGTTCAAGGTGGCGTGTCAGTGGGTCAATCGCTAGATAACGTTGCAATGGCAAGAAGATGGCCCGCTGGCGAGGGAGCGCAGCGGGCTTTTTGTTTTTCACTGGTGGGGAGCGCTGATTGATGGATCTGAAATTTCAAGATGGGATGATTCCAGCGATTATCCAGGACAGGCATAGCGGCAAGGTGCTGATGCTGGGCTACATGAACAACGAAGCTTTGGAGAAGACCCTGAAGTCCGGTTACGTGACTTTTTTCAGTCGCAGCCGGCAAAAACTTTGGACCAAAGGTGAAACCTCCGGCCACTTTTTGCAGGTTCGTGAAATCCGGGTGGACTGTGACCATGATGCTTTGCTTGTGCAAGCGGACCTTACGGGTCCGGGATGTTGCCACCTAGGTTACAAGTCTTGCTTCTTTAGCAAATTGAGTGCTTCCGGCGAGGAAGTCTTTCTGGATCGGGAGTTTGACCCCGCCAAAGTGTACAGTGACCATAACCCGGAGAGCCAAACATGAACCGCTTGAAGCTGGGTCTGCCCAAAGGAAGCCTTCAGGAAGCCTCCCTGCAACTGTTTCGTCGCGCGGGGTACGAAATCACGATCAATCCCCGCTCCTACTTTCCCGCCATTGACGACGAAGAGATTGAGTGCATGCTGATCCGCGCTCAGGAAATGGCGCGCTACGTGGAGGACGGAATTCTGGACGCCGGGCTCACCGGCAAAGATTGGATTCTCGAGAACCAGGCCACGGTGGTGGAAGTCGCGGACCTGATTTACGCCAAGCAGACCTTCGGGAAAGTCCGCTGGGTACTGGCGGTACCGGAGAAATCGCCTTTCCAGAGCGTCAAGGATTTGGAGGGGAAGGTGATTGCCACGGAGCTGGTGGGTGTAAGCAAGCGGTATCTTGCGGAAAAGGGAGTAAAAGCCAAAGTGGAATTCTCCTGGGGGGCCACGGAGGTCAAGCCTCCGGTGCTGGCGGATGCTATCGTGGAGGTCACGGAGACAGGCTCTTCCCTGCGCGCCAACGGCCTGCGCATCCTGGAGACGGTGTTGGAATCGAACACCAAGTTCATCGCAAATCCCGTCGCTTGGGAGGAACCTTGGAGGCGCCGCAAGATCGAAATGGTAGTTATGCTTCTCCAAGGGGCGATTGAGGCCGCTGGTAAAGTGGGCTTGATGCTGAACGTCCTGCGCAGGGACCTGGAGAAAGTGTTGGCGGTTCTCCCAGCCCTGAAGCGCCCGACGATTTCACAACTCAGTGACCCGGAATGGGTCGCGGTGAACACGGTCATCGAGGAGAAAACGGTGCGCGAAATCATTCCGCGCCTCAAAGCCGCCCAGGCCCAGGGCATCGTGGAATATCCGTTGAATAAGATCGTGCTGTAGATTGCCGACGGACGATTGTCGATTGCCGATTGGCAGCAGGACATATCGTGGCGCGCTTCTTCAATCGGCAATCGACAATCAGCAATCGGCAATCCCTATGCTTGACATCATTCGCAGCGACAATGAGAAGGCAGTAAGTCGCCTGCTCGAGGCGCGCGCTACAAACCTGAGCAGCGCTGAGGCGGTCGCCCGGCGTATTATCGCCAATGTCCGCCGCCAGGGCGACCGGGCGCTGGTCCGCTATTCACGCCGGTTCGACGGAGTCGACCTGCGCGAAGTGGGTATGACGGTTGCACCCCAAGAATTGGAAAGCGCGCGCGCGAAAACCCCGCCTGGTTTTATCGAAGCCTTCGAAGCCGCGGCAAGAAACATTCGCGCTGTGGCTCGCTGCCAGCTCCCCCGACCGTGGCAGGTTCAGCCCCTTCCGGGCGTGAAAGTCAGCCAAGTAGTTCGCCCTCTCGAGCGCGTGGCGTGCTATGTTCCAGGCGGGCGTTTCCCCTTGCCCTCAACTGTCCTCATGAGCGTCATCCCCGCACAAGTCGCGGGAGTGCGGGAGATCCTGATCACCTCGCCCAAGCCAGCTCCCGCGGTTCTGGCAGCCGCTTACATGCTGGGCGTGACCAAGATCTACAGGCTGGGGGGGGCACAGGCGGTCGCGGCATTTGCTTACGGGACCGAGAGCGTGCCGCGGGTCGAGAAGATCGTAGGCCCCGGAAACCGTTATGTGGCCGCTGCCAAAAAGCTGGTGGCCGGCGAATGTGGAATTGATTTCGTCGCAGGCCCATCCGAACTCGTTGTCGTGGGGGCCGAGGGCAATCCCAATTGGATCGCAGCCGACCTCGTCGCTCAGGCTGAGCACGACCCGGACGCCGTGGCGATGCTCATCACGTCCTCGCTCAAACTGGCTCGGCTCGTTCAAGCCTGTGCTGCCCAAATCGTTTCCCAGCTTCGCCTGCCGGTGGCGCAAGAAGCGCTGGCCGGGCAGGGATGCATTGTCCTCACTCGGAATTTGGCAGAGGCCGCCGAACTCGTCAATCACCTGGCCCCCGAGCATCTCACTCTGCTCGAAGGTGCTGAGGGTTTGCTCGATCGAATCCACTCTGCCGGTTCGATTTTTCTGGGCGGGTACAGTCCTGTGGCGGCAGGAGATTATGCCTCCGGGACGAATCATATTCTGCCCACCAGCGGTGTAGCACGGTTGCGTGGCGGCTTGAGCGTGACGGATTTTGTGAAGTACATTTCAGTTCAGCAGATTTCTCGCAAGGGTCTGGCGCGCCTTCGTCCGTCGATTGTGACGCTC